>Ga0180009_10003600_pt1 | contig 17531 bp, 17 predicted proteins | sample OS_PC_MetaG_FD_123537 | JGI IMG/M metagenome (GOLD analysis project Ga0180009, IMG submission 123537) | Groundwater microbial communities from the Aspo Hard Rock Laboratory (HRL) deep subsurface site, Sweden - OS_PC_MetaG | ecosystem: Environmental > Aquatic > Deep subsurface > Groundwater... | reverse complement strand
TAGATCATGTGTTGGCAGTGATATGCATGAAAAATGACGGGCGAATTGCAGAACTCCTTAAGAATAACCCTGAGCTTAGCAGGGTTTTCGGCGGGAATGCTTTGAAAGAATTTGCGGGAGTTCTGGACAACATAGAAGATGATGACTTCTCTTTTTTCATTGCGCATATTGATAATATAAAGGAACTGATGGACTGTTGTAAATTTGAATTGAATGACACTATAAATGTCCTGCATAAGCTCGCGTCTTACGAACCAGCGGATAGTAGCTCCTTTTCCGTAAAACTGAACTTGAGAGTACGATGGTTTATTGGAGTTCAGGAATTATGGAGTGATAAAAGCTTCAGTGCTGATCAGATTGTCGAAAAAGCCTTAAATGTTTATAATGATCAAATCTATTTCAACATATTAAGTTCTGGAAGAAGAATTCTGAAAAAACTAGCCAGCGAGAAGATAATTACCATCGAAGAATTCGAAAGATTTATTCTTCCAACTGCAAGAAGCCGTATTGCGCCTCCGCCTGATGTGATAGCATTTATCCTAGGATGTGTGCTGGTAGATGAAAAGTCCCGAAAAAAGATAAACTATTCAGTAAAGCGAAATAGATTGGTAAGGTCTGACGAACTTACACAGGTCATGATTGATTATCAATCCAGGTCATTCTGTTCCAACTTCCTATACTGCTTGAATGATGTCCTTTCTAATCCTGCGGAAAACGCGATTGACTGGAAAATAATAATGCGGATATTCGAAATGCCGATTGATATTTCCAAAATCAGGGAGTTTTGGTTTAATCTGTTCGGTAATGTGAAGGGACGGAACAACATTGGTAAGCTATACAGTCTGTTTGGAAGGTTTAAAACTCAAGAGGTTCTGGATTTCTTAGAATTGCTTGAAAAGTCTGAAATTCCCAAGCAAGATGAGCCGGAACGTGATTTGATGTTGGATGTGTTATTCAAATACGTGACGTACTCCAAGGATATGTTCGCAGACCGGTACGAAAAAGGCATTTCATTATTGCCTGGGTTTTTCGTCAAGGAGATAGATGCGGGGCGAAAAGCTGAAGAAATCAATGTAAAAGAGTTTCATAAATATGTTAAAATATTGGATAAAAATATTTTAGGAAGCTTCAAAATAGGAGAGATAGTAACCCTGAATGGTGAAGATAATAAGTATATGTATCGTGTTATTAGGATTACTCCTGCGGGGCATGTCGTAGAAGATATTGCTGCTGAAGGAAAAGGCGAACAGAAGGGTCCATTCCGGGCTGATGAAATAAAGATTTTTGAAGAGACGCAAGATTGGAAATCAATTCGTCAAATAAGGAGCAAGGGATTTCTAATAATCCATGCGACAAATGCATTTATTAAATCAAGAACCCCTTTTGAAAACATAGAGAGCGACCTGGCAGGGGGTGAGAAATACACGATAAGCTGTTCAAGCATAAGCCCGCTCTATAACGCAGGGATTGCGATTAAGGGCGAGTATGCTGTGGGAGATGTGTTATCTGAAGGCAAAATATATGCCGCTTTCGCTTCTGACGCGTTTACTGTTGACGTGCCCGACACGAGCCTCTTCAGGACTCACACACGAGGGGATAAAATCCCAGTCAGGCTTGCCTTAACTTCAGAGCACGATTACAATGAACTGCTTCCTCAGAACTGGAAGATGGACGGTGTATTTTATACCCTGAAAACTCCTTCAGAGGATATCGAAATGCTTAAGCAGATATGCATAAAGCAGGGGATATGTCTTTATCAAATAGACGAGAACACAAAACACTGGAAAGTATACGAGTATAATAAATCTATAAAAAGCTTCGTGTTGACAGGTGATACATCAAAAAACGAGCATATCATTCATAAGGCGGCATGAATTTTATCTTTCCTGAGTTGATGATTACGCTGCTTTCCTCATCATTCCTCCCAGCTCTTGCTAGTAGTGTTCGAACTCCTGCTCTGTCGACTGGTCAAGTATGTTCTGGAAGAATGAGAATCCTTCTCTTCATCAGGCGTTCCGTTGAATTTCAGATCTTCTACTGCCTTTGCCAGCAGGTCCATATAAATGGGCTTATAAGGGGTAACTTTTATAAATACATTCCTTTCCCTCAAAGGCTGCAAAACAGCCCCGTAGTGTAGTGGCCAATCATCTCGGACTCTGGCAACACAGTACTCCACTGTCCCAGACGCGCGACGCGCGTGTTGGAGACATCCGGGGACCGCGGTTCGAACAGCAGACAGCGATGTCAGCTCGAAAGTCCGCGCGGGGCTATTCATTTTCATAAGGGGTTAGACATGCGACAGGTCACACTATGCTATCTATTGAGAGATGATGAGATACTTCTAGGCGTAAAAAAGAGAGGATTCGGCGCAGGCAGGTACAACGGTTTCGGAGGAAAACCCCGAGATGACGAGTCTCTTGAGGCAGCAGCGATAAGGGAGCTGCGTGAAGAATGCGGCATAGACGCGGAAGAGTCCAGCCTAAGGAAGATGGGAGAGATATCATTCTACTTCCCGCAGAGGCCCGACTGGGACCAGGTAGTCCATGTGTACTTCATCAATGAATGGTCGGGTGAGCCGAGAGAGACAGATGAGATGCGCCCTGAATGGGTCCTTTTGAAAGACCTCGACTATGACCGGATGTGGGACGCTGACAGGCACTGGCTGCCCCAGGCCCTGGAAGGCAAGTTCGTGAAGGGAAAGGCAGTCTACTCAGCAGACCAGAAGCTGGTCGAACATGACATCAAGACATCCGCTGCAGGATGAAGAAAAAGAGACAACAGAGGTGCGACAATGTCCAACTGCCTGAAATGCAAAGGAAAGATGATAGGCGCAGGAGTGATGCACAGCGGTAACTCCAAATACCAGATAATGCGCTGCGAGAAGTGCGGCCACGAGAAGATGGAATGTATCGGACTGGCCTAAGGTATCATTTCCGCGTTTCTTCAGCTACTATCGCAGCTCTGCCCTGAAAAGCGGCAGCTGCCACACTGCTACTGATCATGTCGGCATGCCAATCGATGAATGTTCCGACTGTGCTTGCGCAATAAGCGCAGAAGAGCATGATAAAGCAGCCCATCAGCATATCTTGTCTGATTGCACGCATGAAGCGGTGGCAGCTGCCAAGATAAGACAAACAAATGCTCATTTACCTTTTCTGTAGAAGCCGAACACGTTGGTGTACTTCCTGCGGTAAGACTTCGGTATGTGCTCCTCGCTGACGAACCTCACGTCCTCGATCGAATAGAAAGCGTGAGGATTGTGCTTCTTTATGATCTCTACGACCTTGTGGACGTCAGGACGCTCTATGACCATGAAGAGGACATTCACCTTGCCGTCAGGACCTTGCGCCTTGCTCACAGTCTCTATATAGCCCTCACTCTCAAAAGCCTTGAAAAGTGCTGAGGCGTCCCGCTTGGTTATCACCCTCACGATGACCTTACCGACAGAGAGCTTCTCCTCAAGGACTATACCTATGAAAGTGCCGAAAGCGAACCCGCCACCATAAGCTAGGTAAAACAGTATGTTGGAAAGGTGCGCCAGTATCTGCTGTATCGCAAGAAGCCAGATCAGGACCTCAAAGAAACCGAGCAACGGGGCGAGGAACCTGTAGCCCCTGGCTATGAATATGACCCTGATGGTCCCTATGCTGACATCGAATATCCTCGCCACGAATATGAGGAGGGGTATCACAACCCAAGTGTATAAGTCAGCACCAGCAAGCCCTTCAAAGACCATCACAGCACCTCTTCACAGGACAAAAACATGATAAAAAAGGTTATGACATCTATCTTATAAATCTTACCAAACCGTTAAAGTACCAAAAACAAACAGCACAGCCGCTGAAACAATCTAATTTATATAGTGGCCCAAAATCACAGCATCACCCATGGACGCAGAAGAGATAGCAAACAAGGCGCGGAAATCGATAGGCAGGTACTGCGCAGAGGAATGCAAGGCATACTGCTGCAGGAAAGGATACCTGGTCATGACAGCCAATGAATCAGAGCTGGTGACACAGGGAATGCTTGCCGCGCTGATGAAAAAAGGCGTGATAGTCATTACACCAGCAGGGAAATACTCCATGAACATGAGCCTGCTAGAGAACGGATGCCCCAGCCTCAAGGACTACAAGTGCGCAATCCATACGAAAAGAGGCAGGCCTGACACCTGCAAGAAGTTCCCGCTGTTCATAGAGGACAAAATGATAAAAGTATCGCAGAGATGCCCTGCAGCAAAGGAAGGCCTGCTGTACCCATTCATAGCAAAGCTTGTCAGGATGGGATACAAGCTCATGGAAGGGAACAGCTATTCAGACTCCGAGCTATACAATATCATTCCAGACCAGAAGCCGGAAGACAACATCGGCGAAATCCACGCCTGAAACACTCATCGACATCCAGCGCCAGACATTCTCAAGAACCAACCCGCTAATCTTAAATAGGATAAGAGTGATGAAGAGACAAAATGCCTGACAGGAAAGTCGTGACAAGGGACGGCTCAACAACATTCTACTCAGAGGATTACGACGAGACATACCACTCCACAAGCGGGGCGCTCACAGAGGCGGACAAGAAATACTCAGAAGCCTGCAGGATACAGGACAGGGAAGAGGCAGACATCCTCGACATCTGCTTCGGGCTCGGGTACAACTCTGCAGCAGCGATCGACAGGTTCAGGGGAAAGAGGCTGCGCATCGTCGGGCTCGAGCAGAACAGAGGCATCGTCGAAGAGATAGTCAGGATGGGAGATGAGTACCCTTTCAGGTGCAAGGATATCATGAAGAAAGTGGTAGAGCAAGGAGAATACCACAGACCTGCTGCAGAGGGGCGGGTGGCCGGGGAGAGGATGGCGGGAACTGTTGATGTAAAACTGATAATGGGCGACGCAAGAGAGACAATAAAGCATCTCGCTGACAGAAGCTTTGACTGCGCGTTCCTCGACCCGTTCTCGCCGAAGAAATGCCCTGAGCTGTGGACAAAAGAGTTCTTTGACGAGATGTACCGCGTGCTGCGGAAAGGAGGCGTCGTGGCGACATACAGCTGCGCAAGGATAGTCAGAGAGAATTTCAAGGCAGCGGGGTTCAAGGTCAGCGACGGACCGATCATCTACAGAAGGGGCCCAGCAACAGTTGCTGAGAAGGCCTGTGGTAATACTCGATGACACTCCTATCAGGCCTGACACACGCTTTCTCCACCTTCTTCATCGCGATATGGAAAAGATGCCTCGGATTCCTGACCTCATACTCAGCATCTACACATGAAGGATCATAGACCACCCCGCCGACCGCGAAATCAAGATTGAGATCACTTCCAGACGCGACGAGCCTGATAGACTTCAGCTTCTCCAGATAAGCATGACCCAGCTCACACACATCATCATAGAAATGCTCCTTGCCACCGGAAGAAAAAGAGACCACAATATTATCCCTGTTATATACCCTGGCGACATAATCAAACGCCACCCTCTCGCTGAAGAACCATTTTGCCACGTCACTGAAAACGTCCCATGCAGGCCTGTTGCCCAGATTCTGTATGAGCTCGCTGAAGTGCACGACATCAAAGACAAGGACCGCCAGAGAAGACCTCTTGCCATTGCTGTAGGACCTGTTGCACTGCGCCAGCTTGTTCTCCAGGCTGGACAAGAAAGAAGGCATGCCCGCTATCCCCGTGGCGATGTCAAACTTTATGTTAGAGACTATCACATCACGCCCATAACCTTTGGCGAGCAGCATACGCTCATTGGCGATGTTCATGAAGTCATCGCTCTCAAGGCCATCCTCGCTCGTCGAGACATGACCCAGGCTGACAGTGAGCTCAGGCAGCTGCCTGCCGCCCACGACAAAACGCTCATACCTTATGCGGTCACTGATCTCCCTCGCCCGCTCCTCAGTGACCGAAGGCGAAGCGCCAGGAAGAATGAACACGAACTCCTCGCCGCCGAAACGGTAAATCAAGTCCGCAGACCTCACGCAGGACCGCATGGTCTCGGCAATATTCCTCAGCACAGCATCACCGCAGCCATGCCCGTAACGGGTATTGATATCCTTGAAAAGATCAAGGTCAGCGAAGATCAGGCCGAAATCCTGGCCAAGGTTCCTCCAATTGCTCACGAACTGCGGATAATCCACCCCAAGCTTCCTCTTGCTGTAAACACCGGTCAGAGAATCTGTATTGACCAGGTCGCGCAATATAGGAATCTCCCAGACATTGTCAGTATGCTGGGCAAAATCAAAACAGCAATCCCTCAGCACCATGACCTCCTCAAGAGGGAATGAGAAAGAATCGAAAACAGCGACACCGTACCTGGAACCCCTATGAGCGACAGGAACAGCAATACGCCTGCCCCCATTGATCCGAGCAGGAGAGTCGAGGGAAAACAGCGAAGGATCATCCAGATGGGATGAAGAATCATACACCACCACATCAGATGAAGAATCTATCCCTGCGTAAATGTCCAGCTTACCGTTCAGGCACACAACAGCAGAATTAAGGCAGAGACTGCGGAACAAGGACTCCACAAACCTCTCAGAACTCTCACCTATATCCCTCTGGCGGTACCCTTTTCCCAGGACTTTCGCACGGACCTGGGCCTTGTCAGGCATATGTTTCCATAGCATCTCCTGGTCAGAGACCTGCAATATATCATCGATGGTAAAAGACATATATTCAACACCTTACGGTACTTCTTCATCAATACAAGCTCGGAAAAACAAGAGGTATAAAAAGCTTGTGCAGTTGCAAAGGTTTTTAAATAAAAGTCCATAAATCGCTTACAATGCCCCCGTAGGCTAACGGATAGACTGTGGGCTTGCGGAGCCTGATATCTGGGTTCAATTTGCGGAAAGCGTCCATGCTGCCGCATGAAATTCCCAGCGGGGGCGTTATATCATAATGACAGCATGATGTAGAAAAGGACAGAAACTCAGTTCTCGATGCCCTTCAGCTTCACCTTGTTGGTGAGGCCGTTGCGCTCCTTCACTATCAGGCTTTTCCTCTCAAGGCCTGCAAGGACCCTCGTGACCTTGACCTTGGAAAGGCCGAGCTTCGAGACCAGCTTGTTCTGGAGCATCTCTCCCTTAGACTCGGTGAGAGTCAGGAAGACACGCCTCTCATCACCCTTCAGCAGGTTGAGGACAGCGCCATACTGCGCATCGGCCCGCGAGGCAGGAAGTATCCCATTCCTGATGTCTGCGTTATAGAAAAGATAGATCGACATCGAACCCATGAGAAAAGCACTGGAGACGAGCAGGAGAACCTTTGTGAGGGTGTAGTACTCCATGCTCTCAGTAGTTATCTCCCTGCCTGTCTCGAGCGTTATCTGGATGGGCTGGGGCGTGAAGAGCATCATCAACAAGAGAAGTATGGATGACACCAGCACAACCATCGCCATGACCAGCTTGAACTGTTTCATGGCACCTGAATCATCTCCCTATTATTTAAACATTTCTCTTGCTGTTTCACAAAACTGAAACCAGTTACAGCGAAAATATATATGCGGTTTCAGCATCATATACCTAATCGCGGAAGCGATTACAATAATCCAGGAGGCAAGAACCATGAAAAAAAATATACCTGCAACAAAAAAGAGGAACGTGTGGAAGATCGTCGCAATAGCAATGGTCGTCGTCTTCGTACTCATCGTTGCCGGCGGCATAATCAAGCTGCACAGGTTCAAGGCATCGTTCGCCGCTGCCACAGAAGAGCAGACCAGCTCAGCAGAGGCAGCAGTCATGCAGGACCTTGAGAGCAGAGGCCTCAACATCTCAGAATACACAGTAAGAGTATCACATAAGGTGATCGGCATGAGAGAGGGAGGAGATGACAGGAACATAATGCAGGTCTTCGCAGAGGCGAACTCCTCAAGGCACAGCTACCTCATAGACATGGACTCAGGCAAGATCATGCTCCACTCGCAGACAGAGACGTATGGCTGGATGGCTGATATGGACCGGAGGATGTTCGGCCCACGCGGCCCAAAAGGTCCTGGAACATGTGGTGAGAGGTCTGGCGAAGGCTGCGAGAAGGAACGCGAGATGCCCGGGAAAACCAGAGGCGGGTTCATGCCATTCGCTTCCTGGGGCAATCACCTGCGGAGGTAATCATGCCCCATGACAACATACTGATAGACCTCCAGAACGTCTGGAAGATATACCGTATGGGCGAGGTAGAGGTACCTGCGCTCAGGGGCGTAAGCGTCCAGATAAAGAAAGGTGACTTCGTAGCGATAATCGGCGCTTCAGGCAGCGGGAAATCCACAATGATGAACCTGGTAGGCTGCCTTGACGTCCCCACCAAAGGAAAAATATTCCTGAAGTCAAAAGACATAACCAAGCTATCCGAGTCGGATCTCGCAGGACTCAGGGGCAGGACAATCGGGTTCATATTCCAGCTCTACAACCTGCTTCCGACAATGACAGCATACGAGAACGTCCTGCTGCCTCTTGAGCTCCAGGACATGCCTGACAGCAAGGCAGAAGAGCGCGCAAGAAAGGTGCTCGAGATAGTCGGACTCCAGGACAAGCTGTTCAACAGGCCAGGACAACTGTCAGGAGGCCAGCAGCAAAGGGTAAGCATAGCAAGGAGCCTCGCAGGAGACCCGGACATAATACTCGCGGACGAGCCGACAGGGGCGCTCGACAGCGTCACAGGAAGGCAGGTCATCGAGATGCTCTATAAGCTCTGGAAAGATGAAGGCAAGACAGTCATAATGGTCACGCACGACCTTCACCTGGCGCAATACGCGCACACGCACATAGAGCTGAAGGACGGCAGGATAATCAGCACATCAACAAACAAGAAACAGAGGAAACCAGGGTGAAAAAATGAACAAAACAACAATAATAATATTGCTTGCACTGATGTTGTGCATACCGGCGATCAGGGCTGAATACACATACATAGCGAACTCACAGGTAATCACCGCAAGCCTCGTGAACCAGATCCCTGACCCTGCAGTAGCAGGCAACACAGTCGAACTGAGCATAGGAATCGAGAACTACGGAGGACAGGCAGCCCTAGGATATAACGTGGAACTCGTCCCAAAATACCCGATAGAGAAACTCCCTGGAGAGACATACATCAAGAACACAGGACTGCTCCAAGGATTCCAGGTCAATAATGAGCAGAAGATAATCAAGTTCAACGTACGCACAGACAAAGATGCAACAGCAGGGTCATACGACTTCGACATACTGATATACCAACCAGAAGAGAAAGACTACGCCACGATAAGGAAGACACTCAGCTATGACCTCACCGCCAGGGAAAGCGCAGAGATAATACATATAGACAAGGTAGAGCTGAGACCCGGCCAGCAGACACCACTCGAATTCACGATAACCAATGTCGGGTCGGCCCCGCTCAGGGAACTATCATTCTCATGGTCGAACGCAAACGACGCAGTCCTGCCAGTAGGCTCAGCAGACAAGAAATATGTCAAATACCTGGGAGTGGGAGAGAAGATCACATTGACATACGACGTCATGGCAGACACCAACGCAGCACCAGGCCTCTACAAGCTCGACCTGAAACTCGCATACGAAGACCCTGTGACAAACACATACACCAACATCACAGACCACGCAGGAGTCTACGTGGGCGGAGGCACAGACTTTGATGTCGCATTCTCAGAGAGCACAAACGGCGACACATCATTCTCAGTCGCGAACGTCGGAAGCAACCCAGCATACTCAGTGTCGGTCATAATACCTAAACAGGACGGCTGGAGAGTGACCGGATCGAACAGCGCAATCATAGGCAACCTCGACAAGGGAGACTACACAGTAGCGAGCTTCACACTGCAGCCAGCCATGTCAAGTCAGCTGACGCAGGCCACGACAGGCGCTGCACAGGCACAGCGTACCGGCCAAAGGGACAGCAGTGCAGGCATGACCCCTGACACAGTCACTGTGGAAGTGGCATACACAGACACCATGGGCAAGAGACTGACAGTAGAGAAAGACGTCTCTGTAGGCGCCAGCATGGACGTGAACGAGACAGGAGCATTCCGCGCCGCAGGCGCAAGGACAACAGTACAGCAGACAAGCTTCTTCTCCCAGTACAAATGGTACATCATAGGAATATTCACCCTTTTCGCACTGTACATTGCACGCAAGAAATACAAGGAGTACAAGTTGCTCAACCCCAAATTCACCCTGTCCAGCCTGTTCAGAAAAAAATGAGAATAAGCAAGTGCCTCAAGCACGCATTCAATATGGTCGTGCACAGCAAGCTGCGCAGCTGGCTGACCATAATCGGGATTGTCATCGGGGTAGGCGCAGTCATAGCGATAGTGTCACTCAGCGAAAGCGCGCAGCAGGAGATGGAATCACAGCTCAGCGGACTCGGAGGAGACCTGATCACGCTGACAGCAGGGTTCTCAAGAGGAGGAGGCACATTCGGCAGAGGGGATTTCGGCGGAGGCGGCGCAGCAAAAGCTACCAAAGAGGAGGTAGTCCTTGACAGGACAGACATCCAGGCACTCAAAGGCATACCAGAGATAGCATACATAGAGACAGAGATACGAGGCACTGTCGAGGTCTCGTACCTTGGCAGGGCAGGCAAGGTCACGCTAACCGGCGTCGACCAGAAGGTCTGGTCACATGTGACCACATCGACACTGGCTGATGGAAGGTTCCTCGACCCTGCAGACCAGAACGTCGTGGTCATAGGCGGAGGCCTCGCAAGCTCATACTTCGACCAGCCTGTAGGAATAAACAAGATGCTGAGCATAGAGAACCGCTCATTCAGGGTGGTCGGCATAATAGACGACAATGGAAGAAGCATATACATGCCCATACAGATGGCATTCCAGGTCATACCTGAAAAGGATCAAGGCATCTATGACAGCATAATCATAAAGGTCAAAAATGAAGACACTGTCCTGGAAGACCTGGCAAAGATAGAACAGAAGCTGATGATGGTCAGGCATGTCAACAACCGGACAAAGGACTTCTCGCTCAGCTCAAACAAGCAGATGCAGGCGACAAGGGCAGAGCTGATGTCAACAATGAGCATGTTCCTGATCGCTCTCGCAGCAGTATCACTCATAGTAGGGGCTGTCGGAATAGCCAACACCATGTTCACCTCAGTCCTCGAGAAGACAAAAGACATAGGCATAATGAAGGCGATAGGCGCAAGGAACAGCGACATACTGATCATATTCCTGTTCAACTCAGCAATCATAGGACTTGTAGGAGGCATACTCGGAATCATATTCGGCGGCATCCTTTCAGGATTCATACCAGCACTGCTGGGAGACGTGCGGTTCCTCAGAGGCGGAGGGTTCGTATCGATGAATGCAGTGATAATGGCAGTCTCTGTATCGATACTGGTCGGACTGCTCGCAGGGGCGATACCTGCGTGGAAGGCGTCGAGGCTGAAGCCAGTGGATGCTTTGAGATACGAATAAAATGAGCAGCTCAAAGCTACGAACGCCAGTGAGTATGCCCTGAGATACGAGTAAAAACATCGTAAAGTCAAGGAACGAACAAAGTGAGTGACAGACTCTTCGGTATGAGTGAGGATAAATGGTCAATACTAAATCCACGGGCAAAATGAAAAACAGAGCGAGAAACAGTGTAATATTCTTCCTGCTTCTCTCATTCATAATATTCTGGAGCGTACTGCTGTACTTCATCACCCCGCAGAGACTTGTAGAGCGGATAGGTGTGCAAAACGGATACTTACTCTCATTCCTTTTCGGGGTTTTCGGAGAGGCAGCCACATTCACTGCACTGTCATATTATCCTGCAATAATCGCGCTCGCAGCAGGAGGGCTCAGCCCGTTCATTCTCGGGCTGATAGCAGGAACAGGCATGACTGTAGGAAACAGCCTATACTTCTTCTTCGGAAGAGAAAGCAGGAACGTTCTCTCTGAAAAGCTCGAAAAACAGGCACGCAAAGTGCTTCACTGGGTAGAGGGAAAACCAAACTGGATATTGCAAATAATCATATTCATCTACGTAGGATTCACACCATTCCCTAACAACCTGCTCACAGTATCAGGGGGGATAACAGGAGTGCCATTCAGGAAGATAATATTACCTCTGTTTCTCGGCAATGTGGTACTCACTGCGGCGATAGCGTATATTACAACCATCAGCATATAGACTGTATGAATAAGCACCCATATCCTCATCTGCCGGGTCGGCAAGAAGGGATCCAGAAATAGGAGAAAATAAATAACAGAAGCATCACTGCAGGTTAAAGCGCCCAAAAGGCTCTTTGAAAGGTGGAACAATGAAGCTGACAATTCCCTTGATGCTATTGATTCTTTTGATTCCCTCAGCGCTCACCTATGGCTGCGCCCCTGGAAGCACCAGCATAGTCCTCGAATGCACCGCCCCATTGATACAGAAGGGGGACGGCTGCTGCATGGACGCAGACCACAACGGCATCTGCGACATAGATGAGAGGCCTGCGAAGAAAGAGGAAAACAAGACAGAAGAAGCACCTGCGCAAGAAGAGACAACAGATGCCCTTGAAGAGCAGGAAGCCAAAGAGACGACTGAAGAGACAAAAGAGGAAGTGACCGCAGAAGGACAGAAAGGGACCCTGGAAAGCGCTGAAAAGACAGGGAAGCTGTTCGCAGACAACTGGCAGAGGAAGCAGTACAATGTCATGTACGCATTCTTCACGCCCTCGCTGAAGCAGAAGAAGACATCGACAGAGTTCTCTACGATAATGGAGCTCGAGCCGCTCTACAAGAGGGTGAACAAGGTAGACTTCAACGGAGTAAAGATGAGCGATGAGGACACGGCAGAGCTCGACATGACCATACACACCAACATCCAGGACATAAAGATACCAGGAGCCACACTGGAGTTCATGGGCGGCGAATGGAAGGTCAAGGCATTCGTCGACGTGTTCGAGCTGGAAGCATACTACGCAGCATGCTCAGGATACAGATACGATAACAAATATACCATGAAAGACTGCGCGTACGACTTCGCAAAGAAAGTCAAGAACTCAAGCTACTGCAACATATCAGGATGCCACTACACAGAATGCCTGAAGGCAATGGGCAAGACAGTCAACTACATGCACGAGGCAGAGCAGTGCAAGATATGCCAGCCTGTAGGCAAGACAACCAACACCTGCATACTCGACGTGGCGATAAGCCGCGACAAGATAGCAGCATGCAACACCATAAGCGAGGACAGGTACTCTGACAAGTACTGCGTATGCTATGGAGGGTTCGCAAAGGCGAAGAACAACGTAGCGTACTGCAACACGATACAGGACCCTGACAACAAATACCTATGTGAGAAAGCGTATAAGGGAGAGTATTGCTGATGAACAAGAAAGCTCACCACGAGATAGGATTCGCGCCTTACGCGCTGATCCTGGCAGCCTTAGGTCTCACAGCGGCATTCGGGAATAAGATGTGGAATAAAGTCGTGAAAAAGAAGAAATAACTCCAGAAACATCTATGCCGGAAATCCTTATTCTCTCGTCGGAAAACGTCCGGTTTTTTCTCAGAAAAATTTATTAAGCGCAGAAACACATATACAAACAGCCATTGTTGGGGGAAATACCAACATATCTTGGAAAGGCTGTGCAGGCAAGCTTTGACTCCTAAACGGAAAATGCCTGCCAGCCCCAAAACAGAGGTGGAACAAGATGAGAAACAAGATAGCTTTAGCCATATACATATTGAACATCCTCCTGATGCCAGGCATGTGCCTCGCAGCAGAGCATGTGATAATCAGCGAAGTGCTCTACGACCCCACAGGAACAGAGACAGGGGGAGAAGCAGTCGAGATATACAACCCTACAGCGGGACCGATAGACATAAGCGGATACGTAATCAAGACAGAGAGCAGCCCTGCAGACGCGACAATACCTGACGGGACAACACTTCCAGCACACACATTCTACCTTATCGCAGACACAGGATGGTCCACGCTGAAAGACGACGCAAGCTGGCCGCAGGCAGACCACGAAGAAGCCATAACGATGGCGAACACAGATGCAGGAGTGGCGCTTGCACTCCCTAATGGGACGATAATAGATGCTGTAGGATGGGGAAATCCTGCAGGGATAGGGGAAGGACTGTATGAATGGACTCCAACACCCCTTGTCGCAGCAGGGCACAGCATAAGAAGGACCGACCTGACAGCTGACTCCGACGACAACAGCGCAGACTTCGCAGAATCAACCCCTGAGCCGCAGAACTCGAGCGCAACAGCAGGAGGAGAAGAGAACCCAAGCCAATCGATCACAATAACAGTGGATGTCGAGAACAACGCCCCTTCAGTGGATGCGGTCACTGTGCTCGGGGATGAAGACACCTCAACAGCAGGGGTGCAGATAAGCCCTGTACCCGAATCGACCAAGGAAGTGACAGTATCCGCAGACGTCACTGACACCGACGGCACGACAAGCATAATGGGCGTCTTCGCCACAGTCAATGGTCCTGCAGGACAGAAGAACCTGACAATGGAAAAAACATCAGACCTCAACAGCACTACAGCAAGATACAACACGACGATCCTGATGGAATTCCACGATGCCGCAGGCACATACAGCATAACAATAACCGCAGAAGACTCTGCCACGAGCAGTACGCTCAGCACAGCGTTCGAATACCTGAGCATGACCGCGATATCGGTCGACTCGGCATCACTGCAGTTCACCGGAGCCAGGCTGGGAGGCACGACAGATATAAGCGGCGACTTCGCCCTCTCGACAACAGACACGCCGACAGTCAGGAACATCGGGAACACTCAGATAGACCTAGGAGTCTACGGAACCAATCTTGTCGACGGGACAAAAAGCATCGCAGCAGACAACATCAAGTACAGCTTCGACAATGACTTCGGCAGCGACCTGGCAGGGACCCTCTCGACAGGACTGCAGATCATGAGCCTCGGCCTGGAGAACGGCGGAGACAGCGTGATAAGCCTCGGGTTCCAGCTTTACGTGCCGCTGACCACGCAGAACGGAAACTACACAGGCACCATAACAATAGCAGCAGTGAGCAGCTGAAGATGAAGAAAGCAGCCGCAATCATCCTGGCAATGATTGTCTCATTGCCGTTCATCCTTCCGGAGGTAGTTTGGGGACTGGCGGTGGGGATAATTCCTGACAGACTGGTGTTCGACGGGACTGAGGAGACGTTCAGGATACTCAATCCCAACGACATGGAGGTCGAGTTCAGGATAAACGCAGAAAACATGGCCTGCGTTCCGGAAGAAGGGGAGATAATGTCGAAAGGCAGCGCCGATGTCAGGTGCAGAGCAGGGGATGATGCTCTGCAGGAAGAGCTGATTCTCGTCGAGACAATGCTCAAGGGGAAAGACAAGATGGTAGGCATCCTGCCTGCTGTCGCGGTGAAGGCAGAGATAAAAGGAAAGGAAGGCGGAGAAGCGACCCGCAGCAAAGGGACTCCCCTGACAATAGACGCAACAGACGCAGAGGCACAGCAGCACCCAGATGACCAGACAGAAATAGGAGGAGATGGCCTGGCAGACATGAAACCAGAGCTCGTGACCATCGCATTCCTGACCGTGGCGATAATCTCTGTGCTCGCGTACTCAGAGGTCAAGACCAGAATCAAGACAAGAAAAGACAAAAAGAATAACCTGCCTCAAGACCCTAGCGGCCCCTCTGATGCGAATACATGTCCTCGACAAGAGAAAGATCAGAGCACTCCTCAGGGCTGCGATCATCCCTGATACGTATCACCCTCGGGAACCTGAGAGCATAGCCTGAACTGTATGTCGGGCTCTTCTGTATCTCCTCAAAGTTAACCTCGACGACAACCATAGGCTTGACCCACACATTACGCCCCTTCTCCTTGGTTATGACCGGCTTCAGGAGCTCAGTGAGCTGCTCGAAGCTCACACCAAGCTCGACCTTCTCCTTCATGCCTGTGCCGACCTTGCCCATCTCAAGGAAAGAGCCTGAATCAGGATCATAGCACGCAAGAGTGAAACTGGTAAGCCATCCGGACCGCTTGCCTTCACCCCACTCAGCAGCTACGATGACAAGATCGAGAGATTCCATGACCGGCTTCACCTTCACACCATAGCCGACCCTCGAACCAGGCTTGTAGATGCCGTCAAGCTTCTTGGCCATCATCCCCTCCTCACCCGCGGCAAGGGCCTCCTCATAGAACTTCTGGGCCTTGGCAGGATCATCAGTCACTATCTGCTTGGCAGGGACTATCCTGAACGGAGCAGGAGTGACTATGTCCTCTATCATCTTCCTCCTCTCGCTGAACGGCCTCTTGATCAGGGAAGCACCCTCAAAGCTAAGGATGTCGAAGACATTGACCTCGACGGGAAACCTCTTGGCCATATCATCTATGTCATACTTGCGCTTTATGCGCTGGGAGATGCTCTGGAAAGGAAGATACTTCTTGGTCTCTGGATTGTAACCTACGCATTCAGCATCAAGGATGAAAGACGCGCCGCGAACCTGCTTGCCCACATACTCGACAACCTCAGGGAACTGGGAAGTCACATCATCCAACCGACGGGTGAACACAGATATCCCTTTCTTGTCCTTATGTACCTGCACCCTAAAACCATCATACTTGTACTCGAAAGCAGCAGGCTTGCCGACCCTCTCAAAAGCCTCAGCGACATCCTTGACCTTCTGGTAGAGCATCACCTTCACAGGCTTGCCGACAGACAGGCCTATCGACTTCAAGCCCTTAAGGCCGGAAGTCTTGGCTATCTTCGCAACCTCAGAGAAGTCGTTCAATATGTCGAACGCCTCCTGCACAGCATCTGTATAAGCATTGTAAAGCTCACGATTCTCAGGATTGATCGCCTTCTTCTCAGGATCATAGTTGATATGGATGCTGTCGTCGAAGAAAGCCCAGACCATAGCATCACGGAGCACTCCCTCGCCGATGCCTACACGCAGGTCCTCAAGGACTGTCCTGACTATATACCTCGCCTCAATGGGTGACGCGCTGGTGAGGAGCTCAGAGATTAGAGCGACCTTCTGGTTGACAGTGCCTACACCCTCAAGACCTGCAAGCTTCCTCAGATTGGAGACCACTTTCGAGACAGTTATCGTCTGCGAAAACAGCGTGACCTGCTTCTTCCGCTTAGCAAGGCTCTCTGCAGTTAGGCCGAGGTCCCCAGTCTCCTTCCATTCCTTCTCGATCGCATCAGAAGAGATGCCAAGCGACTTGTTCAGGGACTTTATCACCATCCTTGAAGCGACGCCAAGCTTCCGCTCATCGAAAGGCGGGAACACCTTGCCCTGGAGAAGCAAAGTTATCTTCGGGATGTCATCAATATCAGTATCCTTCAGGAACTCAGAAACAAGAAATGTCTTCTCGAGCCTCTTAGAGGTCCCCTCTATCCTCTGGTACAGCTCCACCAGCTTTTTGTATTCCATAAAGGAGCAGATGAGCGGATGGTTTAAAAATATTGCTGCTGAAGAACAACAGGCTATGTCCCGAATCCCTTTTTGATGGTTAAAATTATAACCCGGAACAGCTGTTAGGCTGTTCTGGGGGTGGGGAGTGTTCCCCCACCATGGAGAAAGAGGTTAAGCTGGTTAAAAAG
>Ga0180009_10003599_pt1 | contig 17539 bp, 13 predicted proteins | sample OS_PC_MetaG_FD_123537 | JGI IMG/M metagenome (GOLD analysis project Ga0180009, IMG submission 123537) | Groundwater microbial communities from the Aspo Hard Rock Laboratory (HRL) deep subsurface site, Sweden - OS_PC_MetaG | ecosystem: Environmental > Aquatic > Deep subsurface > Groundwater... | reverse complement strand
GACAAACTGCATTATAATATTTATAGCGCAGAAATCCTTGGCCGTCAAGGTAAAGGGAAGGGAGGCAGGGGTTGCCAGGATATTCCCAGCTCCGCAAGATCAGATTTTCCTTGAAAAATTTTAACCGGCAAGATAGATTTTAAGAAGCACCGAGCAGAGAAGCAGATCAAATGCTTTGACCTGCTTGAACTTAGATAAAGGAAGGCAGCGCCAAGCGGAGGAACCGATGAGCCGGGATGTGCAGGAAGAAGTGAAGGAGCTGATCTTAGGTCAGAAAATTAAAACCCTGAGGCAGCGAAGAGGGATGTCCCTGCAGCAAATGGCTGACCAGACCAATCTTTCCAAGCCCCTTCTTTCGCAAATCGAAAGCGAGGTTGTGGCCCCTCCCGTAGCCACTCTTTTGAAAATTTCCAAAGCCCTGAATGTGAACATCGGTTATTTTTTTCAGGCGGAGGAGTCCGGGAAAAGGGCTGTGATCGTGCGCAAGAACGAACGTAAACAGGTTTTTCGCCGCATCCACGAGGACGCGTCCAAAGTGGGGTATTATTACGAAGCCCTGGCCTACCCCAAGGCGGACAAACATATGGAGCCCTTTCAGGTCCAATTTGAAGTGAAAAAGAAAGACGATCTCCTTTTTTTCACCCACCAAGGGGAAGAGTTCGTCTTTGTTTTGGAAGGGCAGCTGGAGTTTAATTATGAAAACGAAACTTTTTTGTTGGAAGCCGGGGATAGTCTTTATTTTGATTCCAGCCTCCCCCATGCTTTTCGGGCCTTGGGGAGAAAAAATGCCTTAGCCATTGATGTCATCTATGCTTCTGACTAAAAATCCGAAATTCCTAACCCAAAATTTTTCATCCGGTTGTCCATCGTTGAGGGAAATGACTTCTTGCTTCCTGATCCTCCGCAAAGCTTCAACCCAGCCAATGAAAATCATATGCGTGTTTTAGGGCCGAACATTTTTGGCCTTTATTCTGCGGAAGCATCCTTGAACGCCACTTTTGGGAATTCGGAAATTATTCCCGGGCGGGTGGCGATTATCACCCAGAGCGGGGCTTTGGGGATCGCCATGATTGGCAAGACGGCGGTGGAAAATATCGGTCTTTCCGCCATCGTCTCCGTGGGAAATAAAGCCGATGTCGATGAAGCCGATCTTCTAAAATATTTGGTGGCCGACGAAAGGACCAAGATTGTTTTACTGTATGTCGAAGGCGTACACGAGGGAGAGAAATTCATCCGGGCCTTAAAAGCGGCCACCAAAAAGATTCCGGTTGTGGTGATTAAATCCGGGAGGTCGGAAAGAGGAGCAATCGCGGCGGCTTCCCATACGGGTTCACTGGCTGGGTCCGACGAGATTTTCGATGCCATTATGCAGCAATGCGGAGTGTTGCGGGCCGAAAGTGTCGAAGAAGCTTTCAACTGGTGTAAATTTCTGTCGAATACGCCGGCGCCCTCCGGGGAAAATACGGTTATCATCACCAATGGCGGCGGGATCGGGGTCATGGCCACCGATGCCTGTGAAAAGTACGGGGTGAAGCTGTTGGACGACGCAACCATTTTAAAGGAAGCCTTCTCCGCGATCACTCCGAATTTTGGCTCCACCAAGAACCCGGTCGATCTTACCGGTCAGGCCACTTCGGTCCATTATCATTCCGCGCTGGAAGAAGCCCTGAAAAACAACCTGATTCATTCGGTGATTGCCCTCTACGGCGAAACCGCCGTGTTTGATGCTGCAAACCTGGCGCAGATGATCCAAGAAGCAGACCGGGAGTATAAGTCGGCGAAAAAGCCCTTGGTCTTTTCCATTTTTGGGGGGGAGACGATTGCAAACTGTTTCCTCCTTTTACGCCAGAGCGAGGCAGCGGTCTATGGGGATGTTTATGAAGCGGTTTCTTGTCTGGGTTCAGTCTATTCTTATTATCATTATTTGAAGGAATATTCGGAAAAAGTCGAAGAGGCGAAGATCGATGTGAATTCCATCGAGCAAGTTTTAGAGAGGGCCTTGAAAGAAGGAAGGTCTTTTTTGCTGGCCAACGAGGGGCAAGCCGTTATGCGAGCGGCTGGAATCCAGATCCCCAAGAGTCAGATTGCTCGCAACCTCGATGAGGCTGTGCGGAAGTCGGAGGAGATCGGGTTCCCCGTGGTCATGAAAGTGGTCTCCCGGGACATCCTGCACAAGAGTGACGCGGGTGGAGTCGCCCTGGATTTAACGGGGAAAAATGAGGTCATGGATGCCTACCAGGCCATCATGAGGCACTGCCGGGCCTACAAAGCGGATGCGAACATCGAAGGAGTAGAAATTTCCGAGATGGTGAAGACGAGTACGGAGACGATCATCGGGGCGCGTCGGGATAAAATCTTTGGCCCGATCCTTATGTTTGGCTTGGGGGGCATCTACGTGGAAGTGATGAAGGACGTCGCTTTTCGTGCTCTACCCCTCAGCCGCCGGGAAATCATGGCCATGGTGAAAGAAATTCGGGCTTATCCTCTTCTGTTAGGAGTGCGGGGGGAAGAGAAGAGGGACTTGGACGGGGTGGTGGAGACGATCGTTAAAGTGGGTACCATCCTGCAGCAATGCCAGCGCATCTCGGATATAGAGATCAATCCGTTGGTAGTCTATGAACACGGCCAGGGAGTCAAAGCCGTCGATGTAAGGATTTTACTATCGAGGGTCAATAAGGGGGCATAAATGTATAAAGTAGTAATCGGATCGATGCGGAAGAGCGCGGGGAAGACCAGCATCATTGTAGGAATCGCCGGCGCTTTGAAGAAGAAGATGGCTTACCTAAAACCGTTCGGGGAGAGATTGCTGTACCGCAAAAAGCGCCTATGGGATTACGACTCCGCTTTGATCACGCATATCTTCGGGCTCCAAGAGGATCCCGTGGATATGAGTATCGGCTTTGATCACTCCAAACTCCGCTATATGTACGATGAGGAGGGGATTCAACAGAAACTCCGGGAAACCATGGCCCATATCGATAATGATAAAGAGATCCTCTTCATCGAGGGGGGAAAGGATCTGACCTATGGGGTATCGATATATCTCGACACCCTCTCCTTGGCCCGGTACACGGGGAGTAAACTATTTATCGTGGTCAGCGGCGAGGAAGACACCATTCTGGACGAAATCCTCTTTTTGAAAAAACACGTAGACCTGGCCGGGGTTCACCTGGGGGGGATTATCGTGAACAAAGTACAAAATCTTGATGGATTCAAAGACACCCACCTTCCGGTTATCCATAAGATGGGGGTTCGAGTGATCGGGGTGATTCCCTACCAAAGTGAATTAACCTGCTTCTCAGTTTATTACCTGGCTGACCGGTTATTCGCCAAAGTCATTACCGGGGAAGGCGGGCTGAAACGGGTGGTAAAAAATATCATCATCGGGGCTTGGTCGGCCAATGTGTTTCTGCAAAACCCGGTATTTAAAAAAGAGAACAAGCTGGTCATCACCGGTGGGGATCGGACGGATATGATCTTAGCTTCCTTGGAGAGTGATACCTCCGGGATTATCCTGACGAATAATATTTTGCCCCCCTCTAATATCATTTCCAAAGCCGCGGAGCGCAATATTCCCCTGTTAATGGTTTTTTCCGACACCTATCAGACCGCCAAGCAGATCGAAAACCTGGAACCGTTACTGACGAAAGACGACACCGATAAAGTGGAATTATTGAAGGAACTTTGCCGAAAGCATGTGGATTTAAGCGCCATCACAGGCAGTTAAAGAATCACCCAAATCCTAACCCATTCGAGCCTCTCGCAAAACTCTTGCCAGCAAGAGGAAATCGTCATTCCGGGCAAGCGAAGCCCGGCAGGGAGATTCAACATGCCCAAATTTATAAAAAAAAGATCAAAGAAAATAGGAATGCCCCCGGGAACTCTCGTGCATATCGGAGAGAAAAGAAGCGAGCGGACAAAAATCAAAGTCTTGGAGTACGACGAGGTGAATTTTCAGGAAAGAGAACTGGAAAACGTCGAGGAATGCTTCTTGTTCAAAAATGAGCCCACCGTAACCTGGATAAATGTGGACGGCCTTCATGAGGTGGAAATTTTGGGGAAGCTGGGCGGTTGTTTCGGATTGCACCCCCTGATGATGGAAGATATCTTAAACACCGACCAGCGGCCCAAGATGGAAGATTATGGGGAAGATCTTTTTATTGTTTTAAAGGTGCTTTCCTATGATGACCGTACGGGCGAGATTTCGGCGGAGCAGGTCAGCTTGGTGCTCCGTTCGCATGCGCTGCTATCCTTTGGGGAAAAAGAAGGAAGCGGGTTTGCCTCCATTCAAGAGCGAATCCGGGGCGGAAAAGGAAGACTGAGAAAGATGGGGGTTGATTACTTGGCTTATACTTTACTGGACATCATCGTGGATAATTATTTCGTAATCCTGGAAAAACTGGGAGAAAAAATTGAGATCCTGGAGCAAAAGTTGGTAACCAATCCTACGGCCCAGACCTTGCTGAAAATCCAGAACTTAAAAAGAGAAATGCTTTTTTTGCGCAAATGGATCTGGCCTTTACGGGAAGTCCTCAGCGGCCTGGAGCGGGGAGAATCCTCAAGAATTCAGGAGAGCACCCGGTTCTATTTGCGGGACGTTTATGACCACACCATTCAGGTGATGGATACCATCGAAATATTCCGGGAAATGCTTTCCGGCATGCTGGATATTTATCTTTCGAGTGTCAATAACCGGATGAACGCCGTCGTGAAGGTACTTACCATCATCGCCACCATCTTCATGCCCCTCACTTTTCTCGCGGGAGTTTACGGGATGAATTTTAAACACATGCCGGAATTGGAGTGGCAATGGAGTTATCCGGTGATTTGGCTCTTCATGATCTTGATTGCCGTATTCATGGTGATCAGTTTCCGGAAGAAAAAATGGCTGTGAAAAACAGAGTTCAAGGATTCGAGGGTTCAAGGGTTCAATTGTTTTATATTTTTTCACTCGACCCCTGGAATCCTTGGCCCCTTGAACCCTATTAAAGGATTTATCTATGTCAGAAAAATTTATCATGGCTCTGGATCAGGGGACCACGAGTTCCCGCGCGGTGATTTTCAATCGGCGGGGGAAGATCGCCAGTATTGCCTCCAGAGAGTTCAGGCAAATCTATCCGCAACCGGGGTGGGTGGAACACGATCCGGTGGAAATATGGGACTCGCAAATGGAAGCTGCCCGGCGGGCCCTTGATTTGCTGAACATTTCCCCGGCCCGGATCGCTGCCATCGGGATAACCAACCAGAGGGAAACCAGTTTGCTCTGGAGCAGAGAAACCGGCCAACCCGTATATAATGCCATTGTCTGGCAATGCCGGAGGACCGCCCCTCTTTGTTCTGCCGTCCGCAAGACAAAATTTGCCGAAAAAATCCGCAAAAAGACCGGGCTGGTGATCGACGCCTATTTTTCGGCCACAAAAATTCAATGGATTTTGGAGCACCGTAAATCCATTCGCCGGCCAGCGGAACGAGGGAAGATCGCCTTTGGAACCGTTGATAGTTGGTTGGTTTACCAGCTAACGGGCAAGAAACTGCACCTAACCGATTACTCCAACGCTTCCAGAACCATGCTTTATAATATACACCGGCTTTCCTGGGATGAAGAAATTCTGGAATATTGGCGAATCCCGGAAAAAATATTACCGACTGTGGAAGCTTCCAGTAAAATTTACGGATGCACTTCTGCCGGCGTTTTTTTCGGCTCCGAGGTTCCCATAGCAGGGATCATAGGGGATCAGCAAGGGGCTTTGTTCGGCCAAACTTGCTTCCGCCAAGGACAGTCGAAGAATACCTATGGCACAGGTTGTTTCCTTTTGATGAATACAGGGGAAAAGCCGGTGGTTTCCAAAACGAACCTTTTGACCACCGTCGCCTGGGGGATCGACGACAAAGTCGAGTACGCTCTGGAAGGAAGTATCTTTATCGCCGGGGCCGTTGTCCAATGGCTGAGGGATGAACTTAAGATCATTCAACAGGCATCCGAGAGTGAGCCATTAGCTGCCAGCCTTCGGTCTAATGACGGAGTCTATTTTGTCCCTGCTTTCGTGGGGCTGGGGGCTCCTTATTGGGACATGTACGCCAGAGGGGCGATCTTCGGGATCACCCGAGGAACGACCCAGGCTCATATAGCGCGGGCCGCTTTAGAGTCCATCGCCTATCAAACCCGGGATGTTCTGGAGTGCATGGAAAAGGATTCGGGAATCGAGCTGAAAGAATTACGGGTGGATGGCGGAGCGGTAGCCAATGAGTTCTTGATGCAATTTCAGGCGGATATCCTGGGAGTCCCGGTGGTCGTACAGGAAACAACCGAAACTACGGCTTTGGGAGCTGCCTATTTGGCCGGTTTGGCCGTCGGATTCTGGAAAGATCAACAACAGCTTGCCAGGAAAGCGAAAATCAAAAAGAGATATGTTCCCCGCATGACCTCCCGGCAAAGGGATTCTCTCTACCGGAACTGGAAGAGGGCAGTGGCAAGGGCCAGGGGTTTTTAAATTTTTCTTGACACCATACGACCTATTCTCTATATTAAGAACGCCTTAGAAAAAATTCTTATCATCCAATCTTAAAGGAGGGCAAATCAATGAAGAAGATACTTATTTTTCTATTCGTTACCGGCTTCCTCTTGGGAGCAGTTGCCGATGGCTGGTCTCAAGCCAAGGATTTTAAGTGGGCTACATCAGCCGCGGGCTCGTCTGGCCATAGGGCTTTAGTCAACCTGGCCGCGGTGCTGAACAAAGAAATGCCGCAATACAAGATCGCGGCCTTGCCCACACCGGGGGCGATCGTTTCCGTCAAGGGTTACGCGCAAGGGCAGTTTGATGGCTACTATGGCGCCGATGTCGCCTTCTATGAATTGGCGAATGATATCAATAGGTTCAAGGGTTTCAAAGCTCACATAAAAAGGCAGCCCGTCCAATCCTTCTGGACTTTCTCGGTGGAAGTAGGGGTAGGGATTTTAGCCAAGGACAAAGAAAAGTACAAGCAGTGGCGGGACCTTTCCGGGCAGCCAGTTTTTACCGGACCTCTCCCCTGGGATGTACGGGCCCATCTGGAAAGGGCTTTTAAAACGCTGGGGGTCAACCATGTATACCGGGAAATGGACCTGTCGTCGGTGGGTTCACAGTTAGAGGCCGGCAATATCAAGGCCTTCATTGCGTATACAAACGCCATGGCGACAACCGCCCCTTGGATCATCGAGATTTCCGTCGGCACAGACTGGGCCATACTCAATCCCAGCAAAGAGGAAAATGATCTGCTGCGGAAGGATGGGTTTTGGGTTGCCGATGTGAAACCAGCGGCCTTTAAAAGGGATATCCACGCCGAAAAGGCTGTCTTATTACCCTTCTACTATGGATTCCATGTGGGCCTGGAGGTGCCTGAGCAAGAGGTCTACAAGATGTTGACCATTATTGAAAAAAATGCGGCTGAGCTGGCCAAGGCCGACGCCGGCTTCAAGCAAATTAAGGAGGATATGCCCGGTTTCCAACGCCTGGGCGTCGAAGCGGCCCTCAATTTCGTTCCCATCCATCCCGGCCTGGCGAAGTACATGCGGGAGCGTAACGTCTGGGATTCCAAGTGGGACGGTCGCATCGCCAAGCCCAAGTAGCAGAGAGAGCTGCGCCCGGGTGTTTATGCTCCTTCCACCCGGGCTTTTGTATATATGAGATTTTTTCGGGGATGGGGCGATTCAGGACGCAGATGGCATTGTAACATCTAACTGCAGAAAAAAAGGAGGATTCCGATCCCATGCAATCATTGACCGGGGTTCTTTTCTCCCTTCTCGCCCTCTTTTTTTTCGTGTATCTCTTCCGATACTACCTTACCGGCGTCGGGGGACCAACCTATCTCGCCGTCATTTTAGTTCCGGTGGCATTCATCCTCTTCACCCTGGATAGCCTGCGCAAAAATGACTTTTATCCCAAGCTTAGGTCCACCACTAACTACTTTATTGCGGGCGGTTACATTGCCCTGTGCATTGTCTCTCTTCTTTACATTGGCATCGAATTCGAAGAGATCGGCACGGTACGAGCCGGTGTATGGAGCCCGACTGACCTGGTGGTTGGGGGCCTAATGGTCGGTCTGGTGATGGAGTACACGCGGAAGAGGCACTTCCCGCTCTTTATCCTCAACATCCTCCTGATCTTTTATGCGGTATACGGGTGGATGGTGCCGGGCCTGTTTGGGCACCCGGGGGTATTTTGGGAGCGAATCCTGAGCTCTATGAGTGTGGAGATGGCGACGGGAGTTTTTTCACGGCTTCCCCAGCTTGCCCTCACTGTAATCGGGTCTTTCATTCTGGTTTTGAGTGTCTTGCGTGCCTTCGGCTGTGTGGACTCGATCATTAATAGCGCTTCGCGGCTCGCTAACAAGTCGGCCCATGCGCTGCCGCAAGCGGCGGTCCTGGGGTCGATGGGGGTGGCGGCCGTGAGTGGGAGCGGAGCGGCCAATGCTATAACCACCGGCTCGGCCACCATCCCGGCCATGATCGCCAGCGGACTACCCAGGGTAAACGCCGCCGCCATCGAGACCGCCTCCTCCCTTGGTGGCCAACTCATGCCGCCGGTTATGGGAATTTCCGCATTCCTCATGGCTGACTTTCTGGGAACGAGCTATTTCGACGTCGTGGCGCGGGGGTACGCCCCCGCTTTGATTTACTATGTTGGCGTCATTGTCGGAGTCTACCTGATCTCCGTTCGTTACCAGACCGGCATAGCGGGAATCTCGATCGTGCCAACGGGCATCTGGGACAAGATCAACCTCCTCGTCTACGTGGGCGTTATAGGAGGGCTGATATTCCTTATGGGGATCTACTTCGTCCCGCCGATGCTGGCCGCTTTGAGAGTATTCGTGGCGATTGGTATCACAGTCTCGGTGATCTCCATCGTTAAAATCCTTTGGTCCCGCCCCCCCCGAGATCTCCGGTCCCTGGCCGCCCCCTTCCTCCGCTTCATTGACCACTTCGCCACGATGACCTCTGAACTGACTCTTTTACTGACCAGCCTGTCCATCATGACGGGTGTGGTGGTCATTACGGGAGTTACGACGAAAGTCGGGTTCCTTCTGATGGAGGCAGCGGGCGTCCATCTCGCGGCGATGATTCTGGTGGCCTTTTTTTTCGGAGCTCTCGTGGGTACCGGCTTGCCCCCGGCGCCTACCTATATCCTAACCGCCCTCGTGATCGCCCCCCCCATGATTAAGGTGGGCATCGACCCCTGGGTCATCCACTTCTTCGCTTTTTTTGTGGCCGTCTGGGGTGAATTGACGCCGCCGACCTCTGTGGTGGCTGCGGTGACGGCTAAAATCGCCGACGCCCCTTTCATGGGGACATTGTTCAGGGCAATCCAGCTATGCAGCGTCCTGTTCCTGCTGATGGGGGGGGTTTTTGCCAGGCCCGAGCTGGTGATGAACCCTGGGATGGCCCAGCTGGGCGCCATGGGTCTGCTCATGGTCGGCACGGTGGGCATCCAGTTTAGCATCCAGGCGAAATACAGCGACAAGAGGGGACGAGACGTAGTCATCAGGATTGTCCTGGCAGGCTTCTCGCTCATAGTGGTCTTGCACCCCAGCACGCGCCTGGCGACCCTGGCCATAGTGCCAATTGGAATGTTTGTAGGATACTGGTTGCTGAAAAAGAGGAAGAAGGGGTTTTAATTCGGACTTTTTTATCCGATCGTCGCCAGCTCGAGCTTTTCTTTCCACCGTTCCTTAAGAGTTTCTCTCATCAGAATATGCCCCGGGAGAGAGAGAGTAGGATCCCGGGCGATTACGTAAAATGCCTCCTGGCGGGCTTCGTGGAGTAGGTCGAAGTCCCGCAAAAAATTGGCCACCCGGAAGTCGGGTAGACCCGACTGCTGGGTCCCGAGTAAATCCCCGGGGCCGCGAATTACCAGATCCTCTTCGGATATCTTAAAGCCGTCGGTGGTCTGTCCCATCACCCGCAGGCGCCTCCCGGCATCTTCACTCACATGATATTTTGCAATTAAGAGACATCGGGAAGGATCTTTCCCCCGCCCCACCCGGCCGCGAAGCTGGTGGAGCTGGGAAAGGCCAAACCTCTCGGCATGTTCAATCACCATGACGCAGGCATTGGGTACGTCAATGCCCACTTCGATGACGATGGTCGAAACAAGGATATGGATGCGCCGGGCCTTAAAATCGGCCATAATTGTTTCTTTGTCTTCACTTTTCATCCGGCCGTGAATCAATCCCACTTTAAATTCCGGAAAGATATCCCGCTGCAAGTGTTTGGCCATCTGGGTGGCGTCTTTGAGGTCCAGGCGCTCGGATTCCTCAACCAGAGGGTATACCACGTAGGCTTGCTTCCCCTTGCCAATCTCTTCCCGCAGGATGCGGTAGACGCGGAATCGTTCCTTTTCATTGAAAAGGTGGGTAGCGATGGTTCCTCGGCCCGGAGGGAGCTGGTCGATCACGGAAACCTCCAGATCACCGTAAAGGGTCATAGCCAGCGTACGGGGGATGGGGGTTGCGGTCATGACCAGAACGTCGGGGGAGTATCCCTTTTTTTTCAAGGTTGCGCGCTGCATAACTCCGAACTTATGCTGTTCATCGATGACGGCCAGGCCCAGTTTTTGAAATTCTACCCCTTCCTGGATGAGGGCGTGGGTTCCAATGACGATATGAATTTCCCCTTGGCCAATCTGCCGGTACAGGATTTCTTTCTGGTTTTTTTTCAGGCTGCTGGTGAGAAGAGCAGCTCGCAGGCCGAGTTTTTCCACCAGGGGACGAAGGTTGAGAAAGTGTTGCTCGGCCAAAATTTCTGTAGGGGCCATCATGGCCACTTGGTATCCTCCTTCAATAGCCATGAGTCCAGCCATCAAGGCTACGATGGTTTTACCACTCCCTACGTCTCCCTGGAGAAGGCGATTCATCGGGTGAGGCTGGCGCATATCCGATTCGATATCCGTAAGGACACGTTCCTGTGCCGAGGTGAGGACAAAAGGAAGAAGTTCCCGGAGTTGTTGGGTGTAACGGTGCGAGATGGGAAAGGCAATGCCTTTTTCCATCAGGGTCCCGCTGCGGCGCAGGGCCAGGCCTAATTCCATAAAGAAAAAATCATCGAAGATCAATCGGCGATGAGAGGGAGCTTTCCCTTCCAGGAGCAAAGCAATGTCTTCATCCGGGTCGGGAAAGTGCGCCCTGCGCAATGCCTCTGCAAGAGGGATCAGACGCTGACGCCGGCAGATCTCCTCAGGGATCCCGCTGAAAGCCTGAGCAGCAAAAAGGTCAACTACCTTTTTCATAATGCGGCGGATCAGACGCTGACGCTGGTATAGTCCTTCGGTTTCTGAGTAAATAGGAACGATGCGCCCGAAATGCAAGGAGTCTTCCACATCGCCTTTGCCGCGGGGGGTTCCTTCCGTGTGGGACGGTTCTTCGCCTTCTTCGACGATCTCCAGTTCAGGGTGGTGGATCTCTTTCTGAAAATGATAAAGGATGACCTCCCCGGAAAGGATCAGGCGCATCCCTTTATGGAAGCGGCCTTTCATGTAACGGGGGTTGAAGTTAAACCATTTGGCCACCAGCGTTCCCGTTTCATCGCTGATCAACATTTCAAAAGTCCGGCGCCTGCGGCGCACGACCATCTCTGCGCTCAGTACTGTGCCGATTACAGTTTCCATTTTGCCTACTTGAAGTTGGGAGATGGTTTTGATCTGCCGGCGGTCTTCGTAAGACCGGGGGAGAAAAAAAAGGGCATCATCCACCGTGCGAATATTTTTTTTCTTCAGGATTTCGGAGAGGCGAGGCCCCACCCCTTTAATAAACTGGATAGGGGTCTGTAAGTCTTTGCGCTGCTGGAGAAATTCCGCCAAAGCCGGTTGGGGTTGGACTGGCCAAGGAGTTGGATCTTCGGCCTTGAGCTTAAGGGATATTTTCTGGAATTCCATGATCCGGGCTTTTTTCAGGGCCAGCTCCAGGCCATCGAACCCCGTTACAGTAGCACCCAATTGCTGGATGAGTTTTTTCTGGGCTTCATTAAGAGGAAGGGACGAGGCCTTATCCAGCCAGTGGATCATATAGGGTTCCAGGGCTTTTAAAGTTTTCAGGTTGGCATAATCGTTTCCGGAAGCAAACCGGAGGGGCTTTTCCATGGCTTCAAGAATGCGTTTTAAATCCTCCGACGGCATCGTTAGCAATTCCCATCCTTAAATTATTTCTTAAAGTTTTATACTGCGAAATATCCGTCAAAGTCAATAACATTAAGAAAGCATTGAAAAAAATGTAACTTCTTGTTATGGCTTAATTGGCACTCCGTAAAAGTAGGATAAACAAGAAGGTTCCTTCTGACCGAAGGCGGTCGGGAGGAACACGCCCGCGTCTGAGGGCAGCGTGTTCTACGCCTGCGGCGGGCGAACACGCTGCTGGAGCAGACGGACCTTCGGCCCGCCGCTCAGCCGCAAGCACGTTAGCGAGAGGAGAGAACGTTGAATTTCATCATTTTCAATGCCATTCTTCTATTTGCGGGATTTCTCGCTGTTTTGATTTTCTCCATTGGTTTGATAGCATGCATTGCCCCGATGGCACTGTTTGCAAAATCAGAGAGTCCGCCAAAGGTAGTTATGCTTCCTCTTTTAAGTATTGCAGGTGCCTATCAGATTTACTTTTGGGGCTTTTGGTCCGCTTTCTGTGTCGCTATGACGTTCAAGTTTACCCAGATCCCTGAAGTAACCTGGGATTGGCTGTATTGGATTACAGGATTCATGTGGTGCATCTCAGTGATTGGTTGGCTGGCCCATAAGGAGAAGCAGAGCAGTCAGCCTCTTAAGAGTCACGCGGAATTCAAAAAGGAACAACACTCTATTCGCTTATTGCTATTGTAGCCTTTTTAGCCTTCGCTTTTTTCCCCTCACTCATATTACCACCCTATGGCTGGGCGTTGAAGCCTTTTGGATTGCACGGGATGTATGTCCGACCGATTCAATAAGCTTTTCGACTAGAAAAAGAACAGTGCCCCCCGCAGATCATTTTGAAAAAAGAAAAAAAGACGAAAGCATATCAATCGTCTCCATCGGATCGCCGGTTAATCCGGCTCCCGGTGAGCCTCCGCGTTAGCCGCACGCCCTTATTGCCAAACGCCAAACCATCTTAGGATGTCAGCATAACCGATTGTTTATCGAAAGCAATACAGAGTCTTGAGGGCTTATCCGTAGGTAAAGCCTTTGGCAAACGGCGCGGGAGATGGCGATACCATGCGGGCTATAGTCGGTGGGATCGTGGCTTTGTCGGCCAATGAAATACCACCACAGTGGTTGCAACAGCGTGAACCCCTGCCTGTCTGGTAAGAGTCCTGGAAATTTCTATTTTTCCTACAAGATTTATGATATAAAATTGATAATTCCATGGTCCGCGGGAACTACGCTTCCGGCAGCGATGCGGAAATTATGGAAATGAAAGCAGTAGGCTTTATCAAGAATATCCAGAGAGAAAAGACCGTTCTCGGCGAAAGGGGAAGGATTTGAAAGGCCAGGTTACTTATAAGAGTGCCGGAGTGGATATCGATGCCGGGAACAAGTTCGTCGATTTAATCCGGCCGATGGTTCGCAAGACTTTTCGGCCCGAGGTGATCACGGACATCGGGGGGTTTGGGGGTCTTTTTTCTTTCCCGGCAAAAAAATATAAAGACCCTGTCCTGGTCTCCTCCACGGACGGAGTCGGCACCAAATTGAAAGTGGCTTTTATGGTGGGCAAGCACGACACGGTGGGCATAGATTTGGTCGCCATGTGCGTCAATGACATTGTCGTCCAGGGGGCGGAACCCCTTTTTCTCTTGGATTATCTGGCTACGGGCAAACTCTCCTTGGAAGTTTCTACCCAGATCATCAAAGGGGTGGCCAGCGGGTGCAAAGAAGCGGGATGCGCCTTGATCGGGGGAGAGACAGCGGAAATGCCCTCTTTCTATAAAGAAGGAGAATATGATCTGGCCGGTTTCACCGTGGGGGTCGTGGAGAGGAAAAAAATCATCGACGGCTCTACCATCCGGGCAGGGGATCAACTTATCGGCATCGGATCCAGCGGGCTGCACAGCAATGGTTATTCTCTGGCGCGTAAAGTGCTCTTCGAACGGATGCGGTTGAAACCGAATCGCCAGGTTCCAGGTCTTTCCCGCACGGTTGGCGAGGAGTTGCTAATGCCCACCCGCATTTATGTCAAGCCTGTCCTCAACCTGCTGGCCAATTTCCATATCCACGGGATCGCCCACATTACCGGTGGAGGGATCACGGATAATCTGCCCAGGGTCATCCCCAAGGGATGTAAAGCGGAGATCCATAAGGACACCTGGCCCGTACATCCCATCTTCCGGATCATTCAGGAAGGGGGAAACGTACCGGAAGCGGAGATGCTCCGTACTTTTAACAACGGCATCGGGATGATTTTAGCCGTCCCGCTTAAGGAAGCCGCAGGAGTCATCTCTCGACTTAAAGGATTGAAAGAGAAGGCTTACCCGATTGGAGAAATCGTAAAAGCCAAACCAAAGGAGAATGCAGTCCAGTACCAGTGAGGAGAAATATGGTTAATCTGGGAATTCTGGTTTCGGGGAGCGGTTCAAACCTGCAAGCGATTATCGATAACATCGAAGCAGGTCGGGTGGATGCCAAGATTAAAGTCGTTGTCAGCAATGTTCCCGACGTGTATGCCCTGGAGCGGGCCAGGAAACATAATATTCCTTCTGTAGTCATCTGCCATAAGGAATTCAAGACCCGGGAAGAGTTTGACCAAAGGTTGGTGGAGATTTTAAAGGCTCATGAAGTGGAACTGGTCGTTCTGGCGGGGTTCATGCGCATTATTACCCCCGTACTTTTAAGATCTTTCCCCATGCGGGTCATGAACATACACCCGGCTCTACTGCCAGCCTTTCCGGGAACGCACGTGTGGCAGACCGAAGTGGATTCCGGGGTGAAGTTTGCCGGTTGCACGGTTCACTTTGTGGATGAAGGGACAGATACGGGGCCCATCATCATTCAGGCGGTGGTGCCCGTCTATGAAGATGATACGGGCGATACATTGAATGCTCGAATTTTGAAGCAGGAGCATAAAATTTATTCCCAGGCCATTCAGCTTTATGCCGAAGGGCATTTGGAAATTCAAGGACATCGTGTCTTGGCCAAGGGGATCCCCAAGGTTCCGGACGCTTTTATGATCAACCCACCAGCCGGTATTTTTGATCCATGAACTACGAAATCGTCTTGGTCAGCGCCTGTTTGATAGGTGTAAACTGCCGGCATGACGGGGGGCATGCCTATTGCCCGGAAGTTTTTGATGATCTGTTCAATCGTCATTTCCTGCCGGTGTGCCCCGAGCAATTGGGCGGTCTGCCCACGCCGAGAATTCCGGCAAACATTGAGGGAGGGGATGGCAGAGAGGTGTGGCAGGGCTTAGCGAGGGTCATTAACAAGGCAGGGGAAGATGTCACAAACGCCTTCTTAAAAGGAGCAAAGGAAGCTCTGTGCATTGCCCAAACAGCCAAAGCAAAAAAGGCTATTCTCAAAGACCACAGCCCATCCTGCGGATGCCAGGCCATTTACCGGCAGGAAGGATTGGTCAGAGGGGTGGGAGTTACCGCCGCTATTTTGGCGGAAAACGGGTTAGAAGTGGTCTCCGAGTTGGGTGATCCGGTATTAGTGAATAGGATTCAGGCGGATAAATAAATTTCTTGCGAAAAAATTTTTATTGTGGTATAGAAAAATAAAGCAGGGGAAGTACCCTGCTGTTTATTTTTTAATTCGCGGAGGAATTCAATGGCTCGATCGTGTGAGATCTGTGGGAAGGGCCCCCGGGTGGGGAATAAAGTGAGCCATGCTAACAACCGGACCAAACGCCGCTGGTATCCAAATTTACAGCGGGTTCACGCCATCCAGAAAGGCACAACCCGGAGGATACGAGTTTGTACACGCTGCCTGCGCTCAGGTTTGGTGGTTAAAGCTGTTTAATAAAAAAGTGCCAAGTTTCGAGTTACAAGTTTCAAGTTCAAAAAATGAACCCGAAACCCGGAACACGTAACTCGTAACTTTCCCCTGCTTTAAGCTTCAGCTCTTTTTTCTTCTTTTTCCATTGCGGGTAAGCCCCGCATACGTTCCACTTTCAGGACACTCTTGAGTTTGGTCAGCGACCGGAAGGCGTTTTGTAAATGCTTCAGATCGTGGACCTCTAACTCGAAATTACAAATTGCCCTCTTGTCTTCGGTTGTAGCTACATCCGCCCGGATGATGTTCACTTCTGAGGAGGCCAACGCCGAGCTAATCTCGGCGAGCAAACCCTTCTTGTCGTTGCAAACAACACGAACGCGTACGGCATGGATGGCCTTTTCCTTCAAGTTCCAGGAAACGGGGATCATTCGTTGAGGTTCGCTACCCAGGATATTGGGACAGTCGGCCGTATGAACGGTGACCCCTCGGCCCCGGGTAATGTACCCTGAAATCGCATCGCCGGGAAGAGGGTTGCAGCATTTACCGAATCGTACCATCATATCCTGGATTCCCCGAATCTGAATGCCACTGGGTTCGCCGCGGATTTTTTGGGCCAAACGCCTAAGGCGGGATTCTTCTTTTTTTTCTTTTTCGAGTTTTTCGGGAGGGATCAGTTTGGTGATAATCTGGGTGGAGGAGACGTTGCCGTATCCTACTTCGGCCATCAAGTCATCGAGGGATTGGAAGGATAATTCGCTGACGATCTTCTTCATCTCCTCGGACTTGAGGATTTTGCCAAAGTCCAGGTGGTATTTTTTAAACTCCCGTTCGCAGATCTCTTTACCCAGGTCCAGCGAGCGTTCCCGGGCCTGGGCTTTGATCCATTGACGGATTTTGGTGCGGGCGCGGGAAGTTTGGACGAATTTAAGCCAGTCTTTACTGGGCTGATGTCCGGCGGCAGTGACGATCTCGACGATATCGCCGTTTTTAAGCTGGTAACGCAGGGGGACGATCTTGCCGTTGATTTTCGCCCCCACACACTGGTTGCCGATTTGCGTATGGACGCTGTAGGCGAAGTCTACCGGGGTAGAACCAACAGGGAATTGTTTTACATCTCCTTTGGGTGTAAAAACATAGACTTCGTCGGGAAAAAGGTCGATCTTCACCGTCTCCAGGAACTCTCTGGGGTCGCGCAAATCCTGCTGCCATTCTAAAAGCTGCCGAACCCAGGCGAATTGTCTGCTGTCCTTGGCGGTAATCTCCTTACCTTCTTTATACTGCCAGTGGGCGGCGATGCCCTCTTCAGCCGTGCGATTCATTTCTTCCGTGCGAAGCTGGATTTCTACTCGCTCCCCGTAGGGGCCAATTACGGTCGTGTGTAACGATTGGTAGCCGTTGGCTTTAGGCATAGCGATGTAATCTTTGAAACGTCCGGGTACGGGCTTCCAAAGCGAGTGGATAATTCCCAGTGCTTCATAACAGTCTTTAACCGTGTCTAAGATGATGCGAAAAGCGATGACATCATACACCTGCTCAAATTCCAAACTTTGAGCTTTCATCTTACGGTAAATACTATAAAAATGTTTGGGTCGACCACTAACCTTCCCCGTTAGGCT
>Ga0180009_10003598_pt1 | contig 17539 bp, 15 predicted proteins | sample OS_PC_MetaG_FD_123537 | JGI IMG/M metagenome (GOLD analysis project Ga0180009, IMG submission 123537) | Groundwater microbial communities from the Aspo Hard Rock Laboratory (HRL) deep subsurface site, Sweden - OS_PC_MetaG | ecosystem: Environmental > Aquatic > Deep subsurface > Groundwater... | reverse complement strand
TTTAGTGCCCGAACGAAAACTAGATAGTTTTTCCAAGTTCAAGGAAGGCGAAAATTTTAACCGCAGGAATACATTGAGTATTTTGAGGATAGCGCTAAAGCTTCACTGCGTGCCAAAATTTGAGTCTGACGCAGAAATTGGGGAAAATAGCAGTTTTCGTTCAAGCACTATTTATTCCAGAATGGAGAAAGTTCTCTGAGGCGGGCTATAATAGGCGGGAGTTTTTCAATTATATAATCTATCTCCTCTTCAGTATTGTAAACACTCAGGCTGAAACGAATAGAGCCATGAGCTGCTGTAAACGGCACTCCCATTGCACGCAAGACGTGCGAAGGTTCCAATGAGCCTGATGTGCATGCCGACCCCGATGAAGCACAAATGCCAAATTCATTCATCATCAAAAGGATAGCCTCTCCTTCAACAAATTCAAAGCTTATGCTTGTTGTATTCGGAAGACGATTCTTTATATCTCCGTTCACCATTGAATTCGGCACGCTTTTTAAAATTTCATTTTCAAGCTTATCTCTTAAAAGCTTTACCCTGTTGCTTTCCACTCCTAAATTATCAGCCGCCAACTCACCGGCCCGTCCAAGCCCTATAATGGAAGCAACGTTTTCCGTACCTCCCCTTCGGCCTTTTTCCTGATGTCCCCCTATTAGAAAAGGGTTAAATTTGGTTCCCCTGCGTAAGTATAACGCGCCTATACCTTTGGGCGCATGAATCTTGTGGCCTGAAATCGAAAGCATATCAACATTTACCTTATTTACATCAACAGGAATCTTTCCAACCGCCTGGACAGCATCTGTATGAAAAACAATCCCCCTTTCCTTAATAACTGCAACGATCTCTTCTATCGGAAAAATAACCCCTGTTTCATTGTTTGCCCACATAATACTGACAACAGCCGTATCATCGCTCAAACTTTTGTACAAAAAATCAAGGTCAAGATTTCCTTTAGCGTCAACCGGAACAAATGTAACTCGGTAACCTTCTTTCGAAAGGTATTCGTAAAGGTTTTTAATGGCAGGGTGCTCGACCCTTGAAGTTATTATATGCTTCTTATCAGGATTTGACGATATCGCTGCTCTTATAGCTGTATTGTCGCTTTCAGTTCCGCAACTGGTAAATATAATCTCCTCTGGCGCAGCTCCCAAAAAAACCGCCAGTTTTGCACGTGCTTCTTTTAATTTGTAACTTAAATTTCCGCCGAATGAGTGTATACTTGAAGGATTCCCGTAGCTTTCAGTAAAGTATGGAAGCATCTCTTTAAGAACTTCAGGGGCGACCTGTGTAGTGGCATTGTTGTCAACATAAATAATTTTCATTCTATACCTCCTTAACTACAAGCTCGGGATAAACAAGTTCTCGAAGTTTTGTCTCTACATAATGTTTAAGCGTTACCTGCGATTTGCTGCACGACGCACACATGCCGCTCAATCTCACAAAAACCGTATTTCCATCCACATCAACAAGCTCGATATCTCCGCCGTCTTTTCTGAGAGCGGGCTTGATTTCACGCTCAAAAGTCTCTTCAATCAGCTTGATTTTTTGAATATTGGTCAATTTTGCCGGTTTTTTCTTCACAGGACGATCTCTGCCAAGTGTCGAGTCTATTATCTCCTGGATTTTTTCGTGGCAACTGCCGCAGCCCCCGCCTGCTTTGACATAATCAGTGACATCCTCAATCGTTGAAAGCTTGTTCTCCCTGACAGCACGCTCTATTTCCAGGTCGGTTACACCAAAACACTCGCATACAATTTCACCCTCAATCCTTTTATCTTCCTCGCCGAGGTAATTGGCAATCGCTTTTTCAAGTGCATCTCTGCCCAAAACCGAACAATGCATTTTTTCTTTTGGAAGACCTCCTAAAAAATCGGCAATATCTTCATTTGTAACCTTTTTAGCTTCTTCAAGTGTAAGACCTTTTATTATTTCGGTTAAAGCCGATGAAGAAGCAATTGCGCTGGCGCAGCCAAAAGTCTGGAATTTCGCATCCTTGATCCTTTTGTTTTCGTCAAGTTTGAAAAAAAGTTTCAGGGCATCACCACATGCCAGTGAGCCAACTTCCCCAACACCGTCAGCATCTTCAATAATGCCAGCGTTTCGAGGGTTAAGGAAATGATCTTTGACTTTCTCAGTATACTCCCACATGGGAATCCTCCTGTATTATAACAAAATTGTCGAAAAATTCGAAAAATCTGTTAAGTACCTATCTACAATAATAATTATGTATTTGCAAAAAAAATTGACAACTGAATTTTATTAAACTGGATACAATTTACAAATTTCGGTTATTGTTTCTTGACTTCAGTAAGATATTATGCCATTTATAAAAAAATTTAGTTTTAGCCTGACAATATGTTCTAATATGTTGATTAAAATTTAATTTAGGAGGTTTAATATGGCAGTTTATATTTACGGACACAAAAATCCTGATAGCGATTCTGTGTGTGCCGCTATTGCTCTTGCTGATCTGAAAAGCAAAATTGGTGTTGCCGCTGTGCCTGCTGCACAGGGCGACTTGAATCCTGAATCTAATTTCATTCTGGAAAAATTTGGGGTCAGCGCACCCGAAATCATAAGCAGTGGCGCTGGCAAACAGGTTATACTTGTTGATCATTCTGATCTTGCACAGAGTCTGGATGACTTAAAAAAAGCTGAAATTCTGGGCATTGTTGACCATCATAAACTCGGTGATGTAACTACTTCAAATCCTCTGGAATGCTGGATTTGGCCTGTTGGATGTACATGTACTGTAATAAAAGCAATGTATGATTTCTTTGGAGTTAAAATTCCCAAGAATATAGCCGGCATTATGCTGTGCTCCATCCTGAGCGATACAGTAATTTTCAAGTCAGCTACCTGCACAGACCAGGATAAGGAAGCTGCCAATGCTTTAGCCAAGATCGCAGGCGAATCCAATTTACCCGCCTTGGGTATGCAAATGTTCAAGGTTAAGTCAGCTGTTGAAGGCACACCCGTCAGGGAACTTGTATTGCGTGATTACAAAGACTTTGATATGAGTGGCAAAAAAGTTGGAATCGGCCAGCTTGAGGTCGTTGACCTGTCCATTCTGGATAGTGTCAAGCCTGCTCTTGCTAAGGACATCAAGGCTCTTAAAGCCGAAGGCAGCAGACATTCTGTATTCCTGCTGTTGACCGACATCATGAAAGAAGGCTCTGAAATGCTTATTGCATCTGACGATGAGTCTGTTGTGAAAAAAGCATTTGGTGTTGCTCCAGAGGGTGGAAAAGTCTGGCTGGATGGAGTTATGAGCCGCAAAAAACAAGTTGTTCCAAATTTTGAAAAAGCCTTTGCAAAATAGCAGTTATTATTTTCCATTAAAAAGCCCGGTTATGCATGCCGGGCTTTTTATTTAAACCGGAACATATTTTTTTAATGAATAATAAAACATTTTCTTTAAATTATGGGCGGAAAGCGTCATATTTTATATATTGTAATAGCCATTATAGCTTTAAACGCTATATATCTCATTGTTCACGACATGCCAGAAAAATCGCCGCCTTTAAATGAATTTGAAAAAAACATCCCACATGTAACCCAGCAACAATTTGATAAAAAGAAAGTTCATCTATATTTTGCCGATAAAGACAATTCCTTTCTAATAGCTGAAGAAAGAGCTATCCCTCAATCTCCTGATCCTGCAGAATTTGGCAAAGCCATAATTGAAGCCCTTATAAAAGGACCACTTGAAGGGCTTATGCGAACAATACCTGTGGATACAACTCTCAGCGCTTTCTATGTTACACAAGATGGAATCGCTTATATAGACTTAACCGAAGAGATCCAGGAGCAGCATCCCGGCGGAATTAAAACAGAACTTATTACAATATACTCAATAGTTAATTCATTAACTCTAAACATTTCCGGAATCGATGCCGTAAAAATACTGATCGGTGGGCACGAGTCCATGACTCTGGCAGGCCATATTGACTTGCGTTTTCCTTTTAAAGCCAACATGTTATTGATAAGATGAATAAAAAGAGCGATATTAATAGAATAAGAAATATCGGAATTATGGCACATATTGATGCCGGAAAAACAACCGTTACAGAGCGGGTACTTTATTATACTGGCCGATCACACAAAATCGGCGAAGTACATAATGGCGAAGCTGTAATGGACTGGATGCCCGATGAACAGGAAAGAGGCATCACTATTACTTCTGCCGTTGCCACCTGCCTTTGGAAGGACAGCGAAATCCATATCATAGATACTCCGGGTCATGTTGATTTTACAATCGAAGTAGAACGCTCTCTAAGAGTACTTGACGGGGCTATAGGTGTTTTCTGTGCTGTCGGAGGCGTGGAGCCACAATCGGAAACAGTCTGGAGACAGGCTGATAAATATCTTGTCCCCAAAATAGCCTTTATCAATAAGCTGGACAGAATCGGAGCTGATTTCTTCGGCACAGTTGATATGATGAAAAAAAAGCTGCATGCAAATCCGCTTATTATGCAACTGCCAATCGGACTTGAAGAAAACTTTGCAGGCGTAATTGACCTTATTAAAATGAAACAGATCATATGGGACGATGATACGCTTGGAGCAACATACACAACTGAAGATATATCCAGTGAATATATAGATAAAGCAAATGAATATCGCGAAAAGCTTATTGAAACTGTAGCCGAAATCGATGACGAAATAATGGATACATATCTTTCCGAGTCTCCAATCATTGATGAAAGCCTTCTTAATGCTATACGAAAGGCGACTATTAATTTAAAACTGGTTCCTGTATTATGCGGAAGCGCCCTGAAAAATAAAGGAATTCAGCCTCTCCTTGATGCAATCATCCGTTTCCTTCCCAGCCCTGTGGACATTCCACCCATTAAAGGATCGCATCCCGATACCGGCGAATTGATTGAATGCCCGGCAAAAGATACTGCGCCGCTGGCAGCATTAATATTTAAGGTTTCAATGATCGAAGGGAGGAAACTCTCTTATGTCAGAATATACAGCGGGAAAATGGAAGCCGGCAGCGAAGTTTACAATCCTTTTCGCAAGAAAAAAGAGAAACTTTCCCGTATCCTACGAATGCATGCCAATAAAAGGGACCGGATAGAAAAGGCTGGTGCAGGCAGTATTGTTGGGGTCATAGGATTAAAAGAATCTTCAACAGGTGAAACGCTTTGCAGTATTGAACATCCTGTGCTGCTTGAAAAAATGGAATTTTATGAACCAGTAATATCTGTTGCCATAGAGCCAAAAACACATAGCGATCAGGAGAAACTGGATGAAGTTCTTAATAAATTTCTGGCAGAAGATCCGACACTAAGGCTTCGTGAAGACGAAGATACAGGGCAAAAAATTCTTTCCGGTATGGGAGAACTTCACCTGGAAGTCATAATCAGCCGGATGCAGCGAGAATTTCACACAAGCGTTAATGTAGGAAAACCACAGGTTGTTTACAGAGAAACCATAGCAAGTAAGTCTGAAGCGTCTGCTGTATTTGACAAGGAAATCGCCGGCCATCACCACTTTGGCGAAGTAAGATTGAAACTCAGGCCATTGGCCAGAGGAAAGGGTAACAAATTCAGATCAGACATTTCCCCTGAAACAATACCCGAAGTCTTTATTCATGCAATCGAAAAAGGAGTTATGGAATCTCTGGAAAGCGGGGCATTGATGGGATATCCGGTTGTGGATATTGAAGCAATTGTTATAGGCGGATCCTGCAAAGAATCGCTTGCCTCAGAACTTGCATATACCGTTTGTGCATCCATGGCCTGCAAAGAAGCGCTATTAAATGGAGAGCCATTTCTCCTTGACCCAATTATGTCTGTTGAAGTTTTTGTCCCTGAATCTTTCATGGGAGATGTTATTGGTGATCTTAATTCCCGTGGAGGAAAAATTGAATCGATCGAGCCTAAAATAGGATTACAATCAATAAAAGCAAAAATCCCCATGGCTCAGATGTTCGGTTACTCAACTTCATTAAGATCTGCAACCCAGGGGCGAGGGACATTTATTATGCAGTTTTCCCATTTTGACCGAATATAATTGACGGCAAAGTAAAAAGCCCATCTGCGGCGTTGTGCCTCACCTTTCGTCACTGCGACGTACTGTAAGTACGCCTCATTCCTCAAAATTTGCACGCCTTGCATATGAACTTTTTACTTTGCCGTCAAAATTTATTGCTGAAGGTGGAAGCGAGCTTCGACCTTCGGTCTTCGGTCTTCATCCTGTTTTTACTGATTTCTTTAAGCATTTCTTTTATTTTAAGCTTTTTATCCGGGTCATCTGTTTTTAAGGCCTTATTAAGGTGAAATTCGGCGTTTTTAAAATTCCCCTCGTTCTTGTAATATAACCCGAGATAATAATGTGCATCCTCCAGCCTCCCATGCTTACCATAGGCATCGCCAAGAAAATACAGCGCCTGATTATAATCCGGATCTTTTTCTATGAGTTTTTCAAATGTATTCTCAGCATTTCCATACCTTCCAAGCCCTGTCTGAGTACGGCCAAGAAAAAAAAGGCATTCTATATCATCCGGCGCTATGTTTAAAGAGGTTTCAAGAGTTTTTAATGCTTCTTCATAACGACCATCAAGAAAATATATTCTTCCAAGATCTTTTAATATATGAGAGTCAAAAGCTCTTTTCTCCAGCGCCTTTTTAAGATTGATTGCTGCGTCTTTCAAATTTCCGGTCTTTGCCAGTACAAGTCCATATCCATAAAGCGCTATTGGATCTGAAGGGCATTCAGCAATCCGGGTTTCGAACTTTTTTAATACAAGACTCTCTTCTCCGTGCGTACTAACAAACCGCGCATGCGTTATTTGAAAATCATAAGGATCAATATTAAACACCTGCCCTGATGGTTTTTCACTGTCTTCAAGCCATGACCCAATATATACAATACGATCTTCCGAAGCAGGATGAGTAGTCAGATAGGTCGGAATCTCTTCAGGGCTGAACCATTGTTTACTCCTGATCTTCTTCAACATTGTCAACAGACCTGAACCACTGTATCCTGTTTTGTTAAGGCATTTCAAACCTATCTGATCAGCCTGAATTTCATCCTCGCGGCTATATGCAAGAGAAATTGATTGCCCTGCGGCAACCGATCCTAAAGTTAATGCGCTGGATGCCGTTCCTTTTCCTTCTAATCCAAGTAACATCCCTGCGGCTATACCTGCAAGCGTTATAAACCCAATTTTTGATTGTCTTTCAATACGTTGTGAAATATGGCGGCATACGACATGAGCTATTTCGTGGGCTAATATTCCTGCAAGTTCTTCCTCGTTTTCCATTGCCTCAAAAAGCCCGCTGTTTATAAAAATATTACCAGCAGGACTCGCAAAAGCATTGTAAACATTTTCTTTTATGATATAAAAGCGATAATTGAAAGGCTGTGGAGGAAGAGCGGAGACAATCTTATTGCCTATTTTATTAACATAATTAACAATAAAAGGGTCTTCAATGAGTTTAAAGTGTTCTAAAACAACTCTCATGAACTCACGCCCCATTTCTTCTTCCTTTTTAACTGAAATACTTAAAGCCGCTTTTGGAAAACATACATCAGTTAATAAAATCAGAGCGGTAAATATAATAAATATTTTTTTATAAAATCTCATTAGTTTAATTTAATTATCATTTTGCCAAACAGGTTTTGGTAAAACATAACATATTATATATCCTTTTCAAATAAAAAGTTTTGTGTTAATAATTCCATATGTCACAGATCATATGCATAGCAAACCAGAAAGGCGGTGTAGGAAAAACTACTACAGCCATCAATCTATCTGCCGCATTAGCAGTTTCAGAGAAAAAGACCCTTCTCGTTGATTGTGATCCGCAGGGGAACGCCACCACAGGAATGGGCATAGAAAAAGCCAGTATTTCCAAAACATTATACCATGGCATGCTTGGGGAAACGGGGATCAAGAGTCTTATTATGGACAGCGCGATAGATACTCTGAAGATCATTCCATCGAGAGTTGAACTCATAGGTTTTGAAGTGGAAATGATGTCACACCCTGAACGTGAACTTGCATTAAAGAAACTGCTTGGCCAAGTGAATAATTCATTCGATTATATAATAATAGACTGCCCGCCCTCGTTAAGCCTTCTGACGGTAAACGCTCTGACAGCAGCCGATTTAATGCTGATTCCACTTCAGTGTGAATTTTATGCTTTGGAAGGTCTTGGCCAGCTTCTGCGAACAGTAAAGCTTATAAAGCGCAATCTAAATCCAAATCTTAAAATTGCCGGTATTCTTTTAACCATGTTTGATAAAAGAACTAACCTGTCGCATCAAGTAGCTGAAAATGCTGAGAAATATTTCAAGAATCTTGTTTTTAAAACCGTTATTCCCAGAAATGTACGACTGGGAGAAGCTCCAAGTTTTGGAAAACCTATATTGCTGTATGATGCCGCTTCTACAGGAGCAAAAAGTTACTTTGATTTGGCAAAAGAAATAATGAAAAATTAAATAAACGTCTCGGAATTTCCACAACTTATTGAAATTCCTATGACTTTAGTCGAGTAGTTAAATAGTCGAGTCGTCGAGTTGTAAGGGTCTTTGAATCACTCGACAAATCAACCACTCGACCACTCGACCAATTGTGAGCGAAGCGAACTAAGTTCTATTAATAAGGGGTTAACATCGCAATATGCCTAAACCAAAAAAAGAATCTAATTCAAATATAAAAAAAAGGACAAAAATGGCGCTTGGAAGAGGCCTTGATGCCCTTATTCCTGATTTTAGACCTTTTGAAAGCGATCAGGTTGATTATTTCCAATGTGATATAAATCTGATCCACCCTAACAGGTATCAACCCCGTATGATTTTTTCTCAAGAAGAGCTTGAAGAGCTTTGCAGCTCAATCAAAGAACAGGGAATCATACAGCCTCTTTTACTTAGAAAGGACGGAAACGGTTATGAACTGGTAGCCGGTGAAAGACGGTTTCGCGCAGCTAAAATGGCAGGGCTCACTCATGTGCCCGCTTTTATAAAAAATATCACTGACTCAGATCTTCTGCAAATGTCCATTGTTGAAAACATACAGCGAGAAGACCTCAATTCTCTGGAAGAAGCAGAGGCCTTCCATCAACTTATTACAGAGTTCAATCTTACCCAGGAGCAGGTGGCAAAGCGGGTAGGAAAAAGCAGATCTGCTGTTGCAAATTTACTTCGTCTAAGACAACTGCCCGAACAAATAAAGGCAAGTATCCTGGACAACACCCTTAGTATGGGGCACGCAAGGGCTCTGCTGGGTGCTGATACATCAGCGCAGCAAATTGCAGCCTGGAGGGCAGTTGTTTCAAAAAAACTTTCGGTCAGAGAAGCAGAAAATTTGATCAAGCGTTTGAAATCAGAAAAGAAAAAAGCCCGAAAATCTCCACCTGGCTCAGAACAAATATACCTTTCAACTCTGGCAGATGATCTTTCCCGCCATCTCGGCACCAAAACTCAGATCAAAAGACACGGAGAAAAAGGGAAAATTTTAATCGAATTTTATAATAACGATGATCTTGAACGCCTTATAGACCTTTTAAAACAGCTATAGACTTTCAGACAATAATTTCACTGTGTTATCAGTCGTCGACGTATAACTATCCTTATAGAGCTTTTAAAACAGCTATAATTCTGATGACATCAAACCTCGTTAATAATGGTCAATTATGGAGCAATATTTTTGACAAAAAGCTCGGTTTCTGGTTCAGGGTGGACCGTGAACCAGACAACCTGAGTAGTTACTATGTCTATTCATATAATTATTGATGGTTACAATCTAATACGCCAGTCAAACACCCTGAGCAATCTTGACGGGCAGGACATTCAGCTTGGAAGAGAAGCCCTGCTTAAAATGCTTGCAGAATATAAAAAAATAAAGCACCACAAAATCACCGTCGTCTTTGACGGAACAAATGCCCCTTTTCTTTCGCAGCTCAGAGACAAAATAAACGGAGTCGAGATAAGGTTTTCCCGTGCAGGAGAATCAGCCGACACTGTTATTAAAAAAATGGCCGCAAAAGAAAGGGAAAAAGCTTTAGTTGTCAGCTCAGACTTGGAAATAGTTAATGCAGTGGCTTCTCAAGGGGCTTCCACTATCAGCTCGCCGATGTTTGAAGAAAAGATAGCCATGGCGGAATATGTGTCTGCAAAGGGTGTTGACAGGGAAAATAAAGACGGCTGGATTCCCACAACAAAAAAGAAGGGCCCCAGAAAACGGCTTTCAAAAATAAACCGAAAAAGCAGGCTGAAAATTAAAAAGCTATAATCAATATAAAAAAATCAGGGTTCAGGGTTTTTTAATGAAACGAATATGCGTAATTGATGGACAGGGCGGCGGAATAGGAAGCACTATTATAAAGAAGCTCAAAGAATGTTTTGGTGAAAAATTTGAAATCATAGCTTTGGGCACAAATGCCATCGCTACATCCCAGATGCTCAAGGCAAGAGCAAACCGTGGTGCCTCCGGAGAAAATGCCATTGTTCATACAATAAAGAAAGTCGATGCTATCATAGGGCCAATCGGCATAATTTTAGCCAATGCCATGATGGGCGAAATAACACCAAAAATCGCCGAGGCTGTGGCGAGCAGCTCCGCCAAAAAATTTCTCATACCTTTAACTCAGGAAAATATTGTAATTGTAGGGTTGTCCTCAATTCCGCTTCCGCACTTTATCGAATCACTGATACAGGAAAATTTGAAGGATTTTGTGGATAACAGCGACCTAAGTTGAGCGATTATTAGGAATAAACAAGGGGAAAATACTATGTGTGAAGCAAATGCTTATCTAATTGAAGGGGATGATAAAAATCTAATCATGGAGGCTGTTGACACCATAGAACCTGATGGAGACAACCTGCTGATCTGCAACATATTTGGAGAGCAAAAGGTTGTAAAGGCCAGCATACATTCACTTTCTCTTGTTGATCATAAAATTTATCTTAAAGGATAACCGCAGCAATAAGAGAGACCTTTGCAGAACGCGACATTTTTTTGTCAGGCAAGGAAGGCAAAGATTTTAACCGCAGGAATACATTGAGTATTTTGAGGATTAAAATCTGAAGTCTGACGCTGCATCACGGAAAAATGGCAGTTATGCAAAGGTCTCTAAGAATCTGCCCGAATTAGATGAAAATATTACTTGCCAAGACCGCAGGTTTCTGCATGGGCGTCCGCAGAGCAGTTGAAATGGCTCTGGATGCGCCCAATAAACACGAAAATCCTATCTATACATATGGCCCCCTGATACACAACCCACACGTACTAGACCTTTTAAAAGAAAAGGGAATATCCGTCATAGATGATATACCAGATCACGGTTCAGGCACTGTCCTGATAAGGGCGCACGGAGTTCCGCCCCAGGCAAAGGAAAAGCTGAAAAAAGCCGGCTTTACAATAATAGATGCCACATGCCCCCGTGTAATCATGGTGCAAACCATTATAAAAAAACACGCCCGGCAGGGTTATACATCAATAATTATAGGAGACAAGGATCATCCGGAGGTTGTCGGATTGCTCGGCTACTCAGACGGCAAGGGATATGTTATTGATAATATTAATGGCCTCGATTATCTTCCTGCCTTTGAAAAAGCCATCATTGTTGCTCAAACCACCCAGAACACACAATTTTTTGAAGAAGTAAAAAAATGGGCGGATAAAAAATTCCCGCACTACAAAATCTTCAATACTATTTGCGATTCCACATCAAAGCGGCAGGCAGAAGTAAAACGTCTCTCAAGGTCAGTAGATGCGGTGATAGTCGTGGGCGGCCATAACAGCGGTAACACCCGGAGGCTTGCTGAAATTGCAAAAGAATCGGGGAAACCTTCTTACCACATTGAATCAGAAGATGAGCTTGATTTAAAAGCCCTTTCCTCAGCACAAAACATAGGATTAACGGCAGGAGCTTCTACTCCGAACTGGATAACAAAAAGAGTTTACAGAAGTCTTGAATCTTTATTTTTTAAAAAAGAGCAGGGATGGCGCAAAGCATTTTTTTCAATACAACGATCACTTCTTTTGACAAACATCTACGTTTCCCTTGGTGCCGGATTCCTGTGTTACGCCTGTACCAGACTGCAGGGAATTGAGCACTATTTCCCTCATGTTCTTATATCTATACTTTATGTCCTGTCCATGCACATTCTTAACAATCTGACCGGCAGCAAATCAGACCAATACAATGATCCTGAAAGGGCTGTTTTTTATAAAAAGCATAAGGGGTTTCTCGCAGCGCTTGCTGTAATTGCCGGCAGCGCAGGCCTGATTATTGCTTACATTATGGGTATTACTCCTTTTTTGATTCTTTTTCTCATGAGTCTATTTGGCCTTTCATATAACATAAGGCTCGTGCCGGAAAGCCTTTTTGGAGGCAGATATCGCAGGATAAGGGATATACCAGGGTCAAAGACGGTTCTTATAGCAGCAGCCTGGGGAATTGTTACTTCGATATTTCCCGCGTTCTCAGTATCCGAGAGTATTAGCATAAGGACGGTTATTGTGTTTTTTCTGTCAACTTGCATGGTTTTTGTCAGAACCGCTTTTTTTGACACCCTCGATATACAGGGTGACCGCATAGTAGGAAGGGCAACCATCCCAATACTATTGGGAGAAAAGCGGACCATACGTATTTTAAAGATTATGATAGCTGTTATTCTTGCAGTATTGCTGCTATCGAGTGCGTTTCAGCTTATCTCAACTCTTGGCTTCTTGCTTGCGATCTGTCCGGTTTTCATGTCTATAATTCTTTCAGCCTACGAACGGGGCAATATGCTTCCCGGCATAAGGCTGGAATTTCTGGTTGAGACTCATTTTGTTCTCGCCGGCGTTATTACTATAATCTGGTCATGGCTATAGGTTGTTTTGATAATCCGTGGTAAATTATTATTTTAAGGATAACTCATAATGGATTTTATAAATATATTAAAACTGCCGGCACTTTTGATTTTTGCATATATGCTCGGTTCCATTCCCTGGGGCGTTATTTTGACAAAGTTGTTTACTCCCTTTGATATCAGGAAGAATGGCAGCGGAAACATCGGCGCCACAAATGTAAGAAGGGTAGCAGGGACTACGCTTGGTGTGATTACCCTTGCAGGCGATATGGTTAAAGGTGCTTTCCCTGTATATCTTGCTATAAAGTTAACGGGCGTTAATGGTTTTTGGGCTGAAATATATGTATCCCTTATAACTGTTTCAGTTTTATCAGGTCACCTTTATCCTGTTTTTCTGAAATTTAAGGGTGGTGGAAAAGGCGTCGCAACTACAGCAGGCTGTTTCATTGTAATCTCACCAATAGCATGTCTTGTTGCCCTGCTGACCTTTATAATGTTTATATGTTTATGCAACCGTGTATCTGCCGGATCTCTTGGAGCAGCACTAATACTTCCCGTTGCTGTATGGAAGGCTACCAATTCAAAAGTTCTGGCGATATGTGCTGCTTTCATATCAATAGTTATCTACCTGCGCCATATTGAAAACATTAAGCGTCTGTTCTCGGGCACAGAACCAGTTATATGGAACCAATAAAAATTCCTATAGAAAGACGTAATTGACCTTCATGCCTTCCATCCAAAAGATGTGCCTGATCTTCTAAAGGATTACTTTTCCGCCTGTATTGATAAAGGTATTTTTTCAGTACGGGTTATTCACGGAAAGGGGAAAGGCATACTTAAAAAAAGGGTCCAGGAAATTTTAGGTGAAAATCAAATGGTAGAATCATTCAGAGATGCTTCGCAAGAAGCTGGCGGCTGGGGTGCCACCCTTGTGGAACTTAAAAAAAATATTGTGTGAATCTTATGCAGGTTTTAGGTTAAGCTAAAAAAGGGTTAGCCATACTGCGGCTAACCCTATACCAGGGGGGTTAGCTGAAGGAGTGCCGAGGGACAGAATCGAACTGCCGACACGCGGATTTTCAGTCCACTGCTCTACCGACTGAGCTACCTCGGCTTGTTTAAAAACAAATTTTGTTACTATTAGAAGCCCTGATTTTTGTCAAGATTTTTTTAAGCCCATGTCGCCAAAAAGGTACTGAAGTATTGCGCATGCTGAAATTGTTGCTGTTTCCGCTCTTAATGTACGGGGGCCAAGTGAAGCTGTAACAAATCCGCAGGCTGTTGCGGCTTCTATCTCCTTTTCCGTAAACCCCCCTTCTGGACCAAGCACAGCTAAAATTTTTCTATAATGCCTGTCATTTATATGTTGAATTACATCGCTTATGGGTTTTGATTCATTTTCCCAGAAAACAATCTTAAGATCACATTCATCGTCCATCTTTATCAAATCATTAAAAGTTACGGTTTCACCTATTTCTGTAACATGGCCGCGCCCACACTGTTTTAGAGCCTCTATTGCAATTCTTTCCCATCGTTTTCTACGCTCGGCAAGACGTTTATTATCCGGCCTCGGGACTGACCTCATTGCTGTAAAAGGAATTAACCTGGTTATCCCTATTTCAGTAAGCTGCCTTACAAGGGTATCCATTTTTTTATCTTTTAATAGAGCCTGAGCCACTATTATCTGAACAGGAGATTCCGAAGCCGACAAAAAACGGCGGGCTATTGATATTTCAACACTTTCGGCAGTCAAGTTTTCTATCCTTGCCTCATACTCAAAACCCATGCCATCAAAAAGCTCTATCATGGCTCCCGGTTTCATGCGCAAAACTCTTTTAATATGAGCTGCATCTGAACCAGTAATAGCTATTGTCGGGCCGGCAATCTTCGATTGTTCAATAAAAAATCGGCGCATAATGTTTGTTATAGATTAAAATGTACTTTTGTAAATCATTTTTTTGGTTCACATGGTATAGGTTTTAAGATAATGATTTTGGGAAGGCTAGAAGGAGGAAGGCGTACTCGTCGTACGTCGACGACCGATAACACACCCAAAATCTTTATCTTAAAGCCTATAAAAAGGTAAAAATCTTGACACACTATATGCCATATGCTAATTTTTTAAAATTATAGGGGTTTGCTTAATTCCTCAAGCAAAAATTTTGACACCTTATGAATATGGAGGTTGGTATGACACAAAACAATGATCCAAATCAACTCAATGATGAAGCAAACCCGAAGGATGATGAAGATATTATAGACCTTACAGATATTGCCTCAGGCACAGAAGATATTGAATTCCCTGATTATACAGATGAAGCAACCAATGCTTCAGAAGAAGAAAAAATCGCTGAGCTTGATGATGATATTTTAGAAAATACAATCAAATTAGAAGATAACCCTGATGAAGATATAGAAATAGATCATTATTTAGATAATGAATTTGCTGATTCTACGGAAGCGGATTTAGATTCAGAATTAGATGTCTCAAAGGATTTATCCCTTGAACCTGAAGAAGAATCGTATGAGCTTGGGCAGTTAATTGCAGATATAGTAGAAGACACGCAGCAGGAAGGAGTCCATGAAAAGAAGACCACTTCTGATACTCCTGAGTCTATTAACTTATCTCCCGAGCAGGTTGACGAAGCTTTAGAAAGAGTTATAAAGAAGATGTATGCTGATAAGATCGACAGCATGCTAACTGAAGTTATCGAAAAAACAGTCACAAAAGAAATAGAACAGCTAAAGGCTCTCTTACTCGAAGATACAAAGATCGATGAAGAATAAAAGGCCTGCTGTCCGGCGCACCGGGAATATTACTTAAAATTGAGAATAATAAATTGGGGATTATTAAATAATCCCCTTTCAAATTTTAGGGATCAGGTGATAGGGATCAGGGGTCAGGGGTCAGGGGTCAGCGAAACAAGCTTTTTAAAAATATATCCGCAATTATTTTCATAAAGCTAAACCATTACGAGTTGTTAAATTTCTGAATATAAAATTTTTGATCTGAGAAAGATTAACGCATGACTTCAAATATTCTCGATAAAAGTTATGAACCGCATAAAGTAGAAAAACGCTGGTATGATTTCTGGGAAAAAGAACAGCTTTTTGCTGCCAAAGATGAAAGCCCTCAAAAACCATATTCAATAGTAATACCTCCGCCAAATGTTACCGGCGTCCTCCACATGGGACATGCACTCAATATTACAATGCAGGATATTCTCTGCCGGTACAGGAGAATGCATGGCGACAATGTGCTCTGGATGCCCGGTACCGACCATGCAGGTATTGCGACTCAAAACGTTGTGGAAAAAAAGCTTGCCGGCGAGGGGCGTGACCGTCATCAGCTCGGCAGAGAAAAGTTCATTGAAACTGTATGGGAATGGCGCGAAAAATACGGCAACGCAATCATAAGCCAGCTTAAACGTCTTGGAGCATCGTGTGACTGGGACCGCGAACGCTTTACCATGGATGAAGGACTGTCACGCGCGGTTCGAAAAGTCTTTGTGCAGCTTTATAATGAAGGTCTTATCTATCGCGGCAATTATATTATCAACTGGTGCCCGCGCTGCCATACCGCTCTTGCCGATCTTGAAGTAGAACATGAAGAGCATGACGGTCATCTATATCACATAAGATACCCCTTTGTTGACGGCTCTGACGGAATTGTTGTCGCAACCACAAGGCCTGAAACAATGCTTGGAGATACGGCTGTTGCCGTCAATCCTGAAGATGAGCGTTACCAGAACCTCGGATATAACGCGGTCATACTTCCCCTTATGAACAGAACTATTCCCATAATCAGGGAAAAGTACGTTGACAGGTCTTTCGGTACAGGTGCATTAAAGGTTACTCCTGCCCACGATCCCAACGACTTTGAAATAGGAACGCGCCATAATCTTCCAAGCATAAAAGTTATAGGCGATGACGGCTTAATGACATCCGAGGCAGGACAATTCAAAGATCTCGACCGTTTCGAGTGCAGGGAAGCTGTTCTCGAAGCCCTTAAAAAAGAAGGCCTCCTTGAAAAAATCGAGCCTCACAAACATAACGTTGGTCACTGCTACAGATGTAAAACAGTAGTCGAGCCAAATTTATCCAGGCAGTGGTTTGTAAAGGTAAGTTCCCTTGCGGAAAAAGCAATTAAAGCCGTCGAAAATGGGGAAACAAAAATAATCCCCGAATCCTGGACCAAGACTTATTATAACTGGATGAACGAAATCAGAGACTGGTGTATTTCAAGACAAATCTGGTGGGGACATCAGATACCGGCATGGACCTGCGCAAATTGCGATGAGGTGATCGTTACCGTTGATACACCGGAAACCTGCCCTGAATGCGGTGGGAAAAATCTTGTTCAGGAATCCGATGTCCTTGACACCTGGTTCAGCTCTGCGCTGTGGCCGTTTTCCACAATGGGCTGGCCGGAAGAGACACCCCTCTTAAAAACCTTTTATCCGACATCGGTTCTTATCACAGGGTTTGATATCCTGTTTTTCTGGGTAGCCCGCATGATGATGATGGGTCTGCATTTCATGGGGAACGTGCCGTTTAAAGAAGTTTATATACATGCTCTGGTACGTGACGAAGAAGGCAGTAAAATGAGTAAGTCAAAAGGAAATGTCATCGATCCTCTCACAGTTATAGAACATTATGGAACCGATGCATTCCGTTTTACTCTGGCTGCTTTTGCGGCTCAGGGACGCGACATAAAGAT
>Ga0180009_10003597_pt1 | contig 17546 bp, 11 predicted proteins | sample OS_PC_MetaG_FD_123537 | JGI IMG/M metagenome (GOLD analysis project Ga0180009, IMG submission 123537) | Groundwater microbial communities from the Aspo Hard Rock Laboratory (HRL) deep subsurface site, Sweden - OS_PC_MetaG | ecosystem: Environmental > Aquatic > Deep subsurface > Groundwater... | reverse complement strand
TAGCGCTATATTTTCGCCTTCCCCACCGGGGCGTAGGCCCCTATGGGCCGGAGGCTTGAACTTGAACCCCGGTTAAATATAAAGACAAATTTCACAGGGCAGGCAAAATTGAACATTTTTCAAAGGTCTCTCTATACATTTTCCCTCCAATAATCATTGACTTTTTCGTAAATTACCCACACAATAATATCATCCTAATTGGTAACTTCTCAATAACCTCTGGCAGTAAACGTCATTCCCGTGAAAACGGGAATCCAGAAAACCCGTAAAAGCGCTGGATTCCCGCTTTCGCGGGAATGACACTTGTAAATATGACGCCGAACTTTCAAAATTGCCAGAACTTATTGAGAAGTTACGAAAAAACATTGTATCCTCTTAAAATCAAAGTGCATTTTTAGCTTTATTTGAAATTTTATATCACTTCTATCAGTGAACTATAATTTTTCTTTTAGATTTTCATTTTGTTTACCCTGCGACAAAGATGAAAAATTTTTATGGATCTTAGCAAGATAATGTACTTGTATTCAAAATACCAAAAACTAAACAACATTTGTATCGCCTTTAACTCAAAAAATGTGAGTTTTTACAATGTCAAGCCGATTCCTGAAGCTGATCAGTGGTCTCACCAATTTGGCCGGAAAGACAGATACTGCATAAAGATTGCCAATAATTTTGGAACCCGCCAAGGTGCTTATGAGCTGGTATACCGGCTCTATAGCGAGAAGGGGTATGCTGATCGTAACGATTCAGGGATGTGGCTGTCGCTTTATAACCTCTTGCCGAACACTACTACACTGGTAGTTCTTCGAGAAAGCGAAGTGGTTGGCACCCTCACTGTCGTGTTTGATGGTCCTTTCGGGCTCCCAGGCGATGGGTTGTACAAGGAGAAGATTGATCTACTGCGTAAGGCTGGGAGGAAGCCAGCCGAGATCATATCTCTTGGCGTCGCAGATGAGGGCCGCAGGTCATCACATGACATTCTGGTCAAGTTATTTAACTATGTATATCTTGTCTCAAGGTACTTGAAGGGCGCTAAAGACTTCGTTATAACCGTAAATCCGCATCATGTCGCATACTACCGCAGGACATTGCTTTTCGAAGAATGGGGTCCTGAGCAAGCCTACGAAAAGGTGGGAGGTGCACCTGCGGTGCTACTTCGACTTAACTTGGGAATTCCCGACAAAGCGGTTGCAGAACCTCATGTGAAGGATCTCCGACAGCGCACTCACTACAGATTCTTCCACACCACTGAGCAGGAACTGAGGATCCTACCGAATCTTGAAAAACAGATAAATCCTATGAGTGAAGAAGAATTCCATTATTTCGTGATGAGAAAAACTGATCTCTGGGACCACGCCAGCCCACTCGAAAAGTCATACCTATCAAGGTATTACTTCACGGCTCTGATGGGCATGAGGACGAGCGATCTTCGCGGTGGAAAAAGAGTATCAATAAATTTATGATATGGAGATAGGTAAAAATGGTTAAAATTAATAATTTCATTTTTAAAATATCAACAATTTTGATATCAACTATAGCTATATTCCTTTCATCAACGGTATTCTCTGCTGATACCGACTCTAAATCTTCAAATATTACTATGTCCGGGAAAGAATTTGCCCGGAAAGTCTATGATTGTGAAAATGGAAATGATTCCACTGCTCATATGATAATGAAACTTATAAATAAAAGAGGTCATGAACGGATACGTGATTTTACATCTTATTCAAAGGATTATGGCCCTATTATAAAACAGCTTATCCGTTTTACTTCGCCTGCAGATATAGAAGGTACGGGCTTTCTTTCAATAGAAAAGTCTGAAGGAGAAACCGAACAATTCCTATACCTCCCTGCCCTGCGCAGAACCCGCCGAATTGTTTCCTCTCAAAAGTCGAACCAATTTGTAAATAGTGATTTTACTTACGAAGATATGGAAAGAAGGCCTGTTGAGGATTCTGAGCACATAATTGTCGGCGAGGATAAAATCGGGAATATAGACTGCTATCTACTTGAAAGCAGACCAAAAAAAGAAAGCGACTCACAATACTCGCTATTAAAGAGCACGATCGCAAAAAATATCTATATTGCTTTATATACCGAATACTACGATAAAAAAGGGAAACTGATAAAAAAATACCGCGCAATAAAAGTGGAAAAGATACAAGATGTTTGGACCGAGACAGAAGTAATCATGGAAGACTTAAAAAATAAACACAAAACAATTTTGAAAATTAATAATATTGTGTATAATACCAATCTTGACGATGATATATTTAGTAGGCAGAATCTTGCAAACTGGTAACTCTTGATGAACTCGTAAAAAGTCGTCACTCCGGTAGATCCCGGATCGAGTCCGGGAGGAGTCCAGAGACTTCGTAACTAGTTGAATAGACTGGATAGCGCTAAAGGTTAGCGCTGACGCTTCACTTCGTGTCACTACGTGCCCGGCTTTCGCCGGAATGACGAAAAAGGACATTTTTCGACTTTTTACGAGAACATCAACTCTTTGCTCTCAGCTCTTAGCTCTTTGCTCTCAGCTCTTAGCTCTTTGCTCTCAGCTCTCAGCTCTCAGCTCTTAGCTCTCAGCTCTTAGCTCTCAGCTCTTAGCTCTCAGCTCTTAGCTCTCAGCTCTATGCTCTTTGCTCTATGCTCTTTGCTCTCAGCTCTTAGCTCTTTGCTCTTTGCTCTCAGCTCTTAGCTCTTTGCTCTCAGCTCTTAGCTCTCAGCTCTCAGCTCTCAGCTCTTAGCTCTCAGCTCTTAGCTCTTAGCTCTCAGCTCTTTGCTCTTAGCTCTATGCTCTTAGCTCTTAGCTCTCAGCTCTATGCTCTTTGCTCTTTGCTCTTTGCTCTTAGGCTGTTTATGCGTGTATTTTCCATTACAATTCTTTTTTTTTGTATAATCTTATTTTCTGCTTCTACAGCTCTGTGCGTTGATGACATCATAATTATTATAGATCCCGCCCTTAAGGAAACACCGCAAGAAGTTAAACAAGTAAAATCCAAGTCTCTTAAAGATAATATAAGCATCAGGGGGTTTATCCAGGCAAAAGGAGCTACAGATGCTCACAATAATTCAGGAAACGAACATGAGCATACATTTTATAACGACGCCAGATTAGAAGGAAAATGGACTTTTGAAGATAGTAAAAATTTTATTTTTGCATCCATTGATTCAGAATATTTATGGTTTGGCCCTTATAATGATCAAGACGACTATGACTTTGATCTTTTTGAAGGATATATATTCTGGGCAACAAAGCATGTTGACTTAACGGTAGGCAAGCAGATTATCCGCTGGGGAAAGACAGATCAAATTAGCCCGGTAGACAATATTAATTCACAAGATCTAAGAGAATTTACAGTCCCCGATTATGAAGATCGTAAAATTCCCAACTGGCTGGCAAGGCTGCGTTTGTTTTACAGAAAATATACTATTGAAGGTGTTTATATTCCTTTTTTTGAGCCTTCGCGCATAGATTATTTTGGAACAGACTGGGCGGTCTATCAGCATCTCAAAGAAGATGTTCAAGGCTCCGACCTGCTCACCACTGCTTTTAAAGAATATGTTAAAGGAAGATATGTAAAAGAAAACACGCCGGCTAATACTTTTGAAAACGGAGATTGGGGGATAAGGCTGTTAAGAACTATTTCTAATTGGGATCTTGGCTTAAGTTATCTTTATTCATGGGAAGATCTTCCTTATTATAAAAGTTTTCCAATAAAGAATCTAACATTAGATGGATCTACATCTTCGGGCAGTCTGGTCAGCGCACTCGCCGGAACAACAAATGCAAATGAAGAAATTGAGGTTGAGTATAGGAGACAGCATATAGCTGGATTCGAATTTGAAACAACCGTTAAAGACTTCGGGTTCAGAGGCGAAGCAGCATATTTTGACAGGCAGCCATTTTTAACGAATAATCTGACATCAACAAGAAAGATAGTATATCATTATGTCCTGGGTGTGGATTATTCCGGCAAGAACGACTGGTATATTAATATTCAATTTTCCCACCAGATTATAAAGAATTATGATTCCACAATTCTTTATTTTAACAGAAATAATCCCTCGCTTTGCGGTGAAATAAGCAAGGAGTTCTGGGAAGGATACTTTGAGGCTGAGTTAAAATATAATTTTGCTTTGAACGAAAACAGTTTTTATTTATCTCCCAGTATTATATGCAGCTATATTCCAAATCTTGATATTACTTTAGGATTAAATATTTTTGAGGGAGATTCTGATACCATGATGGGACTTTATGATGCGAATGATCAGGTATATATAGATTTTAAATACCACTTTTAAAAAACCTGAATCGATATTTGAGAAAAAAGGGAATGAGGGACTTGGGTCGACCTTTTAAGGCAATCAAGGGTAAAAATACATTCCACCATGGTGCTAAACTTGAACCAACTGTTGCCCAAAAAGAGCTTGCAAAACGAGCTGTCTTAAATGTTAAAGATAAGCTTCCTTCCCGGGTTAAAAACAAAATTAATGAAAGATATAGAAAAGAAGGGCATTATATAAATACCGTCCGCTATTATCCTTATCCAATACTTGCTTATGATGGATCAGCAAATAAGATTAAAGAGTTAATAAACTGGGGACATACATATTCAAACATAATAAGAAAAATTACATCTGCCTACCACAATTCAAAGAAAAATATATGCCGACTTTTTCTATATCATTCTATAATAAAATTCTTACCCTCTCATCTTATTCGCCTTATTAATAATTATAAAACCATTGATGATCTGGCTGGAGCTCACCTTGGAGATGACAATGTAAGATCACGAACTATTGAATGGAACCTCGGTGCTGTTGGTGGGCTTGATGAGGGTTTTCTGGTATCAAATAAAGTTGCTGAGAAATGGGTGCCAAACAGCGAAAATGAAAAAGATTTAAGACCTGTTGAAAGTGATCCGGTGGATGCCATTAGAGATGCACTCCACTGGGCTTATGAAAGTTTCTGCCTTGCAAACAATATTAGACCTGTTGCCAAGCCGTTAATAGCTTATATAGAGCATGATGATATCTATGGCTCAACTGTTAGTATCTCAGAGCGTTTGTCTGACCTGGGAGAAAATATATATTTTTGCTTTCACCATGAGCTGTCATATAAAAACGGCAGGCTGCGAACTTTATCCGGACGTCCTGTAGACCTGGTTTATATGGACTGCCATCTTGAGGACTTACATGAAGGACATCCTGTTTTAGAAGCCTCAACTAATAATGTTGTAGCTATGGACTGTTCGCCATTTGCACATCTTATACTTCGTTCAAAGGTCATAATTGCCCTCCTCTGCGATCCCGAATTTGTAAAGTTTCTTGGTTTGGATAATAATGAAATAAAAATGCTTGAACGACATATAGTACCAACTTGTATTTGGAGGCGTAAAACCTTTAGAGAAGGATATTTTTTTTCATCAGCCGCAACTCATGCATTGCTTAAAGATCCCAGATTTAAATCTATGCCCTTCCCTTTCAACAAATCTAAAACATCTAAAGAAAAACTCGATGAAATTGTAGTTAAGATAGCTTTGGGAAGCGTATATGGTGGATCTGCGGTTTCAGTCATTAAAAGAAAAGGAGAGAGATATAATACCAGGGATGCTGCGAAACTCGCATTAGAACTAATTAGAACGTTAGCTATAAATTATACAACCATTGATTTTTCAAAAAAATATGAATCAATTAAATTACATTTTAAGGGGAAACTAAAGGAACTTATACTTCTTTCATTAAGCCGCAGGCTGTCTAATACTTATACAAAAGGGTATAACAAGGTTGATCCTTTCTGGAGTGAGGTTGTTCCCAATAAATTTTCTTCAGATGAATTCTTAAAAACTTTTAAAAAAACACTGCAGATCTATTTTAATATTGATCTAAACGACTCAAAATCTAAAAATAATTACTTGTTGGAAAAATTTGAAAATGAAATCAGAAAATCAATTTATGAATCAAAAAATTTTGCGAGAGAAGAAAAGATTGTTCATCAACTGCTCTTAAAGCTTGGCCAAATTATAGCAAACTTTCAGTATAGACAGATGTGTTTCGGAAAAAAATCAGGCGATCTTATTAACGATATAAAAAACAGCATTAATTATAATAAAAAAACAGGATATTCAGAGCTTACATCAAATGTTATGGATATAGTCGAAAATTTTTTTATAAGAAATTTTGGGATCATTATTCCTGAAACAGAACGCAATCAACTTTTATCAATTCTGCTTGAACCTTATATGGTCAAGCAGTTTAAATCAGTAAATCCTATAATCATACAGCCCTATTTGCATCCTGAAAGTTTATCCGGCGAATCAGGATTTTTCATTATGAACCGCATCCATATTCTTTTTACAAAAAATGGGCGGAGGTCATTCATATCCGGCACACAGGTCTTCTCGCAAAAAGATTCAAAGCCGGATAACCATTCTAAAATGACGGGCTCACTCTGGATAAGAAATAAAGAATAGTTCACCACAGAGCTCGCAGAACACAGAGATAGATTCTTTTATTGTTTTCCGTCGCGAAGCGATGGAGATCATTTCTTTTCTGCCCTCTCAGCGGAAAAGAAATAATATTTTTCCTTTGCGTACTTTGCGCCTTGAGCGAAGCGGGCGGTGAAAAATTATGAAAAATGCGGGATATGGGAATAAGAGATTACTATATACTTGATGGGGCTCTGTCTTATGAAGTAGATGGAGAGCACACAGACACAGAACTTACAATGGCTGAAATGGAAATATTGCACAGCCATTTATCAACTGTTCGAAATTCTGTACATTTATGCTGTGGAGCAGGCAGGCATGTATCTGCCTTTGGCAGCATGAATGTTTACTCTGTCGGCATGGATATCAGTCCTTATCTTATTGCACATGGGCAGAAGAACATAATAAAAAAAAACCTGGCCGATTATGCATATCTGATTCTCGGTGAAGCGACTGAAACTCCTTTTAGATTACATGGCATTGATTGCGTAACGCTGCTTGGCAATAGTTTTTCACTATTTAGTAATGAAAAAAGTGTTGAACTTCTAAAAGAAATAAAACGCATCCTGTGCTCAAACGGCATATTTATTCTTGACATTCCACATCCATCATATGCCGCAGGCAACCTTGTAAAAAATTATGAAATATCAAAAAGGGTAAAAACAAATACCCTCGGAGAAGTTAGTTGGACATGGACAAGAAAAATGGATTCTTGCAAGAAAACACTGACCTCACAAGAAAGAATTTCCTACATAGATGAAAATGGATGTCAGAAAGTTAAAAATCTTTTATTTAAATTTTGTCTTTACGATCCTTTTGAAATATGTTCCATGGCATCGAATGCAGGTTTAGAGCTAATAAAACAGATTGAATTTAATGACATTTCAGGACGTTATCATGGCATGCTGAAAAAGCGCATTTTTTTTATTCTAAAAGCAGCGTAACTGCTCAGGTTCACGGTTCAATGGTTCACGGTTCAGGGTTAGAGTGCACGAAGTGCTAAATTGTTTTTGCCCAGGAAGGACTGGAAAAAAATGAACATCGAACATCGAACGTCCAACATCGAATTTTGAATAAGGTATTTTGCTAATTTATAAACTGGCGGAGCGGAGCGACATCATTATTCGACGTTCGATGTTCAATGTTCGATGTTGAACGTTCATCTTTTAAAACAACTCTGTATGGCATAAATGCAGGCTATAAACGTTTACAAAATAACTTAGCGTTATGGGCATTGGTGTCTTAGTATCTCCATGGTGAACTATTATGAAGCCACTATTTTTGGATGATATTCTCTCTCCAGCCCTATCAACAGCATGCATAGCAACTCAGGTTTTTCTTTTATAAGTTTTTGCTCTATGTCTAAAATAATACCAAGATATGGTGTGCGAATTCCATGATAGTTAACCGGCTCGCCAATTTGATAAAACATAAATCCATATTTTTTCAGTGCATGGAACAATTTTTCTTCTGTAATCATATACCAATGGGTAATGCCCATTCTTTTACTTGCATGATACAATATCTGGTAAAGGCCAAGTACGATTACAGGTCTTTTCCTTTTTTGTTGTTCATCAGTTGCAGGCCCTTTATCCGGTAATATACCTCCTTCTGATTTTTTTATATACGATTCAACTCCAAAATGGCCATCTTCTTTTCGCTTGCGAAAATTCCTGCTCACCGCCAGACGCGATATCTCTGCAATCTTATCTGAAGAAGGTTTTTCACCTATAAATTCTGTCTTTACCGCATGCTCAATTGGGAATCCCTTTTCTGAGTTAAGAACCAGCCTTACAGTGCCGACAACGCTATTGTCTTCATTTAATGCTGCAAAGTGAATTGATTTTTCATCATATTCATCTGTTTCATAACCATCCGGATGATCTTCCAGTTTTTCAAATCCAAATTCTTCTGCATAAACGTTATATCGCAATTGATAAATAGCGTTTTTAAGATCTTCGGAATCAGCCTGGACAAATTTTAAATTTTCAATAGCTAACATTGAGACCTCCTTTTTTTCATCACTCTCTAACCTTGATGAACTCGTAAAAAGTCGTCACTCCGGTAGATCCCGGATCGAGTCCGAGAGGAGTCCAGAGCCCTCGTAAGTAGTTGAATAGACTGGATAGCGCTAAAGCTTCACTACGTGCCCGGCTTTCGCCGGAATGACAAAAAATGGTACTTTTCGACTTTTTGCGAGTTCATCAACCGTGAACCGTGAACCTTGAACCCCTGGCCCAGACCTGGCTTTCCTGTCCCATTGGGTAGAAACATCTATCGCAGCATTCAGTGCGATCGTGCCAAGAATGCATATCAAGTCGCGCCAGGGCAGGCTTGAACCCTTGTTTACTGTATCACATTTTCAGCAATAAATAGCTTTTCAATCATAGATCTTTTAATAAGCGGAATAGGAATGGAGCCGTAATTTACAAGACCTTTATGGAAAAGCGGAAGGGAAAAATTTTTCTTGAATTTTCTTTTAAGATAACTTCTTAAATTCACTAATTCTATTTTCCCTATCATATAAGAAGATGCTACTCCGGGATTAAGATAATATTTTTCGCATTCTGTTTTTGCAGTATTAAATGGAAGCGAATTTTTCTCTGAAAAATATCTTGTGGCTTCTTCAACAGAAATACGGCGTGTCCCCAAACTAACATCCACATATACTCTGTGAGCACGCATAAGTTCAGCTTTTTTCTGGAAAAAGATCATTTCGTCTGCTTCCTGCTGATCTTTTAAGGTCTTAGAATACTCCTCAGCAAAAACCTCCTCAACATAGAGAGCAAAACCTTCATCAAAACTTAAATTATCTGAAAACTTGAATGCATCATTTTTTACTTTTAATAACATATCAGAAGCAAGGTGATGGCCAATGAGTTCATGAATAATCAAGCTGTTCATTATTTGGTGGTGGGAGATGTACTTATTACGGATAAATTCTTCTCTGGTAAGCGGTTATTTTGCAGGACAGATCCAGAATATGCCCTGATCTTTTACAGTTTCGTAAGGTCCGCAAGAAATATATGATGCCAGAGGAGAGCTTGTGCGCTTATAAATTGGAGTCCATTCAATTATCGGTTCACGGTCAGTTGGGATAAGTTCGGTAGATCTGCAAAAATCAAAATACTCTTTGGACTTTTTCTGGAAATAATTCATTAAATATGAGTTAATTTTATCAGGGGTGTAAGGTATCTGATTTTTTTCAACAAGTCTGTTGAAATAGCCATCAATATCTTTTCCGCTAATATCATTCATATCTTCAGTAAGTGATTTAATCCTGTTTTCTGTAACTTGCATCAAGCTGTCGTTTGTATATTCAAGAAGATATTTCTTTTTAAATAGATCTTTATAGAAATTCTTAGCTCTTTTTAACTTATGATGATTTAGAGGAATTACTTCCAGAGTACGAACAAAGTGATCAAATTTTGACAGGCTTTCTATTGTAAAAGGAATAACTCCAATAAGTTTTTCTTTAAACTCCTGTGAAAAATCTAAAGAATAAATGAAATCACGATAATCGGTTTCTAAAAAATGCTGAAAAAACTTTACCATATACAGCGCAAGGTTTCTGCTTATAGGTGTAGTATATGTCAGCCATTCTTTACTTTGCTCAAATAATATAGGAAAGCCGTTGACTCTTGAAACAAGTGAATTTACTAACTCCTTCCGAACAGCTTTATCTTGAGCCTTCTCAAGCAGATGAATCATATAATCTATAGAGTCAAGAGAATATCCAACGAAAAAATCAGGCCTGAGATAAGGTTTAATAACTTTTAAATGAAAAAGATGGCTGTCTATAATATTCTTTATGATCAAAGCATCAATTTCCAGAGATTCTTTTACCAGGTCTCTGTAATGCTCCAGGAAGGTAATTTTTTCCCTTACACCTTCTTTATTCCATTTTCCAAGGACATTATCATAATCATGATTTCCGAGATGTGTGGCTTTTTTGGGGAAAAACCTGAAGTATTTATCACGAAATTCTATAACTGTTTTTGAAATATCGTTTTTTATCATTGCGTTAAATTACGACCTTCTTCGGGAAAACCGATTTCATTACTTCAGCCTTGAGATCTTTCTTCGCAATCTTGCCGACATTGGTTTTAGGAAGTTCTTTTCTGAATTCAATCTCAGTTGGAAGCTTGTATCTTGCTATCCTGGGCTTACAAAACTCTATAAGCTCTTTTGCTGTTGCGCTCTCACCTTCTTTCAATACAACAAAGACCTTAGCTGCTTCTCCCCGGCTTGGATGAGGAATTCCAATACAACAAGCTTCCTGAACCTTTGGATTCTCATAAAACACCTCTTCAATATCGCGTGGATAAACATTTAGTCCTCCGGATATGATCATATCTTTTTTCCGATCTACAATATAAAAGTATCCCTCTTCATCCATTTTAGCGATATCACCGGTGTGCAGCCAGCCGTCTATCAGAGTATTTGCTGTTTCTTCAGGCTTGCCTAAATAGCCCTTCATAACCTGTGGCCCTTTAATAACAAGCTCACCAGCTTCACCTGCAGGGATTTCAATATTAATATCATTTAAGTCAACTATTCGGCATTTTGTGTTTGGGACAGGAATTCCAATGCTTCCAACTTTTCGTTTATTAGCAACAAAAGGATTTATATGAGTTATCGGCGAAGATTCGGTCAAACCGAATCCTTCTACAATAATTGCTCCTGTTTTGTCCTCGAAATTCTTTATAACTTCAACCGGAAGAGGAGCACTGCCGGAAAAGCACCCTTTAATACAGGTCATATCTGTCTTATCAATATCAGGATGATTTAGTATGCCTATAATCATGGTAGGAACAAATGGAACAATAGTAGGTCTAAACTTCCTTATGGTTTCAAGTAAAGATAATGGCTGAGGTTTTGGAACAAGCACATTCGGCCACCCCATAAATATGGGCCAGTTCATTGCTGCTGAAAGACCAAATACATGAAAAAACGGAAGGCATCCTAACATAATTTCATCGGTTTTATGGAATCTTGGAAACCATGATGCTATCTGCTGTACCTGTGTGCTCAGGTTGCGATGCGACAACATAACGCCTTTTGAAATCCCGGTTGTACCACCAGTATACTGGTACATTGCTATATCATCAAAAGACAGCTTAACATCCGGCAACTCAGGAGAATATCTATTCAGGACATCTTTCCACCTGTAAACATCTTTAGAAGGGCTTACATCTGCTGCCAGCTTTTTCTTTTTGGCCACAAACTTAAATAATAAGTTCTTTGGGAATGGCAGGTAATCACCAATAGAAGTATAAAATATCTGCCTTATCTTTGTTTTAGGCCTCAGATTTATCATTCGATTCGCAAGCAGATCAAGAGTGATCAAAGCTTTTGCACCTGCATCATTTAATTGATGATTTAGTTCCCGGTCTGAATACATAGGGTTGTTCATAACCGCTATACCACCTATCTTTAATATGGCATAATAACTAACGACACAAGGGATAATATTAGGCAATAAAATGGCTACGCTATCGCCTTTATCTATTCCAGAAGCAATAAGACAAGCAGCAAATCGGTTAACCATATCATTCAGTTCACGATATGTAACATTATATCCCTGGAAAATTAAAGCTGTTTTGTCAGGAGATTTACCGGCAGATCTTTCCAAAAACTTATGTAAAAATGTTTCTTCGAACTCAATCTTTTCCGAAACTCCCTTTTCATAATGATTGAGCCATGGTTTGTCCTGGTATCTTATTTCTTTATCCATGCCGGCTACCTCTTTAGAGAAACTCTATTGACTAAGTATAATTATTTAAGTTAAAATATATTATATTTTTTTAATAATATCAAATAGAAATTGTAACTGCTCAGGTTCACGGTTCAATGGTTCAATGGTTCAATGGTTCAATGGTTCAATGGTTCAGGGTTAGAGGGCTATGAAATCGGAATCGAACCTCTCTTTCATCAGTTTAACCGTGAACCTGACAACCTGAGTAGTTATCTGAAAGCTTATAGCAATGGTAACTTTTACCGACAACGATCTTAGATCTTTTATTGAAAAGATACCTCTTTTTTCCTCAATTCCCTACAATCAATTAAGCGGAATAGCTAAATTGTTTGAACCGGTATCAGTAAAAAAAGGAGATATTATCTGTGAAGAAGGAGAGCCGGGTGATACAATGTTTATCATAAAATCCGGTTCTGTTGGTGTTTTTATTACTCAAGATGGTAATGAAATGTTTGTTTCATATCTTCACAGAGGAGATTTTTTTGGAGAACTATCTCTCCTGACAGGCAAAGCCCGTTCAGCCACAATAAAAGTCATTCTTGATGCAAACCTTTATAGATTAAAACGGCAGGATTTTGATCAGTTGCTTCATAAAAATCCAGACATAGGACTATACCTTAGCCGCCTATATGCACACCGTTTTGCACAAAGTGATCAGCAGGCGATTAACGAACCCTTACCAACTTTTTTTGCAATGACTGCCACACATCAGGGACTCGGCAAATCACACTTTCTATATAGCCTGGCATACCACCTTTCAAACGAAGCACATAAAAAAGTATTATTGATAGAACTCAAAGTCAAAGATGAAAATAAAATCTCTAACTATAGCCTTAAACGTGCATGTTGCCCGGAACCTGAGCTTATAAAGAACTTCTCTAATAAATATGAAAAAATATTGGAGCAGGCCTGGTTTTCTCACCACTCCGGTTTTATGGCTTTTTTATTACCAAGAATACATGACAGGCAATACTGGGAAGAATTCGAAACAAACATGCCTGAAATAATGGAACTGCTCAGAAAGCATTTTCATCTAATTATATTTAATGTTCCTATCAACATCGGCATACTTGGTAACAGAGTGCTCAGGTTATGTGACAAGGTTCTTATATTGCTCAAAAACACACCAGATGCTCTTTCTGAAATCAAAGAGAAAATTTCAACCATATCCAACAGTTGCAATGGCAAATTAGACAATATCAAAGTGGGTGTCAGCCATTTGGCCGGTGATATAGGAATACCCAGAGACAAGCTTGAATCTGAATTGCGTTTGCCGGAAACTCCAGCCATATGGGTTCATAAAACAGCTTCAGCTATTTCCGGCAATATTGATATTGAAAAACGTTTTCCTGTACAGAGCCCAAGGGCATTTGCCCGTGAATTAGGCAGAATAAGGGTCGGCCTGGCATTAGGAGCAGGGGCAGCACGAGGATGGGCGCATATCGGCATATTGAAAGTTTTTGAAGAACAGGGAATTCATATAGATATGATTGCCGGCTCCAGCATGGGAGCACTTGTCGGAAGCATATATGCCAGAACCGCATCAGCCGATTTAACCAAAGAGCTGACTATTGACCAGTTCCCCACAAAATTAGTAGCGCAACGAAAGCTGTTCGATTATACAATTCCGCTTCAAGGCATTATTCGAGGTCAAAAAGTATTAAGGATGGTAAGAAGCGCCTTAAAAAATGCGGACTTTCTTGACCTTATGATACCAGCCTATGTTGTAGCGGTTGACATAAATTCAGGAGAAGAAATTCTGCTTGAAAAAGGAAATGTCAGTGAAGCTGTTAGAGCCAGCATCTCAATACCCGGAATATTCAACCCTGTATATCTTAATGGCAGATGGCTGGTTGACGGAGGACTGCTGAACCCGGTTCCGACTGACGTGTTGATACAAAAAGGTGCGGATATCGTTATAGCGGTTTGCATTGAACAAAAGTCAGCTCAGGAAGCACAGCAAAAGGTTCGACGTCCAAGTATTATAGGAGTTCTGTCAAAGACTGCAAATATAGTCTATAGCCATGCAACCGGCGACTTTGCACAAAAGGCGGATATAGTTCTTTATCCTGAAGTCAGCTCTTTTGCATGGGATGATTTTCATAGGGGTAATGAACTTATGCGGATCGGAATGGACACATGCCGCAACAATATTGACGAAATTAAGCGCCTGATTGCTAAAACCTAAATTGAGCGATTTTTTACTTGATCTGCGCCGATCTCTTGCGCATAAAGGCTTCACAAAAATCCTCAACATATCCACGGGTATGCCTGCGGTTTTTGTAAATCCTTATGCATCAAGATCTCAACACATATCTTCGCAAAAAATCGCTCAACTTAGGTGAAAAAATAAAAACAGGGATCATGGGTCAGGGATCAGGGGGGCGGGACAGACATAAAGCTTTATGTTGACTTTTTATATTTTAGTACCTATAATTGGCCTGTATTTTAAGTACTAATATACTCAAGTTTCGCACCCACTAATTCCTATGAACCTTCCCTGGCCTTTAAAGCTTTTGTTGCATAGAGGGGGTGCGAAACTTGAGTAATATATACCATAAAGGAGGGGTATATGCTACAGGCGAAATTTAGTGTTGAAGAAGCACAGGCCCATTTTTTGAATAATTATAAGGCATATGGATTTAAGGATAAAAGTTCTATGCTTAGAGCTGCTATAAAACGCTTCAAAAAGGAATTTGAACTTGAACAACTAAAAAAATCTGCAGATCTATATTCGGAAATTTATTCTGAAGATGAAGACCTAAAAGAATTGACCAAAACAGCAGCAACTGGGTGGCCGGAATGACTAAACTGAAAAGGGGCATGATTATTGATGTCAATCTTAATCCGACACTGGGCTCAGAAACCGGAAAAATCAGACCATGCGTAATTGTGACTAACGATGTCTATAATGAGAGGGTCCCGGTTATTCAAGTTGTTCCGGTTACTGAATGGAGTAGCAAAAAAGCCGGAATTACTACTAATGTCGAAATTCATCCATCCAAAAGTAATGGCTTATCTAAAAAATCCATTGCTGACTGTTTACAAACACGCCCCATCGATCATAGCCGGAGACTGGTAAAAATTCGCGGAAAATTGTCATCTGCAAAAATGCATGAAATAGACCAGGCTTTAAGAACAGTTTTTGAACTTAATTCGTAATTATAAGCCAAGAAACGCCAAGAAAAACTGTAAAAGTTCACCACGGAACAACACGGAGTTTCACTGAAAAGAGTGGATCTATGCGCAGGCAGGAAAATCTGTGTAATCTGCGCCTGCCCCGCGCGCCCTGTTAAATACACGATAGTGTGGAGCGAAGCGAATTTAACCGGGGTAGGTCCGGAAGATCGTACTGGGGCAACCTGTGGATTAAAATCATGAAAAAAATATTCGATATTGTAACTCAAAACAGGGTCTTATTTCTTATAATATCTATAATCTTTGCCCTGCCCTTTATTTCATTTACCCCATTTGTAAAAACAGTTGATAATGTAGATTATTTTACCCTGGAAAATGATCCTGACGTTGAATTTTATGATAAATTTAAAGAAATCTTCGGTAACGACGAGTTCTTTATAATAGCATTTGAAAAAGAAAATATATTCACTTTTGATAATCTAAACCTGCTTAAAAACATAACTGAAGAGCTCGAAAACATAGACGATATTCGAGAGGTAAAAAGCCTTGCAAATGTTGACGATACCATCGGCGGTCCCGACTATTTTGAAGTAAAAAAGTTTCTTGAAGATATTCCTGAAGACAAACATGAGCTGGAAAAAATAAAAAAACAGGCCCTGAATAATCCTCTATTTGTTAAAAATTTAATCTCACCCAATGCCCGAACAGCGGCAATCGTTGTATCAACATACGACAGGCCTGATGACGAATTTTACAGGAAAAGACTAATTGCAAGGTGTCAGGAAGTTCTGAACAAATATAGCGAAAAAGTTGATAAATTTTATCTGGCCGGCTGGACAACGACAAATCTGAGCTTGAGCCAGTATATGAAAAAAGACATAGCTGTATTCATCCCCATAACATATCTTCTGATTGCCCTGGCGGTCTTTTTTTTCTTCAGAAATATCAGATTAACAATCCTGGCGGTAGCCAATATCAGTATGTGCATGGGCTCCACCATGGGGCTCTTTGCAATAACCGGTATAACCTTAAACAATGTAACAACTATTGTCCCTCCACTTGTAATGGCTCTGGCGCTATGCGATACAGTTCACATCTTTTCTCATATGGAAAAAAGTGTATTATCTCAATTCCCTGACAAACGAGAGGCTCTCTCCAGTGTATTAAACAAAGTTGTAACGCCCTGCTTCCTCACCACTGTAACGACTGCAATTGGATTTTTATCTCTTGCAATAAGCGAAATCCCTCCAATAAAGGAATTTGCATATATTGCTTCTGCAGGAATGGTATTTGAATTTATTTATTCCTTCTTTTTTCTGCCGCCTCTTATCCTTTTTTTTGCTCCTGAAAAGATCTATAAAGATTATATCGAACAGAAAGCCATGACTTCTTTCCTCGGCAAAATTAACAATTTTGTTCAGAGACAATACAAATCAATAGTTCTATTAAGTCTTGTTATAGTTCTTATCGCATGCTGGTTTACAAGTAAAATAAATGTAGAAACCAATCTTCTGGATTATTTTAAAAAACAAAGCCCTGTCCGTACCTCTCTTGATTTTGTAGAAAAAAGACTGAGCGGCGTCGGAACTCTGGATATTTCTTTTAAAGCACAGGATGAGGATGCATTTAAAATCCCTGAAAATTTAAAGATTATTGATAAACTCCAACAATACATTAAATCATTAAAAGGCGTGGATAAAACTATCTCCTTTGTTGACTTTATCAAAGATATGAACGAGTCCTTCCATGACGAGGATAATAAATATTACACAATTCCTGAAAGCAGAGAGTTAATATCTCAATATCTATTACTTTATGACTCGGATGAAACAGAGGACTATATTAACGAATTATATGACCAGGCAAGAATATCTATCAGGATTTCAGAGCACAGCACTGCCGAACAGGAAAAAATAATAAACAATATAAAGCAATATTTAAGCAATATGGACAATAACGGGATAGATATAAGAATTACCGGCAGGGCCTTGCAGGATGTCAATACAATCGATGCTCTTGTAAAAGGTCAGGTTTACAGTTTAAGCCTTGCCGCCGGCATTATTGGTATGATTATGTTTATTGTACTTAAATCCTTTGCCATCGGCTGTCTCAGTCTTATACCAAACCTTATTCCCATTATACTGAATTTCGGAATAATG
>Ga0180009_10003596_pt1 | contig 17548 bp, 17 predicted proteins | sample OS_PC_MetaG_FD_123537 | JGI IMG/M metagenome (GOLD analysis project Ga0180009, IMG submission 123537) | Groundwater microbial communities from the Aspo Hard Rock Laboratory (HRL) deep subsurface site, Sweden - OS_PC_MetaG | ecosystem: Environmental > Aquatic > Deep subsurface > Groundwater... | reverse complement strand
CTCACTTTAGGCACTTCAAATTTAAACTTTTCGACTTCAGCTTATACAGGATAGTCGTCCTGGTAAAAATATGTCATCGAATTTACGAATTAGAGCACTAAGGCTGCGGCCCTTCGGGCAGAGGGCTCAGCATTTTAGTACTGAAATAACGCGTATTACCAATAATCATAATTACCGCTGTACTTTGAGAGTCGGAGCGACTGCAGATAGCACGGCATTGGCAGGACAAGCCGCGCTCTGCGGGATGCAAGCACGGGCGAGAGAGATGAAAAAGTTTAAATCACTGAAATAGCAGATGGTATAAGAAACTAATAAAACTGATCGGCGGAAAGGAACCACGGTGAAGCAGAAAATATCCATCATGTCTCCCATAAATGCAGCAGGCAGATGGGCGCTCCGAGGTGTCGATGAATTCGGTGCCGCCGCCATTTTTTTACTGCGGGCATTTGTTCTGATATTCCGCATCAAGCAGATACCGTCGATCATCCAGCAGGTGTATTATATCGGTGCCAGGTCTGCCAACATTGTCATGCTTGTGGGGCTTTTCACCGGCATGGTTCTGGGCCTGCAGCTATATTACACCCTGATCAAGTTCGGATCAGCCGGTGTGCTGGGTTCTGCGGTTTCCCTTTCCCTGGTCCGGGAGCTTGGCCCTGTTATGACAGCCATCATGATTACCGCCAGGGCCGGGTCCTCCATGACCACCGAGATCGGGATCCAGCGAATCTCCGAGCAGATCGACGCCTTATCCACCATGCGCATCGATCCGATCCGTTTCCTGATCAGCCCCCGGATTGCCGCTTCCATCATCAGCTTTCCGCTGTTAACCGCTCTTTTCGACCTTATCGGTATTGTGGGCGGATATATTACCGGCGTGGCGCTTTTGGGACTCGATGCCGGCACTTACTTTTATCGGGTGGAATCGAGTATCGAGATGCAGGATATAACCGGTGGATTTGTCAAAGCCATTGTTTTTGCCGTCCTGGTGTCTACGGTTTGCTGTTTTCAAGGATATTTTGCCCATATGCGAAAAGACAGTTACGGCGCAAAGGCTGTCGGACTTTCAACGACAACGGCGGTGGTAGTATCGTGTGTTTTGATCTTGGTGTCCGATTATGTTGTAACCTCGTTCTTACTATAGACAAAAAGGACTATGGAAAATCCATTAATTGAGTTTCAAAATATTACCAAGCGGTTTGGAAATCGGACCATTCTCGACGGAGTCAACCTGAAGATCTATGAAGGCCAGGTAACGACCATCATCGGTAAAAGCGGCACGGGTAAAAGTGTGCTGCTCAAACACATTATCGGATTGTTGAAACCGGATGAAGGCCGGATCCTGTTCAACGGCCAGGATATCGGGAACATGGGCAAGAAAGGATGGAATGACTATTCCGATCAGATCAGTTACATGTTCCAGAACAATGCCCTGTTTGACTCCTTGACGGTCTATGAAAATGTGGCGCTTCCGCTCAAGCAGACCACAAAAATGAGCAAAAGAGAAATCGATGAAAAAGTGATGGCCCGAATTGAACAATCGGAACTGACCGAAGTCATTCACAAGTATCCATCGGAGATATCCGGGGGGATGCAGAAGCGTGTGGCGCTCAGCCGGGCACTGGTTACCGATCCGAATATTGTTCTTTTTGACGAGCCGACGACCGGTCAGGACCCCATCCGGAAAAATGCCATTCTGGGAATGATTGCCGAATATCAGCGAAAATTCGGATTTACCGCAGTTTTGATCAGCCATGAGATTCCGGATGTATACTTTATCTCAAACCGGATCCTTGCTCTCTATGATACAAAGATCGTTTTCCAGGGAACGCCGGAAGAGTTTGAAAATTTAAACCACCCGTTTCGGGATGAATTTATCCAAAGCCTTGAGGGCTTGCAGGTGGAATTGACCGGACTTTATTCCAAACGGCATTTTAAAGTCCGGTACCAGGCGGACCTGGGAAAGAAAAAGCCGCATGAGACGTACGTGGCCGTCCTTTTTGCCTTAGAGGATATGGAGACCATCATCGAGAACCTGGGGCACGATGCGGCACAGGAGATGATCAGGGCACTCGGCTCTTACATCAGCAAGCACTTTGGCGCTGTCGGGGGCTTTTCCTCTCGGCAGACCATAAATGAGATTGGAACCATACTGCCGTTTTCAAATCTTCATGAGGCTGAAAGTATTTTGGTCGATTTTATCCGGGACCTCAAGGAGGAAGGGCTGTGCGACCTCAGTACGGAGGCAACGTTCAATGATGATGAATGTTTCGAGTTCAGAATCCTGGGCGGGATGTCCGAGGGTAAACCCCAGGTCGAGATCGAGTCTATCATCGAATTTGCGAGATTTAACCAGAAGGAAATTGCGCGTTTTCAGTGCGAAACAAGAAAGCAGGGGTGACATGAAAAAATATTCCAATGAAACAATAGCGGGGATTTTTGTAGTAATCGGGCTGCTTTGCTTAGGATACATGACCGTCCAGCTTGGCAACGTGTCCATTTTTGGGGATGATTCCTACTATCTATACGCACGATTTACTTCTGTATCCGGGCTCAGAGTCGGCAACCCGGTTGAGATGCTGGGGATGGAAATCGGGAAGGTATCCAGGTTTAAGATGGATCAGGAGGATCAGTTGGCAGTGGCGGAGCTCAAAATAAAAAACGGGATTAAGATTTACGATGACGCCATCGCTTCCATCAAGACCGCCGGGTTGATCGGGGATAAATATGTGAGTATCGATGCGGGCGGCGGCGGCGATCTCTTGAAACAGGGAGATATCATCATAGAGACCGAAGCGCCTGCGGATATCGGTGATCTGATCAGCAAGTATGCATTCGGAGATGTTGAAAAAAAATAATTGAAAAAAATAATGGAGGTTTCAATGATCAAGCTAATGACGACAATCGTTTTGGTTTTGCTTCTCCCCCTTGTCTCTTATGCCGGGGTACCGATGGATACGGTTAAGACCGGGGTGAACAAGGTGCTTTCCGTGGCCGGTGATCCGGCACTCAAGGACGAAGCCGCAAAGAAGTCCAAAGAGGAAAAAATTCGAGCGATTATCGGTGAATTTTTCGACTTCTCGGTGCTGTCGAGACTGACACTGGGCAAGAACTGGAAAGAATTCAAACCGGACCAGCAGAAGGAGTTTGTCGGACTATACCGGACGCTGCTTGAAGACGTGTATCTGGGCAGAATCCTCGAATACAGCGATGAAAAGGTGGAATTCGCGAAAGAGACCATGCTGTCCGAGACGAAAGCCGAGATACACACCAAAATACTTGCCAAGTCGGCGGAGATTCCGATCAACTACCGGATGGTATTGCAGAACGGTGAATGGAAAGTCTACGATGTGATCATAGAAGGTGTCAGCATGGTAAAAAACTACCGCAGCCAGTTTCAACAATTGCTTGCGAAGGGGTCGCCTGCCGATTTACTGAAGACACTGCGTGAGAAGGTAAACAAGGCATAAGAAAAGGAGAAGTGACTTTCATAATTCGCGTCTAAAGGAGTTAGCTATGGAGATTACTCAGAAGGAGGAAAAAGGAATTGTCTGCATCACCATTAAGGGCCGATTGGATGGAGAATCTTCCCCTGCGGCCGGGAAAGTAACCCGGAGTATTCTGGAAGCCGAAAAGCGCCTGCTGTTATTTGATTTGAGTGAACTGGAGTATCTCAGCAGTGCAGGTTTGCGCGTGATTCTGGAAGCTGCAAAAGAAGTAAAACTGAATGAAGGCAAGCTGGTTCTCTGCGGCCTGAATAAATTTGTGAAAGAGATTTTTGTGACCAGCGGTTTTGACGCTGTAATACCGATTGCCGATACGATTGAAACCGGCATGGCCTTGTTTTAAGCGCCTGCTCCCGGCTTTAGGAGTAAATGAGATGCGGAAAGACGACCCGGATACGGAATCAGTGATGTTCGTGACGATGATCCCATGAATCTTCAGGTGTCGAAATGAGTTCGTATTCGTGTGCAAGCAACATCGTCGAAGCAGCCAATCATATCGGAGGTGATTGATGAATAAAATAACCGTTAAAGATTTAAAGTTAGGAGGCAAACGGGTTTTGATGCGGGTGGATTTTAATGTCCCGCTGGAAAACGGACAAGTAGCCGATGACCAACGGATTCAGGCAGCACTGCCCACCATCAAATATGTCCTGGACAACGGTGGCAGGCTGATTCTCATGTCTCACCTGGGAAGACCCAAGGGGGTGCGGGTTCCTGAGATGTCGCTCAAGCCCTGTGTTCCGGTTTTAAGTGGATTGCTGGGGAAGAATGTGGGGTTTGCAGGGGATTGCGTTGGTGCGGAAGTCGAAGCCGCTGTAGCGAAGTTGAGTGATGGGGATGTCCTGCTGTTGGAGAATTTGCGCTATTATACGGAAGAGACGGACAACGATCCGGAGTTTTCCGCAAAACTTGCAAAGCTATGCGATATTTATGTGAACGATGCATTCGGTGCCGCACACCGGGCCCATGCATCCACAGTGGGTGTGACCCAACATATCAGTCAATGTGCAGCCGGTTATCTCATGCAGAAAGAGCTGGACTATATCGGAGGGGTTTTGGAAAATCCTGAACGGCCCTTTGTGGCGGTTTTGGGCGGCGCCAAGATATCCGGCAAGATCGATGTCATTTCAAATCTGCTGCCCAAGGTCGATAGAATTATTATCGGCGGCGGCATGGCATTTACCTTTTTTAAGGCAAAGGGATTTGAAATCGGAAACTCCCTGCTGGAACAAGAAAAAGTTAAATTCGCCGGAGATCTACTGAAAAAGGGCGGCGACAAGATCGTTCTTCCCGTCGATTGCATGGTCTCGGATGTTTTTGATTTCACCGCCCGGAAGGTCGGTGCGCTGAAAGAAGTGCCCATGGATGGGATCCCTGAAGGTTTTAAAGGATTGGATATCGGTTCGGAAACCATAAAACAGTTTAAGAAAATCCTGCTGAATGCCAGAACCATTATATGGAACGGACCCATGGGTGTTTTTGAAATCGATGAAACCGCAAAAGGAACTTATGCCATTGCCGGCACCCTGGCCGATGCCACTGCATCGGGCGCAACCACCGTGATCGGGGGAGGAGATTCTGCATCGGCTATAAACAAAGCGGGTGTTGCGGATAAAGTATCCCATGTATCAACCGGCGGGGGTGCTTCCCTGGAGTTTATGGAAGGCAAGATATTACCGGGGGTGGCGGCGCTGACCGACAAGCAGAGGGAATGAAAAGAGCCCCTGTTCAAAAGCGGTTGAATCGCTTTTGAACAGGAGTTCTAATCGATATCATTCAATCGCCTTTTCCTTCATAATTGATCGGATCTCCCCACCATCCTTGAAGCGCAGACAGCTTTGCATGTTCCCCGGTCGGCTTTTTATAGCCGTCCCAGCTGAACTTCAAATGCTCCCAGTTTTTGTAGTGGGAATCATGGCTGCGGAATTCCGACTTTTGGGCAGCGGTTCCACAACCGATAAGAAATGCGATCAAAATTAACAACAAGCCGATTTTTTTCATAAAGTCCTCCTTCTGCTATATTAGGTTATGAAATAAGACCACGTATCAACACTTATGGGACAGGAAAAACATTTTAGAATAAATTATAATTACACAATTTAATATGTAAATGCAATATTAAGAGCCGTTTCCACGTGTTTTTTCTTCTCTGCATTAGCTATTGATCCGGCTGCATGCGCCGCCGATTTTAAATAGGGTCGTATAACCGGATGTTATAATTGACCTTTCAAGTATTCTTTGCTATCCTTTCAACAGTCGTGCGGTCACGCCCATGTATTTTGAAGCGATCAGAAAATGGATTGAGGTTGAGGAATGAGGAAATATTTTGCAGTCCTGAGCTGCGTTATACTGATGGTTGCATTTTCTGCCTGTGTATCTTCCTCTTCGAAACAAACGGGTTTCCTGCACAATTATTCAAAGCTACAACCCGACCCTGAGGCGGAGGGACTTTTTTTCTATGAAAATCCCAAGAAGAAAATTTATCGATTTGATGCCTTTAAGCTTGCTCCAATTCTGGTTTATTTTGATCCGGCCGCAGTAAATCATTCGGTGAACCCGGAAAGGCTGGTGGAAGTAACCGAATATTTCCGCAGTCAGATACTCCAATCTTTTCAAGGACGGTACCGAATCGTGCCGATCGCAGGTCCGGATGTGTGTACTCTTCGCATCGCTATTACCGGAGTGGCCCCGGAAAAACCGCGCATGACTGCCACTACCAATACCCAGGCTTTCGGCTTGTCTGATTCGGCCTTGGAAGTTGAATTTCAGGATTCGAAAACCGGAGAACCGATACTAGCGATATGGGATACTCGCAAACACGGTGAATATAGAAAAATGCATGAAGAAGCGGTAATGCGCCATGCAAAGGATACGATACAGAATTGGATCAAAATCACGATGAATTATATAGACAAGGCATACGCAGAGAAGCCCCAAGAGACCACGATTAAGAAATGAATAAACCCTATTTGAAAAACTTTCAGCAGCTGGTCAGAAAGGATATCTGGCAAATCCGGGAGGAAGAATGCCCCCGGGGCAAGCGAATTTTGTATCGCTCCTTTAAAGTGCTTCTGCTAACGCTTCAGGGTTTAACCCAGGATCGGATCCAGCTCCGGGCGTCCGCACTCACCTTTTACTCTCTCCTCTCCATCATCCCGGTATTTGCCCTGGGATTCGGTATTGCCAAAGGTTTCGGTTTTGAGAAGGCCTTGGAAGAATTTTTATTCGACAAGCTGCAAGGCCAGGAACAGATTGCCCAGCAGGCGGTGGATTACTCGCGGGCACTGCTGGATAATGTGAGGGGAGGGCTGATGGCCGGTATCGCGGTTCTGGTGTTCTTTTTTGCCGTCATCAAAATCCTGTCCCATATCGAAAGCGCGTTCAATGATATATGGCATATAGACAGTTCCAGAAGCCTCGGACGAAAGATTACAGACTTCTTTTCTTTGATGCTGATCTGTCCGGCCTTCTTTATCTTGTCCAGTTTTTTTAACGTGTTCATTACCAGCGGCGCAAAACTCATGATCGAAAAGGTGTGGCTCTTCGAAGCGGTCAGCCCCGCCATATTTTTTCTCCTGAATCTGTTTCCATTCTGTTTGCTCTGGTTTTTATTCACGTTTCTGTATATCTTCATTCCCAACACCAAGGTCAATCTGAGTTCGGGTCTGCTGGCCGGAATCCTCGCCGGAACACTTCATCAGCTTTTTCAACACACCTATATCGAATTCCAGGTAACGGTTTCGAAATACAATCTCATCTACGGGAGTTTTGCCGCGCTGCCGCTGTTTTTTATCTGGATGCAGTTGAGCTGGTTAATCGTTCTTCTCGGCGCCAAAGTCGCTTTTGCCCATCAGAATGCGGGAACCCCCCCCTTTGAAAATCATTCCCTAAAGGTTCGCAATACAGACAGACGCCTCTTATCGCTTCGAATCGCCCATTTTTTGATTAAGCGGTTCAGCGGTGAAAAGACCGCCTGGGCATCAATCGAAATCTCACGGGAACTGGGGATTCCCTTTCACTTTATCGCCATGTCCCTTCAGGAGCTTGAGGAAGCAGGGATTTTATCTCGTATCGATACGGACGGCAGGGGGAACCCGGTATACCAACCGGCTCGGGATCCGAGTGTTATGACCATCAAACATGTTATGGATGCTTTGGATCGGAATGGAAGCGATTATCCATTTGATACCGGTTCTGAAATTGTGCAACAGCTTTCGGAAAGCCTGAATGTGTTTAATGAACTGATCGAAAAATCGTCTGCCAACAAGCTCTTAAAAGAAATCTAGATTCTTACGGGTTCGGTTTAAGAATTCATCTCTCACATTTGCAATATGTTGAAATTTAAGATCGTTTTTGAACCGCAGAATCCTGAACAAGGAATGTCGAATTTCGAAGTTTTCCTATCACTTCTGCGGTTCTAAATTCCTTGTTCGATATTCTTATCTCTTTTTATTTTTTCATTCTAATTCTAACCGCGTTTGCGTGTGCATCCAGCCCTTCGATTTCTGCCAGACGGATGATATCTTTCGCCTCCCGTTTGAATGCCTCCCGGGAATAGTGAACAATGCTGGTCTTTCGGATAAAATGATCGACAGATAGAGCAGATGCAAACCTTGCGGTTCCGGCGGTCGGCAGGACATGGTTGGGGCCGGCGACATAATCACCCACCGGTTCAGGCGTATAATCTCCGATAAATACAGCTCCGGCGTTTCGGACCTTTCCGATTTCATCGAAAGGTTCCTTTAAATGAAGTTCCAGGTGTTCCGGTGCGATCCGATTCGCCAATTTGAATGCCGCATCAAGCTCGGGAACCTTGAAAATCGCCCCGTATGCTGACAGCGATTTTTCTGCTGTTTCTCTTCGGGAAAGGGTTTTCAATTGAATTTTAACCGCTTTTTCAACCCCGGATGCAATATTCTCGGAATCGGTTACCAGAATAGCAGAAGCCATGGCATCATGTTCGGCTTGAGAAAGTAGATCTGCGGCAATATAATCCGGATCGGCGTCTTTATCCGCAATAATCAGGATTTCACTGGGCCCTGCAATCATGTCGATACCGACTGTTCCTGAAACAATCTTTTTAGCCAGGGTGACATAAATATTTCCAGGCCCAACAATGACATCGACACTGGGGACTGTTTGCGTACCGTAGGTCAATGCTGCGATGGCCCATGCGCTGCCGGCTTTGTATATGTCTGTGGTTCCCACCTTTTGTGCCGCCGCAAGCAGGTGGGGATCCACGGTTCCGTCCTTCTTGGGAGGTGTCGTAATGGCAATCCGTTTAACGCCCGCAATCTTGGCCGGAATCGCACCCATAAGCAGTGATGAGACCAGGGGCGTAGTGCCGCCGGTTCCGCCCGGCACATAGATTCCCACGGATTCAACAGGGTTGATCAGCTGTCCGAGAACGGTTCCAGGCCTTTGGGTGGTGATCCACGATTTACGGGCTTGATGTTTATGAAACGCTTCGATCTGATTCGCTGCACGATTCAGGGCTTTTCCAAAACCGGGTTTTACCTGCTTCTTGGCCATTGTAAATTCTTGAGGGGTTACCTTTATTGTTTTGATGCTTAATTTCGGCGCATCGAATTTCCTGACATATCCGATAAGGGCTTCATCCCCTCCTTTTCGCACCGCTTCGAGGATTCTGGTTACTTCCCGGATATCCTTTTTCCTGAAGGACAGGCTTCTGTTGACAATCGCCCTTAATTTCCGATCAGCCGATTTTGACGGATATGAATAGATTTTCATGATATTTCTTTCCTGAGATATTAAAATGATCGGGAATTATCCGGTATTGCACCGCTGGTTGTCAATACTTGTGGGGTATCAAATACTTATTTCATAATCTGGATATCCAGAAAGCTCAAGTTAAGGCGATTCGGCGTTGAAGGCAACCCGCTTCGCAGACGTATGAAACTCGTACATAAGGGGGCGTAACACCGAACAGGGCACCGACTGAACCAAAGCATCCCGTTAAATAACAAATCGTTATGGCTTATAGAAGCTCTTTCAAGCTGTTCGATGCAACGCCCCCTAATGCACTCAGACAGTCATACTGCTGCGAATCGGCTCACCGTCACCGCCTATTCCACAAATCAACTTGGCTTTTGTAGATAACCAGGTTTCATAAAATACGATTGACATTTTAATGCGTATCTGCAGAAATATCCGTCTTTGGATCGAACTGCTTCAGCCGAGAGGATGAAAATGGAAGAGAAGAGAATCCATAACTTCAATCCGGGACCTGCTGCATTGCCCCTGCCGGTTTTGAAAGAGATTCAGGACTCGTTTCTTAATTTCAAGGGAAGCGGCATGTCCATAATCGAGATCAGCCACCGGTCTCCGCTGTTTGAGGAAGTTCTGGGCGATGCGATTGAAAGAACCAAACGACTGCTTCATCTGGACGATCAATACCAGGTTCTTTTCATCCAGGGGGGCGCCAGTTTGCAGTTTTGCATGGTGCCTATGAATTTTATCAAAGTCAACGAGTCTGCCGACTACGTGAATACCGGAACCTGGGCCACAAAAGCCATAAAGGAAGCACAGGTGCTTGGAAAATCCGTACAGGTTGTCGCGTCCTCTGAAGATAGAGATTACTCCTACATTCCCGAAGATATTCAATTCAATCCCGATGCTTCCTATGTTCACCTCACTTCAAACAACACCATAAAAGGAACCCAGTGGTCGAAGTATCCGGACACAGGCGGTGTTCCCGTCATTGCCGACATGTCTTCAGATTTTATGAGCAGGCCGTTGGACCCGTCTCCTTTCGGAATGATTTATGGGGGTATTCAGAAGAATTTAGGGGCCGCGGGAGTCTGCCTGGTGATCCTTCGCAAGGATATGCTGGATCGGATACCGGAAGGGTTGCCCGCCATGTTGAGCTATCAAACCTATGCTTCGAAGAATTCTCTGTTCAATACCCCGCCCTGTTTTGCCATATATACCGTTCAGCTGGTGCTCAAATGGCTGGAGGATACCATGGGCGGGTTGGATCGTATGTCGGTAATCAATCAGAGAAAAGCCGCTCTTATATACGAAGTTCTCGATTCGGGGGATTTTTATAAAGGAACGGTGGAATCGGGCAGCCGTTCTCTGATGAATGTAACCTTTCGATTGCCGGACCGGGATCTTGAAAAGAAATTTCTAGATGAGGCAATTAAAAATGATTTTACGGGGCTTAAGGGACACCGGGCCGTCGGGGGGTGTCGCGCTTCCATTTACAATGCCGTGGAGCTTTCAGCGGTCCAAGCGCTTACCGATTTCATGAAAACCTTTGCAAAAAAGCACGGGTAGAGAGTTAAAGCTGTTTCGGCCATCAGCGTGGCGGTTGAATTCCAAAGATACGGGTAAAGCGTTGCAAAAAAAGCGCCCAGGCCTCGGGATTGATCAGGCGGGGCGGCCGCTCACCGTTGAAAATCCGGACCATCTGTTGTGCATTCCAGTGGGCCATATTGTGACGGGAGTCCACGGTGACACCGGCTGTGTGATAAGTTGCGATAACATTATCGAAGGACAACAACCTGTGATCCAAGGGTGGCGGCTCAACGACCCAGACATCGACACCGGCGCCGGCGATCCGGCCCTCTGCCAGGGCGTCTGCCAGCGCGTCCTCATCAACAATGCCGCCGCGGGCGGTGTTTATCAGAAAGGCATCTGGCTGCATGAGGGATAACTCCCGGTGCCCTATCATGCCCCTCGTCTCGTCGTTCAGCGGGCAGTGGATGGACACATAATCGGCCTGAGTCAGGAGTTCGTCCAACTCCACCGGGATTGCCCGGCGTTCTTTAAAATCAACATCCTTAAGATATGGATCGTAGGCGAGCACCCGCATGTCGATCCCTTTTTCACATATACCTGCGACGCGTCTGCCCACATGGCCAAGTCCGACGATGCCGACGGTGCGTTCATGTGCGTTGCGGCCCTTGAAGACCTCGCGGAAAACGCCCCGCTCAGTACGCAGCGAGCGATCCGTCTGTGGGATTTTCTTGCCGAGAGAAAGCATCATGGCAATTACATGTTCGGCCACCGCCTGCGCATTGGCTCCCGCCTGGTTGACCACAATAACGCCGCTATCGGTGCACGCCGCCACATCCACCGGGTCATAACCGGCACCTGTAGTGGAAATCACCAGGAGATCCCTGCAGCCCTCGATCAGTTCATGCGTGCCTTTATAGGCGTCAGGGACCTCCCCCCGTGTCGACGTGATGCAATAGGCGTGACAGGTTTCCATTACAGACCAGTTTTTTTCCTCCGGAGCGTCGAAAGAGAGACGAAATACGGTGAAGTCTTCCCTCTTTTCGAGTACATCGGCGACATTCGGCGTTTTGCGATCGTCGAACCAGAAGACACGCTTGGCTTTGGTATTTACCGGCATGGTGCGATATTCTCCTTTGTAATTGTTGATTAACTTTTCAACTTTACCCAGCCCTCGCAGAGGATCACAAATCAAAATCAGCGATGATGAAGGTATGATCCGACGGACGGGGCAGAAGCCTGGCATCCCGGTCGATCCATGCATCTTTTGACTTTTCTGCCAGACAAGCCGTTGCCCAGATATGGTCGATCCGCCACCCGAGGTTTCGTTTCACCCCGTTGGGAATCCGGTAATCCCAGAATGTATACAGCTTGGCTTCGGTTTTGTGCCGGCGGAACACATCCACGAATCCCCAGTCTTTTAAAGTGTTCAACATCTTATGCTCTTCCGGGTGGAAACCGATGTTTCCGGACAGTGTTTCCGGGTCATAAACGTCAATGGCTTCCGGTGCGATGTTGAAATCACCCGTCCAGACCAGGGGTTGGTCCGGTCTGTAATGCTTCTTAAAATAGTCCAGCAAAGCATTCAGCCAGCCGATTTTATATTTGAATTTTTCCGAATCCGGATCCTGGCCCTGCGGCACATAGGTGTTCACAAATGGAATGCCGTCAACATGTACCGCAATCAGCCTGGATTCCTCTGTTTCGTCTCCTTCTTTAAGGCCGATGCGGACCAATTCGGGCTTGGATCGGGTTAATACGGCAACCCCGTTATAACTCTTTTCGCCTTTATAGCACGCATGGTAACCCAGGTTTTCAAACGGCGCCTTGGGAAAGTCCGGGTCCTGGACTTTGGTTTCCTGAATGCAGAGAACATCAGGGGCCTCTTTTTCCATCCATTGGACAACGATCGGCAATCGGGCCCGAATTCCGTTGGCATTGAAACTGACTATTTTCAACCTGATTGCTCCTTATGTCTATGGTTATGATGAAACCTGCGACACATGTGATGAATAAACCAAAAGCCTCCATCGGCGTTTATGCTCATCATATCATATTCTTTAATCCGGTTATGCAGTTCTTTCAAGTAACAGTTTATTCGGATGCATGATATATATCCTGAGGCGATGTCATGGTTTCGGGTCTTCGCCTGCGGCTTCGCCCCCGCAGGCAGGTTTCGGGTGTCAGGTGTCAGGGGGCACTGGTTGAGGACTGAACCCGCCGCCGGCGGGCAAGCACTGAAACCTGAACACTGAAACCCATCTCGATGATAAAAAACAGTTGCGATTTGCAATTCTGCTGTAGTAGTATCATTAGAAGCAACACATAATTTCAACCTTCACTCATACCCTATTAACCAGCAACATTAGAATTTTTTGAGAGAGGCGTCCATCGCGTCAAATAGCGGGGCGAAATCTTTAGCAGTGACATCGGCATGGTTTTTTATTGACAAGCCGGCTATAGATGATTGTATAAGGTGATAATAGCCTTTCGGTGGTAACCACGTAACAATTTACCCGTATATTACATTTACCTCACGGTTAACTTTAAAAAGAGGGAAAGGAGGGTATTCATGGATAAAATATTGAGGATCGATATGGGTGCTGGCGGAGGCCCGAAGTTCAGAGAGGATCCGGTGGGTGATTATGCCGGGATCGGTGGGAGAGCGCTGACTTCCGCTATTGTATCAAAGGAGGTCCCGCCGCTTTGCCATCCCCTGGGTGAAAACAATAAGCTGGTCATCGCTCCCGGGCTGCTGTCCGGAACCGCTGCCGCAATGTCCGGACGGATTTCCATGGGTTGCAAGAGTCCCTTGACCGGCGGAATCAAGGAGGCGAATGCCGGAGGTCAGGCTTCACAGGTGCTTGCACGACTCGGTTATGCAGCCATCGTACTGGAAGGGAAGCCCGCAGACGGCGCATTATACAAGGTTATGATCAACAAGGATGGGGTTAAAATCGAAAGTGCCGATGAGTTCAAAGGTCTCGGCAATTACGATCTTGTGGACAAGATCAAAGCCGCACACGGAGAGAAAGTGGCATGCATCTCCATCGGGCAGGCAGGTGAGATGAAAATGTCTGCTGCATCGATTGCCTGTACCGACATGGAGATGAGACCCACCCGACATGCCGGTCGCGGAGGGGTTGGTGCGGTAATGGGATCGAAAGGGGTCAAAGTGATCGTGCTGGATGACTCCGGTATGAAGATGCGAGCCCCGAAAGATCCTGATAAATTTAAGGCAGCCAACAAGGTATGGGTTGAAGGTCTGAGAAAACATCCGGTGACCGGAGAAGGGCTTCCTGCTTACGGCACCAATGTATTGACCAATGTGATCAGCGAAGCCGGGGCCTATCCCACCAAGAATTTCATGTGGGGCAGCTTCGAGACTTGTAATAAGATCAGTGGGGAGACCCAGGCAGAAACAGAGATCGAAAGGGGAGGTTCGGCTACCCATGGCTGCCACCGGGGTTGTATTATCAGATGCTCCGGTATTTATTTAGACAAAGACGGGGCTTACCTTACCAAACAACCGGAATATGAAACGGTCTGGGCGCATGGCGGAAACTGCTGTATCGATGATCTGGATGCCATCGCTCAATTGGATCGTCTGGATGATGATTTCGGGCTGGACACCATCGAAATGGGAGCGACCATCGGCGTTGCCATGGAGGCGGGTCTGGCTGAATTTGGAGATGCCGAAGCGGCGATTAACCTGGTCAAAGAAGTGGGGAAGGGAACGCACCTGGGACGCATCCTAGGCAACGGCGCTGCGGTAACCGGAAAGGTATTTGGCGTTGAGAGAGTCCCCGTGGTCAAGGGGCAGGCGATGCCGGCCTATGATCCGAGAGGGATTCAGGGTATCGGCGTTACCTACGCCACCAGCACCATGGGCGCCGACCATACCGCCGGTTATGCAGTAGCGACGAACATCTTAGGTGTCGGCGGAAATGTTGACCCCTTAAAACCGGAAGGGCAAATTGAGCTTTCCAGAAATCTGCAGATTGCCACCGCTGCCGTTGATTCAACCGGTATGTGCCTGTTCATTGCATTTGCGGTTCTGGATCAGCCGGATACATTTCAAGCCTTGATCGACATGATTAACGCCTTTTATGGCTTAAGCCTGACTGCTGACGATGTGACAGCACTCGGAAAATCGGTTCTGACCAATGAAAGAGATTTCAATGCAAGAGCCGGTTTGACCGCAGAACATGACCGGTTGCCTGAATTTTTCTTAAAAGAGAAACTGCCGCCTCATAACATCACGTTCCAGGTAAAGGATGAGGAATTGGATCAGGTATTTAATTGGTAGAGACATAATTATTCCCCACAGAGAGGGGAGGCCCCATATAGGGGTCTCCCCATTTTTATTCGCCTTCGCCTGAATACCCTGCAGCTTGTCGTAGCGAGTGCCTCCGTTGTGACAGAAAGAATGAACCATCCGCTCACATTGTTCGCTCGAGGCACAGAGGAGAATGATTTTTTCCCCGGGCGGGAGATGGCGCCCGGCGAAAAGGCCCCGGCCGCTTCGCGGCATTAGTAACTCCTTCGGAAAGGATTAAATGGGTTTAGGGATATGCAACTGACGACACTCACATTAAAACTCGATCCGGAATCAATTTCCGTTTTCAATCCGCTGCTGGGTGGCGGTGTTTCAGTATGTGCGCCGTCCGGTATCAGCGTCAAAGCATATATCTGTTCGCACCTGGGCATCGATTCCGATTATTTTGAGAATAGAATCCAGACCCTTTTTCTCAACGGTTCTCCGGTGGATGACCCGGAGACCGCTGTGCTCAAGAAAGGTTCTGTACTTGCCCTTTCAGGCGCCATGCCGGGACTCGCCGGTGCGACGTTACGTAGAGGCGGATTTTACGGTAGGCTGCGGGGAGAGATTTCCTATGACCGGGATACGGCCTGTGAAACCACGGGCGAATGTTTCATCCGTGTAAAGCTGTTCAACCTTCTGATCAAGGAACTCGGCCCCCTGTTTCTTGAAAAAGGCATTCAGGTCGATTCCGGCACGGTATCGGAACTGTTTAAAAACCGGCGCCGTCGATTCCTTGACGGGTGCCGGGCGGCTGAACTCGACGGGAAACCGATTGAACCGGAACGGCTGTGTGAAATGGAATTGCCGAAAGGGGAAATGTTTCTTCAAATTTTTATGTAAACCCCTCTACATGCAGCGTTCAAATAACGCCGCCGCTCCCATGCCCCCGCCGATGCACATGGATTCTATCCCGTATTGGACGTCTTTTTCCATCATGTTGGTCAGCAGGGTCGCGCAGAGCTTAGCGCCGGTGCAGCCCAGCGGATGTCCTAAAGCGATGGCGCCGCCGTGAATATTGATTTTTTCCATATGCTTGTCCAGCTCGAGTTCTTTCAGGCAGTAGAGGACCTGGGAAGCAAACGCCTCATTGATTTCATATAGCCCGATATCCTCCAAGACCATTCCTGCCTTATCCAGCAGTTTCGGAATGGCATATCGAGGTCCCAGTCCCATCTCATCCGGACGGCATCCGACAGTGGTATAACATCTGAATTTCGCCAGCGGCTCGACGCCAAGCTCCTTAACTTTATCCTCACACATGATGATGCTGGCGGCTGCCCCGTCAGTTGTTTGAGAGGAGTTTCCCGGGGTAACGGTGCCGTTGGCTGCAAAAGCCGGGTGTAGGGCTGCCAGCCCCTCCAGCGTGGTGTCCGGGCGGATGCCGTCATCACAATCGACGATGAAGGTTTCTTTTTCGTGGGTGCCGTTGTCCTTTTGGATATATTTTGCGGCAGGGGTCGGGACGATCTCCTTAAACAAATTTCCGTTTCTGGCCTCTGTGGCTTTCATTTGAGATCGATATGCAAACTCGTCCTGTTCCTCACGGCTGATCTTGTATCGTTTCGCAACATTTTCGGCTGTAATTCCCATGGAGACATATAGTTCCGCATGCTTTGCGGCATATTCGGGATGCGGCCGCGGGAGGTTGCCGGGCATGGGCACATAGGTCATGGACTCAACGCCGCCGCCTATGGTAATTTCCGACCATCCGGCCATTACCCTCAGTGAAGCCAGTGCGATGGCTTCAAGCCCTGATGCACAGAAACGATTTACGGTTGCACCGGATACCTCAAGCGGGAATCCGGCGATCTGGGATGCAACCCGGCCGATATTCAACCCCTGTTCCGCTTCCGGAAAGGCGCATCCGATCATGATGTCTTCCACGTCCTTCATCTCAAGATTCGGTGTCTTTTCCACGGCTGCTCTGAGGATGAAAGACAGCAGATCTTCCGGCCGCGTGTCCTTGAACGCTCCTTTTTTGCGTTTGCAACCGGGAGTGCGTATAGACGTCACAATATAGGCATCGCGCATTTTGTCCTCCATAATTCTCTATTCGGATTTTCCAAGGCTGGGCTCGGAAAAAGTGACCCCGTCGGGGTGGCTGTTTCCTTTCAATGAGCGATACTCGAAACTTGATACTTGAAACTTGGGAAAGGTATTCTTTCAATTTTAAATAGACCAAATCCCCCCTTGTCCAGTATCCAGTTTCAAATTTCCAGTTTCTTTTATTGAAAACAGAAGCTCATTTGACAATCGATAATGTTTTGTCGGTTTTAAGGCATTGAGTGCCTAATTCCTGAGCGGTTTTCCGGTTTTCAGCATGTGCTCGACACGGGCCTGGGTTTTTTCCTGTTTCCAGAGCTCAATGAAGGCTTCCCGCTCCAAGGTCAGGATGACTTCTTCATCCACCTCGCTGTTGTCGCGAACATCACCGCCGCTCATGACATAGGCAATCTTTTCG
>Ga0180009_10003595_pt1 | contig 17570 bp, 16 predicted proteins | sample OS_PC_MetaG_FD_123537 | JGI IMG/M metagenome (GOLD analysis project Ga0180009, IMG submission 123537) | Groundwater microbial communities from the Aspo Hard Rock Laboratory (HRL) deep subsurface site, Sweden - OS_PC_MetaG | ecosystem: Environmental > Aquatic > Deep subsurface > Groundwater... | reverse complement strand
GCAAAAACCCGGCAGCGTGGCACGCTTACCGCCGGCACGACGGCCACCGCAACCGGTGGTGTTATGGCTGCATCCCTTCCCACCGCAGGCTGAAACCGATAGCGCGCGCGCACCGCAGGAAGACGCCGCAGCCGAGACCGGCAACAGCCAGTGCAATGATGAACAGCGTCGGCGTGCCGCGGAACGCGTCGCCGCACCGGAACGCGACCGCGGTCTGATCGCACTGCGACTGGAGGCGCTGTTCGGCTGGGCGGAACACGTCAAGGTCGATCGTGGCACCGAGGACAATGAAGACATGGAAGAAGCCGCACGCGAGGCCGAGGACATGGACATGCTCAGCGTGGCGCGCGACCAGCACCGCACCGCCGCTCGCATCCGTTTCGATCTGGATCTGCCCTCGGCCGCGCATGATGACATGCCGCTCGGACCCGGCATCGCCCTGCCCGAATGGGATTACCGCAAACAGACGCTGATTAAAGATCACTGCCGCTTGCAACCCATGCTCGCTGCCGACGCGCAGCCACTGGAATTACCGCCGCAACTCAAGGCTATCGCCCGCCGCCTGCGCAACCAGTTTCAAGCCTTGGCGCCCACGCGCGTGTGGCGCCGCGGGCAAGCGGATGGCACCGAGCTGGATATCGATGCCTGGCTGCGCTTTGCCGCGGAACGCGCGGGCGGCAGCCACACCACCGATCCCGGACTGTATCGTGATCTGCGTGTCGGTGACCGCGATCTGGCCTGTCTGCTGCTGGCGGATCTTTCACTGTCGACAGATGCCTGGATCAACAATGAGCAGCGTATTATCGACGTAATACGTGACAGTCTGTTTCTATTCGCGGAAAGCCTGGCCGGTACCGGCGACCGCTTTGCGATGTATGGCTTCTCATCCCGTTACCGCGAGCATGTGCGCTTTCAGCATCTCAAGGCCTTCGAAGAAAACTATGATGCGCGCATACGCGGCCGCATCGGCGGTATCCGGCCGGGCTTTTATACCCGCATGGGTGCGGCCATCCGCCACGCCAGTACGTTATTGGCCCAACAGCCGGCGAACCGGCGTCTGCTGCTGATTCTCACGGATGGGAAACCGAACGATCTGGATCATTATGAAGGACGTTATGGTATCGAGGACACACGCCACGCCATCACCGAGGCGCGTCAGCAGGGCCTGCAACCCTTTTGCGTCACCATCGATCAGCACGCCGGGGATTATCTGCCGCATCTGTTCGGCAGCAACGGCTACATTGTAATCCGCAAGCCCGCTGAACTGCCGAGACAGTTACCACTGCTGTATATGCAGTTGACGCATTGATGCATAGGTCATGATTTGAATGTATTAGGGGAAACTCCGATTAACCTATGAACCGCATTTGCCACGGAATCACACGGAAAAACACGGACATGCTCATAAGCTTCACGCCGGCACCGCCATCACCCGCAAGGGAGGTGAAGAGTCGCTCCAGGAATGCACTGTGTTTCAGTGTCTTCCGTGTGTTTCCGTGGCTGAAATGATTTTTTAAAATCAATCCAGTGACACACCGAAATATACACATAGGCCAACCGTATGCCCAACTGGAACACCTTCACCGCCGCGCCCCACCGCATGATGATGTTTGCCGGCAGCCTGCAGCTGGTATTGACAATGAGTTTCTGGCTGGCCGAACTGCTGGCACGTTATCTGAACATATTGCCCGGCATCACACCGGTGATTCCCGCAACCTGGGCGCACGGTTATCTGATGCTGTTCGGGCTGTTCCCCTATTTCATATTCGGCTTCCTGATGACCACCTATCCGCGCTGGATGAATGGCCCACTGGTGGAGCGTTCGCGCTATGTCGCGAGTTTTTTGTGCATGACAACAGGATCAGTGACGGTGTATGCGGGGCTGTTCACCCACACGACAGTGCTGGCCACAGGCGCCTTGCTGCATGCGTTCGGCTGGTTCATCGGCATCAGCGAACTCTATCGCGTATTTCGCGCCGCGCCGGGCCCGGAAAAATCCCACGAACGCTATCTGAATTTATATCTGCTGCTGGGCGGCATCGGCATGCTGAGTTTTGTCTTGGGCACGGGCCTGGATAGACCAGGATTGATACAAACGGCGTTGACGCTTGGCTGGTGGGGCTTTCTGTTACCGCTGCTGGTCACGGTCGCGCATCGCATGCTGCCGTTTTTCAGCAGTATGGTCATCAAACCTTATACCGTTGTGCAACCCGCCTGGATGCTGCCGGCCCTGCCATTACTGATCGCAGGCCATGTCGCCTGCGAAACCCTGAACATCTGGCAATGGCGTTTCCTGTTCGATGCGCCTTTGGCGGGTATCGGACTGTATTTAAGTTTTCGTTGGGGGTTTCGGCGCAGCTTCCAGGTCCGGCTGCTGGCCATTCTGCATATGGCCTTTGTCTGGTTCGGCATCGGTATGACCCTGTACACCCTCGACAGCCTGCTACTGTTATTTTCCACTGATGTTTCACTGGGCCGCGCGCCGCTGCATGCACTCGGCATCGGCCTTGTCGCGGGCATGACCCTGGCCATGGCCAGCCGCGTCAGCCTTGGCCATTCGGGACGCCCGCTAGTCGCGGACAGACGGGTATGGTTATGTTGTTGGGGATTGCACATCACCGCGCTGCTGCGTGTCGTCAACGATCTGCCTATAGGGCAAACGCTATTCGGTCTGCCAACACCGCTGTGGGCCGCGCTGCTCTGGCTGGTGACTGTTTTCGCCTGGAGCTGGCGCTTCGCACCGATCTATCTGCGGCCACGCGTGGATGGGAATCCTGGTTGAATATGACAATATCCTCACAATTCCGCGGCCCGCTATACTCCTTCTAGGATTACTCTGTGACAGCACTATCACCTGAGGAGGGATCCGAACATGAAACACTCCCGTCTGGTTGTTGCAACAGCATTCATCATTATCCTGCCCCTGAGCAGCCCTGCCAGCTGGCAGGACCTGCTGGATAAACTGCCCACCAGCACCAAATCCACCGCAAGTACTACAAACAACAGCGGTGTATCCGCGCTCAGCAGTACTGAAATGAGCAGCGGACTTAAGGAAGCCCTCGATACCGCGACGAACATCGCCGTTAAAGGACTCGGGCAGGAAGGCGGTTTCCTCAATGATCCATCGGTACGCATCGGCATGCCCGATAGCCTGTCATGGGTAGAAAAAGGCTTACGCGTTACCGGCCAGAGCGCACGCGCGGATGAATTTGTCGGCACCATGAACCGTGCCGCCGAACAGGCCGTACCCCTGGCGCTGGATCAGTTCCGCTCCGCCATAAAAAACATGACGCTGACCGATGCCCAGGCCATCCTGACCGGTCCGAACGATGCGGCTACACAATATTTCCGTAAACAGAGTGAAGCGAATCTGCGCCAGCAATTCCTGCCCATTGTCAGTGATACCACCTCCAAAGCCGGCGCCACCTCGGCCTACAAAAAGATGCTCGACAGTGCCGGACCCGCGGCGGGCCTGATGAAGTCCAGCTCGCTCAACCTGGATGAATATGTCACTGACAAGGCGCTTGACGGCTTGTTCCTCAAGGTCGCCGAACAGGAGGCGTTGATACGCACTAATCCCGTCGCGCGGTCAACTGATTTGTTGAAGAAGGTGTTTGGCGCGGTGAGTAACTGAAGAAGGGTTGCCCGATATACCTCCTCTCCTGCGGGGAGAGGGTTGGGGTGAGAGGTTATGAATTCCAGCTTGCAGTCTTTCCTCCCCTCTTCCTAGAGGTAGAACAAACGTCCTACCACCGCAGGTCATGACAGTAACAATGTCAGTCCCATTTCACCCAAAGACTAAAGTCTGGAACCTTACTGCGAAAAACTGCATCATAGCCGCAACAATAAAAACCCACTGGCCACGGTACGATCTCGGTTATGGATCTCCTGCTGTCCGCAAAATTACTGTTCCTGCTACTCGCCGCCAATGGCGCGCCGATATTGGGACGTTTATTGTTCGCCGAGCGCTTTAGCCAGCCTGTCGATGGCAATCATCTTTTCAGTGATGGGCAGCCATTGTTCGGCCCTTCCAAGACCTGGCGTGGCATTGTCTTCGCTCTGCTGATTACACCACTGATCGCTGTGCTACTTCGCCTGCCAATCGAGGTTGGACTACTAATCGCCGTACTCGCCATGCTCGGCGACTTGCTATCGAGTTTTATCAAGCGCAGATTGCGCATCGCGCCGAGCGGCATGGCACTGGGACTGGATCAGATACCGGAGTCATTGCTGCCACTGTTGGGCGCCGGTCTGTATTTCGAGATGGATTGGTTAGCGTTTGCGGAACTGGCTCTGATCTTCCTGGTCCTGGAGTTGCTGCTGTCGCGGGTTCTTTATTGGCTGAATATCCGTAAGCAACCCTATTAGATACAGGGAGCAATAAACATCCGGCGCATTACGGCACAAGGCCTAATGCGCCCTACTTCTTCTTTGTAGGGCGCAATAGCGCAGCGTATTGCGCCGGATGTTTTTTAACTGAGATAAAAGCGTGCGGATGAAACGCCAGGCGGCAGCGCCTACTTAGGCGTGCCCCGCAGCAACTGATGCACGGTGATCTCGGGCGGACAATTCAACCGCACATCGACCACACAGGAACCCGATCCCAACGAGGTATAGCCCTGCAACTGCCGGAACCGCCAGTTGCCACGACACATGGCGCGTGGACAGTTGGCATTGCTCATAATGGGGATGCCGCCGGGCAAACAGATCTGTCCGCCATGCGTATGTCCGCACAACATCAGATCAACATCCGCGTAGGCGGCGTGCTGATAGATCTCCGGTGAATGCGTCAGCAGAATGGACAGTGACTGCTCAGGTATACACTGAGTGGTTTTCTCCAGGTTATCCGCCCGATAGTAATGCGGATCATCGATGCCCGAGAGATAGATGCTGTTACCGTCCCGCTCCAGCAATACCGTCTCATTCATGAGCATGCGGATATCCATATCCTCCAGCCCCGGCAGCATACGGATGCTGTCGTGATTGCCGAGCACGGCGTACACCGACCCGTTCAGCTGCGTCCGCACCTGACGCATGCCATCCAACGCCGCCGCATAGGGTCCGAAGGTTTCGGCGCGGAAATCACCGGTCAAGACACAGATATCGTATTCAACATCACGCAGCGCCTCGATCAGGGCATGCGGCATGTCCGGCGCCATATCCAGATGCAGATCGGAAATATGCAGGATACGAAAGCCTTCGAAGGCCGGCGGCAACTGCGCCAACTGAATTTCATTGTGGCGCACCTGAATGGCACGGGCATTGCGGCGCCCTCGCCCGTGCACGCCCATCAACCGCAGGGCACCACGCATCCAGCCGTGGATGGAATACCAGTTTTCGATATGGAAGAAGGTACGTCCCTGGCCGAAGATGCGCGCCTCATAGTCGGTTTCAATGCCAAGACGTTGATTGAGATGCAGCCGGCCGACACGCGCCTCCAGGCGTTTGCGCATAGCCTCGTCAAGCGGTGGACAATATCTGGATTCGGACACGACTGACTCCTCACGACGACGTTAACACAGCATCGGCTGAAGAACATCCAGGCTTTTATTTCTGATTATTGAGCGTTATCCAATTGCCTGACAGATTATCCGCAGCCCGGATGCAGGCCGTAAGGCCGGAATCCAGGGTAAGACCGGAATGGCACTTACTTACGTTAAATGTAGGTCGGGTTAGCGTTGTTTGCGTAACCCGACAGGCTCTGCGAAGCCACACAACGCCTTTGTAAAGGTGTGCCTGACGGCCCGCTCGGCGGGTTACGGCGCAAACAACGCGCCTAACCCACCCTACATCGGATATGAATCCGCTTAAGTAAGTGCCATTCGGGCAAGACCGCTGTTTCCCCGGATTCCGCTTCGCTTCATCCGGGCTACCCCGTGTCATCTGATTACGTAAACATCAATAATCCTATACACCGCATTTGCCACGGAATCACACGGAAAAATACCGACAAGATCATAAGCTTCTCGCCGGCAGCGCCATCACCCGCAAGGTGGTGAATAGTCGCTCCAGGAATGTACCGTGTTTCAGTGTCTTCCGTGTGTTTCCGTGGCTGAAACGATTTTTTTAGAATAATTCGTCTTTCCGACAGATACCAAAAAACTACGTCGAAAACAGCGTCCCGGCAGGCAGCGGATTGACCAGGTATTTTTTATACGCGCCTAATGCCGCATCAATTTGTGCCCGGCTATAGAAATAACCAATACACCCACAGCTGTAACAACGTCAACGGAATACCGATACGCGCAAAGGTGAAAAATCCGAGCTGACTGCCGTGGCGTTCGGCGCTCTGCACGATGATGACATTGCTGGCCGCACCCAATATCAACAGATTACCGGCAATGGTACTCGCCGCCGCCAGAACCATAAAATCAGGCACCCCGGCCCCCGCCTGCCAAGCAGGGGCAGATATAACGCTACCAGAGGCACATTGGAGATCAATTGACTTAGCGCAACGGGGATCAATAGCAGCGGGACCGGCGCGGTGATATCAATGGCATAGTCCACCAGACCCCGCTGAAAAAAACCGCTTTCCCAGACCGCTGCCATGAGCACGAACAATCCCAGGAAGAAGGCCAGGGTCTGCCAATCCAACCGGCGCACCAACTCGCCGCGCCGCGCGCTGAACAGCAACAAGGGTGCCGCACCCGCGAGCGCAATGTAGCTGAGTCGGAATTCGCTCATGCCGCCTGTATTCACCAACAGCATACGCAACATGATCAGCAGAACGATGATCACCAAAGACAACTTTACCCAACGCGCCAACAACGGATCTATCAAGGTCACTGGCGTATGCACCAGCGGCGTTGTATGAAATTCGTGGCGAAACATGACTCGCAGTAACAAATAGATCATTACCAGATTAATCAATGTGGGCAGTGCAAGGTGTTCCAGGAATGTTACAAACGGACTCGCTAGAGATATCTGGGTCGCAATCAGCAGATTTTGCGGATTACCGATGGGGCTCAAGACACTACCTGTCGTTACCGCGAAGGCCAGAGCCAGTAACAGCAGACGTGCATCCAGCTTATGCTCATGCGCCAGCCGCAACACCAGCGGTGTGCCGATAATGGCCAAGGTGTCGTTCATCAGCAGTGCCGAACCCAATCCCGCACCGAACAGCAGCATCAGCACCAGGGCATCCGTCGAACGCGTCCGACTGAACAATCCATAGGCCAGCTGGTAGAGAAAACCACTCTGCACCAATGCCTGTCCGACCACGAACATGCCGAACAGAAACACCATCTCCTCCCAATCGATGGCCGCCCACGCGGCATAGGGTGTGATATCGCCACTCAGCAACACGACGACAGCCCCGCCGACCATGGCCTGCCAGATAGTGATGCGCACGGACAAAACGCCACGCAACGCGATCAGCAGAAATACGCTCAGTAAGACGATAACGGGTAGATTAAGGCTCAACATTTCATCCAATATCGAGATGGTGCGGTTCGCTATGCTCACCACACCCTACGCAGGTCTGCATTAGGTATCATGCCCAGCATGTTACCGATCCTGATCATTCTGGGTATCGCCCTGGCGCTCCTGGCCTGGCCCTGGTTGCGTCGACTGCAACGTGAACGTCGACGTCAGCGGCTCCGCCGGCAGGTGTTCCCGACCGCCTGGTCGGCATTACTCAGCGCCCAGGTGCCGCTCTATACGCGCCTGCCCGCAGAACTGCGCGAACAACTGCACGGTCATATCCTGATCCTGCTGGATGAAAAGGATTTCCATGCCGCGGCCGGCTTCATCATTACCGATGCCATGCGCCTGATCATCCTGGCTCAAGCAAGTATGTTACTGCTCAACCGCCCGGTCGATTACTTCCCCCAGCTGCACAGCATTGTCCTGCATCCCGCCGTGTTCGTGGTCAACCGCGAAACCTGGGATGCCTCCGGCGTGCATCATAACGAACGCCAGGTACTGAGCGGTGAATCCTGGGAACGGGGTCAATTGGTGCTGTCCTGGGACGACAGCCTGGCCGGCGGCATGAACAGTGAAGACGGCTACAATGTGGTGCTGCATGAATTCGCCCACCAATTGGATCTCGAATCCGGTGCCGGCAATGGCATACCGATGCTGCGGTCAGGCAAACGCGCCTGGACCAGCGCTTTCAGCAGCGCCTATGCGGACCATTGCGCGCGGATCGAGGCCGGGGCGGACACCTGGCTGGACCCCTATGCGGCGACCAGTCCGGCGGAATTTTTTGCGGTGCTGACCGAGGCCTTTTTCGAGTTACCGCAACCAATCCAACAGCAGTACCCGCAGGTTTTCAGCCAGCTTTGCGCTTATTACCGCCTTAACCCACTGAACTGGACAACTGTCTGATCAGATTGTGATAGCGGCATATGGACTTGCCCAAACAGCCCCGTATACTGTGCCACCGAACAGACGGTCCCGCCGCCGGGCGGCTACCGCGACCTGTACAATTCCATCACGCCCAACGCCCCGGCGGACCCTGTCAGGTCCGTTAACGACATTTGCAGGCAGTCGGGCATTCAACCGCAACAGGCACATGCATACATCCAGTTTTTTGATCGCCATCGCCATTGCCGCCCTGACCATCATGGGCTGGGCGCTGTATAACCGACCGAATGTGGAACCGGCCTGGCCGGAGACCATCCAGGGCTTCGCGTTTTCGCCCTATCGTTCGGATCAGGCACCGCTCTGGCAGAAATTCCCGACTGTCGAGCAGATCGATGCCGATCTGGCCCTGCTCTCGGGCAAGACGCATTCGGTGCGTACCTATACGGTCGAGGATAATCTCGGTGAGATTCCCCGTCTGGCCGAGCAGCACGGCATCAACGTCGCACTGGGCGCCTGGGTCGGCCCCAATGCCGAAAAGACCAAGCTCGAAATCGACCGCATGCTGCACATCGCGGCACGCTCCAAAAATGTCGTGCGTATTCTGGTCGGCAACGAGGTGTTGCTGCGCAATGACATCCCTATCAAGGAACTCATCGCGTACCTGGATTACGCAAACTCGAAAATCAAAATACCGATCAGCACCGCCGAGCCGCCCTATGTCTGGAAGGATAACCCGGAACTGGTCGAGCATGTGGATTACATCGCCGTGCATCTGCTGCCCTACTGGGAGGGCATCCCGCTCGAGGAAGGCAGCCAGTACGTTTATAACAGCATTAACGAACTCAAGGAGCTCTATCCGGGCAAACCGATAGTCATCGGCGAAGTGGGCTGGCCCAGCAACGGCCGCACCAAGCAGGCGGCCGTTGCGTCCGAGGCCAACGAGGCGATCTTCCTGCGGCGTTTCCTGGATCTGGCCGCGCGCGAAAAATATGTCTACTACATCATGGAGGCCTTCGATCAGACCTGGAAGCGCGAAACCGAAGGCGCGGTCGGCGCTTACTGGGGCGTCTACAATGTCGCACGCCAGCCGAAATTCACCTTCAAAGAACCCATTGTCGAGATCCCCGACTGGCCTATCCTGGCCGGCATTTCCGTCGGCATTGCACTCATCGTCTTTACACTGCTACTGATCGACAGCAACCGACTACACGACCGTGGCCGTAGTTTTCTGGCGTTGGTCGCGTATGTGGCCGCGACCGCCGCGGTGTGGATCATTTACGAATATCTACACCAATATATGACCATCACCAGCGTCATCGTCGGTGCATTGCTCATGATCGGCATGATCGGTGTCATCGTGGTGCTGCTGGCCGAGGCGCATGAATGGGCCGAGGCGCTGTGGATACGCGATCACCGGCGCATCTTCAAACCCATCCCGGTCCCGGATGAAGAGTTGCCGATGGTGTCGGTACATGTACCGGCCTATAACGAACCACCAGACATGATGATCGAGACGTTGGATGCGCTTGCGGCACTCGACTACCCGCGCTTCGAAGTTATTGTCATCGACAACAACACCAAGGACCCGGCCATCTGGGAACCGGTGCGAGACCATTGCGCGAAGCTCGGCGAACGCTTTCGCTTTTTCCATGAAGACCCCCTGCCCGGCTTCAAGGCGGGTGCGCTGAATTTCGCACTCAAGCAGACGGTGGAAACAGCGGAAGTTGTGGCGGTGATCGACAGTGATTATCTGGTGCATCCGCGCTGGCTGCGTGATCTGGTCCCCCAGTTCGCCAATCCGCGCATCGGTATTGTGCAGGCCCCGCAGGATTACCGCGATGCGCGCGAGAATGCCTTCAAGGCCATGAGTTATGCCGAATACCGCGGCTTCTTCTATATCGGCATGATCACGCGCAATGAACGTAACGCCACTATCCAGCACGGCACCATGACCATGGTGCGTGCATCGGCCCTGAAAGACGTCAACGGCTGGGCGGAATGGTGTATCACCGAAGACGCGGAACTCGGGTTGCGCATTTTCGAGGCAGGCCTGGAGGCCACCTACATCCCGAAAAGCTACGGCCGTGGGCTGATGCCGGATACGTTCATCGACTTCAAGAAGCAGCGTTATCGCTGGGCGTTCGGCTCGGTGCAGATTCTGCGTCGGCATGCACGCAATCTACTGACCCGCGGCAGTAGCAAACTGACTGCCGGCCAACGTTATCACTTCGTGGCCGGCTGGTTGCCCTGGCTCGCCGACGGTATCAATCTCATTTTCAATATGGCTGCACTCTGCTGGTCCATCGCCATGCTGGCATTGCCGGACGAGATCGATCCGCCGCTGCTGATGTTCTCGATCCTGCCGTTGGCGCTGTTCGTGTTCAAACTCGGCAAGCTGGTCTATCTGTATCAGACGCGTGTCGGCGCGACCACGGTACAGACCATCGCCGCGGCACTGTCCGGACTGGCACTGACCCATACCATCGGGCTGGCCATGCTCACCGGCTTCTTCGTCAAGAGCAAACCCTTCTTCCGCACCCCAAACAGGCGCATAAGCAGGCATTGTTGAAGGCCTTGAGCGCGGCGCGCGAAGAGACACTGCTGCTGATCGCGCTGTGGCTGGCGGCCGGCAGCATCATTCACAATTTCGGCACGGACTCACTGGATCTGCTGATGTGGTCGGTGATGTTGTTGCTGCAATCGGTACCTTATGCTGCCGCCTTGATTGTGTCGATCATCAGCGCGCTGCCGAAGCTGCCGTCCGGCTGGATCGGCGAAACCGGCAGCATGTCGCAGGCGGCGCGTACCGTGCTGGAGCCGCCGGCATCCTAGGCTGGATAAGCGACTCGCAAATTCGAATTGCACTCTACACCTCAACCTTTCTTTCGCCCTTGCTGGGCGAGGAACTTTTCTTTGCTCCGCCAAAGAAAAAGTACCCAAAAGAAAGGCGGCCCGATGATTTGGTCTGCCCGTAAAACCACGGGCCGACTTCCCTGCGCTTCTCACGCACAGCGGTCGTTCGCAAAACTCGCCCCACACAACGGGGCTCAAACAGTTGCTCACTTTCCCCGCTGTGCGCTGCGATGCTCGGCTGCACCAACGGGTGCTCAACCTCAAAACACTTAGCCCAGCGTTTGTAGCCAAACTTAAACAGAAGCGAAATTCAGGCTACTTGCATAGCGTTGAACCATCAGGCATTCACATCCAACACCAGCTTACCCTGCACATGTCCCTGCTCGATCCGCCGATGGGCCTCTGCGGCCTGACTCAATGGCAACACCTCACTGATATGCAGTCGTAATTGCCCGACATTCAGATCCACCGCACAACGATCCAGAATCTCGCCCTGATGCGCACGCGCTTGCGGCAGGTCTACCAGCATCGGCGTCAACATCAATACAAAGCCGATACGTAGATTCCGGTTCCGCGCCTCTTTCCAGACCACATCGTTGCCAGGGTCGAGTAGCGTTATCACATCGCCGTAGTGCGCCGTCACTTCCAGACTGCGGCGAAACGTATCGCCGCCGATACTGTCAAGAACCACATCGACACCGCGCCCCTCGGTCCACTCATTGACTGCCGCGACAAAATCCGTCTGTCGGTAATCGATAACCAGATCCGCACCCAGTTCACGCAAGAAATCAGCCTTGGCACTGCCACTCGCGGTGGTGCAGACCCGTGCGCCGGCGAGTTTGGCCAGTTGAATCGCGACATGCCCCACGCCACCGGCCCCGGCATGTATCAACACGGTCTGCCCGGCTTTCACATGGGCGCGATCGAACAGCGCCTCCCAGGCCGTGATCAATACCAGCGGTCCGGCCGCCGCCTGTAACGCGGTCAGCGCCGCCGGTTTGGGGCGCGCCACGGCTGCCGGCAGCACGGTGTATTGCGCATAATTGCCCGGCTCGCGACCCAGGCCACCATGACAAAACCAGACCATATCGCCAACCTTGAGATCAGCAACATCTGATCCACACTCGACGACCTCACCCGCACCGTCACAGCCGAGAATCGGCGTCGGCCCATCCGCAACGATCAACCCACGACTGCGCAGCTTGGTATCAACGGGATTGACGCCGGCGCCCAGCAGACGCACTTTCACCTGATCGGCCGCCGTGAGGTTCGGCTCCGGCAGCTCCCGCAGTTGCAGTACATCCGGGGCTCCGACCTCGGTCATGACGATGGCTTTCATGATATTTACTCCTGATATTTCAATGCGTTTTCCTGCTAAAGGCATGCCGGCGATGGCCGCTAGGGTTATTGAAGGCCGGCGCAACAGCCGACATCTGCAATGTTATTAACCGGTAACTACCGCTCCACTCAGAACCCCCGGACTGCGTATGAAAAAGGCACAGAAAGAAAATCTCTCCATGGCCCTCAAGGCGCTCGTGTTTATTGCCTTTATGGGCGGCATTCTGTTCCTGACCGTCAAGTTCGCGCCTAACGACCATTTCGCCGACAACGAAATGCTCAACGATGTTTCGGACAAATACCGCTACTAAAGCGCTGTACCGTCGTACTCATTCGTCCTCTGGCAAAGGGTAAAGCGAAACCTTTTCCCGTTCGTTGGGATCGTTGCGTGCCACGATGGCCCGCGCAGGCTCGTCCGCACTGAGATTAATGGCCTGATGCGGCAACCCGGGCGGTACAAACAGAAAGTCGCCCGGACCATTGATCACCGAATGTTCCAACAGTCGTCCATAGCGCGTTTCCACCCGACCGCTCAAGACATAAATGGCGGTTTCGTAACCTTCATGTACATGCGGTTCAGAAACCGCGCCCGGCGGCACCACCACTAGACTCATCGATAATCCCTGAGCGCCCGCGGTCTCAGCGGAGATCCCGACAAAATAAGGTAGCCCCTGCCGCGTTGCCGTGCCGGATTCCGGTCGGATACTGATCGGACGCAGCAGCGGATTCGGGGTCGAAGTCTTGGTCATGATCCGCTCCAGATTCTGGTTGGGAACATCATACTGATACCCATCCTGCGCCGGTATCCCGGCAGCATCAAGCTGTGGCACTCGTGCCTTGTTCAATCACCCAGCACGACCGGTCCGATGCGACCGCCCGGATGCGACCGCCCGGATGCGACCACTCGGATGCGGCCGCTAGGATGAACACTGCGCTGACGGTATGATCAGTACACAATTTACAACCATGGAACCGCCAGGATGAATTCCGAGAAAGTCGTGTTCGCCTTCTTTATTGTGCTCGCCCTGACCCTCAATTTCGGTTTTGTCATCGGCGAATTCAGCAACCCCGCCCACCATAACGCCTTTGAATTGTTCTGCGCGCTGGTCGTCAGTCTGATTGCCACTGTGCTCAAGTTCGGTGACCGTACCCATATTGGCGCGGTACTGCTGGCGACCAGTCTGGTCGCCGATCTGCAATTGGTCATCGCCTGCGTGGTGTGGGGCGTGAGTGTGTATGGCACGGGTGAAGGCCTGACGCCGGATATCATGGCCGATATCGTGTCGTTGACCAGCGGCGCGCTGGTTGCCAACTTTGCCTCAGTGATCCTGTTGATCACGGAAACCGCCATGTTGCGTCGTTAAGCAGCGCTCATGCAGAACATCATCTTTGTCATTCTGCGCCGCATCCGGCGGCCACTGATCGCATTGATCTGCTCCTATGCGATTTCAGTCGCGGGCTTCACGCTGATCCCCGGCGCCGATGCGCAGGGCAATCCCTGGCGTATGGATTTCTTCCACGCCTTTTACTTTGTCAGTTTCATGGGCTCGACCATCGGCTTTGGTGAAATTCCTTATCCCTTCACCGATGCCCAACGCCTATGGGCCACGCCCACGATCTACATCACGGTTATCACCTGGCTGTATGCCATCGGTTCCATACTCTCGATAATGAATGATAAGGAATTCCGCCGGGTCCTGGCGTTCTCGGCCTTTTCCCGCGCGGTGCGCAAGATCCGCGAACCCTTCTATCTCATTTGCGGTTTCGGTGATACCGGCACGTTGCTGGTACGCGAACTAGCCAGTCGCGACATCGCCTGCGCGGTGATCGATATTGATGAGTCCCGCGTACATGCCTTGGAGATCGAAGGCCTTCCCATCAATACACCTGGCCTGTGCGCGGACGTGAATGAAGCCGATGTCCTCATGGCGGCCGGTCTGCGTAACCGGCATTGTCAGGGCGTCGTCGCGGTCACCAACTCCGACAGTAGCAATCTCAAAGTTGCCATCACCACCAAACTGCTGCGCCCGCGCCTCCAGGTGATCTGTCGTGCCGAGACGCAGGACACGGCGAAGAATATGGCCTCGTTCGGTACCGACCATATCATCAACCCCTTCGATACCTTCGCCGATCGCTTTGGCATGCTGTTCCATTCGCCGGCCATGCATCTGGTCTATGAATGGATTACCGCCATCCATGACACACCGTTAAAGGATTTCGTGGTGCCACCACGCGGCTTATGGGTGCTGTGCGGTTATGGCCGATTCGGCAAGGCGGTGCGCAAACATCTGTCCATCGAGGGTGTACAGACCAGCACGATCGAAGCCGATCCAAGCGGCACTCGACCACCGGAGGGCGCCATCATCGGCCGCGGCACCGAGGCCGTCACCTTGCGCGAGGCCAGAATTGAAAGTGCTGCCGGCGTCATTGCCGGCACCGACGACGACACCAATAATCTGTCCATACTGATGACCGCCAAGGATCTCAATCCAGACCTGTTCACTGTGGTCCGGCAGAATCAACGCAGCAACGATGCCCTGTTCGCCGCCGCACGCGCCAATCTGATCATGCAACCCAGCACCATTATCGCGCGCAGGATTTTATCGCTGATCATCACGCCCTTGCTGGCGGATTTTCTCAAATTGGCCCGGGAACGTGACGAAGAGTGGGCCAATATCCTGGTCAGTCGCGTCACCGGGGCACTCACCGACAGTGCGCCACAAACCTGGACATTGAATATCGATGCCGTGAAAAGTCCTGCCGTGATCATGCTGCTGAACGAAGGCACCAGCATCAATATCTCGCAGATCACGACTGATCCCAATGACAGCAGCCGGCAACTCCCTTGTGTTCCGTTGCTGCTCAAACGCGGCAATCACTTGGAACTGCTTCCAGAAATGGAAACTCTGATACAAGATCGGGATCAGTTATTGTTCTGCGGCATAGATGCGGCGCGGCTGGCCATGAAAACCACGCTCAGGAATTTCAATGTGCTGAGTTACGTATTGACAGGTGTGGACAGGCCCAGCGGTTATGTATGGCGTTGGCTGACGCGCAAGAAAATCACCTCAGCGGCGTGACTGCCTCCCGTTATGACTGCGGCAGATGCTGACCTGTTAACAACGCTGTACGACCCGCTGGTACGCGACTTGGCCTGGGCTCTGTTCAGTGCGTCACTGCTAGCGACTGAACCTGACGCCGACGATTGGCCAAAGCATGCTGAGTCGATAGCGCGTCTGCAATCGCTGGATCGCGAGCCCACTGCTTTGCATAAGGCAGTCATGGCACAGCGTTCGGGACGTTTAGGGCTGTACTTCGAAGCGCTGTGGCAATTCTGGCTGACTGACAATGCGGACTATGCCCTGCGCGCGCATAACTTACAGATCCAGGTCGACGGTACGACCAGCGGCGAACTGGATCTGATCGTGGAGCATCGCCGCAGCGGACAATTGCAGCACTGGGAACTCGCCGTGAAGTTCTATCTCGGCATGGGTGACACAACCGAGATGTCCGCCTGGATCGGACCGAATGCGCAGGACCGGTTCGACCGCAAGCTGCAGCACTTGCACGATCATCAATTACCCTTGCTGCAGTATCCGGAAACCCAGTCCCAGCTGACTGCGTCCGGCTGGAACATTCGACAACAGCGCCTGATTCTGAAAGGCCGGCTATTCTATCCCCTGCTGGAGACGACACCCGCGCCGGCAGGCGCCGCGCCGGATCATCTGCGTGGCTGGTGGGCAAGACCGGAGGAATTCATGGCGCACTTCGGTTCGACATCTTTGCAATGGCAGGTGCTCGGTCGGGAAGATTGGCTGGCGCCTCTGCGCCGTGCTGCGGCGGGAAACTTACAAACCGCCGCGGAAATTTTTCTCGCGCTGGATAATCTAAGCCAAAGGCCGCAGTGCGTGGCCGGCTTTGCCAATGGGGACGAATGTTCACGTGGGTTTATCGTACCCGCAGGTTGGCCTGGGCATTAGGGATCTTTGTCGGGAAAATGTCGGACGCGGACTTCGGCCTGAATCCGACAAGACCGTGACTCATCAGAGATCCCTTCATAAACTTATTTATAGTGCGGCTCTCCGCGTCTGAGCAGGAAAAAACCTATGCAGCTGTATCTGATGCGTCATGGCCAGACCAACTACAACCTGCTCGAACTCTGCAATGACGATCCACGCGTTGACGTGCATCTGACAGAGCGAGGTAAACAGCAAGCCCAACGCGCGGCTGATACATTGCGTGATATACCGCTGGACCGGATTCTGATATCGGAATTTCCACGCACGCGACAAACGGCGGACATTATCAATCAATATCATCAGGCGCCCATCGAGGTCGTGCCCGCACTCAATGATATCCGCTCGGGTTATGAGGGCCGTCCGGTGGCGGAGTATTTCGCAACCATCGGCACGGACCGCTTCAATGTACGTCCGGAGGGTGGCGAGTCGGTACGCGATTACCAGGTCCGGGTTATGCCGGTACTCGACTGGCTGTGCCGGCAGCCCTGGACAGGCGTGCTGATCGTCGCGCATGAGGAGACGCTACGCGTGCTGGTTGGCGCATTGCGAGGCTTATCGCCCGATGAACTTCTGGCACTGCACTTCGGAAATTGCGAAACCCTGCACTTCGAGCTGGATAGGCCTTGATTGACGGCAACACTCCTGTTCTTATGCAGATTGACTATCGGCAACATCCAATGACACACCATGAACCTAAAAAATCATTTCAGCCACGGAAACACACGGAAGACACTGAAACACAGTGCATTCCTGGAGCGACTATTCACCACCTTGCGGGTGATGGCGGTGGCGGCGTGAAGCTTATGATCTGGCCCGGGTTTTTCCGTGTGATTCCGTGGCAAATGCGGTTTATAGGATGAATGACTCTTCTGCCCAGCGACCGGACGCCTTATTACTGATCGCCAATGGTTGTCCGCATTGCCCAACGGCTTTGCAAGGACTCAGTGACCTGGTGAAATCCGGTCAGCTCGGTCACCTGGAAGTGATCAACATCAACGTGCATCCGGAGATCGCGCAACTGCATGGCGTGCGCGGCGTACCCTGGTTGCGGAT
>Ga0180009_10003594_pt1 | contig 17572 bp, 15 predicted proteins | sample OS_PC_MetaG_FD_123537 | JGI IMG/M metagenome (GOLD analysis project Ga0180009, IMG submission 123537) | Groundwater microbial communities from the Aspo Hard Rock Laboratory (HRL) deep subsurface site, Sweden - OS_PC_MetaG | ecosystem: Environmental > Aquatic > Deep subsurface > Groundwater... | reverse complement strand
TGGCTTTCAAGCCCGCTTTTTCGCTCATGTCTCATTTCCTTTTGCCGGCAAGGATGCCGCCTGGAACGTCTCTCGTGAACTGCGGCACCGTGGAGCCTGGCTTCCCATGACCAGGAGCCCATTGGCTCCATGCCGGCACTAAGGCGAAACGGTCAGATAAGTTTCTTGGCCTGCTCTATCCAACTCGCCACGTTGGCGGTCCTGGCCAACTGGCCCAGGATTTCGCGAAGCCTCGCAGGGTCGCTTTTGGCGAGCTTGGCGAAGGTGTCGATGCCTGCCAGGTAAAGCTTGCTCTGTATGCGAGGCCCGATGCCCTTTATCACCGTCAACTGGTCCAGGAGGGGCTTGCCGGGCTCCTTGACCTCAGGCCTTTTCTCGGCCTGGACAGGCGTTTTTTCAACGGGCTCCGGCTTGGCCGGTTTCGCCTCAGTCGCCGCGGCCGGTTCCTCCGCCCATTCCCTCGCTGGTTCAAGCTTGGTTTTCTCGGCCGGCTCCACCGGGATTTTCAGGGACACTTTGGCCGGTTTCTGCTTGGCGGGGACCACGCCGGGAACCTTGACCCTCTGACCCTGCCAGGCCGCGCTCGCCCCCGCCAGGTCATCGGAGAATTCGCGCCGCATGATCTCCACCGCGGCCTTCAGCTCCTCCACTTGCAGCTTGATCTCTTCCTCGAAGAGCTTTAGCTGATCCATTACCTCCCGGGAGGTGCTGCGGCGTTCCTGGGCGAAACGGACCTGCTGGCCAGCCACATCGGTCCTCAGCTCAGAGACGAACCTTAGGCGGGAGTCGCGGCCTTCAGCGGCCTCTCTCTCCTGCTCCCGCCGTACACCAGCCATCATTTCCGCCACTTGGTCCATGAATTGGCTCACAAAAGCCACTTGATCGGCTAAAAAGGAAAGCCGCTCCTCGCGCGAGTTCCGGGCGGCCTCGCCCTGGGCTTTGCGTATGGCCGCCATCAGATCGCCGGCTTCATTCCGCAGGGCGGCGGCATCGCGCCTGAGGCCATCACAAAAGCCGCCCAACTCCGCCTGTGTCTCTGCGGCCATGCTGGTCCGGGCATCCAAAAAGCCATCCAGCATGGTGGTCACCGAGTTCGCCAGGTCGCTTATAAAGGCGTTAAGCTCCACCCTCTGGTCGCGAGCCATCTCGTCGTGGTTCTGCCGCATGGCTTGGCGCATGTCCGCGCTCTGCTTCTTCAACTCCACTACCCGACGCTTGATCTGCTCGACCGCTTCTTCCAACGCGACCTTCGTGTTCGCGGCCATGGTTGCGTGGGCCTCCCTGAAGTCGGCCCGCATCTCCACGGTTGCTTCCCGCAGGTTCTCCACCGTGTCTTTCACGCCCGCCAGGAAGTCCGCCCGCTTTGCCCGTCCCGCGATTATTTCATCGCACAACCGGGTAATATCATCGGTCATTCGACCCATGTGCCTTCTCCTTTGACTTGCACCCATCTTTCCGGCTTGGTTCCGCCGCGCCGGGCTCTGCGGTCATAGGGGCTAGATCCCGTGGGGGGCCGTGATGGATTGGCCCCCCACGGAAATCAGTTAAGGCCCACCGCCTTTGGCCTAGGCCGGGGCGGCGGCGGTCGCGGTCAGGCCGATGGCCTCGGCGTACTTCAGATAGGTTTCGACCGAAGCGATCACCACCCTGGCCTCTATGGACAGAAGCTCGATGCCCACCAGGGACACCTTGGCCCAGGCGTCGATGACGATGCCCTTGTCCAAAATACGATCCACGACCTCGGCCAAGCTGGACGAGTCGGTGTTCTTCTGCACCTTTGCCATGAAAATCCTCCTTAATTACGGGGTTGGCCTTTCACCAGCGCTGGTTTCCGGTATAAGCCATTGTGTTGCTAGAGGCGTGCCAACCGGGCTACTTGTCGGTGGATTTGTTTAACTTGATGTTATGACAGGCAAAATAAAACCAGGTCGGTGCGGGGCGTTTAGCGGGGGGCGCATTACTATGGAAGCCGCACCATAATTATGTAATCCTCCCCCCAGCACAAGACCCCGATGGAATCACCGCGGGAGCCCGTTTAGGGCAGGGATCTCAAGATATCTTCGTTTTTGAAGGGCTTGCCAATGAAGTCGGCGATTATCTTTTCGGACAGGGCTTTTTGCACCGCGTCGTCATCCTTGTAAAAGTAGCCGGAAACCATCACGATGCGAAGGCCGGGGGCAATCTCGCGCAGGCGGCGGGCCAATTCCAGGCCCTCCATGTCGGGCAGCTTTGCATCCACGAAGGCCAAGGCCAACTCGTGGGTCTCGGCCAGGCGAAGGGCTTCCAGGCCGCTCAAGGCCTTCACGACCCGCCAGCCGGTTTTGCTCAAGATATTCTCAAGCGCCCAACACATTTCCGGCTCGTCGTCCACGATGAGAATCAACGAATTTTTCTTTCCCATGGGTCGGACCTCTCGTTGGCGGCGGCCCCAAGCGCCCTGGAGAAGGGCGGGCGGTCACCGTGCATCCATGGTGGTGTTTACAATCCGGTGGAGCGCCTCTCCTGGCGGGACATGATCACCGGCAATCGCACCCAAAAAGAGCTTCCCTGCCCCGGTGTGCTATCCACCTCGATGGAGCCGAAGTGCTGTTTGACGATGCTGTAAGAAACCGACAGACCCAAGCCTGTGCCTTGGCCCACCGGCGAGGTGGTATAGAAGGGATCGAATATTTTGTCGATCTCCCCCGTGGAAATGCCCTTGCCCGTGTCGCTAACCCCAACCCGCACCTCCCGCTTGCCCAAGCTTTCAATGGACACTTCCATCACCCCGCCCCCGGGCATTGAGTTGATGGCGTTAAGGAAGAGGTTCATGAACACCTGCTGTAAAAGGCTGGCCACGCCGCTGACCAAGACCTGCTCTTCGGGAAATTTGGTGCGGGTGGACACCTTTTGAATGCGGGCTTGGTTGGCCACCAGGGCCAGGGTCTCCTTTATGGTGGCGACCAAATCAACCAAGTCCACGGCCGCCTTCTCCTTGGGCCGCGCGAAGCGGAGCAGATTTTCGATTATCTCGGAAGCCTTGCGTATGCCCCTGTAGATCTTTTCTGAGCACTCCCGGCGAAAGGCCGGATCGAGATTGTCCTCCATGAGGAACTGGGCGGAGGAGGAGCAGACCGCTAAGGGGTTTCTGATCTCGTGGGCGATGCCGCCGGCCATGACCCCCAAGGCGGCCAACTTCTGGGACTGCAGGATCTGCATCTCGAACTTACGGCGTTCGCTTAGGTCCCGGCCCACGGCCACCACCCCCACCACCTTGGACAAGGCATCCTTCATGGGGGAGAGGACCCAGGAGACCGCCACCCTTGACTCTTGCTTGGTGAGCAGGTCCCACTCCGCCATGTGATAGTTGCCGCCGTTTTTTTGCATGCTCAGGGCGCGGGCCACCTCCTCCCGTATGTCGGGGGGGCAATAATGGGAAAAAGGCTCCCCCTGTATCTCCCGCAAGGAGTAGCCGGACACCCTTTCGGCGGCGGTGTTCCAGGTCAAGATCCTGCCTTTCAAGTCCATGGACAACACAATGTCGCTGGCGCTCTCCACCACGCTGGAAAGGTGCCGCTCCACCCGCCGCACCTCCTCGCTCAACCGAACCTGTTCCGTGATGTCCTCCATGAGGAACATGACGTTATGCACCACGCCCTCGCTGGAAAAGGGCATGATCCGGTAATAGTAATAGCGCATGGGAACGCCAGGAACCCGGTAGGTAAGGCGATCGCCGTCGGTGGGCTGGTTGCTTTCGAAGACGTGTTGAATGCGGCTGATTATGTCCAGGTTATCCAAAATGACGGCGGGGAATATCTCCTCCAGCCGGCGGCCTATGGTCCCCTCGGCGGGGCGCCGGCTTTTCTCCAGGAAATTGCGGTTGGCCGAGATCACCCGCAAGCCCCGGTCGATCAAGAGGACCGAAGAAGGGATGGCCTCCAGGAGCAGGTGGTAGAGCATCTCATAATAGCTTTCCACTTCCTGGGGGTTTTGACCTTTCAGTTTGGTAATCATGGGCCAGTCCCCTCTCGTCCCCTGTAACCCACCTGGGGAGCCGCAAAGCAGTAGGGGGGCCAAGGCCCGCTGAGCATCAGCTTGGCGCTCTCCTGGCGCGAAAACGCTGTGAAGGCCAGGCGGAAGGCTTGCACTTTGGGCCGGGGAACCAGGAAATAGAGGGATAGCAACCGCTTTTCGTCTTTTCCCGGCCCCTGGGCCTGGACCGGCCCCTCACTCAGGGAGCGGAGGAACAGGCCGGCCAGAGCGGTCCGGCACCTGGCGGGCAAATCGCCCTCCTCCCGGCCCTCCTGGGCCCCCTGCTGGTTACCCCCGCGCCGGGCAAGGAGGTAGGCCAGACCAGGACGCTGTGAGGCCTTGGCCCGGGCCGCGCAGTCCTGGCGCGAAGGCGGGGCTTCCTGCAGGGATATGCATTCCCCCCCGGCCCCGGCGGGCACAAGGGCCCGGATGCCCATTTCAACGCACCCCTGAATTTCGGCCAATAGCGACTCGAAACGGCCGCGCCCGGCTCTCACCAGAGCGGCGACCTGATCCCGGTCCCGGCACAGGCAGCCATAGCGCAGGGGAATGACCGTGCGCTGCTCATGGAACGCCTCCACCACCCTGCCATAGGCCAATAGCTCGGCCACCGGTGGCGCGGAGGGGTTCCCATCCACCCAGGAAATCGCGGCGCCCAGGCCGTCAAGCCCTGTCACCTCCACTGCGCCTCCTCCCACCCCGGGCGGGGTCTGGGGAGGTGGAGGGTCTTGGCCGGCGAACAGGCAATAGACCAGGCAGGGCATCATGATTCCCCGTTTCCCAGGCGGGGGGCGAAGCTGTAGGGCGGCCAGGGCCCCGAACACTCGAAAGACAACCCTTGGGTGGAGTGGGCGGCCAGGTCACATTGAAGCTGGGTCCGGAAGTCAGCCACCTGTTCGCGTGGCACCCAGAAGGCCCAGTTGACCGCCATCTCCCGCTTGTCGCCGCCGGACTGGGTGTTCAGCAGGCCGCGCCGGCGGAACCCCGTCGCATGCCGCGCCAGGGACTGGCCCATGGCCTCGCACCTCCCCCTCAGCCACCGGCCTAGCTCCTCCTTGGCTGCTGTGTCCAACTTCTTCTGCTCGAAATAGCGTTGACCTGGGCCCATGGCCGCCAGGCGCTCGGACTCCCGCCGCTGCTTTTCCCGGCTCAGCCGCTTCAAGGCCTGGGCCTTGTCCCAATAACCCTTGACCGCCCATTCCTCCCGGGCGGCCGCCTGGTCCAAAAATCCCCCGATGGCCTCCCGGTGGGGGCGCACCCGTTTTTCAAGGGCCTCCGGCGAGGAAAAGATGGTCCCGAATTGCACGGGCAGCACCGGCGACAGGGCCATGGCCCGCTCCACCACCTCCTCGTGGCGGCAGATGCGCGGCATCAGCCAGTCCGTGTCCTGAAGCCTGTCTTCTGCCTGGGCGCCGCTAAAATCTTCCAGACAAACCGGGCAGGCCACCGCGGCCAGGCTTCCAATGCCATATAGGCGCAAGGCAAGCCCTTCCTCCAACCCCGGGCCGTCCAATCCATGCGCCAACTCGCTCTTTACCAGGCAAAATAAGTAGAGGGCTTCACTCATTTTCTCTCCGTCACCATGGCCAGGGCCTGGCGCAGATCATCGGGGCGCACCTCCACCTTGATATCCTCGCCGGCCGAATCCCCGGCCTCGGCCACGGCCCGGCTCACGCTACGCAGAGCGGCCAGGTTGCAGACCGAAGCGATCTCGGCCCCGCTGAGCCCCTCGCCCTCGGCGGCCAGCCGCCGGGCGCTTATGCCCGGGGCCAAGGGCTTTTTGGCCAAATGGACCGCGAAGATGGCCTCCCGGTCCTCGGCGCTGGGGGAACCTATCTCCACCACTTCGTCGAAGCGTCCGGGCCGCAGCACGGCGGAGTCCAGCATGTCGGGCCGGTTGGTGGCCCCCAGCACCACCACGCCCTTGAGCTCCTCCACCCCGTCCATCTCCACCAAAAACTGGCTGAGCACCCGGTCCGAGACATGGGAATCGGAGGAACTGGCGCTCCGAACCGGCAACAGGGCGTCGATCTCGTCGAAGAACAGAATGCAGGGGGAGGCCTGACGGGCGGTGCGAAAAACCTCGCGCACTCCCCGCTCCGATTCACCCACATATTTCGACAACAGGGCCGGCCCCTTGACCGAGATGAAGTTGACCTGGCTCTCGTTGGCCACGGCCTTGGCCAACAAGGTCTTGCCACAGCCGGGCGGGCCGGCCAGCAGGATGCCCTTGGGCGGGTTCACCCCGGCCCGGCGATAAATGGAGGCGTACTGCAAGGGCCATTCCACGGCCCTGCGCAGACGCTCCTTGACCTCAGACAAGCCTCCCACGTCATCCCAACCCACGTCGGGCACCTCCACGAAGACCTCCCGGATGGCCGAGGGCTCAACCTCCTTGAGGGCCGAGACGAAGTCGTCCGCCCGCACCTCCAGGCCCGACAATTGTTCGTAGGGGATGCTGGCCTGGGAGAAATCTATGTCGGTCATTATGCGGCGCAGGCAACTCATGGCCGCTTCCCGGCAAAGGGCTTCCAAGTCGGCGCCCACAAAACCGTGAGTGATGGCCGCCAAGCGGTCCAGCTTCACATCATCGGCCAAGGGCATTCCCCGGCTGTGTATCTCCAGGATTTCCCGGCGGGCGTTGCGGTCCGGGATGGGAATGGTTATCTCGCGGTCGAAGCGGCCCGGCCGACGCAGGGCGGGGTCCAGGGCGTGGGGCAGATTGGTGGCCGCGATGACGATGAGGTTCTGCCGGCGGTTCAGCCCATCCATCAGGGCCAGAAGTTGGGCCACCACCCGCTTCTCCACGTCGCCCACCACGTTCTCCCTTTTGGGGGCGATGGCGTCTATCTCGTCCAGAAAGACTATGCTGGGTCCCTTGGCGGCCGCCTCCTGGAATATCTTGCGCAGATGGGCTTCGCTCTCGCCGTAGAACTTGTGGATCACCTCCGGGCCGCTCACCGAAAAGAATCTGGCCTCGGTTTCATGGGCGATGGCCCGGGCGATGAGGGTTTTGCCGCAGCCGGGCGGCCCGTGCAACAGCACTCCCTTTGGCGCGTCTATGCCCAGGCGCTCGAAAACCTCGGGATAGCGCAGGGGAAGCTCGATCATCTCGCGGATGCGTTGCAGTTGGGGGCCCAGCCCGCCGATGTCCTCGTAGGACAGCTCCCGCCCCCCGTCCTCCTGTTGGGGTTTGCCCACGGTCAGCAGGGTGGTGGGGTTTATCAACACCGGCCCCTTGGGCACGGTCCGCTCCACCTTGAAGTTGGCCGAGCGGCTGCCGAAGAGGTTGGCGCGTATGCGGTCGCCCTCCACCACCGGCAACCCGTCCAAAAGCCCGCCGATATAAGGAAGGTCCCGGGGGGCCGGCCGGATGTTGGTGGGCCCCAGCACCACCTGTTCGGCCGGCCGGCAGACGCTTTTGCGCACCAGGACCATCTCGGCCACGCCCACTCCCGCGTTCTCCCGGCTCAATCCGTCCAACTGCACCCTAGCCTGGCCCCTGATCTCCTTGTAGGCCGGCATGGCCTTGCAGTAGGTGAGGCGCCCGCCCTTCACCTCCACAATGTCGCCTATGGTCACCTGGAGGCGGTCCATGTCCTCGGGGCCCATGCGGGCGAAGGCCCGGCCCATGTCCTTGGCCAGGGCCTCGGTCACGCGCAGCTTAAAGGCTTTGGCGTCCCTTTTCGGCATTTGGTCACTCCAGGAACAGGGGCTCGGCAAGAACCTAGTTGGTGCACTTGATTTCCAGGATGCCGTTGTTGCAGGAGACCTGCATCTGATCCCTGGAATAGGCGCGGGGCAGCAACAGCTCCTTTTGATATTTCTTGTCGCCGCTTTGGGCCTGGATGGTCAGCAGGTCATCGGCGATCTCCAGGCGGACGTCCTCGGCGCTGATGCCGGGCATTTCGGCCACCACCAAGGTGTGGTCCGCCTCCTCGAATATGTCCACCATGGGCTCGCGCACCTCATGGATCACCGACTCGCCGCTGCTTTCGTCCTTGCGGATATTGCCGAAGGGCTCGACCTTCATTTCCTGGTCGCCCAGCCCCATCTTGACTGAAAAGCCGTAAAATCCCTTCATGCTCTTCCCCTTGCGATCGAAATCAACCTCGCCGGTGCGGGAAAGGCTCTCGCCCTTTTCGGCCAACTCACCGAGCTTTTCCACCAACTCCCCCAGACCCTTGAGCAACCCCCCCAGCCCCTCGCCGCTATGCTTGCCGCTCATGATTCTTATCCCTTCCCGTCAACCGGGGCCGTGAGCCCCAGATTCTTCACTTTGGTGTGCAATGTCTTATAGTCTACTTGCAACAGACGTGCCGCCTTGGCCTTGTTGCCGCCGGTCCTCTGCAGAACCTGCTGGATCACCTGCCGTTCCACCATGGCCATGCACCGGAAGACGATCTCCCGTAGGGGTTCGCCCTGCCAGGGGACGTCGGTGACCTTGGCTGGCAACTTGGCCGCGCCGACGCCGCCTTTCAAATCCAGATGCTGTTCCTCGACCACCCCATCGGCAAGCAACACGGCACGCCGGATTGTGGTCTTTAGCTGGCGCACATTGCCCGGCCAGGAATGGGACACCAAGGCCCTCACCGCGTTTTCGCTTAGACCTTTCACCGGCTTATCCAGATCCTTGCCGGTTTGGTCCAGGAAGCGTTTGGCCAGATAAAGAATGTCCTCCTTGCGTTCGCGCAAGGGGGGGATCCTTATGGTGAACTCGTTCAGGCGGTAGAAAAGGTCGTCCCTGAAATCCCCCTTGACCGCCTGGGCCTCCAAGTCCAGATTGCTGGCCGCCAGCACCCTGGCGTCAACATCACAGGCTTTGGTGCCGCCCACCCGGTAGATTTTCTTCTCCTGCAGGGCCCGCAGCAGCTTGGATTGGGACCCCAGGGGCATGTTGGATATCTCGTCCAGTAACAAGGAGCCGCCGTGGGCCATCTCGAACTTTCCTGGCTTTTGGTGATTAGCTCCGGTGTAGGCCCCTCTTGCGTGCCCAAACAACTCGCTTTCGAAAAGAGTTTCCGGTATGGCTCCGCAATCGATAGCCACGAATGGGGCCTCGGATCGAAGGCTGGAACGGTGCAATGCCTGGCTCACCAATTCCTTGCCGGAGCCGGTTTCCCCCAGGATGAGCACGCTGAAATCGGTGTCCGCCACGCTGTTGACCTCGGTGATCAGTCTGGTCACCGCGTCGCTGGGCCCCATAAGATCGCGAAGAAACTCATTGGCTTGTATGCGCCCGGAGAGATGCCGGATCTTGCGTTTCAAACGCGCTTCGGACAGGGCGCGGTGAATGACTCGAATCACGTCTTGGTTGTCAAAGGGTTTGGCCAGGTAATCAAAAAAACCGGCCCGCATGGCTTCCACCGCGCCTTCGATATCGGCATGGGCGGTGATCATGACCACCGGAAGGTCGGGTTCCAGGGCCTTGGCCTGAATCATGACCTCCATGCCGTTCATGCCGGGCATTTTGAAGTCCACCAGCATTAAATCCGGTTTTTCCGTGGGCAGGTTTTTTAGCGCCGATTCTCCATCAAGGGCCGTGATGGATACGAAGCCTTCATTTTGAATGATGTAGGAAAGCATTTCGCATACCAAGGCGTCGTCATCTACGACCATTATGCGAGGCTCATTATTTGGCATGGTTATCGACTTCCTGATGCTTGGGGAAATAAAGGGGATATACGGTCTCTATATCCGCCGCCAACCAGGGGCTCAGGTTGTGAAGCATGCCCAGGAACACGATGCCCACTTCCCCCGGCTCAAGTGTGTCGTTTATCCGTTTGGCGATGAATTCATCCCGGCTGGTCAAAATCGTCTCCAATACCTCCTCGGGCCGTTCCGCCGGGGAGCCTGCTCCGGGATCGCTGCCTGTGTCGAGCCGTTGCTTTATTATCTCGTATTCCCGCACCAGCAATTCAGCCGACTCGGTGCCCACCAGGCGGGCGCCTCGCTCCACCAGCTTTAAAACCAGCCGGTGATTGGGGCTGCCCAATTTGGCCAAGTCCTGCACGATGTTCAGCTCCTGCCCACAGATAGGCAAACCGTCCTGGTACACCTTGACCCTGGGATAGCTCAACTCCTGGGCGTCCAGCGCCTTTTCGATCTCCTGCCACATTTGGCGGATGATCATTTTTTTTCGCTGCCAACCTTCTTGGCCGCTCCGTTGGACAGAAAGGCACCGAACGGCTTGCTCAAGCCCTCCCATGTCGCTAGGTGCATGAATTATGGGAAAATAATATAGCAGCCTCTTGGGCTTCTCCGATTGAATATTGCTGAACATTATTGCCCCGAAGTTGCGAGATTCAACGTTTGAAGTGGCATACAGTATGGAATCATTTCTATGGTTTTTTTTACCTATAAATATGTATCTAAATCGTCATTAGTTCATATCGTCCCTAAAAGATTTGGAAAAACCTGCCTTGATTTCGTATTTTTAGCTATTAAATTAATTTTGCAATAACTACGCCAGCGGGGCAAGCAAAACACAGGATTGCCCCAGCAAATTTTTACCAGGCCCACAAACATGCTCAGATAGCGTAACAGTCCGTTATATTTTAACAAACCACTTCACAAGCCAAGGCCGGTCCGTCCAGGTCAAAGTGGCCTGCTTCCCCAAATCTGTCCGCCGGGACAGGTCGGGATTCTGCGCGATTGCGGTATGGCGGGAAGGATGAGCGCGTTGAAGGGGAAGGCCGTTCGCAACGCCTAAAAAACACCCTCACCGGTTTGTCTCATGGGTCGCGCCGGATCACTCCTGTGAGGCAGCGTGGCCCGCTGCCAAACTCCATGGTCATGCCGTACTCCGCTGAAATCACGTTGACCCCTTTTCTCTCTATTTCCCTGGAAACTCTCTCATAACCCTTGGGCATGACCATGGTCTTGTCGTCCAGGGAAAGGCCGTTTCCACCAAAGTACTCGTGGGGCTGCAACTCGATTTTGTCCCACTTCCGCAGGGAGGCAGGCAACTCGGGGATGTGGGCGGGGCTATAAACAACCAGCCCTTCCCGGGGGAACATGCACAGGCCGTCCATATGGAACACATCCGGCGTCATTTCTATCATGTGGACCCGGTAGTCTGGCGCTAGGTATTGCCGAAGCCAGGCGATGCCCGCCGGGCTGGAGGCCCGGCCGGAACAGCCCACGTAAATATCATCTCCGGCCACAAGCATGTCGCCGCCTTCTAAATAGATGTCGTCCTTGCTGTAGTGGGGAGAGGCCGGCGGCATGGCCGCGTAGCGGGTATTACTGTCTTGCAGCAAGGGTTCCAAAGCGGGGCGCACGCCGTAGACCTGCTTGCGCCTGAAGGGGTAGCGGAAGTTGGTAAGCAGGATGACGTTGTTGCCGATGACCACGAAAAAATCCTGGCCGCCGAAGATCATGTTGCCTCTCTGGACCTCGGCCAAAAAATCCCTCTCCTCGGGATATCGCAAGGGTATGGTGCGATGCACCTTGACGCCGTACTGTTCCAGCAACCCCACGTGCGCCTCGATCTGCTCCCGCAGGGCCTGGGCCATGTCCGGCCTTATGTCGGTGGTCATCTTGCCGGCTTGCTTGTGCATTATGTCGATTTGCTCCGGATCCATCCAACTCATCTCGGGCATGTAATCCGGGGCCGTGGTGTTGTCTTCCCGACCGACCATCGCCTCCTTAAGCTTGTCCCATTCGTTGCGTACCGTGAATACCACTGAATCGTTTTGCATGTCGCGCTCCCTATAAAACCAACAACACTCCGCTTGCCCTGAGGGAACCTGGCGGTTCCTGAATCGTGTCTTCAGATCATGGATCGCGGCGAATCACTCCGGTCAGGCAACGTGACCCGCTGCCGTAGGCCATGCTTTCGCTCAAGGGAATGATGATCGGCTCCATGCCCTTCTTGGCCAGTTCCTCCCCCACCCGCTCATATTCCTTGGCCACCACGATGTGCTTCTCGTCCAGGGAGAGGTGGTTGGCCCCAAAGGACTCCCCCTCGCCCGGCTCGGAGCGCACCACCACCTTGTCCCAACTCTTTAGGGGCTCGGGCAACTCGTCGATAAACTCCGGGTAATAGGTCAAGAGTCCCGGCCGGTTCAGGGTGAGCACCGTGTCCAGGTGCAGGATGTTGGGCGCCAGCTTCATGGTGTGGACGGTGTACTCAGGCCCAAGAAAGCGCTGGAGCCAGGCCACGCCCTTGGGGCTGGTGGCCAGGCCGGACATGCCCACGTAGATGTTGTACCCATCGGCCATGATGTCCCCGTTCTCCAGGTACATGTCCTCGGGCCCACAGTGGGGCGAGGCCGGCGGCAGAGACACGTAGCGGCCGAACCGGCGGCCCTCCATGAGCTTTTCCAGCACGGGACGCACCGTGAACACCTGCTTGCGTCTAAAGGCGTAGCGGAAGTTGTTCAAGAGGATGACGTCGTTGCCGATGACCCGGAAGAAGTCGGCCCCGCCGGTGTAGAGGCGGCCCTTTTGCACCTCGTCCAGGTAGTGAATCTCTTCGGGATGCTCCAGGGGTTGGTTGCGGTGCACCTTCACCCCGAAATCCTCCAGCACCTTGACGTGGCCCTCCACCTGCTGGCGCAAGGTGGCGATCTTCTCCGGCAGCACCTCTTCTGATAGCTGCCCGCCGTATTTCTTGCTGATTTCCTTGCCCTCGGGGCTCATCCAGGCGAAGGCCTCGATGTATTCGGGCTCAACGGTATGGTCCTCGATGCCCACCATGACTTCCCGCAGACGGCCCCACTCATTGAACACACCTATATCCGCTTTCACGTCAACCATGAATCCCTCCCCTTGATCCAAATAAAAAGCCATCCCCTGCGCTGCACGATGGCCACTGGTCCTTTGGGGTGATCATGCTGATGAATATCGGTTCGAAGGTGATAATTTTGTCTGTCTGAACGATTTGTACCGGAGCAGTGGGCCAAAATGTTTTTGGAAGCGTATCTTAGCCGATTATCGACGGTCAATAAGTAAAAAACCGCAAAGCCTGCAAGCAGGCATCGGTGAAGGTCTGGCGTCCTGTCCAAAATATGGAATAATATCCATAGGACTTATTATCCATTTCCGCATCTACGCCCCCGGGCATACGGAGTCGGCAATTGCCCCAAACCGCCCTGACCCTTGACATGATCCTGGTTTTCTCCGTGATCGTGGCGGTGATTTTTCTTTTCATCGTGGAGTGGGTGCGGGTGGACGTGGTGGCCATTCTGGCCATGATCGCCCTGCCCGCCCTGGGCTTGATCGACGGCCGCACCGCCTTTGCCGGTTTCGGCTCCACGGCGGTGGTTTCGATTATCGCCGTGATCATATTGGGGCGCGGGCTGGACCGCACCGGGGTGATCGCCATGGGGGTCCGCCCCCTGCTGCGCCTTGCCGGCTGCAGCCGTTGGCGAATCGTGGCTTTGTTGTCCCTGACCATCGCGGTAGTATCCAGCTTCATGCAGAACATAGGGGCAGCGGCCCTGTTCCTGCCTGCCTTGCGGCGCATCAGCCGGGAAAGCGGTTTGCCGTTGTCTCAGTTGCTAATGCCGGTGGGATCGGCGGCCATTCTGGGCGGCACCATCACCCTGGTGGGCTCCAGCCCGCTGATAATGCTCAACGACCTCTTGGCTCCCTATGACCTGCCTCCCTTCGATCTGTTCAGCGTAACTCCGGTGGGCTTGGCTCTGGTGGGCGCCGGCATCCTGTTTTTCATCTTCCTGGGCCCATCGCTTTTGCCTGGAGAGCAGCAAACCGCCGTCGCTTGCGAAATTTCCAATGACCCTTCCCTCTACTACAAACAATTGGGTGAGCTTTACGAACTCATTCTGCCTCCGGGGAACCTGGCCCCTGTCAATGTCTACGAACTATGCGACAATTATTTTGTACACACTGTCGCCCTAGCCAGCCTGGACGGCCGCATCAAACTGATTCCGCCCGATCGTGATTACGCCATCGAACCCGGTTCGGTCATAGCGGTCTATGGGCCCAAACTAAAGGTGGAAGAAGCGGCTAGGAAACATGGTTTCCGAGTTAGCGACCAACTCAAGGTTTTTGCCCATGACCTGGACAGTGAAATTACCGGCATTGCCGAGGCGGTGGTGCCCCCCCACTCGGTTTTCGTGGGCAAGACTCTGCAGGAGATACGTTTCCGCCACAACTACCTGGTGGCGCCCTTGGCCCTGTACCGTGAGGACCGGGATTACTACACCCAGTTGGGCGCTCAAAAGCTAAAAGTGGGGGATGCCATTTTGATGCACGGCGCCTGGCGAAACTTCATACGCTTTCGCCAGACCAGAGACCTCATATTCAGCCAGTCAATGGACCGCGAGGTGTTGTATCCCCAAAAGGCCGGAATGGCCATCGCTTGCTTCGCCCTGTCCACCGCCCTGGTGATCTTCACCAACCTGAGCCTGCCGGTCTGCCTCATGGCCGGGGCCGTGGGCATGGTGCTCACCGGAGTGCTGTCCATCGACGAAGCGTATCAGGGAGTGGATTGGCGCACGGTTTTCTTGTTGGCTGGGTTGATACCCTTGGGCCTTGCCACCCAAAAGACCGGAGCCGCGGCATGGGCGGCCGGTCACCTGATGGCTTGGTTGGACCAGCCGCCGACCCTGATGGTATTGCTGATTTTGGCGGTGCTCTCCACCGTCTTCACCCTGGTGGTGAGCAACGTGGGAGCGGTGGTGCTTTTGGTGCCCCTGGTGGTCAACCTGGCCGGAGACTTGGGGGTGGACCCACGGCTGGCCGCCCTGGTGGTGGGGCTGGCCGCATCCAACTCCTTTATCCTGCCCACCCACCAGGTCAATGCGCTTTACATGGGCCCGGGCGGCTACCACAGCCTTGACTTCATCAAGGCGGGCGCGCCCCTTAGCATAATTTTCCTGCTGGTACTCACCACCATGGTCTATTTCTTTTATTGAGAAGCGCGGTCAGATTAAATTTCAATTAAACCGCGTGGGCTGCAAGGCCTCCAAGGCGCATTTGCAACAAACCCGGATTATGCGGCAAGCTGCCACGAGATTGGCCTAGCATGCAAGATAACGCCTGGATATAATGGCTAAAACAAGCCATTGATCCGGGGTTGCGCGGTGGTCGGCAGTGGTGAGAGCCGGAAAGAGGGTCTGCGGCCGGTTACGAGGACTGCAACGACGCCGACTTCCTTCGCGTCGATCCCGCCCTCCGGCTGGCATTGAGCAAGGACCACGATCTGGGGGCCAGCCAGTCCATGCTATCCAGGCTGGAGAACGGCGTGCTTGGCAGCGAGGCTGGCTTGGCGGCCCTGGAGGGGCGCTGCTGCGCTCCATGGATGCTCTGGTCAAGACGCGGGACAAGCACCAACTCCTCATCGACGTGGACTCGACGGAGGACCCGGCCCACGGCGGGCAGGAGTGCGTGACCTACAACGGCCATTTCGGCAAGAACCGCTTCCATCCCCTGTTCTGCTTCAACAGCGACGGCGATTGTCTTGGGGCCAGGCTCAGACCCGGTAGCGTCCACTACGCCGATGGAGTCCTGTATTTCATCGATCCCGTCGTCAAGCGCTACCGGGCCAAGTTCAAGCTGTTCTTGCTGCGCGGCGACGCGGCCTTTGCCGATCCCGAGGTCTATAAGTACTGCGAGGGGGAGAAGGTCACCTACTTCACCCGCCTGCCCAGAAACGAGATTCTCAAGAAGTTGAGTTGGCCCGCGCTGCTCCGCCCGGTGGGCCGTCCTCCCAAGTCTGGCGTCAAGGTCAACGTGTTCGACTTCCGCTACCAGGCCAAGGGTTGGGACAAGCCCCGGCGGGTGGTCTGCAAGGTGGAGTGGCACGCCGGCGAGCTGTTCCCCAGGGTGGGCTACATCGTGACCAACTCCACCCTGTCCTCAGGGCAAGTTGTCAAGACCTACAATGGCCGGGGCGAGGTGGAGAACCGGATCAAGGAGGACAAGAACATCCTGCGCTGGGACAAGACCAGCTGCCACCGCTTCGCCGCCAACCAGGCGCGGCTGAAGATGGGTGTCCTGGCCTACAAACCCCTGCACCTTATGCGCAAATTTTACAGCAAGGGCGAGGAGGTCAAGCGTTCCATGGAATGGCTGATCCGCCGGGTCATCAAGGCCGCCGCCCGCGTGGCCTATCATGGCCGGCGCTGGCGGGTCCATGTGGCCTCGGCTTTCCCTTTGGCCCACCACCACCGAGCGGTGTTGGGCACCACCTGAGGGCGTATGCACTGGTTGACTTGCAAACCTGAGCGGGGTTACTCTGCGCCGACAACGTCGGGCTGGGCTTTCTGGCGTGATTTCGATGGGAGCAGCCCGAGACGAGCGCCGATTCTTTAGCTGGATGGCGTAGCTGGGGCTGAAACCATCCACTGGGAGGCCCTGAAAGGCTCAAAATGAGAGGTAGCGCGGCTTCGGCCGCATAATCTCGGATTTGTTGTATGCAGTGCTCCCGACAACTGTGGTTCATTCGCTCGCAAGGCAAGGAGACGGATCACGCACTTCAAAAGGCTACTGGCATGGGCGGTTTTGGCGGCGGTTTGGGCATTGCACTTCGGAGCGGGCGCGGCTTTGGCCGAGGAGCCGGGGAAAGACCATCCTCTACTGTCCAGAATGCCCAATTTCGTGATTGTCGAGTACGAATCCAATTTCAACCAAATGAACATCCCTTTGCCGGACGAGAAAATCCAAGCCATGGAGGGCATGCGGACCTCCATTACCTATGAACTGAAGGAAGGGGCCCAAAGCCCCAGCGAACTGCAGGTCGTGCGCAACGTCACCCAAGCCCTGGGCGCGCTGGGGGGCAAGGTCGTGTTCGAGGGCACCGAGCATCCCGAAACGGGCGGAGGCCGGGCCGCCACGGTGAAACTGAACAAGAACGGCCGCGAGGTTTGGGTGGTGGTGAGCTCTTACAACAACGGCTCCACCTACTGGCTCCAGATCCTGGAGATCGAGGGAATGAAGCAGGAAGTCGCCGAAGGGGACCTGCGCCAGACCTTGCAGCAAAAGGGGAGGGTCAAGGTCAAGGTCAACTTCGACACCGGCAAGGCCGTGATCCGGCCCGAATCCAAGGCGGTGCTGGACGAAATCGCCAAGATGATGGCCGACGACCCCGGCCTGAAGCTCATGATCGAAGGCCACACCGACAACCAGGGGCAGCCGGTGGCCAACCTGAAGCTCTCCCTGGCCAGGTCCGAGGCCGTGGCCGAGGCCCTCATCAAGCGCGGGGTGGCGGTGGAGAGGTTGGTCGTGGTCGGTTTCGGGTAGGCGCTGCCCCTGGCCGACAACGCCACGGACGAGGGGCGGGCCGAGAACCGGCGGGTGGAGTTGGTCAGGCTGTAACAGACCCCTAGCGACGGGCATAATGCCGGCCGCGACGCCCGACGCATCGCGGCCGGCTGTTTAGTCGCGCCAAGTTCGACAAGACAATGTGAGGTTGGAATAATGCGCGTTTAAGTTAGATTTTGCCCCCTTCGACACTGAGCCCGACCCTCGGCTCATTGTGCTCACCCCCACCCACCGCGAGGCCCTGGCCACCCTGGTCTACGCCCTGGATCAGCGGGAGGGCTGGGCCTTGCTCTATGGTGACGCGGGCCTGGGCAAGACCACCCTGCTC
>Ga0180009_10003593_pt1 | contig 17580 bp, 22 predicted proteins | sample OS_PC_MetaG_FD_123537 | JGI IMG/M metagenome (GOLD analysis project Ga0180009, IMG submission 123537) | Groundwater microbial communities from the Aspo Hard Rock Laboratory (HRL) deep subsurface site, Sweden - OS_PC_MetaG | ecosystem: Environmental > Aquatic > Deep subsurface > Groundwater... | reverse complement strand
TTTAGATTTACGATTTCTTAATTTATTGAAAATCAATTATTTATTTTTTTAAATCGTAATTCGTAATTCGTAAATCTAAAATTTTAACTATTAATTCCTGACTTTACAGACAAGCACTAAGTAAGCTCATCTAAATACTTCTGTGTTATCTGCATATCCAACTATGTGTTTTTCTATGTCTCTATTGTGTCTATGTGGTAAAAAAGACGAAAACTATATGATGCTGAGTAGTTACTTCCTTTTAACTTGTCTTGTGATATTGCCGTTCATATCCCTGAAAATAACTTCCAAAGGCATATTTCCAGGCAAACTATGAGTTGCACAGGAGAAACATGGGTCATAAGCTCTGAAAGCCATCTCAACCATATTTAAGATACCGTCATCAACAGTAACTCCTTTCTTAATCAAACCCTGTGCAGCTTTTTTTAATGACATAGAAATAGGAGCGTTATTATTGGTAGTTCCAACAATAATATTCGCTTTTGTAATTATACCTTTTTCATCTGTCCAGTAGTGATGAGTCAAAGTACCTCTTTGTGCTTCAACAATGCCTACACCTTCTTTGGGAACATTAGGGAGTTCGGACTGAATATCGGTGCCTGTAATTTCTTTATCCTGAACCAATTCTAATGCTCTTTCTGCGGCATAAAGCAACTCAATTAATCTTGCCCAGTGCATAGCCAATGTTGCATGAACGGGTTTACCCCCAAGAATAGAATACATTTGTTCATGATATTCCTGTGCTAATGGAGTAGCCATACCATCAGATGCATTGAGTCTTCCCAAAGGCGTTGCATGATAAACGCCTGAATCTTTTCCATCAACAAGGCCTTTCCAACCTACCTGTTTCAAATAAGGATATTTCAGGTAACTGTATGGTTCAACATGTTCTGCAACCCAGTCGCGATAATCTTCCGGAGCATATTTACAATGCTCTTTGCCTTCCTGATCAACTACTCTTACTTTACCATCGTAAAAGTTCACTTTATTATTTTCATCAACAAGTCCCATAGAATAAATGTTCAGAGAATAGGGTCCGTTAAGGATAATATCAACATATGTCTTGTTTTCTAAAACTACATCATTAAATATTTTCAATGAAAACTTTGCAAATTCAACAAAACCTTTAGCTTTTTCTTCAATATCTTTTCGTTGTTCTTCGGTCAAACCTTTTCTTACACCGCCGGGTGTATTCATAACAACATGAGTTTGATGACCGCCGAGCAATGCCTGGATTTCCTGAGCAATACGACGTTGTTTTAAAACTTCAGTACCTATTTCAATACCAACTTTACCAATTACGCCCAGCACATTTCTTTCGGCAGCGGGAGCAGTTGGTCCGACAACAAAATCGGGTGCAGCCAGAGCATAAAAATGGGCTATATGACTATGAACAAAGTGAGCCATATAAAATAATTCCCTTAATTTAACTGCTGTGGGCGTAGGCCTTACACCAAAAACTGCATCAGTTGCTTTACCTGCAGCCATATGATGACAACCGGGGCAAACGCCACAAATTTTAGTAACAATTTGAGAAGCTTCTTCAACAGCACGGCCTTCTAAAAACTTTTCAAAACCTCTTAATTCGGGTACTTGAAAATACACATTTTCCACATCACCGTCATCAGTGCAGAAAATTTCAACTTTACCATGGCCTTCAAGGCGGGTAATCGGGTCTATTGTATAACGTTTCATGTATATATAATTTTATTAGGTTAAACACTTTGAACATTTGAACATTCTAATAATTGAACATCCGAGCATTGGAATTTTATTTATTTGATTTTAAATACTTTCGTTATCGTCATCTTTTCACACTTTTTTCAGATTTTCTTTTGAATTTCTCCTTGTTCTATTAACATTTCAACATATTGTTCTTTAGTCATTGGGCAATCAAAAAAATCTTCTGCTTTCTCAGCTTCCTTAAATCTTAATTGTTTCTTTATCTTCCCCATAAGAAATCTATCATATTCATTTTTGCTATGACTGAAATATGTTTTAATAGATTGCTTTTTACCGTCAATCTCTAAATAGTAGAATTGATGATGTTCTTTTGCTGGTTCCAAAACGAAGCCTTTCTCCTTAAGAACCTTTTGTATATCCTTAGTTTTTCTCGGCTTCATCTATCACATTTTTAATAATAGTATTTAACTTTGATTTTAACTCTTTAGCTTCATCAGATAACCTATCATCAATTTCTAAACAATAATTTAAATACAGGGAATAAAAACTAAATTCAAAAGCATCTTCAACTTCTTCCCTAGTTTGTCCCCAAACAATTATATCAAGCTCATCATTTTTAATAATGTAATTGTCATCTTCAAAGTCAACTTGACACTCAAGTTTCTTATTCAGAACAAATATTTTATCGTTGCATTTTATTATGTCAGGTTTAAATGGATAAGTTTCGTGCTCAAGCTCTTCGTAATAAAGGATTTTTTTTACAGTTCTTTTTGTCAACTTAGGTTTATCGCCTTCCTTCCTTAATTTTACAAATACTTGTGCTGTGCTATAAACAGGTTCTTCTTTCTCTGCAGTAACTTTTGGAATGTAAAAATCAATTTTAGTTTTCTCAGGTTGTATAATCGTTTTTATAATTTGATGTTCTTTATCTTTAATATTCAATTTGTATTCTTTTCCATCTCCAATAGATGAGAAAAAGGGTTGATAAATTTTGTATCGTTCTTCATCATTATACTTTTTTGCAATCTTGTGTAGATAATTTGAATTATCAAAATCACCTTGAATTATTAAGTATTTATAGTTTTCGAAAGTTTCTTTTTTCCATTCAAGAACCTCATCTTTGAAAATTGGTGATTGAAGTTCAGTTATATCAGGTGCTAAAGCGGCTTCAAAACTGTTAAAGTTTAGATCTACTATTAATAAATCAAGTTCTTCCTTTATTGTGTCTAATATTTTTTTGTTTGTATTATAGACATTTTTAAAATCATCATTTTTAAGAAATTCTATCTCCAAGTAGTTGTTGTACGATTTATAAATATCAGATAATACTTTAATGACTGTATTTATCTTTGTAGCATGCCCAACAGTTTTAAGAGATTCAATATGAATCCTAAAAGCAATATCTTTCAATTTCTCAATCATGTGGCAAATATATAAAATTTTTTCTTTCAGGTAACTTGTAAATAAGAACTGAAAAGTCAATCAATCGCTCCTCCAAATCAAATTTATTTTTCCCCTCGTTCATATTTTATTCTTTTATTCTTACATTTTCAGATTATTTTCCTTCTTAATATTGAACCGGGAAGACTAAATCTATAAAATGTTCCTGCCGGGTCATCTATTGTTTCAACAATTTTCTCAATTTCTGCTGGGTCGTTAGAATCTATCATAGTAGCAATAGCTGACAACATCTTGGCGCCGGGGTCAATGACATCAGGTGGCGGACCATAACAACCTCTGCATGGAGCATTTCCTTCTATACACCTTACGCCACAGCCACCTCTTGTTGCCGGCCCAATGCAAATAACTCCTTGTTCTAAAAAGCAGGTTTCTCTGTCATCCTTAATTTGCCACGGTCTTTTGAACTCTTTTACTGTTTTATTTTCAGTTTTTTTCCTTTTGCACTCATCACATTGTGTTTTATCAAGAGCTCCGACAACTGAGCCTGCTGGTGGAAGTTCGGCACCTGTTACGATAGCCAAAAACACTTCTACCAATCTTTCGGTTTGGGGCGGACAGCCAGGCAAATAATAATCAACATTAACAACCTGACCTAATGATCTTACGTCATTATAGAATTCTGGTAATTCCAATGTTCCTTCAGGTACATCATAATGTTGTTGAGGAAATACTTTATCAGGATTTACTGTTGATTCACTCTCAATATATGCCCTGTTAAATATTCCTTCCTTATTGGTAAAATTGGCAAGGCCGGGTATTCCTCCCATGTGTGCACATGAACCATAAGCGACCAATACTTTTGTCTTTTGACGTAAAAGCTTCGCCATGTGTTCATTTTCGCTATTTCGCACAGCGCCATTGAATAAGGTAACATCAATATGCTTATCCGGCATCGCTTCCACATCTTTATACTTTATATCTAAAGCAATAGGCCAGAATACTAAGTCAGCATGTTCAATAACTGTAAACAATGCTTCATGTACATCAAGGACTGAAACACAGCAACCGCCGCAGGCAGCTCCCCAATATACTGCTAATTTTAATTTTGGTTTATCCATATTTTATTTAAGATTTAGGGTTACTATTCACCACTACCAATTAATAAATTTTGCCACAAAGGCACAAAGACACGAAGGTTCGCTAATAAATTCATTATTTACAATCAATTTACCTGTTCTTTCTTCTTCGGCAGATAATGGTAAAAATTTTTCTTTGTGCATCTTTGTGTCTTTGTGCCTTTGTGGCAAAATTATTGACATTATTGAAAGGTTTCAATTGATTTTTTTATCGGACTTGGCTCAAGATTTTTTATTGTTTCGGTGAATTCATTGACCAGGTGAGCAAATTCAGCTCCTTCGCTTGCACTTATCCACTCTAAACGTAATCTTTCTTGTGGGATACCCATTTGTTTTAAATACTTTTGCAACAAATGATATCTCCTCAGACATTTGTAATTACCTTCGTGATAATGACAATCACCCGGATGACATCCACATATTAATACTCCGTCGGCACCTTCTTTAAAAGCTTTTAAGACGAATGTAGTGTCAACACGCCCGGAACACATAACTCTAATAACACGTATATTAGAAGCATATTTCATTCTTGATGTTCCTGCTAAATCTGCACCGGTGTATGAACACCAATTGCATAAAAAAGCAACTATTTTTGGATTTTCATTCATAATATCAGTATTTATGGTTTTATTAATTATTAAATTATTATTAGTTATTTGTAATTTAATTCATATTGTTATTTATAAAAAAATTATTGTGCTCATGTGCTCATGTTGCTCATGTGCTCATGTGCTCGTGTGTTCAAGTGCTCACGTTGTTTCACGTTTGTTGTTATCTAAATATTTAATAAATCCTAAAGTAAGGTACCTTGTTTTTTCGCTTTTTTCTCTCATCTCTTTTATATCGTTTGATTCTAAATATTCCAAATCTTCTAAAACGTAAGATATACTTTTTACCTCTGTTGCAGAACTTTGTGATATATCATAAAAACGTATTGTCTCTTTTTTATGGTATCGTGAAAAACCTTCTGCTATGTTATTCATAGTAGATAATCCCGCTTTTTTAAGCTGTCTTTGTGTATCAAAGTCCTTTGACAATTTTCCTTTTGAACAAAGTATATAAATAAATTTTACTAATTCTCTTGATGCTTGCCAACATTGCAAATCCTCAAATCTTTCTATCTTAGCCATATAATTATATTATTTAAACTTGAACACCTTAACACTTTAACACTTTAACACTTTAACACTTTAACACATTTTCATTTCTATGCCATTGACATTAATCCCTCAATTTGAGAGAGAATTTGTTTATCCGAAAAATGCTTACATTTAACAGCACCTGTAGGACAAGTTGAGCCACAGGTACCACACCCTTTACAAAGCACTTCATTAACAACAGATACTTTCTTTTCTACATCAAAACTGATAGCAGTATAAGGACAAACCTTTATACATGTTTGACAGCCGCAACAGATATCTTCATTTATCACTGAAGTAGTAACTTCTACGCTGACTGAACCTACCAAAATTGTTGCTAATATTCTTGCTGCTGCTGCGCTGGATTGAGCGACCGAATCGGGAATATCTTTAGGTGACTGGCAAGTACCCACAACATAAACACCATCAGTTGTAGTTGCTACCGGGTCCAGTTTAGGGTGTCTTTCAATGTAAAATTTATTAGCATCCATACTTATTCCAACAGCACGTGCTATATCTTTTGCATTATCCTGCCCTTCCATTGCAACCATCAGAATCATTATATCTGCCGGCACCTCAATGGGTTCACCCAATATTTTTTCATTGAATTCTATAAGCAAATTACATCCGTCTTTTGGTGATGCTTGTTTAATTTGTGGTAAATTATTCTTTTGATCAAAAGACAGAAACATCACATTCTTTTTGGATGTAAGCGTATATAATTCTTCACAGCCCTTTCCAAAAGCCCTCATATCTGAATAGATATCGTAAATATGAGCGTTAGGAATAGCTGCTCTTATCTGATTTGCATATTTTAAAGCTGTCATACAACATGTACGGGAGCAATAAACATGTTGTTCTTCATTTCTGCTGCCAACACAATGAATGATTGCAATATTTTTGGGTTCTTTTCCTTCGGCAGTTAGAATATTACCATTTTTAAGCATTTTTTCAAATTCTACGGAAGTAATGACATTTGGTAATTTCCCATATCCATAACTTGTAACCTTAGTTGCATCAAAAGATTTCAAACCTGTTGCAACGATAATATTACCAAAATTGAGTTTTGTTTCCTTACCGGTTTGTATAATAATGGTTTCAAAATTACCAATGTAACCATCAACCTTGTTTATTTCTGCGTTAAGAAAAACATCAATGTCCGGGTGATTCATAACAGATTTAATCTTATGTGCAATCACTTGTTTAGCGCTATTCAGATAAGGATAGGTTAAATCAACATTAGCGACAAGACCGCCCAAAGCATCTGTTTTTTCAATCAGATAAACCTGCTTTCCTGTATTGGCGATTTCCAGTGCAGCAGAAATGCCTGAGATTCCGCCACCAATAATAAGGGTCGCCGGATTGACATCTACAAATCTTTTTTCTAATGATTCATGCCATTGTACTCTGTTTACCGCTGCGGCTATAAGAGCTTTGGCTTTTTTTGTCGCCTCGTTTCTGTCGGTATGTACCCAGGAAACCTGTTCTCTTATATTCGCCATTTCAAACATATAAGGATTTAAACCTGCGTTCTCAAGGGCTTTTCTGAAAGTTATCTCGTGCATTCTTGGTGAACAAGATGCTACGACAACTCTGTTCAGGTTATGTTCCTTTATATCCTGAACGATAATATCCTGACCAGGATCAGAACACATGTATTTATAATCCTTGGAAATGACCACATTCGGCAGTTTCTCTATTTCTTTTGACACGGTTTCAACATCTACCATTCCGGCAATATTGGTACCACACCAACAAGTATATACGCCTATTCTTTTTTCTTCCATATTTATATTTATTTCGTAATTTATTATCAATTATTTTACAACCTATAACAATATCGCCAAAATCTTTTTTAGCCAGTTCCGAAATTTTTTTATACAATTCTTCTCTCAGCATATTTTTCTAATAACTCTTCTAAATATTCAAGTTGCATTTTAAAAAAGACAAATTTTTTATCAACATTATTTTCTTTTCTCTTCATAAAGAACTTTTCCGTTATTTAAAATATCAAATGATAAATATATCCACATCGCTATCACTTGTGGGCGTTCCCCAGACATAAGAACCAAAAAGAATAATTTTTTCCGGATGATACCCTTCAACTATTTTCTGAACTGCTAAATTAATTTTTTTTTATTTTATATTTTTCTAATTTAATTATTAATTTTTTCACTGATTTCCAGCATTAACAATACAATATTTTCATTTTTGCTATTTGTTTTAAATAATTTAATATATCATTTTTTGTAAGCATAGATTTTTATACACTTTTCACCTTCAAGGGCTCTTCTAAAAGTTATTTAATGCAATTAAGCAACAAGTTTTAGATTAATAATTTCAAATTCAACACCTTTTTCTAAAGTTTTAGATGCTTTTTCTAATAATAGTTTTGTTGTTTCTTCGTTTAGGTAGAAATCTCCACAATTTTCGCAAACCAAAGCGGGAACGTTTTTGAATACAACAATTACATTCTCCCGTTCTAAAGTAAAAATTACTAAACCAGACTTTGTTTTACCGTTTTTGCAAATTACACAATTCATAATTATTTTGTTTTTTTTGTTTTATAATCGTTTTCCCAAATACTCAATGATGGTTCGTATGCAGTAATAACAATAATTATGTTATCCTGTTCATTATAGCTACAAATTACATGCAAAGGACGTAAATTGTAGGTTGCAAACAAAAGTTTACTTGGATAGGGTTTATCATCAGGATATTCCATTATCGGAACACCATTTTGCAATGTATGACCAACTTCGTCAGTTGAAATGTTGCGATAAAACATCTGTTTTACTGAATGATTTGAATAGTATATATTTTTTTTCTTCATAAATTTAAAAATATTTTTTAACCTATCATACCGACGATGTTGATTCCGCACCAGCAAACATATACGCCTATTCTTTTTTCTTCCATATTTAATTAAGTTTTTTAATTTGTTCTTCTGTTAATCCAGTCATATCAATAATATTTTCTATTGACATTCCCTTTTTTAATAATTTCCCGGCTATTTCAATCATTCCTTCAATTTTTCCTTCTTCTCTAATTTTATACTTAGCATCTACTTGCATAGACCAAATTATGCTTGCCTTATAGTGCAGGTCTTCAAGATATTTTTTATAAGTTATCTTTTCATCTTCGTCTAATTTATCAACTTTTAATATTTCTTTTGCTTTTTCTAATCCTTTGGCTGTAAAATCATCTTTTATCTCATCGTTTTTCAGATAATAAATCCATTGGTCTAAAGTATCTTTTGCAATATCATTGAACTGATTAACTTTCAATATATAATACTCTGGAAATAATTCATTTGGATCAGTTTTACCAAATTCTTTTTTTTGTTTTTCGGATAATTTAAGCTTATCCTTGTTATGAATGCCATAAAAATCTGTTATTCCATGATATACATAATCCTCACCTTGTCCTAAATCAAAGTAAACAATATTAACTGAATATACTTTCTTTAATTCTTTATAAGATTGTCCTTTATCAAGATATTCAGTAATAACCTTAGAAGTCCCATAAGTCATTCTTTGGAAATAATCATATTCATCTTGATTTTGTACTTCAATGATAAAGATTTCTCCTTTATTATTTTCGGCTAATAAATCAACCTTATTGTATTTATCTTCAGATGATTGTTGATTGCCCTCACTTTCAAGAATCTTAATAATTTTTACATCTATTTTAAGCAATTCAGAAAGAAATCCTTCAAGCACAACAAAGTTCGCTTTGTTTCTAAGTAACCTTTTAATCGCCCAATCAAATCGTATTAAATTGTATATTTTCATGTACTTTTATTTTATATCTGTGATTTTTTATGCTGATATTTTTTTTAGATTAATATCTTCAATTAATGATTGTTTTCTCCATTTATTTTAAATCTGTTTTTTTGACATGAACAAGTCTGTGTCCAAGCATATCTACAGCAGATTGAGATTGTTCCAAAATTATATATCCAATTAATGGTTCATATATCCCATCTATTGGCTTCATATCTATAAATAGCACCTCACTATAAACAGGTTCAAATCCTTCAATTTTAATTTCAACTGGTCCGCATACTTCACCTTTTACCATTTCCTGAGTAGCGGTTTCGCAATCAATTTCTCTCACCGTGTTAATTTTTCCTATTCTTTCTTTCCATGCTTTTGGCAAAACCATATATGCCGAACCAGTATCAACAAGAGCATCACACTTAATTACAGATTCTTGTTCAAATAAATTTGTAATTCTTACATTTGCAACAATTCGTCCCATATATATATATTCTACTATTTTTTAATTTTAAATTCTTTAGTCATATTAATTTTAAATTCTTTAGTCATAATTCCGGCCATTTCATTTATCTCCTTTCAATATTTGTTCGCTTTTCGTTTCTTCAATACTTTCTTCCATCTTTTTTACTTTTATCTTCGGAAGCAAATCAGTTTACCTCCATGGGTAATCTACCATGCAAAGAGTTAAACCAGCAACCCTTTGAGGTTATCTTAGGTAGCAAAAAGATAAACCAGATAATTCATAATATTAACTTTAACGGGGTAAAAAATAATTTAATCTTTCCTAAAATTCAACAAATTCTTTTGGATAATTGCTTAAGTCAATGTCTTCTTTTTCCGGGATAAGAGCAATTCCCCAATTTTGCATAGTGAGTGCACCAATGAGCACTTCTATGGGCTTTCCATCATCATCTTTTCCAATGCTGTCAAGAACAAGTACATTAGCACGGATTTGATATCCTTTTATTTTGCATACTAAACGGCAATCTTCATTTACATAATGGACTTTACCTCCCAGCGCAACCTGATTTGGTGTGTCTAATTGAAATCTTGGAAGATTAGCAGCCACTTCTTTTGTAACATAAGTGTTCCTTGCTCCGCTGTCAAATAAAGTCCAATGTTCTTTATCGCCTACTTCAATATATTGTCTAATTCTACCCATAATTTTTTTTTCATTTTATATTTTAATTTATCCATTGAATAAATTCATCTTTTGATACTTCAATATCTTTAAGTATTTTATTAGTTAATCCCCTGCCAATATCTTCACCTTTATGAAATGGAATAGTGGCAGTTCTACCATCTTGATGCTTAAAAAACTTATGACTTCCTTTTTGTCTTATTTCTTTAAATCCTAAACTCGTGACAAATCTAATCATTAATTTAGCATTTATAGCAGGTATTCTTTGTCCCATTGCTAAATTGCTATTTCAAGTTGCTGAAGTCCTATAAATTTCATATGAACAGGATGCTCCTCCTCAATGCATAATTCAATGACCTCTCTGATTCTTGGATAGAGTTTTTCAAGTGTTCTGGCTTGTGTGTAACAACTTTTAAGTGCTGGTACAGTTGCAACATAGTAACCATCTTCATCCTGTTCAATTAAAACGGTGAATTTATATTCTTTCTTATTTGATTTTGACATAATTATTAATTCTGATTTTTATATGTTCAAATATACAATATTTTCATTTTTGCTATACATATATTGCCTCGTTCATTACAAAGTTTTTAAAAACAGGTCGTATCCATTTTTCAGTACAAACATCTACTTTCCGGTTAAATCTGTCTTCAATAGCTTGTTTTATTTCTAATTCAATATCCCAAAGATTTTCTGTGTTTTGTTCATAGACAACAATAATATCAATGTCGCTTTTTTCAGTTTGTTGTTCTCGTGCAAAAGAGCCGAATAAACCAAGTTTAATAATATAATATTTTGTTTTAAAAATATCTTTATTTTGTTTTAAATAATTTAATATATCATCTTTTGTAAGCATAGTTTTTTATACAATTTTTTACATTACTACATTAAATTTGAAAAGTTTGTATTTCTTTGGAAACGTTTTCAACATCAACCATACTGGCAATGTTTGTTCCGCACCAACAAACATATACGCCTATTCTTTTTTCTTCCATAGTATTATGTTTTAATCTGCGTTATTAATTGTTCTTTTTACTTTGCTTTATTCTGACAGAGTTTTTAACTCTTGAAAAATAAACAGCAAAGGGCCTGTATGCCAAATGCGACCATTTCGAGAACGGAACTTCAATGGTTAGCATCGGAACCAGCACCATTAAATGTATCAGATATGTGATGTAGGTTAATTGTGGCATACCGGAAATTCTGAATCCATGAAGTAAAATACCGGTAAGTGTTGTGAAAAACAAAAGAACGAGGAAGGTCCAGTCGGTATAATGTGAATATTTACTGTTCTCTTTTGCTTTCTTCATTCTGTTAATATAGAAATAGACAATCCCTACAAACAAACCTATTGTTGCAATGTACCCAAGTAATCTTTGCGGATGCCACACGGGGTGAATTTTGTCGGTCTGGAACCATTCAAGGAAAAAAACAATCATAGTGAACAACATGATATAACTCAACATTAAGAATAAATGGATATACCAATAATTTTTAGATTTATCATCACATTTTGCAAATCTTTTTTGAGTAAGTAAATGGATTGGTAATACAAGTATTTCTTTTATATAATCAAAAAAACCGACTTTCAGAGATTTATCTTTAAGAATAATCTTGTACCACATGTTGAATAAATTGGTAATCAGCAGGAAGACCAATACTGCTGCCATGATCCAGTCGCCCAGGTGAATTCTTTTCCATGGGGCCATTTTATTTATCAATGCACCGCCATCTGCTCCAATCCACTTACTGGCATCTCCCGAAGGATAAAATGTAAATAAAAGATACAAAACCAGGACTGCAATTGCTATTACGATAATAGCACTGATCTCAAAGACTTTTGACGTTGAAACCAGCTTTGAAATTCCTGTCCAGTCGTAAACTGTAATGAGATATCTTCGGAGCGACATCATCAATTCACCAGGATTAGCATCTCTGGGGCATATTATAGTGCAGTCTCCGCAGTAATAACATAACCAGGGATCAACATTTGATTCAATGCTCTTTGTCAGGCCCATTTGTACCTGTCTGATTGCTTTTCTGGGAAAAAGAGCGCTATCTTCCGTTAATGGGCAAATAGCGGTACAATTACCACAATGAAAGCAATCATTCCAGTCTTTAACACCATACTTTAATAATTCTTGTTTAAGCTCGTGATTTACGCGTTGGCTCATGATTTTTCCTCCATGTTTTTTAAAAATTTAATTTATTTAATACAAATTGTTCTATTTTACTTGTAGCGTCAATGGCTTCTTTTGCTTCATTTTTTCCAATATTTTCAGATGTAAAATCAGAGGGATATCTGGATGTAACAACATATTGATTAAGTATAATACATTCTTCTTTCAAATTTTCAAAAGATCTGTCATAATCAAAACAAAAAGCCAATAAATTATTCATATTATGAATTTTCTTTAAATCCCAACCGCTCAATATCAAATAAGCTTTTAGATACTTTTCAGCACTAGATTGACAAAGAAAACAAATAGTTTGATAAGGTGAAAAATCTTCTTTCATTCCTGCAATGGCAAATAAAAGATTTTCTTTGGCAAGTTTTAACCAATCTTTTACGAAATATATTTTTTCTTCACTTCTTTTCATAAAGAACTTTTCCATTTTTAAAAATGTGATAAATATAGAAAGGATTTTTTGCTTTAAAATTCCATTCTACTTCTTCTGATTTTCTTACAATTACATCTACTGGTAATCGTATCCCCCATAATAAATTATCAACCTTTCGTCTTATTGTTTCATTAGAATCTTTACTGTCTTTAATAATAAATAAATCCAAATCACTATCGTCATTAAAATTGCCTATTGCATACGAGCCAAACGACATAATCTTTTCTGGTTGAATTTCATTGACAATTTTTTCAACTATATAATCAACTAATTCAGTTGTTATTTTTTCAGTATTTAATTTTTGATCAATAGACATTTTTTTCTGTTTATTTTACGAAAAAATCATTTCAAATATTTTTAAGATAGTTACCAAAGTTACAATAGAGCCAATAGTCCATTTCATATTAGTGATGACAGTTTCTTTCAGTTTATTTTCAATTTTTTGTTCAAAGGCAGCAAATCTTGCTTCAAATGCATCAAGTTTTGCTTCAAATATATCAAGACGGGCATTTACCCTGGTTTCTAATAATTCAAATTAGTCAATTAATTGTTAGAAGCGGTAAAGTTAAACAAATAATTTCATAATTATTCCTCCATTTTGAAAGTTTTTTTATTTGTTATATTTATTTTCTTTCAAGCAATCGTTTTAATTCAGCAATTTCTATTTTATTTTCTTCAAGCACTTTATCTTTTTCTTTTATTACTTTTTGATTTTCTTTAATTATCCATTCTAATTCTTTGGTTTTTGCTTTTGCAGTTAGATCCATTATGCGATATACTTCCTGTTCTTTTTCTATTTCCTGTCGCTCTTTCGGATCGGTTCCAATTTTATGCAATATTGCTATTATGTTGTTGATGTTTTCATTTTCAATTTTATAATTATATTCTTTTGTTATTTCTTTGTTATCAACAAAGTAATCCTGTTCAAATATGCTCAGTAATTGTTCTAAACGATTTTGCATTTTTACCTGAATCCTTGGCACCTGAACTACATAACAGTCGTGGGTCAATTTTTCTATAAAATCACTTTTTTTATTAATTACCTGTTTCGTTATTAAGTCAAAATATTGACGATTTACTTTGATTGCTGCTGTTTCTATTTCTGGTAACTTAAATCCTAATAAATAAATTGTTATTATAGGTAAAACTACATTTTCTTTTCCGTTTGAGGTTTCTATCTCATCTTCTTTTTTATATTGTTCTCCCAAATAATTACGAAATCGCATTAAATCTATTAGATTTTTTGCCTTTTGAACTTCAATTAATACCTTTCTGTACTCATTATCTTCTGTCTTTATGGTGGCTATGAAATCCAAACGATAAACTGATAAACCAAGTAATCCTGTAATTTGTTCTTTTATTTTTTCAATGCGTTCAGTATCTTTAAGATGCTCTATTTCTTTGTCAAATATAAATTCCTGTGGTTTTACTTGTATCTCGGTAATAGTTTCTTCAAGCAATGTTTCAATAAAGAACTTTGCAATTCTCTTATCTTCCATTAATCGCTTGAATACTACATCGTATATTGGATTTGCTATTATCATAATTCTCTGATATGATTTAAGAAAATTTTATCATCTTTTTTCGTAACTATTCACCCTACTAATTACGAATTGAGCGAATTACGAATAAAAAAACAATTCGTCTGTCATTTGACGAATTCGTAATTCGGTTTCATTCGTAATTCGTAGGAGTTACTGAATAGTAACCTTTTTTCATTCAAATATTACTTTAAGTTCTCTATTAATATAAAACCAAATGTTAATCTTCAATTATCAATTGCCAATTTTTAATCGCAAATAGTTGAAAGTTCTTTCGCTTTGTCTTCAATTTGCTTAAGCGTAAGATCTTTTATACTGTTTTTGATTTTATTTTTTCCTATGCTTTGTAAAACTCTGGAAGCAGCAGCTGAACCTTGTGCAACAGCATCAGGTATATCTTTCGGTCCCTGGCAAACGCCTGCAACTGCTATACCCCCCGTAAATGTATTCACAGTATCACTGACATAGTTATATTCATTAAACCAACCATCAGCATCAATAGTAATACCTAACATTTTAGCAATGCCCGCTGCATCATTGTTAGGTTCAAGACCTACTGCCAGAATGACCATATCGGCTTTTTGTTCTATAAGTTTATTATTTAAAATATCTTCACTACGAAGTAAAAGCTGACTGTTACTATCTATTATTTTAGCAGTTTTTCCACGAATTACATGAACACCTTCATTTTTGATTCTTTCATAAAATTCTTCATAGCCCTTACCAAATGCACGCATATCAATATAGTATTCATAAACATCAGCGTTATGTAATTTTTCTTTAGCAAGGTGAGCGAGTTTTAAAGAATACATACAGCAAACGCGGGAGCAATATTTATTATAATTTTCATCGCGGCTACCGACACAATGGATTATTGCAATGCTTTGTGGCTCTTTAGAATCCTGTGAAAAAACAAAATCGCCTTTTGCATCTTTTGTTCTTAATTTTATTATACCTTCTGTAGGACCAGAAGCATTTATCAAACGTTCAAATTCTAAAGAAGTCAGAACATTAGGATATTTTCCATAGCCAAATTGTTCTATCCGTTTTGCATCAAATATTTTAAAGCCAGTTGCTACTATTATGTTCCCTACTTCTATTTCTATGATTTCATCTTTCATATCATGGTCTATTGATTTCGGACCACATATATTCACACATTGCAGACATTCTAAGCAAACTGAGCAATGCAAACATCTGCTTGCTTCTTCTACTGCCGTCTTTTCATCAAGTCCTAATTCCACTTCTTTAAAATTACCTGTTCGTTCAGAAACATCTATCAGCGGCATACTTGCCCTTTCTTTCGGCACCACTCCCTCTTTTGATATTTCTTTTACTTTTTCCAATAACTTTGGTCGTCCTTCTTTCATATCAGCACCTGTTAAATATCTGTCTATTGATATTGCCGCTTCTTTTCCTGCTGCTACTGCTGTTATCACAACTGACGGTCCTGATACTACATCACCTCCGGCAAATACACCTTCTGTATTTGTTTCCAAAGTTACCGGGTCAACTATTACTGTCCCCCAATTAGTAAGGTTAATTTTCTTAGATATTTTTTCTTTATCTACCTGTTGTCCAATAGCGATTATTACATTATCTACATTTACAATAAATTCTGATCCTTTTACCGGAACCGGACGACGGCGACCACTATCATCAGGTGGTCCTAGTTCCATCTTAATACATTCTATTCCGCTTAATTTTCCTTCTTTTGCAACCACTCTGACAGGAGCAGCTAAAAAGTGTATTTTTACTCCTTCTTTTTCCATTTCTTCTACTTCTGCTGCTATTGCCGGCATCTCTGCTCGCGAACGACGATAAATTAATGTAACCTCTTTGCTTCCTAATCGCCATGATATTCGCGCTGCATCTATCGCCGCATTTCCACCGCCTATCACTGCTACTTTGTCACCCAATTTTACCTTTTCTCCCTTATTAACCTGATTTAAAAAAGGAAGAGCATGAATTACTCCCGGAGTATCTTCTTCCGGTATGCCCATCTTCTGACTTATTCCTGCTCCACAACCCAAGAAAATCGCTTTATATCCCTGGTTAAATATCTCTTTTAAATCTTTTACTACGGTGTTTGTCTTTATTTCTACCCCTAATTCTTTTATATAACTTATTTCATTATCCAATATATCCGCAGGTAATCGGTAATCTGGAATTCCATATCGTAATAAGCCACCTGGTTTTGGCTCTGCTTCAAACACTGTTACCGCATATCCCATTCTTATTAAATCATAAGCACAGGTTAGCCCTGCCGGACCTGAACCTATTACTGCTATTTTTTCATTCTTTGTTATCTCTGCCGGTTTTGCTTTTTCTCTGCCATTCTTTGCTTCATAGTCCGCCAGAAATCGTTTTAATGCTCTAATGGACACTGGTTTATCTACTTTTTCCCGTTCACATTCACTTTCGCATGGGTGAGTACAAGTACGTCCGCAAACATGAACAAAAGGCATAGTTTTACGAACCAGTTCAATAGCTTCTTTAAATTTTTCCATTGCTATTAAAGCGGTATATCCGCCTGCATAAACATTTGCAGGACAAGCCACTCTACAGGGAGGGTGTCCATTTTTATCTATAAGAAAAGAATTAGGAATAGCCTGAGGAAATGGGCGATAAATAAGTTTTCGCATAGTAATATTCTGGTCAAATTCAGAAAGTTTTTCAACAGGACAAACAGGCGTACATTCACCACATCCCGTACATTTTTCCGTTACATATCTTGCTTTCTTTTTAATTTTCACTTTATAATTTCCAGGCGAACCTGAAATTTCTTCAACTTCACTGTATGATAAAAGTTCAATATTTTCATTTTGTGATATTTCAACCATTTTTGGTGTAAGAATACATGCGGCACAGTCAAGCGTGGGGAATGTTTTATCAAACATCGCCATGTGTCCGCCGATTGTTCCTGTTTTTTCCACCAGGTAAACTTTGTTTTTACTTGCTGCAATCTCCAAAGATGCCTGAATACCAGCAATACCTGCCCCAATAACAAGGGTATCGGGAATTACTGAAACTTCATCCGGAACTGCAGCGCTCTCAAAAGATACTCCATAAACAGCACAGGCAACAATAGCTTTTGCTCTGTCGGTATCCGCTTTATTAAGAGCGCCATGTTCC
>Ga0180009_10003592_pt1 | contig 17582 bp, 11 predicted proteins | sample OS_PC_MetaG_FD_123537 | JGI IMG/M metagenome (GOLD analysis project Ga0180009, IMG submission 123537) | Groundwater microbial communities from the Aspo Hard Rock Laboratory (HRL) deep subsurface site, Sweden - OS_PC_MetaG | ecosystem: Environmental > Aquatic > Deep subsurface > Groundwater... | reverse complement strand
AGACCTCCACACCACTTCGATTTCCCCGATCTTTTCGCCCTCGTAGGACACGCCACTCACGATTCGGATGCGGGGAATAAGCCGAAGGCTCAGGAGCAGATCCTCGAGCCCGCGCGAGGTTTCGGGCATGACCTCCCGGAAAACGCCGCCCCCCGTGTCGGTGACCACCAGGTATTCATAGCCATTGGCCAGGCAGGCCAGGGCCAGGTATTCCGAGACGCTTTGGGTGTTGTAGTTCCACAGGGCGTTGGCCACGATGTCGGCGTGCCGCTTTACATCATCCACCGCATGACGCCGAACGTGACTTTCGCACAACGCCACGAACACGATGAAGGAAAGGAGGGAGAAGCAGACCGCGATGCCTGTCGCTTTCCTGGAAGTCAAGGTCCCAACCTCATTTCCGGAAAAACCGCCAGGTCCGCTTCGGGCTGGCCGTGGGTGAAGGGGGAGGGAATCCCGCCCCGGGATTCAGGGCAAATACCGGTTCATGAGATCCATGTAGGCTTCGGACTGGATGAACCCGTGCAAGGCTTCGTCAAAAGCCTCCATGAGAACGGGCAGGTCCTTGTAAGCGGACTTTTTGCTGAAGGCCAGGAAGTAGTCCTTGTGCACCACCGGCTTCGGCAGGAAGGTGATCCTGCCTTTCAGGCCCAGCGTCTTGAGCAGTTCCGCGCCCACGTAAAGGTCGCAGGGAAAGTAGCCGAAACGGCCGTTGGCGAGCTTCAGGAAATTCTGCTCGTCCGTGCTGGCCTCCTGGACCTGGGCGCGGTTCTTGACGCCATCCCAAAAGGACTCGGAATAGGCGTACCCGGAGGTCACCCCCACGCTTTGCCCCACAAGATCCTCGTAGGAGCCGAACTTCAACCGGCCGAGGTCCTGCCTGCGGATGAAAAAAACATAGGTGGAGGTGCAGATGGGGGTTTTGGGAAAATGGAGAAAGGCTTCCCGGTCTTGGGTCCTGGAAATGAGGTAGACCGCGTCCACCTCCCCCCGTTCGTACATCATGACGCAGCGTTTCCAGGGGAACAGGGAAAACCGGTGCTCCATCCCCAGGTTGTCCAGAACGCGGCGGATGACCTCGGTGCCGATACCATTGACCGTCCCGTTCTCCATCATCTGATAGGGCGGCCACGGACTTCCGGCGATTTCCAGGACCTCGGCCCGGGCCGGGGCCGAAAGGAGAGCCCAAAGGACCAAGAGGAGGAGGGCGGGTCGTTTCATTCCATGCCTCCGGGTGCTGGCGGTCAAAGCTAGCTGGCATCCTGGATGGACGGAACCCACGGCAACGGTGCGCGTAGCCCGGAGACCCCGCCCCGGAAAACAGCCAGGGCATGAGCCTAATGGAACCAGCACTCCCCGACAGGGCCACCGGAAAAGGAAAACCGTATTTTCCTCGTATTCAAAATAACTCACGGAACGATATTGCGCAAGGGGAGAGAAGATCATCGCGCAGGATGCTCGGATGCTTTCAGACGAACCTTTTTATTGTCCAAATGAATCTATAAAGAAGAATGAATTTCCCAGATCATGCAGTTGTGCCCCCTCTTCCTCCGCAGGTTGGCGCCGGCAACCCTCGGCCCGGGGCGGTCCCGGCACCTTGTTGCCAGGGTCGGAAGGACCGTAGCCCCCTATTTTTCCAGGCCGGTTTCGGTTTCCTGCCCCCTTTCCATTCGTTTGCCCAATCCGTCTGTGCGTGGTATCTGTGCCCGGAATAAGGACCGGTTGCCTTTTAGGTTCGTCCTCGTCCCTGTTGCCCTTATTGCCTTGGCATCCTCTTGCCGGGGCTGCTTTTTTTGGAGGATTCATCATGCAGAAAACCGCTTGGATCGCCTTTTTCTCCCCTGCTGGAACCACGAAAAAATCGGCGGAAATGATTTCGGAGGAGATGGCCGGGGTGGGGTTTGCGGTCCGGCTGAAGGACCTTTCGGCTTCCGATGGCAAGGAGGTCCGGGAGGGGCTTTCCTCCGGGGATGTGCTCTTTGTGGGCTCGCCGGTGTATGCCAACCATGCGCTTCCCGGGGTCATGGACTTCATCGCCGGGCTGCCGGAAGATTCCGGGGCCCTGGCCGCGCCTTTTGTCACCTACGGCGCGGTGACCTCGGGCGTGGCGCTCCACGAGATGGCCGAAGCCCTCGCCGAAAGGGGCTTCCCCCTGGCCGGAGGCATCAAGATCGTGGCGGAACACTCCTTTTCCCGGTTCTTCAAAAAGCCCATCGCCCCGGGACGGCCGAACGAATACGACGCCAAGGTCATCCGGTCCTTTGCCCGGTCTGTGGCGAAAAAGGCGGAAAAGGCGGGCCAGGAAAAGCCCGCGCTCCTCTCCCCGTTGGACCTGGACTATCAGGGCGAAAAAGCCAAAACCGCCGCGTCCAAGAACAGCCTGGAAGTCCTGAAATCCATCCTGCCGCCCATGGCGTTGAACGAGGGCGCCTGCATCCAGTGCGGCAACTGCGAGGACGCCTGCCCCACCGGAAACATCAGCCTGGAGGACTACCCGGTCCTTGGGGGACGCTGCATCCTCTGCTTCAACTGCGTGGCCGCCTGCGAAAGCTCCGCCCTGACCAACCCCGCTCTTTCCGTCCTGGAACCCGAAATCCGAAAGCGAAAAACCGCCTTTGCCGAACCCGAGGAAACCCGGGCCTTCCTATAGAAAAGCGGGCCAGGTCCGGGCTATGTTTCGCTCCGGGCCTGGCCTTTCCTACCCTCCAGAAAATACGTGGTCATCATTCCCTTGCCCTTGATCTGAACCTCGCCTCGTTCCTCGCACAGGTAGTCGTCGCCCAGGAGGTCCCGGAAGCCGGAGGTGACCTGGATACGGCCGGGCAGGCAGTGGGATTCCATGCGGGAGGCGGTGTTCACCGTGTCCCCCCACAGGTCGTAGATGAACTTGCTCTTGCCGATGACCCCGGCCACCACGGGCCCGGAGTGGATGCCGATGCGCATGGAAAGCGCCGCGCCATCGTCAAAGGACAACTCGCCCACGGACCGTTGCATGTCCAGGGCCATCTCCGCCGCCGCCCTGGCGTGATCGGCCCGGGGCTCGGGGAGTCCCGCCACCACCATGTAGGCGTCCCCGATGGTCTTGATCTTCTCCATCCCGTGCTTGGCGGTGAGATCGTCGAACCGGGACACGACCTGGTTCAGGAAACCCACCAGGTCCTCGGGGCGGATGCGCTGGGAAAAGGGCGTGAACCCCACGATGTCCGCGAACACGATGGAGGTTTCCGCAAACCGGTCCGCCACCAGGCCCGGGTTGTCCTTGAGACGCCGGGCGATGGACGCCGGGAGAATGTTTTGCAAAAGCGCCTCGGACCGGGCGTGCTCCTCGGCCAGGGCGGCCTCGGCCCGGGTGGCGGCGCCGGAGTAGAAGAAGCCGGCCAGCACCAGGAGGGCGAAGAACAGAAGGGAGCTGAACACGTACAGCCCGTCCTCCATCCATGGGGGCAGGGGCAGGACGGCCGGATGGCCGCGGGAAAAGAAGTGATAGGCCAGGAAAACCCCGGCAAGCACCGCCACCACCAGGGGAAGGAGATGTTTTTCCTTGGCCGGGTAGAAGGAGGTCAAAAGGGCCAGGAGCACGAGGAACTGGGCGAACCCCGGGGTCGCCCCGAAGTACCAGACGCACATGCCCGTGACGCCGGTGACCTCGAACAGGAACAGGAGCAGGGTGGCCAGGTGCCGCCCCTGGCGGTTGATGACAAAGGCCCCAACGTAGAGGAGGGTGGAGAACACGTTGAACGCGGCCAGGGCCCAGGCGCGGCCCAGGACAAAGGCAGCCGCCATGACGGCGTGGGAAAGGACGGCGTAGATGCAGCCGTAGTTGGTCACCACGAAAAACCGGCGGAACCTGGGCTCGATATTGTCCGGAGGGGTGAGCAGGCGACGGAAAAAGGCGGTCACGGTGCCCCGGTGCTCGGCCTGGCATTCGGCCGCCCTGCGGGTTTTCTTGAAGAGGAACTCCCTGACCGGCTCATCCATTTTTTTGCAGGTCCTTCCATATCCCGGCCAGGGCCTTGCGCCACCGGGGGTTTTCCAGGGCCAGGCCGCGCCAGGTTTCGCCTTCAGCCACCCGTGACTCCAGGATCTTCCAAGCCGCCGCGTGGTCGAACTCCTTCCACAGGGCCCCGGCCCGGTAGAGGTGCTCGCAGTCGGCCAGGGCCAGGAGCCCGGCTGTGCCCTTTTCAAAGTCGAACCGCTTCCAGTGGGCTCCGGCGTAGAACACGTACCGGGCGTCCCGGATTTCCAGGAGTGCCGCGAGGCCCGCATCGTGGTCGAAAACCTTCCACTCCAGGCCCGCGTGATACAGAAATTTTTCGCTATGCAGCTCCGCCAGCGCCGCGAATCCCTTTGCAAAATCAAACCTCGGCCACAGCCGTCCGGCCCGGAACAGGGTCTCCGGGTCCCCCAGGGCGATGAGGCGGGCAAGGCCTTGCTGGTGGTCGAAGTTCTGCGCTTTTCCAGCCTCGTACAGGGCCAGGGCCTGGGAGGGTTGCCGGGGAGGCTTCATGATTCCGCCTCCATGGTCACCACCGTGCCAAAGGGCGGCCGGAAGGATTTTTGCCCAGGGGGCACGGCCCAGACCGTGCGGGGATAGGGGCGCAGGGCGTCCAGGTCGTAGACGTATCCGTCCGTGATCACCAGAAGAGCCTCGGTGTGGCCCAGGAGATAGCGGTTGAACAGGGGCGCGAAGAACGTGGCCCCCCGTGATCCGGACCGGAGGAACCGCCAGTCGCCCCTCTGGTAGAAATAGGGTTTTTCATCCGGCGCCGTGGCGAAAAACCCGCCCGCCTTCCGGGGCACGAACAGATCCTGGTCCATGCAGACCAGACTCACCCGGAAGTCCCGGGCGAGATCCTCCACCACGCCGAAGGCCTGTTCCAAGAGCGCCGGTTGGGCGGCCATGGAGCCGGACACGTCCACAGCCACGGTGACCAGGGGGTTGTGCCGATGGCTGCGGCCCGGGGCGTAGATGCCCGCGTCGAAATACCGGCGGTTGGGGCGGCTCCAGGAGGTGCGCCACTGGGTGGACATGGAGGCCCGGTCCACCAGGTTGCGGATACGGGCCTTCCAGGAAGTATTTGCCAGAGCGGGCTTTTCCAGGAGCCCGGCCAGCTCGCCATAAAGCCGCTCCCCCTCACAGTCCCCGCTTTGCTGGATAAAGCGAAGAATGCGCTTCTTGCCCGCCTCGGCCCGGCTGTTTTCGTCCGCGTCGCCCAGGAGATGCAGGCCCGTGGGCAGGGGTTCGCCCGCGTTGTCCGTGAAACACAGCCCCTCGGCGGCCCCGGCCTTGCCTCCGGGGCGGCCGCCCTTCCACGGGGCCAGGCCCCAGGCCGCCCCGGGGCCGGTCCCGGCCTCGCCGCCGCTCTCCGCGTTCTCCCGGACCCGGGCGGCCAGCCAGTCGTACACCTCCTCCCAGGAAGCGTCGCCGAGCCTTCCCTTGCCCGGGTTTTTGGAAAAGGCCGCCGGGATCACGGGCAGGCCCGGGGGGAGCCTCACCACGGGGGTTTCCTGGACGCCCTTGCGGGAGAAGAAGGTCTTTTCGTGCTCAACGAGAAACGAGTTGATGACCATGTCCTGGGCTAGGTTCCGCAGATGGGGATTTTTGCTTTTGCCCGACCGGGAGCGGTGGGCGTGGTCCAGGACCACGTGGAGCATCTCGTGGACCAAAAGGCCCAGGAGGTGTTCCGGTTGGGTCTGTTCCACGAAGCCGGGGCGGTAATACAACTGGAACCGGCTCCGGGTGACGGCCAGCGCCAGGGTGGGGAGGTCCGGGTGGGGGACGAAGTCCGTGAACTGGTAGAAATAGGAGGCAAACCGGCTCCGGGCCCAGAGCATCCCTAGGACCTTGTCCCAGGCGGCCGTTGTACCGTCTGCGTGCATCATATCCATTTGGCGAATAAGCAGGCCACGAGAAAATCCCCCCTGCCCCCCTTTGTCAAAGGGGGGAACCCGCTTCGGGCCTTGCTCGCCCAAGAATGTCCCTTGTGCATGGTCTGCCTGTTTCGTGAATGGGTATCAGTCCTCCAGCACCTCTCCAAAGGCCCGGCCCACTGATTCGGCCAGGTCCGGGTCCGGGATCAGGGCCAGGGCCGCCGGGATCTGGGAGAACACCCCGCATTGGCGCACCAGGCGGTGGAAAAAACTCACCCGCAGGTCCGCCCGCAGGAGGCCGGTGAAGGCCAGGAAATGGGCCAGGTCCCCCAGGCCGTTTTCCGCGCCCAGACCGCCCGCCAGGTTCCGTTCCCGCAGCACGGTGAGGGCCCCGGACAGGGCCCAGAGCACATCCTCCACCGGCAGCCGCCCCTGGCGGACCTCCTCCATGCTCCCCGGGTCCCCGGCCAGGACCTGGCTGGTGGTGATGCTCCGGGGCACGGTGATCCCCAGGATGAACTCGTCCGCCGCCACCGGCCCCACCAGGGAGGCGATGACCTTTTCCAGGGTGTGGTCCCCGGCAGCGGAAAGGTGCGCGGCCAGGGCCTCGTGAAAGGCCAGGCCGTAGGAGAGCTTGAGGGCCTGGGAAACCTGGTGCCAGCCCCTGGGGTTGGGGTGGATGGCCGCCTCGTCCCAGAGGCGTTCCGGAAACCGGGCGATGTACTGGATCACCGAGGGGTGGATTTTTTCCGCATGGGCCCAGGAGAGCCAGGAGGCCGCATCGGGCCTGAGATGAAACACGGCCAGCCGCCCGTCCAGGGCCGAGTCGTCGAACTCGGTGACCACGGTTTCGTCCGCCTCGCCCAGGTTCCCGGCCAGGACCACACAGGTGCGTTCCGGCAATATGTGCTCACCGCAGACCCGTTCCGTGATGATCTGGAACAGGGTCTGGATCACCGTGGGATGGGCCCGGTTGGCCTCATCCAGGAACCAGAGGATGCCGCCGTACCCCTCGGGCACGGCCTCGGGCGGAATGAACCGGGGCCGGTAGTAGACCATGCGCCGGGACTCGTGGTCCGGCACGGGGAAGCCCCCCAGGTCCACGTTTTCCTTGAAGGCCAGGCGGGTGTCCATGAACAGGAAGTTTTTTGCCAGAGCCACCTGCTTCACCGCGTCGGACTTGCCGATGCCCGGGTGCCCCAGGATCTTCACCGCGTAGTTGATGCCGGAATCCGCGTCCAGGTACCGGGCCAGGATCTGCTTCAGCTCCGGCATGGTCACGCTGATGGGTTGTTTTTTCATGGCCTTGGGTCTTGATTCATGGAATCCGCGGATTCGTTATGCTTTTCATTCAACAACATAAAAAAACGAGGCGGGAGCATGACGCCCCCGCCTCGGGAAAAACCGGCTGCGTCAGGGGACGCGTTACGGGTTCATGGTGTAGGCGTCCACCAAGCTGTATATATTCTTTTCCAGAACGCGGTCGAATTTTTCCTTATCATGGACCGGGTTCTTGATCATCTTCAGGCAGGCTTCCTTCTGGGCGTCCGTAGCCGAGGACTTGCTGTGGATGTCCAGGGCGTAGCGGTTGAAGTCCCGCACGAACATGTTGAAGATCATGTCCAGCCGGTCGTCGTCCACGCCCTCGATTTTGGCGCTTTCGATGATGAGTTGTCCGTAGGCCACCAGGGTGAAAACCTCGCCCACGGCCAGCAGGAAGTCGAAGTCGTTCAACATCTGGTTGCCCAGTTCCATGCCCGAGGCCATGAGGAAGTCCTGGTAGGCCTTGATCTGCTCCTTGAACACCTTGACGTTGGGCAGGTCCACGGAGTTGTAGGCGATGTTGAAGTCGTGGAACTGGATCTTGCCGTAGCCCCGGGTGCGACCCTGTTTGAAGAGGTAGCTGTCGTCCGTGGCGTCGTTGCGCTTGGGAATTACGGGGTACTCCTTGGGGTTGAAAAAGTAGTTGGGCAGAAGCTTGGCGATCAGGGCCATGTTCACATGGCGGGTGCCCTCCAGCTTGGGGAAGCCCCGAAGCTCCATCACGGCCTGGGAGAAGTAGTTGTCCTTCTCGAAGCCCTTGGCCGCGATGATGTCCCACAGCATCTCGTGGACTTCCTCGCCCTGGATGGCCACCTTCATTTTCATGATGGGGTTGAAGAGCATGTAACGCTTGTCGTCTTCCGAGGCCGCGCGCAGGTAATCCGTGGCGCGCAGGCCGAAGAGCTTCATGGCGATGAGGCGCAGGTAGCTGTCCATGAACAGGCGCTTGACGTGGGGGAAGTCGGTGACGAACTTGTGGTACACGTTCCGGTGGGCCGCGTGGTTCAAGGCCTCATAGAACGAGTGGGTGACGATGCCCGTGGCGCCGGAGCCGATGTTGAACTTGCAGATGTTGATGGTGTTCAGCATGTCGTCCCAGGCCTTCTGGCCCCGGGCGGAGATGTCGGCGTCCGTGATGGGATAGTCGTGCAGGATGAATTCGGACACGAAGTTCTGGGCCTGGATGACGTTCTTCACGCACTCGAACTTCTCGTGGTGGGCGTCCACCATGAAGAACACGTACTCATCCGTGTCCGCGATCTTGCCGAAGACCGAGATGGTGGAGGCCTCGTTGCCGTTGCCGATGTAGTACTTGCTGCCCCGGGCGAGGTACGTGCCGTCGGCCTGGGGATAGAGCTTCATCTCGGACGAGTAGATGTCCGCGCCGTGCTCCTTTTCCGAAAGGCCGAAAGCGCAGAGGGGGTTCTCCCGAAGCTGGGCCACGGCCCGGTGCTTGAGTTCCTCGTTGTCCCCCAAAAAGAAGGGGTCCAGGCCCAGGGTGGACACATGGTACATGTACCAGTAGGCCGCGCCGTAAAAACCCGTGATCTCGGAGAATTCGTACATGCGGTACGTGCTATAGTATTGGTCGTCAGTGCCGTAGCCCTTGGGCAGGAACAGGGTCTCGAAGATCCCTTCCTTTTTGCAGAACTCCGCGAAATCGTAGGTGAACTCAAAGGAGTAGAGATCCTCCTTCATTTTTTTCAGACCTTTGTTCTCGAAGAACTCGATGGTCTTTAGCATGATTTCTTTGGAGCGTTCGTCGGGGTAGTTCCGGTCCTTGTATTTTTTCGGATTGAGAAGAAGCATCGCGTTCCTTTCTGGCATGGATGTAAGCGGCTGAAATCCCGCATTTTTCTCATGATGCTTAATCTTGAATTGTAGAAGGATGGCTGGAAACTGTCAAGGGGTTATGTCCCAGGCGGTTACCGAAGCGGCTGCCGCCGGCCAAGGGGACGGGTCCGGGAAAGACGAGGGAGGAAAGCGAGTTCCGCCGGAAACCTTCATTTTTTTAACGACTTGATTTCCAATGATTTCGCTTGACCCCGATCCTTCGGCAATGTTATGCTTTAAACTAAATGGTCGGGAATATCAGCGCGTTGCACAGTATCAACAAAAGTCTTCCTTGAAAACGGGCCGCTCGGCGGCTCTCCTTGCCCGTTTCGCCAGGATAATACGCCCCGCCGGGCGATGCCCGGTTTTTCTCCAGTCACCAAAAACAGGCCGCCAAGGTGCCGGTCAGGCCGCCTACCTCCGGAGATCCTTCCATGCATACCCCTCTTGTTCCCTCCACGAAAGGAAGCAGCATGACGAAAAGACGGATGACCCTTATTGGTTGTGCCCTGGCGGCATGTACGCTGATCCTCACCTTTTTTCCGGCCATCTCGGCTGCGAGCGCATTTCGCTGGAAGGTGGCGACCCTGGCTCCCAAGCAGGTGGGCTGGTCCGTCCAGATGCAGACACTGGTGCTGCCTTATGTCGAGAAGGCTACCAACGACGACCTGCGCCTCAAGGTGTTTTGGGGCGGAGTGATGGGCAATGACCAGGAATATCTGTCCAAAATGCACATCGGCCAACTCCAGGGCGCGGGCGTCACGGCCATGGGCGCCCACATCGCCTGCCCGGAGATGGTGGTGCTGGGGCTTCCCTTTCTTTTCAACAACTACGACGAAGTGGACTACATTCGCGAGGTCATGTTCCCCACCTTCGATTATTACTTCCAGGAAAACGGCTACAAGCTCTGGCTGTGGTTCGACCAGGACTTCGACCAGGCCTATTCCTCCAAGTTTCCCATGAACAAGGTGGAGGACTTCAAGAATTCCCGGTTCCAGTCCTGGTACGGCCCCCTGGAAGTGGCGATCCTCCGGACGTTCGGCGCAGACCCCATCCCCATGCCACCCACCGAGGCGCCCTCGGCCTACCGTACGGGCGCCATCGACGCCAACTTCGGGCCGGCCATCTTCATGGTGGGGAGCCAGATGTACACCTCGGTCAAGTACATGAACGACCTGAAAATCCGGTATGCGCCCGCCATCGTCATGACCACCGAGCAGGCCTGGAAGGATCTGCCGGCGCAGTACGAGGCCAACCTCATTGCCGGTCGTCCGGAGCTCGTGGCAGCCTTCAACAAGGGCGTTCGCGAGGACAACACGCGGTGCATCGAGGGCATGATCAAATACGGCGTGGAAAAGGTTTCCATGACCCCGGAAAACGCCAAGGACATCCGGGACCGCGCTCTCACGGTCTACGACAGCCTGGCCGGAAAGCTGTATCCTCCAGAGCTGCTCCAGGAAGTCCAGCGGCACCTGTCCGCCTTCCGCCGGGGTCAGACCCTGGCCAAACCCGCGCCGGTACTGGCCCGGACATACAAACCCGCTGAAAAAGTGGCCGCGACGGCCAAGCCCGAACTTCCGCCTGTGGTGGAAGCTGCCAAGCCTGTGGTGGAAGCCGCCAAGCCCGTGGTGGAAGCTGCCAAGCCCATGATGGAAGCTGCCAAGCCTGTGGTGGAAGCTGCCAAGCCCATGATGGAAGCGGCCAAGCCCATGATGGAAACGGGCAAGCCCATGATGGAAGCGGGCAAGCCCATGATGGAAGAGGCCAAGCCCATGATGGAAGCGGCCAAGCCCGTGGTGGCCGCGGCTCCGGCCATGGAGGAGGAGGCCGAAGCGGCTGTGGATGAAACCGCCAAGGTGGAGGCCGGCGACCTGGAGGCCATGGCCAAGGCGTATCAGGAATCCCTGGCCGCCCAGGCCCAGGCTGAAAAGGACCAGAAGGCCGCCGCCAAGGTTGCGGAGGTGAAACCGCCGGAGAAGCGCCTTTCCTCCTGGGAGAAGAGGAAGCGCCTGGTGTGGGCCGTCCAGGAGAAGCTCCAGCCTATGGGCTACTACAACTTCAAGATTGACGGCATTGTCGGGCCCATCACCCTCCAGGGCATCCTGGACTACCAGAAGGACAACGGTCTGGTCCAGACCGGGGCCATCGACGAGGCCCTCCTGGAAAGCCTGGGCGTAAAGCAGCCCTAGCCCCAACCAGGCAAGCAGCTAGCAGATAGCAGAGAAAACCGTAGCCGCCGGCGGCCGAAAGGCCCCGGCGGCTTTCTTTTTGGGGCATTGCTGAACAGGGGAAAAGCAAGGGGCTCGGAGGATTACGCAGATTTTATAAAGAAAAGGAGGATGGCCCGGAAGGAAGGGGAACCGGCCCGGAATCCCTGGGGGGAACCTAGGGTCCTTCGGACGCAGGCAATTCATTGAGGCTGTGTCACAACATGGACTCAATGAATTGCCTGGGCCACTCACGCTTCGGGCTTCCGGGTTGTCCGTGGCACCCGGGGGACCTGCCAGGACGACAAGCAGGCCATAGACCTCCTGAACGCCTGCCTTGCACAAATCTCCTGGCAAATGTATAAAACCAGGACGCAAATACCCAAAAAAAATCAGGAAGTCTCCACGGCAAATGGGCCATGAAATATTCTTGAGTCAACGGAATTGAGTGGCGCCCGTGGCCCCGCGCGGCAGGCGCAGGTGTGAAGCCATATTCTTCGGATGAGACGAGGCCACAGACTTCCCGCGGGGGACGCCGGATTCAGGAATGGCCTACACGACCAAGTTGTCTCCTGGGGCTCTTGTCACCAGGGCCGGTTCAGGTGCGCGATGCACGTGGTCCAGCTGTCAAGGAAAGGAGCATTGCGATGAAAGCTGCGATCTTGATTGTAGCGGTTTTGGCGGGGTTCCTGTCGGCATGGCCGCCCTTGCTCGCGGCCGAGGACAGTTCACTGCCGGGCGTGGATGAACCGGTGCAGCCCCCTTCGAGCCAGGGTGCGCCCCCCGAGGTGCCGCCGCCCCCGGTGTTGACGGCAAAAACAGCCGCCGACTGGTTCGCCGAAGCGGCCAAGATGGAGAGCACAGATCCTGCGGCGGCATGCAGGTGCTACGAGCAGGGAATCGCGCTCTCTCCGGACAACGTGGACATGCAGATGGCATGCGGGGCCGCGTGTGAGCGGGCCAAGATGTCGGCTGTTGCCCTTTCGGCGTACATGGCGGCGCATGTCCTGCGGCCCACGGCGGGCACGTATGAACAAACGGCGCGCCTCCTGTACGAGCAGGGGTTTGTGCGGGACGCGGCGTATAGGGCGCAGGAAGGAGCCGGCAAGTACCCGGACAGCGCCACGCTGAACCTGCTCGCTGCGCGGGTACTGATCTCGGCCGGAAACCCGGCGGCGGCGGTGCCCCTGCTGCAAAAAGCGGTGTCCGCAAAGGCGGCGGACGCGGACACCTGGGTACTTCTGGGCCGTGCGCTGGATCTTGCGGGAAACCGGACGGAGGCAGTGAAAGCCTTCAATGCGGCGCTTGCGATCGACGGGATGAACCGGGACGCCTTGATGGGCAGGGACCGCATCCTCTCGGGGGCACTGGCCGTGGGCGGTCTGATGATCATGCCTGCCGCGGGATGGATACGCATGGACGATACCCTGCGGGACACCCGAACCGGCATGTCCGCGCGGCTGGTGACGGGCCTTTCGGGCTCATCGGAGGAGGCGGCGCGTGCGTGCGTGACACAGGTGTTCCCCGGGGCCGGCAAAGATCCGTTCCCTCTGGAGGAGCACGGGGTATCCACGCCGCGCAAGGGGGCGTTTGCCAGCGTCCGGATGACCATGGCGGAGCCTGACGGCGGAGCTCCGACCACACTGAAATCCGTGTCGGCCCTGGCGTTTGACGTGGACGGCGTGACGGCCGCCCTGGTCACCGAGGACGCGAAGGATGCTGCGGCGGCGTTGGACATGCTTACAGGGCTGCTCGGCCGCGTGATGGCGGTTCGTCAAGTGGCTGGGACCCCGTCGAAAGGAGTCATGAGATGAGGCACAGAACCTTTCGTGCGTTCATGGCCGCTTTCGCTATTTTCTGGTTTGCGTGCGCCCTGCCTGCCGAGACCCCGGCCGGAGACTGGTCAGAGGATGCGAGGAACAAGGAGGTTCTGCGGGCAAGCATCAAGACGTCTTTGGACCGGATCGCCCAGGCAGGGCAGAGGGTGAACGACGCGCTCGCCACCGTGGGTGACGCCGAGAAGTGGGAGGAAGGGAAGTGGGCCGAAGTGGGCTCCGCCATGGACGAATACGCCCAGGCCTGCGACACGGAGCTGTCGGACATCGACTTCCACGTGCAGCAACTCCTCGAACTGGACCCCACGGCCTATGTGCCCCCCATCGATGTGAAACCGCCGGATTTCGTCACGTACCTTGGCCGTTTGCGGGGAGTCAATCAGGACCTGCGCGCCCGGTACGACAAGACCAACGAGATCGAAGCAAGCATGCGCGAGGGCAAGAAGCGCGTGGTGCGGGAGATGCGGGAGAAAACCGAAGAAGAGATGAGTGCAACCACTGGCGTGCCGATTGGGGAAAAACGGCCTGCCGATGACCAGGACAAAGGCTCGGACGAAAAGCTGAAGGACACGCTCGAGAAAGGGGCCACCAAACTTCTGGACACACTCGTTGGAGGAGCCGGGTTAGCCATATGGGGCCTCAAGCTCAATTTCGGGTTGTACTACTACGGCCAGGAAATGAAGGCGCAGGTACGGTCCATAAAGAACTACGACGAAGGTATCGCCTGGGTCCAGCAATACCGGACCAAGACCGGGGAAGCCATCGACAAGACGGACCGGGGGCTCGAAAAGCTGACCAAGTTGGACGGCCAGAGCGGGAAGGTCCGGGACAAGGCGGCGGAGATCCAAAAGAAGTTCAGCCAGTATACGGAAACTGGAAAAGAAAGGCAGAAGCGGGAACGCGACCAGGAGATGCAGGAGTTTTATGACAAAGAACGAACCCCCTGTTCCCCATGCTACTATTGGCCTGCCGACCCTCCCAAGACCATCGAGGTTTCGGAGTACATGGACGAAGTCAAGTCGATTCTCGACGAACTCACAAGCGCCGTGGATGCCGCCATGGTGGGGGGCGACCCGCTGGTCGTGGCTGAGATTGTGGAGAGCCGGGGATGGGATCTTTGGAATAAGTACCAGAAGGCGCGAGAGCAGTACGACAAGGCCGTGGAGGCATACAACCAGGCTGGTGCCAGGTACGGGGAAACCACGAATCAGGCAGGCCAGGAATACTCGGCCGCCACGACAGCGATCTACGCCCGGAGATGGGAGCACACGAGTGACAGGGACGCGGCGCTTGCCTCGGTGTTGGCGGCCTACCGGTCCAAGACAAACGCGGCGGTTGCCGCGTACAAGCCGATCGCGGCCGCTCTTCAACCGCCGTGCCGCGAGATGGTGAGGCTGACCCTGATCGGAAGGACCGTCTGGTGGGGTACACGGCGGCTTGTGGAAGGGCTGCGAGAGTATGCGTATGCCACCACGTCAAACCTGAACCGGGTGCTCGAGGACCTTTCCGGGCAGCACAAGGCCAACATGGGGGCCGTTTCGAGGGATGCGTGGGAAGCGTGGGAATACATGAGTCAATACAAATACGTGTCCGAACGATTTTCCGATCCGTACGCGTATGCCGCATCGGAATTCCGGTGGGGCCGTTCCATAGAGGAGGTGCAGTCATCCCTGCGGGGCGCCGAGAACTCCATGAGAGCCGGGGCGGAGTTCGTGGCAAAACGGTTGGGGGATTGCCAAGCCAGGGCGACAGAGGCACAGACACAGGCCGGGCAATTTGAAGAGGAAGTACGCGAGGTCCTGGACAAGGATGCCAAGGTGATCGCGACCGCGTGGACCGGTCTGTATCAAGGGATTGGGTTCCCGGAGGTGACGGCCCGGGAGTTCAGCGTATGGCAAATCGGAAACGAGAAACCCAAGGACCGTATCGAGTGGTACTACGATCTCTTCGAGAAGCGATTTGCTTTCACTGAACCCGACTCGTTGGCCAAGATCAAGGAGATCGACTTTACGAGCATGGCCGACAAGATCCGCGAGGTCGCGGACGAGATGAACGCTTGGTACGAGATCCTGGCGTTTTACCGCAGTCGCAGGGAGGTTGCGCTGAACCGAATGGACGCCGTGTGCAACAAGGTTGCGGGGTATGGGTTATTTGAGCGCCCCGCCGGCGGGGCACTAGACGCACTGCGCAAGGAGTTGACCGGCGATCCCTGGAAAGGCTGGGTCACCTCCCTGGAAGCGGCCGCCGCGGCCGAAGCAAAGGTCCCTCGCCCGGAGTACGCCATGATGCCGTGGGGCAACATGTTGCCCCGGCAGCGGCTCATAGCGGCGCAGGCCGCTTTGTACCGGCAGGCACAAAAGGTGATGAAGGACTATATTCTTTCGAAATCCGGCCGCGGGCTGGCTTTTATGGCGGTGAACGCGGACGAATTTACCACTCTGGCGGCGGAATGGGAAAAGCTAAAGCCCCTGTTTGCCCGGTTCGACCAGCTTGCCGGACCCGAACGGGCCAGGGTGAGCCAAGCCCCCGGTGACCAGCAACTCTATGCCATGTATGAGCCGCCGACGAAAACTTACAACGGCATGCCGCCGGTCGTGCGAGGCGTGGCGGCCGATGATCAGCGTTCGCTGGCGGCCCTGTTCATCTGGCTTCGGGAGTATGTGGCCGCAAAGAGCGAGGCGCTCCGGCCGGTGACGGAACCGCAGTTCAACAACGTGTTCGCCGCGTTGGACGCATGGATCACGGGGTATCCCGACGACCTGAAGGCACACCAGGAACTGCAGAGGCGTGCCCAGGAGGAATCCGAACGGCGCCTGAGAGAATGGCAGGCGGCCCAGCAACGGGCCGAAGAGGAGCGGCGTGCAAAGGAGCAGGAAGCCACTCGGACCGCGGAGGCTGAACTCAAAAGCGTCAAGGAAATGTACGCCGCGTTTGCCCTCGCCTACCGGAACCGGGATGAAAGGGGCTTGCTGCAGCATGTGTCCACCGACTGGGAAGCGGCGGGGGACATGACCTACGACGACCTGGAAGAGAGCCTGCAAAACAGCTTCTCGGTGTTCGACGAAGTGGAGTTCAGCATACAGGATCTCCAGCTACGCCGGATCGCAGACACGCTGTATTCGGCTTCCTACAAGGCAAGTCTTGTCGGCAGGATACGGAGCCAGGGCCTGGTACACGAGGAAAACTCGCAGGTGAGCGACGAGGTGGTGATTACCCCGTCCGGTCCGAAAATCCATCGCACCTCGGGCGGCAGGATCTGGTTGAAGTAGGAAAAGGGTTTTCCGGCCCCCGGACCATGCCGGGGGCCGGGGGCCTCACCCAAAGCCGCTGGCAAACCGCGGAGGCGGGGATGGTGTCGCGTGCTCTTTGAAAAGTGGGGGCGAAATGGGTTCGACGGGAATATGGAGGCTATGGCTGCATAGCGAGCTGTCCGCCTACTCGTTAACACGTTGGAATAAATATAATCGCATACGATTTTAACTACGCCCTAGCCGCTTAAGGATTGCGCCCTTCCGGACTTTTTCTGCGGATCCGGAAAGGGCGTCGACTGGGGCATTTTTGAAATGGCTTCTGTTCCTTTGGTTGCGATTATTCCCCTACCGGCCCTTGAACACGGGCTTCCGCTTTTCCAGGAAGGCCGCGAACCCCTCGGCCCGGTCCTCGGTCTCCCGGACCCGGGCGCTCCCCTCGGCCTCCACGGCCAGGCCCCGTTCCAGGCCGTGACACCCGCCCGCGTGCATGGCCTTCAACACGCAGGCCACGGCCACGGGCGGCCGCTCGGCCAGCACCGCCGCGAAGGCCAGGGCCTCGGCCAGAAGCCTGTCCGCTGGAAAGACCTTGTGCACCAGGCCCATTTCCAGGGCCTGCCCCGTGGTCAGCCTGCGGGAAAACAGGATCATGTCCAAGGCCCGGTCCCGGCCCACGGCCCGCGGGAGGCGCTGGGTGCCGCCCCATCCCGGGATCAGCCCCAGGTTCAGTTCCGTCAGCCCCAGCATGGCCCTGGGGTTGTCCGTGGCCAGGCGGAAATGGCAGCAGAGGGACAGTTCCAGCCCCCCGCCCAGGGCGTGGCCGTTCATGGCCGCGATAACCGGCTTTTCAAAACCATCAAGCTTGGTCCAGGTCTCCCGCCCCAGCGGCCCGGTGACGTGCTGGTTGGCCGCGTCGGAAACGTCGAATCCGGCTGAAAAGCACTTGTCTCCGTCCCCGGTGATGACCAGCGCCCGGGCCTCCGGGTCCGCGACCACCTCGTCCAGGGCCCGGTCGAAATCCCGCATGGTGGCAAGATCAAAGGCGTTGGCCGGCGGATGGGCCAGCGTCAGCAGGGCCACGTGACCCTTCTTTTCCAGGCGGACGTTTGCGTAGTCCATGCTCCCTCCCTATTTGGACGCCTTGCGGTACCCCAGCCGGTCCATGGCGATGATCTGCTTGCAGATGTTGGACGACCCCTCCACGATGACGTAGGTGGGGATGTCCCGGTAATAGCGGGCCACGGGGTACTCCGTGGAGTAGCCGT
>Ga0180009_10003591_pt1 | contig 17584 bp, 10 predicted proteins | sample OS_PC_MetaG_FD_123537 | JGI IMG/M metagenome (GOLD analysis project Ga0180009, IMG submission 123537) | Groundwater microbial communities from the Aspo Hard Rock Laboratory (HRL) deep subsurface site, Sweden - OS_PC_MetaG | ecosystem: Environmental > Aquatic > Deep subsurface > Groundwater... | reverse complement strand
TGGTTCCCTGCCGGGAACCTGAATGTCAGCCCGGAACACTAGGCAACCTGCTGATTGTGTTCTGGATTCACAAACATTTGACGACCTCCACCCGGGAATCAAATGTTTGATCCAGAACACTAGAAGGGTGCGCCCGGGCGCCAGCGAAGCGCGTATGGCATAACTGCGGGCCGTTAGACCAGAGCTGCCGCCTGCTGCCAAGTGAAGAATTCGACATGCGGGGGTCCGGTCTGGCGGGGCTCCGGCAGTTCGACGCGTTGACAATTGTTGTCAGCGTTCCTTATTGCTGTGCAGCCGTGATGCCGTTGGGGTTTCACTGACGGGAATGGTGCGTCTTATGTTCCCATCCCGTTCCACTCGAGACTCTCCGGCCGCACCGTCCGGAATTCAAGTGAAATCCCAGCTGCCGCCAGTTAGCCGGCTGGGTCCTGCCAGCCGCAGGGCTGCTCAATCACCGTCGGCGGGGGTTCCCGTCCGAACTTATGCCTTTCGAGGACTTTAATGCTCTCTCTTGGAACAATCGCCTCCAGGTTTTTTGGTACCTCCAATGAGCGCCAGGTGCGCAAATTCCGACCTGTCGTGGAGGCGATCAACGGGCTCGAGAATGAACTCGAAGCGCTGAGCGACGATGAGCTGCGGCAGCGAACCGAGATCTTCAAGCAGGATATCGCAAACGGCGCGAGCCTCGACGACCTCCTCGTTCCGGCGTTTGCGACGGTCCGGGAAGCGGCCAAGCGGACGCTCGGTCAGCGCCACTTCGATGTCCAGCTGATCGGCGGCATGGTGCTCAACAAGGGCGATATCGCCGAGATGAAGACCGGTGAAGGCAAAACGCTGGTGGCGACCCTTCCGGTCTATCTCAATGCGCTGACGGGGCGGGGTGTCCACGTCGTCACCGTCAACGATTACCTGGCAAGCCGCGACGCCGAATGGATGGGGCAAGTCTATCGTTTCCTGGGGCTGAAGGTCGGCTGCATCGTGCATGGCCTCGACGACGAAGCGCGCAAGGCGCAATACGCCTGCGACGTGACCTATGCAACCAACAACGAACTCGGGTTCGACTACCTTCGCGACAACATGAAGATGAGCGCCGAGGAGATGGCGCAGCGCGGTCATGCCTTCGCGATCGTCGACGAAGTCGACTCGATCCTGATCGACGAAGCACGCACGCCGCTGATCATTTCCGGTCCGCTCGACGACAAGGCCGAGCTCTATGTCGCCATCGACAAGTTCATCCCGGGCTTGCAACCCGAACATTACGAAATCGATGAAAAGCAGCGGCAGGTTGCGCTTTCCGACGAGGGTAACGAATTCATCGAAGGGCTGCTTGCGGAAGCCGGACTGCTCAAGGGGTCGACGCTTTACGACGTCGAGAACGTAACCGTCGTGCACCACGTCAACCAGGCGCTGAGGGCACACAAGCTGTTCCAGCGCGACAAGGATTACATCGTCAAAGGCGGCGAAGTCGTCATCATCGACGAGTTCACGGGCCGCATGATGCCGGGCCGGCGGTATTCGGAAGGTCTCCACCAGGCGCTGGAAGCCAAGGAAGGGGCGGATATCCAGCCCGAAAACCAGACGCTGGCTTCCATCACCTTCCAGAACTACTTCCGCCTTTACGACAAGCTTTCAGGGATGACCGGTACGGCGGCGACGGAAGCTGCCGAATTCATGGACATCTACGGCCTCGACGTGATCGAGATACCGACCAACGTCACAGTCGGGCGGGTGGATGAGGACGACGAGGTCTATCGCACGCAGACCGAAAAATACCGCGCGATCATCATGGAGATCTCGGATGCCGTGCGGCGCGGCCAACCGGTGCTCGTCGGTACGGCGTCGATCGAGAAATCGGAATATCTGTCCGAACTGCTCAAGGACAAAAAATACATCGGCGACCTCGCCAAGAGGATCCTCGACCAGGCCGAGACCTTCAAGTCGCCCAAGGAAGCCGAATACAAGGCGCATCTGGAAGGGATCGGCGAGCATCTCGCCGGGCTGGTGAAGAGTGCCAAATCCGGCAAGCCGCTCATTGATCACAAGGTGCTCAACGCCCGCTACCATGAGCAGGAAGCCAACATCATCGCACAGGCCGGAGTTCCCGCCGCGGTGACGATCGCGACCAACATGGCCGGGCGCGGAACCGACATCCAGCTTGGCGGTAACGTCGAATTCCTGGTGCGCGACTGGCTCGACGAGGAAGCGCGCGCGGGCCGTGAACCTTCGGAAAAGGACATCGCCGCGAAGCGCAGCGAGATCGAAAAGGACGTCGCGGCGAACAAGCGAAAGGCGCTTGAGGCAGGCGGCCTTTATGTGGTTGCCACAGAGCGCCATGAAAGCCGGCGGATCGACAACCAGCTGCGCGGCCGTTCGGGACGTCAGGGCGACCCGGGCCGATCGAAATTCTCTCTGGCGCTCGATGATGACCTGATGCGGATCTTCGGGTCCGACAAGATGGATAGCATCTTGAGCAAGCTGGGCATGCAGGAAGGCGAGGCGATCACGCACCGCTGGATGAACAAGTCGCTTGAAATGGCGCAGAAAAAGGTCGAGGCGCGCAACTTCGATGCGCGCAAGCACGTGCTGAAATACGACGACGTGATGAACGACCAGCGCAAGGTGATCTTCGAACAGCGTCTCGGGATCATGGAAAGCGAGGACGTGTCGGAGATCGTGGCGGATCTGCGCCGGCAAGTGGTCGCAGAACTCGTCAACAAGCATATCCCTGAAAAGGCATATGCCGAGCAGTGGGATACCGAGGGGCTGATAGAAGCCGTGAAGGGCGTCTTCGGCCTCGAATTGCCGGTCAAGGACTGGGCCGACGAAGAAGGCATCGCCGACGAGGAAATCGAAGAGCGGATCAACAAGGCCGTTGACGAGCGCGCTGCGGCGAAGGCCGCGGAAATCGGATCGCAGCTGTTCCGGCAGATCGAGAAGATGGTGCTGTTGCAGACGCTCGATCACTTGTGGCGCGAGCATCTCGTCATGCTCGAACATCTGCGGCAGGTGATCGGTTTCCGCGCCTACGGGCAGCGCGATCCGCTCAATGAATACAAGACGGAAGCCTTCGTGCTGTTCGAAGCTCTGCTGGGCCGCCTGCGCGAAGCCGTCACCGGCCAGCTGATGCACATCGAACTGGCGCCAAACCAGGAAGAAGAATTCCTGCAGCACGACGAACTGCCGCCGATGGAGGCACACCACATCGATGCGACCACCGGGTTCGATGAATTCGAGATGGCCGATGCGGTCATCGAGGGGCGCGCGCATTTCGACGACGGTAGCGACGAGCGGCGCGCTCCCTTGCAGACCCGCAAAGGAGCCGACAAGGTCAACCCCATGGACCCTGCGACCTGGGGCAAGATCTCACGAAATGCGCAGTGTCCTTGCGGCTCGGGCAAGAAATACAAGCACTGCCACGGCAGTAACGGTTAGGTAGACCGGCCATGGCGCATGCGACCGGCCACGGATTCCGGAAGTTGGGCCGTGCCGCGGCGAACCGCAGGTGGGGTGGGCGTTGCTTGCTGCAATTCTCGGGGGGCGAGAATCGCATGGAGGTACAGCGACCTTGCGAATAATGGGGCTGGTTGCTGCGACACACGATAGTGGACTGGCGCTGCTCGAAGACGGCGTGCCGACGCTTGTACTGGAGGAAGAGCGGCTCAACCGGGAAAAGCGCACCAAGGCATTCCCCCGGCATTGCCTGATCGAGGCGATGGGGCCACGTGCAGCCGGGCTTGCCGACGTCGATCTCATTACAGCGCCGTGGGATGAGAAGAAGCTTCTGCATAGTTTCTCGCGGGTCATATTGCGGGGGCTGCCACAAAGCCTGCATCTCTTGCGCGAGGGTTCGCATACGCCGCAGAGAAACGAGATCGTGCGGCTGAGTGCGATCCTGAAGCGGCGCATGAAACGCATAACCGAAGGCGCATCGGCGGTGCCGCCTATCGTGTGTGTGGGACATCACGATTCACATGCGGCAACTTTCTTCGTTTCGCCTTTCGAGGACGCCAACGTTCTGGTCATGGACGGATTCGGCGACGATGCGGCCACCAGCACCTATTCGGGGCGCGGCAACAGGCTCGTACGGCACAGCCAGGAAGTGATTCTGAATTCGGTCGGGCTGGTTTACACGTTCGTCACGAAGTTTCTCGGATTCAGCGGCTTTTCCGACGAGGGCAAGGTCATGGCGCTCGCCGCATGCGGCGACGACCGCTTCGTCGAGCGGTTCCGGGATGTGATCGGGCTTCGCGATCACGGCCGCTATGCGGTCAACATGGATTATTTTCTCTATCCAAGGTACGGCGAGCTGAAGCCGCTGTCGGCCAAGTTCTATGAAGTCTTTGGACATCCGCGGGTTCCCGGCAGCCAGCTCGACGAGCGGCATATGGCGATTGCCAAGGGGTTGCAGACGATGACGGAAGAAGTTGTCGTGCATATTGTCCGCGGGATGCTGGAAGCACGGCCGTCACGCAATCTCGTCATGACCGGCGGAGTGGCGCTCAATTGCGTGGCGAACGCCAGGGTGCTCGAAGATACCGACGTGGAGCGGCTTTGGGTTCCACCGTGCGCATCGGATACCGGTGCGCCGCTTGGCAGCACGCTGTGGCACTGGCATCAGACGATGAGGAAACCGCGCGGCTTCGAATTGACGCACGCCTCCTTCGGACTTGCCTATTCCGACCAGGACATCACGCAAGCGCTTGCAGCTGCGGGTTTGGAAGCAGAGCGCCTTGACGAGAGGGATCTGGTCAATCGGGTTGCCAGCGATCTGGCCGACGGCAAAATCGTCGGATGGTTCCAGGGCCGGTTCGAGATGGGTCCGCGTGCACTCGGCAACCGGTCGATTCTGGCCGACCCGCGGCGGGCCGAGATGCGCGATGTGATCAATGCAAAGATCAAGCATCGCGAAGCCTTCCGGCCGTTCGCCCCGGCGGTCCTCGAAGAGCGCGCTGCCGAGTTTTTCGAGATTTCGCAGCCCGATCCCTTCATGACGCTGGCGCCGCATGTCCGGAAAGATAAGCTGAGCGTCATCCCGGCTGCGGTGCACGTCGATGGCACCGGGCGGATCCAAACCGTGTCGCGGGCGCAGAACCCTCTCTACTACGACCTTATCGCTCAGTTCGGCGAACTGACAGGTGTGCCCGTTCTCCTCAACACCAGCTTCAACCGGCATGAGCCGATCGTGGCGCGGCCGAGCGAAGCGATCTCGTGCTATCTGAGGACGGGGATGGATGTCCTGGCGATCGGCAACCATTATGTGACCGACCGCAACCGACGTTCGCAAGACTGGGCCGAGCGGACGTTCGTGGCGGGGCCCATCTGATCCTGGCCGGTATCAGCGGGGTGTGTTGTGAGCGCTCCGGCGGCTGCGTTGGCGTCGCTGCTTGTCGGCGTAGGCGCGCGAGGCGCGCTTGCGTTTGAGGGCAAGGTGCCTGCGGCAACTGGCGAGTCTCAGATTGCATTTTACGCCAACATTGGGAACCGTTTCAGCGCGACCGGCGGCGTTGCCGCGCGTGCCCGATTTTTTTGAACTAGAGGCTCGCGCGAGCGCTGGCTGGCGGCGGCGGAGGATCTGTCTTGGCGGCGCCTTCAAGAGGGTGAGGAGCCTTCTTTCGGTTTCGCTCAGCGTTGACCACCGGGACGGCTGGCTGACAATGCTTTGTAATTGCTCCTCCACTTCGAGAAGCTGGGCGGTTTGCCCGCAAGCGGCTAAAGGGCGCGATGACAGGCCCACCTCCTGGGGGCGACCGTCTGAGATCGTGTAGCGGCCATCGCAAACGCTGATCTATGGTGGTAGGCGGGTGGTCTCGAAGGAGTCGTAGCCTTGCTTGAGGTTGTTCCAGAACGGCGCCCATTCGCTCGTCCGGTACTTGTCGAGGTTCGCTTCGGTCATGCGGAAGTGGAAGACGTGGATTGGCACGTGGCGCTGACCAGCTTTCAGCGCCTTCTGCACCAGTCCGAAAACTTCATTGATGACGTCGTTGGTCATCGCGTAGCAGCCGACCGACGAGCAGCCGCCGTGGATGAGGATGTAGGAACCGGTGCGCAGCAGCGAACGGTCGAAGACGTTGGGGAAGCCCAGGTTTAGAGAGCGCGGCCAGCGGCCGGAGCGGTGCATCTGTCGGCGGGTGACGGTGTAGAAGCCCTCGGGGGCCTGCTTGTCGCCTTCGGCCAGCTTCGGTCCGAGCGTGCCGGACCAGTTGCAGATGGGGTAGGTCGCGAACAGGAGGTAGCGGTCGTTCCGCTGGATCCACATCTCGAGTTCGGATTCTTCCTTGAAGATGCGGATGAGGACCGGGCTGCCTTCACTCAGGTCGAGTTTTTCCAGCCGGGCGGCCGTTTCGGCGATTTCGGGAGTGCCGGGAAGAGGCAATGCGCCACGAGCCGCCAGTCGCTGCCGCTCGATACGGTCAGGCGCTGCGTCCAGCAATTCAATCGTAAGGGCTTGCGCGGGGAAGACAAACGCTGGGGTGTGGGCCGAGACGAGCGCCAGAAGCGCAATCATGCAGCCGAGCAGGCCGCGCCGCTGGAGCGGGCCGCGAAGCATCCGTATTCGTCTCCAGAGGGCTTTGGTGGATATGTTCAAAGTCCTGTCCTGTATGGTCTCAAGGCCGTCGCATGCATTATAAATCGGCAATGCGAACACTTCGTGATTTTTCCTGTCATAGGTTTACCAAGTGGCGTCGATATGTTCCCGGCGGCTGTTAATGGCAAACTACAACGTATTCGTTCTGCGGCCGAACGACACCACTTTGAGAAGTAAAATCAGTTAGTTACCATGGAATTGTCAGCCTTGCAGCTGCGCGTGAGGCTATGGGTGCCGTCGCTTCCAGGACTGCCCGGCGCGGCCGTATAGCGCTTGCCGCAAACATCGACCTCAGGGGGAATTCCTGTCTCTTCGAACAGGTCGTAGGGGGCTTTCAACTGCGACCAGAACGGGAAGAGTGGGTCGTGGCGGCGTTCCTCAAGATTCGAATCGCTCAGACGGAACGGTAATGCCTGGACTTGGAGCCGGGACTGGCCGCCATCGAGGGCGGCGGTGACCAGCTTCCAGATCTCGTCGACAACCTGGTTGGTCATGGCGTAGCAGCCAATCGACGAGCAGCCGCCGTGGACCATCAGGAAACTACCGGTGCGGCCATGGCTGCGGTCGTAGAGATTGGGGAAGCCCAGGTTGAAGGACCGGTGCCAACGGCTGTTCGGATTGAGCTGGCTCCTCGTCACCGTGTAAATGCCTTCGGGGGACTGGTGGTCGCCCTGCTTCAACTTGGGGCCGAGGCGGCCGGAATACAGGCAGATCGGATAGCTGGCAAAGCGAACGAAGCGCGTGTCCTTCTTCAGCCAGATCTCCAGTTCGAACTCGCGTTTGAAAATGCGCATGAAGATAGGTGCGCCAAGCTCAAGGCCGGCAGTCTTGAGGCGGTCGTCCAAGGAGGCAAGATCGGGCGTTCCCGGGAGTGTCCAGCCGAACGCCCAATAGGTCGAATGCCAAAGGCGTTTTATCGCCACCCGACGGCTGTCGTCGCTGGTGATAAAGCCGCCGATCCGCTTGCCGAGCAGAGTTTCGAGCTTCGATTCCAACAGTGCGGCGCCGGCAATCATGGCTGCGGCAATCGCCAGGAGCGCCACCGAGGCGAGGAAACCCGAGGCCCGCTGTTTAAATCCTGTTGCCGCCATACTGCCTTCCAATGCGTTACGCCGGGGCCAACGCGTGGATGGCACGCGTCAGCCGAATCGTGGCGCGATTAGGAGGGGAAGAACGCGTCAGGTTTGGGGCGGCCGCAGGGGCGGCGCGGTTACAAGCCCAATGCGGCAAGCGGGTTGCTGGTGGCAGCGGGCGCGCGCGACTGATTGGTCGCTGTATCGCTCATGCCGAGGCCGTAGGGAACCAGCTTCGGGATACCGTTGCTGGCGACGGTGCGCATCTTGGAACCCGGTGCCTTGATCGTCTCGAAGGCGATCTGCTCTTCGGAGGGACGCGGAACGAACGGTTCGATGCTCGGCTTCGAGAATCGCGGGCAGGCGCCGGCAGGGTCGAGGGAGCGGTTCGAGGGCCAGGCGACATTGACCACGTATTTCTTCTGGCAAACCACGACGTTGGGCGGAATGCGGTGGGCTTCAAAATGGTCGTAGCCTTCCTTCAGCGTTTGCCAGAAGCGGTACCATTGGTGCTTCTTGTGGCGCTCCATGTTGGCTTCGGTCATGCGGAACGGGAAGGCGTGAACCTGGAAGTTTTCCTGGCCGTTCCTGAAGGATTCGCGGGCCAGAGCGTAGATTTCCTCGATCAGCGCGTCGGTCATAGCGTAGCAGCCGGCCGAGCGGCATTTGCCGTGAACCATCAGGAAGTCGCCGGTGCGGTTGCGCGCCTGATCGTAGGCGTTGGGGTAGCCGAGGTTGAAGGCTATGTGGAACGAAGAGTTGGGGTTCATCTTGTGCCTGGCGACCGTGTAGAACCCTTCCGGGGCCTGCTTATCGCCTTGCACAACCTTTGGGCCCAGATCGCCGGACCAGTTGCAGATCGGGTAGGTCTTATAGTGGTAGAAGCGGCCGTCGTCGCGGGCCTTCCAGACCTCTAGCTCGGATTCTTCCTTGAAGATTCGGATGAACATCGGGGCGCCGGGCTGCATGCCCTTGCGGCCGAGCAGCATCACGGATTCCTTGGAAAGCGGCTGTTCTGAAGGTGGCAGTTGAGGCGCGCCAGCGCAGGCCGCCAACAAGGTGGCAGCAGCTACAATCATCAAAATAGCACGGAAGCCTGACAGGCCCCGTTGTCCCAAGCGGAACGAATTCATCTCGTAGTGCCCCTTAACGAACGCCAACAACAATCGAATCAGCATCGTTAACAAAACGTTAACATCTGAAAAAAGAGTTAGCGATAGCCTCGGTGATCAACTTTTTCCCTGATTTGCAATCTGGCAGGCGAATGCGGCGTTGTCGGGGCGTTCGACGCGCTGGGGATCTGCTCCAATTGATTGAAACGAAAGGGTAAATGTTGGGCGTGGGGGAGTTGCGCGGTCGGCGACGTTCGGTGGGGCGGGCGCAATCTGGCAGAGGGCATATCCGGCGGCACGAGAAAGGGTAGGGCGGGGTTAGCGCAGCGCAACCCGCGGCAAGGGGCACAGCATCCGCGAACTGGTTCGGTGGATTTCGCGGCGCACTATCATCCCCACAAACTGCTAGTGTTCCGACTCTGACATATGGTTCCCTGCCGGGAACCTGAATGTCAGCCCGGAACACTCAGCCCGGAACAACAGGCAACCTTTTGATTGTGTTCTGGATTCACAAACATTTGACGACCTCCACCCGGGCATCAAATGTTTGATCCAGAACACTAGCCAACTGGCGATCTGTTGCTTGCCGCGAGCGATGCGTCAGGGATTATCAGGGTGCGGTCAATGCCGGGAGAAAGCGGGACGATCAGTGTGCCGACGTGTGGATGAGCCGTCGGCATTAAAGATTACGGCCCATCTGCAAGAAGCGGTCGTGGCGCTGGCGGCGGACGCGGTCGGGGGGCATGGCATCGAATTCGGCAAGGGCCAAGGCAATGGCGGTGCCGAGAGCGTCGATGGTGCTCTTTGGATCGCGGTGCGCGCCGCCGACGGGCTCTGAGACGATGCCGTCGATGACGCCGAGTTCTTCCAGGTCCTGGGCGGTGATCTTCATGGCGGTCGCGGCCTCCTCCTTTTTGGCGCTATCGCGCCAGATGATGGAGGCTGCGCCCTCCGGCGAAATCACCGAATAGATCGCATGTTCGAGCATCAGGATGCGGTTTGCGGTGGCAATCGCGACGGCCCCGCCGGAGCCGCCCTCGCCGATGATCACGGCAACAATCGGGACGCCGAGTCCGAGGCAGCAGTCGGTCGAGCGGGCGATGGCCTCGGCCTGGCCGCGCTCTTCGGCGTCGATGCCGGGGTAGGCGCCGGCGGTGTCGACCAGGGTGATGACCGGCAGGCCGAAACGGTCGGCCATCTCCATCAGGCGTACCGCCTTGCGGTAGCCTTCGGGCATGGCCATGCCGAAGTTGTGCTTGATGCGGCTTTAGGTGTCGGACCCCTTTTCGTGGCCGATGACCATGACGGAGCGGCCGCGGAAGGTCGCGGGCCCGCCGACGATTGCGGCGTCATCGGCGAAATAGCGGTCGCCGGCGAGCGGCGAGAAGTCCTTGAACAACCGGTTGATGTAAGCGAGGCAATGCGGCCGCTCGGGATGGCGGGCGACCTGCGTCTTCTGCCAAGGGGTCAGTTTGGAATAAGTGTCGGAGAGCGTCGCGCGGGCCTTTTCCTCCAGCTTCTTGATCTCTTCGGAAAGGCTCTTTTCGGTGTCCTCGTCGATGAGCGCGCGCATTTCGCTGACCTTCGCTTCGAGTTCGGCGATGGGCTTTTCAAAATCCAGGTAGGTGCGTACGGCCGCGGCGCGGTCGGGGGGGAGGTCGTCGGAGATCTGTTCTGTGTTCGCCATGTTCTGCCAGGATCCGCATTTAGGCCTGTGGGCGCGCCCGATCGGCGCGAGGTGACAATGGTTTCAAGCTGTTAGAGCGAGCGGGCGGGACAGTGTCAAGCGCGCCAAGGGCGCAGTGTGAATGGTTTTTCTCGCCACAGGCGATCGGTCCGGGTGCGCGAGGGCGACTGACGGTTTGCAATCGGGGCTGATCGGGCCAAATGGACAGCAATCCGCTGCGGTATCAAATGGCCGTGGCATCGGTCGTGATCGTCTTGGCGCGGGCCCGCAGGCGGGGGGCGCGGCGGAAGCTTTTGAGCTGCATGGCGATGTCATGCTGGATGGCAAGCATCGCCGGGGTCAAAATCAGCACCAGCAGCATTCCGAACCCGAGACCATAGGCCAGCGTGATGACGGTCGGTTTCAGGAACTGCGCTTGGCGGCTCGTTTCGAGGAGAAGCGGAGCCAGTCCGCCGACGGTTGTCAGCGTCGTCAACATCACGGCGCGCAACCTGTCGGCGGTGCCGTCGATGATCGATGACAGCATATCGCGGGTCCGGGTCTTCTCGTCGATGGCAGTTACCAGGACGATGGAGTCGTTGATGATAATGCCAGCCATGCCGATGAGACCGACGACCGAGAACATGCTGAGCGGCGTCGCATGCAGCCAGTGACCCCAGATGGCGCCGATCAATCCGAACGGAATGACGAGCATGACGATCAATGGCCGCGTCCAGGATGCGAAGACCCACGCCAGGATGCAGTAGATGCCGACCAGAGCCGCGAAAAGGCCGATGGTTGCGTCGGAAAGGAATTCGTTTTCCTGTTCGGCAAGTCCGCCGAGCGTCCACCGCACACCAAAGCTTGAAGCGACGTCGGGCAGGATCGTATCGCGCAGTGCCGCCATCGTCTCTGCGGCGGCTTCGGGGTCGTCGGAAAGATCACCGCTGACCTGAATGCGGCGCTCGCCGTTTTCGCGGCGGATCGAGGAGAAACCTTCGATCTCCTCGAAGGTCGCGATTTCGGTCAGGGCGACAAATCCACCGGCTGGCATCGGCAAGGTGGCCTGATGCATGAAAGAGGCGCCGAGTTCGCTATTCGGCAGGCGGACTTTGGCCACGACTTCGCTGTCGTCGCGGGCGAGCTTGACCGCTTCGACGCCGTCGAGGCGCTGACGCAGCGCGGCCGCGATCGACTGGGTGGTAAACCCGAGGGCTTGGCCCTTTGCATTCAACCGGATCATGAGTTCGGGCCGGTCGTAGGCCATGTCGTCCTCGATGCCGGTTGCGGCTGGGTACCTGGCAAGCGCGGCCTTGAGCGATTCGGCGGCGGCCTTGAGCGTCGTTTCCGATGCGCCGCTCAAGCGGACGTCAATGGCATCGCCGCCGGGGCCGGAGCGGTCGCCGCGCAAGGCAAGCGTTTCGAGCAGCGGGTGACGCGCGATCGCGTCCTGCCAATCCTGGATGAAGTCGAAAGCGCTGTAGGTGCGATCATCAGGATCGATCAGTTCGATATCGTAGCTGGCGAGCCGATCGGGCTCCTTGGTGTCAGCGCTTTTGAGGCCGCGGCCGGACGTGGCACCGACCTTGGCAATCGCGACCTTCACGGGCGCTGTACCGTATTTGGCGGCATAGCGCTCGTCGACGGCCTTCAGTGCGCGGTCGAGTTCAGCGACCATGGCGAGGGTGTCGGCGCGCGAGGCGCTGTCGAGCATGGCGAGGTTGGCGCGGATCGTGGCGCGTTCGGGCGAGGAGAAGAACTGCCAGCGGACCGTCTTGTCGACGACGGCGCCGACAGACACCGACAACAGCAGCAGGCCTGTGGCGATGACGGGATAGCGCAGCGAAACCGCCGTGCGTACAATGCGGCGGAAGATGTTCTCGCGGAACCAGTCGAAGCCGCGGTTGACATAGGTGCTCGGTAAATCGAGCAGGCTGCGGCCGGTGTTGTGGGCGAGGGCGTGACGCATGTGGGCGGGCAGGATCAGGAACGATTCGACGAGGCTTGCCAGGATTACAACGGCCACCGTGAACGGCATGTCGGCGATCATGCGGCCGAAGCGGCCGCCGATCAGGCCGAGAACCGCGAATGCGACAACGGTGGTGATCGAAGCAGCGAACACCGGGGCTGCCATGCGCCGTGCGGCAGAGGCTGCGGCTTCTTCCGGCGGCATGCCGCTGCGGGCAAGGTGATCGGCATGCTCGCCGACGACGATGGCGTCGTCGACGACGATGCCAAGGCAGATGATGAGCGCGAACAGCGAGACCATGTTGAGGGTGAAGCCGAAGGCATACATCAGCGCAATGGTCGCTGCCATCGCTACCGGAATGCCGGCGGTGACCCAGAATGCGGTTCGAGACGACAGGAACAAGAACAGAAGTACAATGACCACGGCGAGGCCGGACAGACCATTCTTGATCAGGATGTCGAGGCGATCAGAGATCGCCTGTGCGCGCGGATGGACCAGCTTTACTTCGACGCCTGCGGTCAGCGTGGGCTGGATCGCGGCGACAGCCTTTTCGACCTTGGCCTGGATGGCAAGCGCATCTCCTTGAGCGTCGCGATCGACAGCCAAGAGCACGGCGGCCTTGCCGTTTTCGTAAAGAGCGATTTCGCGGTCGATGCCTTCGTTGCCGACATCGGCGACGTCGCGGAGCAGCACCTTGCTGCCATCGGCGCCGGCACGGATGGCGATGTCGGAAAGTGCTTCGGCGGTGAGAGGCCTGGAAGCTGCGCGAACGCGTGCACCGGTGCGTTCGATCTCACCGACCGGCAGGGTGCCGGTCTCGGCCTTAATGGCCTCGGAAATATCGTTCAGCGAGAGGCCGTATCTCTCGAGGTCAGCGGGACGCACATCGATACGGATTTCGGGTGCGGAAATCCCGTCGAGTTCCACCAGCGTGACGCCCTGGCGGAACAGTTCGGTGCACACTTCCTCGGCAATCCGCTTCAAGGCGTCGACGTCAACATTGCCGGAAACCAGAACGTCGGTAACGCGGTCGCGCCAGCGGTTCGGGCGGATGACGGGTTCATCGATGTCTTCGGGCAGATCGCTGACCTGATCGACGGCCGCCTTGACGTCATCGAGGGCCTGCGTCATGTCGGTCGAGGGATTGAACTCCAGCGTTATGGAGGCCGAGCCGGTGCGTGAGACGGCGGCTACGTCCTTGACGCCCTCGACGGTTCTAAGCTGCGGTTCGAGGCGGGCGACGACGGCTTCATCCATCTCAGCGGGGCCGGCGCCGGGCCAGGCGATGCTGACGGCGATCTGCTCGACGGCGACATCGGGGAAGAACTGAGCGCGGATACGGGTGGAGGCCGCCAGGCCGGCGACGATCATCAACACGAGCAGCAGGTGGGCTGCGGTGCGATGCTGGACGAAGTAACTGAGGATGCCGCGATTATGGTCCGGCAATTGAGAACCAGGGGATTTCATGACCGGCTCTCCGGGTTTGCCATCTTGCGCTCGATGCGGTCGAGGATGCGGCTTTCAGGGGAGGGCTTTTCGAGTTCGCGCAATATCCTGTCGCGGCGGTCGGCTGTCATGTCGGGCCGGTTCCTGACGAACGCTATCAGGGCCTGGCGGCGGTTCTCGTCGAATGCTGCCGGGGTGGGTTCCAATGGGTCCGCGGAGGCAACCGGGGCCTCGCTGGTTGGGCGCTGCTTGACGTTGCGGGCATCGACCTTGATGCCTCGCGAAAGAAATGGCAGGCGGCGTTCGACGTAAGTGGCGCCAAACGGAACGTCGGCGACTATCAGCGTTTCGGCCTGACGGCGGATGATGCGTGCCTGGTGCTCTCTCAGGCGCGATGATTCGTCGATCAACAGGATTCGGCCATCGAGTGTGGCGGCATCTGCGGGGATTACGGCGACTCGGTCCAGCTCGGGTTCGGCAACGTCGATCTTGACGAAGTCCCCGGGGCGCAATGCGTTGATCTCGCCGCCGGTGAGGCGGGCGTAAACCGTGCGGCCTGCCTGGGTCGATGCGATCGCGGCGGGACGGTCAAGGACGGCTGCGGCGGGTACCGATTTGCCCGAAAGGTCGAGCGTCACGACGGCCTTGAGCGGGGCGAGATTCTGTTTGTCGTTCGGGTCGAGCAGATTGCCGAAGTCGGAGTTGCGTACAGGGAAGGACACTTCGAGAGCGGTCGGATCGATCAAAAGCCCGAGCTTTTCGTTTTGCGATACGCGGCGGCCAAGGGTCAGCGCGACTTCGCTCAGGCGGCCCGCAAAAGGCGCTCGGTAACTCGTGTCGTGCAATGCGCGCTCGGCATCGGACAGGGTCAGCCTGGCCCGTGCGACACCGGCTTCGGCCTTGTCGATGCGGCCTTGCAAAGCCAGAAACTCGCGCTCCTTCGCGATGACGTTCTGCCGGGCGGCGGAAACCGCGAGAACGGAATCGTCGCGGATGGTCGATGTCGTCAACTGCTTGTCGAAAAGCCGCGTCTTGCGGACAAGGTCGGCCTGGCGGACATCGGCTTCCGACTTTGCGGCTGCGATTTCGGATTCGATGTGGCGACGGTTCTGCGTGGCTTCGCTCAGCTCGGTCTCGGCCTGGGCGAGAGCCGCCTTGGAATCGACGACGCGGCGCTCGGCCAGTTCGGGATCGATGCGGAAGAGAAGTTCGCCGGCGGTGACGGCCATGCCGTCGCGGAAGTTCGTCGAGATCTCGGTAACAGGGCCGCCAGCAGGTGCGCGGATCTCAAGGCTGTTCCACGCCAGGACCTGTCCGTAGGCGGTGACAACCGGTGATATTCGCGTTTCCTTCAATGTGGCGGCGTCAACCGCGAACGAACGTTCGCGGGCCGACGGCGAGCGGCGCTGTTCGGCTGCCGACATCGTGGAATAGAAGTGCCAGCCGGCAGCGGCGAGCAGCGCCAGCGTGGAGAATGTCAAAGCGAGACCTGAAAGTGCGCGATTGATAAACCGCATGTGAAGCTCCCATCCGGCAAATGCCACAATCCGAGTTGTGCGCAATCTGGCTGAAGGGATCTGAACGGCGCGTGGATTGCCCGTTCATGTGGCGTTCATCGCAAGCTGCCCAGCCGGGGCAGCATCGTACAAAAAAAAGACCGCAGCAGGGAGGCTGCGGTCTATGTTCTTCTGGCGTACCGGCGGCAGTCCTCGTTGAGGAATACCGCCGGTTTGTGTGTCACGGCAGCGGTTAGGCGCCGAAGATGTCGTTGGCGATGCCGGCGTACCAGCCAACGCTCTCCTCGAAGGTTGCCTTGCGAAGTGCAGCGTCCTCACCGGTTTTCGAAACGAAGCCACCTGTCGAGGTGATCTTGTCGGGCTTGGCTTCGTAGCTTGCCCCGACCTTGACGCCGTCGTTGGTGGCGATCAGGCTCCAGCAGGTGTTGGAGAATTTCGCCGGGAAGACCTTGGAACCGGTCAACTCTCCGCGAACCGCGTTGGCGCAGACCTTGGCCTGGCTGTTGGCGGAGTAGCCGGATTTCGGCATGTCGCCGGCGATGGTCGAGTCGCCGAGGACATAGACGTTAGGGTCTGCCTGGCTTTGCATGCTGCCAGGGACGATCGGGCAGAAGCCGGTGTCGTTGGTGAGGCCGGCGGTGGCGGCGATTTCACCTGCGGCCTGTGCCGGGATGATGTTGGCGGCGTCCGATTTGAAGGTATCAAGATCAGTCTTGATCTCTCCGGTGGCGACATCGACGGACTTGATGCCGCCATGAATGGATGCCGGAATCCACTCAACCATGCCGGGATAGTGCTGTTCCCAGCCGGCCTGGAACAGACCCTGCTTGGAGAACTTTTCCTTCGGATCGAGAACGATGATTTTCGCCTTCGGGTTCTTCTGCTTGAAGACGTGGGCGATCATGGAAACCCGCTCATAGGGTCCAGGCGGGCAGCGGTAGGGGTTCGGCGGTGCAACCATCACGAAGGTGCCGCCTTCCTTCATTCCATCGACCTTCGACTTCAGAAGCTGCGTCTGCGGTCCGGCCTGCCAGGCGTGCGGCATGACTTCGGAAGCATCCTTGGTGTAGCCCGGGAAGCTGTCCCATTTCAGCGAGATGCCAGGCGAAACGATGAGCTTGTCGTAGGGTACACTCGAGCCGTCGGCGAGCGTCACCGTCTTGGCCGCCTTGTCGACACCGGTCGCCATCTGGTGGACCACCTTGATGCCGTGCGTCCCTTCCAGCGTCCTGTAATCGTGCGTGATCGACTCAAAGGTGCGGAAGCCGCCGATATAGAGGTTGGAGAAGAAGCAGGTCGTAAAGGCCTGCTGCGGCTCGATCAAGGTGACGTCGATCGCTCCCTTGGAGTCCTTGGCGATGTAACGTGCGGCCGTGGCACCACCGGCCCCGCCGCCGATGACGACGACCTTCGGCTTGTCCGCAGCGCGCAGAAACGTCGGTATTGCCAGCGCGGAAGTCGTCAACGCGGTTCCGACCATGAAGTGGCGGCGAGAGATCGACATGAGTGTCCTCCTTGGTTTTCTACTTGGTAGAGCGGCGAACGTCGTTCAGTGGCTGATCGGGGTCATTGCCCCTTCTGTTGGAAGTATGCCGCGAGAGCGGCGATTTCGTCGTTGCCGAGTTGGCTGGCCATCATCTGCATCACGGGATTGTCGCGTTTCCTGGACTTATAGGCATGCATGACGACGACGAAGTCTTCCACCGGCCAACCGACGATTCCAGGAATGCCCCGGTTCGAGCCCGACGACTGGTGGCAGGTCAGGCATTCGGAGGACAGATACTCGCCGTATTCGGGATCGCCCTTGATCGCGAGGATTTCGGCCGGAATGCCCGGGTCTGCTGAAGGAAGCCCGCGGGCAGCAGGTGTTTCTGGAATGTTCGAGGAGCCGGTGGCAAAGGCCGAAAGGTAAGCGATCAGGGCTTTGCGGTCCTCTGCATCCTCGACACCATCGAGGCCCATCGTGGTGTCCTCGATGAAAGACGTCGGGTCGGCGACGAAGGCATCGAGTGTGTTCGCGTCCCGCTTCAGTCCGTCCTGACCGGCCTTCTTCATGGCATCGGAATAGCGCGCGCCTGCAATCGAACCTGCGGTGCGGCCGATAAGGTTGTTGAGGTGGGGGCCGATGCGATTTTCCGCGTCGGGTCCGATACGATGGCAAGCGGTGCAGCGTTGAAAGACTTCCGTGCCGCGGGTGACAAGAAGCTTATGCTGT
>Ga0180009_10003590_pt1 | contig 17593 bp, 26 predicted proteins | sample OS_PC_MetaG_FD_123537 | JGI IMG/M metagenome (GOLD analysis project Ga0180009, IMG submission 123537) | Groundwater microbial communities from the Aspo Hard Rock Laboratory (HRL) deep subsurface site, Sweden - OS_PC_MetaG | ecosystem: Environmental > Aquatic > Deep subsurface > Groundwater... | reverse complement strand
TGTATTAGATCAGAAACAGATAAAGGCATCATAGCTTTTATTGATGAAAGATATAAATGGAACAATTATCTAAAATGTTTTCCACCAGATTTTAATTTAAAAATAACAAAAAACCCATTAAATGAAATAAATAATTTTTTAAACAATAATAACACCTAAATATTATGAAATACAAATTTTTTCCACATACAGCAGATGCAAAATTTAAAGCATATGGTAAATCTTTAGAAGAACAATTTTCAAATGCAGCTTTAGCTATGTCTTCAATAATGGTAGATTCTAAAAAAGTTAAACCAAAAATAAAAAAAACAATTAATATTAAAGGTAATGATATAAAATCTTTATTATACAATTTCCTAGAAGAACTATTATTCTTATTAGACACAGAATATTTTTTATTAAATCAAATTGAAGAAATAAAAATAAAAGATAATTCATTAAAAGCAACTATAACTGGTGATATTGTAAAAGATGAGTATGAATTACTAGGAGAAGTAAAAGCAGTAACATACAATGATATGGAAATAACAAAATCTTATGTTCAAGTCGTCGTTGACTTATAAAAACCTTTAAATATGCAATAATCCTATTTAATCTAATGAAAAAAAAGAGGAAAAAAAGAAAAGTTTCAATAAAAACTCCTATGCCTAAAAAGAAATCTATTCTTTATAAATTAAAATTTTTAATGAAAAGAGCTCAGATGGCTATGGAGTATGTTTTAACATATGGTTGGGCAGTTCTTATTATCTTATTCGCTTTATCAAGTTTATTTTATATAGGTGTTTTTGATACAAAAGGTCCCAACATATGTCTTATGGACATCCCATTTCTTTGTAATGATGTAAAAGCTTATGATGATACAATCGAATACATAATAACTGCACCAAATACAAAATCAGTCACTGTTAATCAAATGTTAATAAATGGACAAAGTTGCACTGATGCAAGCAACCTAGGGGATCTAGGATTAATTATAAATCCGGGTGAAGAAAACCAAGGAGTATTTGATGTTAATTCACAAAACCAAATAATATGTCTGGGTCTTGAACAAGACCTGTATAAACAAGCATCTTCTGAAATAATTTTAAATTATGAATCACAACAAGGTTTGGAGCATTCCCTAACAGGGACCGCATCAGTTAATATTGAAGGTTCAGGGTTTATATTTGATTATGCTCTTTTAAATGATCCTAATATGGCTGTTGGCTTTAATTTTGAAAATGGCTTTGAAGTATTAGGGGGCGGGTATGCAGGAACAGTAATAGAACACGGTACAATTACATTCCCTCCAGAACTAGTTATAGAAAAAACAGCTTATTTTGACGGTACAGCTTATGTGGAACTCCAAAATCAACCAATCTTAAATTCAGATTTATTAACAATAGAATTCTTAATTAAATTTGAAGACACACCAATTTTAGAATATCCAATTTTAGTAAAAGAAGATCAAAACAGATTCAACTATGGATTTTATTTTGATTTAAATAATAAATTATTAATGAAAGTAAATACAAACGGATGCATAGCAATAGTAGATAGTAACCCCTTAAACTTAGATGAGTGGTATTATGTTACAGGAACATTTGATGGAAACAGATTATACCTTTATTTAAATGGGGAACAGATTAGAGAAGCAATTCCTTGCTCTCCAAAAATATTACAAAATCCAGTAGATATTTATATTGGTACAGATTTTTCCCGATCAGAATTTTTAAAAGGCTCTTTAGATTCAATTGTAGTATATAAGGATTTTTTATCACCAAAAGAAATAAAAACACATTATAAACATTTTACTCCTCCAGACGCAGGGGGTTTCTTAGGATTGTTTTAAAAAGATAACCTATTTAAATAAGCTAATTCTCAATTCTTTTATGAAAGATAAATTAAAAAAAATCTCGGAATTTGAATTTGAATTACCTAAAACAGGTAATATGAAAGTTCCTGGAAGGATTTTTATGTCTGAAAAATTGTTAAAAGCTGTTGAAGATGCAGCAGTGAAACAATTAGCAAATGTAGCAACACTCAAGGGAATCCAAAAGAGTGCATTGGCTATGCCTGATATGCACTGGGGATTTTTTAATTAGTTAAATCTGTTAAAACCCTGGATGGTTTCCCAATCGGTGGTGTAGCAGCATTTGATTTGGATGAAGGCATAATCTCTCCTGGAGGAGTAGGCTACGATATAAATTGTGGTGTAAGATTATTATCAACAAACATAAAACTAGATGATTTTCTAAAAAAAAGAAAAGAAATATTAAACGCCTTATACAACAACATCCCATCAGGGGTTGGAAAGGGTGGAAGAACAAAAGTAACAAAAGAATTACTAAAAGATGTTTGTGAAAACGGAGTTGATTGGTGTATAAAAAATGGCTATGCTTCAAAAGAAGACAAGGAAAGAACAGAAGAATATGGTCGTATGAAAGATGCTGACTTCAAACATGTTACAGATAGGGCAATACAAAGAGGAATGCCTCAACTAGGTTCTTTAGGGGCAGGAAATCATTTCTTAGAAATCCAGAAAATAGATAAAATATTTGATAAAAATATAGCAAAGAAATTTGGAATAGATGAAGAAAATATAACAATAATGATCCACTGCGGTTCTAGAGGTTTTGGACACCAAGTTGCATCAGATTATATAAAATTAATGGAAGAAAAATATGGTTTTGAAAACTTACCAGATAGAGAATTAATCAATGCACCATTTAAATCAGAATTAGGCCAAGCATATTACAAAGCAATGTGTTGTGCAGTAAATTACGCTTTTGCAAATAGACAAATGATAATGCATTGGGTTAGGGAAACATTCAAACAATTCTTTAAAGATGCTGAATTAAAATTAATATATGATGTCTGCCATAATGTGGCAAAAGTTGAAAAACACACCATAGATAATCAAACAAAAGAAGTATGCATTCATAGAAAAGGCGCAACAAGATCCTTTGGTCCCGGAAGAGAAGAACTACCTAAAATATACAAAGAAACAGGGCAACCAGTTATCATTCCAGGTTCAATGGGAACAGCATCTTATTTATTAGTTGGAACTAAAAAAGCAGAAGAACTAACTTTTGGATCAACAGCCCATGGTGCAGGAAGAGTTATGTCCAGACATGCAGCAATGAAACAATTTAGGGGAGAAGACATAAAAAAAGAATTATCAAAAAAAGATATTGAAGTAAAAGCAGGTGGTTGGAGTTCAATAGCAGAAGAAGCCCCAGGAGTCTATAAAGATATAGATGAAGTTGTAAATATTTCTCATAAGGCAGGAATTGGTAACCTAGTAGTAAGGGTAACACCCCTAGCTGTTATGAAGGGATAATAAACGAAAATATTAAATATCATTCCATTTCTTTTAAATCATATGATTATAAAAATAAGAGATTTCATAGGCAATATCTTTGCAAAATTATTTGCAGGAAAAAGAAAAATAAAACTTGGTTTTTATGGCCCTGTTAATTCTGGAAAAACATCATTAGCTAATAGAATCTGCACAGATTGGATTGGTGAAGAGATGGGATCTGCTTCTAAAATTCCTCACGAAACTAGGGAAATTCAAGTTAAAGAAAAAGTAAAAATAAAAGCAAATAATAAAGAATTAGATTTCAATTTAATAGATACTCCAGGAATAGCAACAAAAATAGATTATGAAGACTTCTTAAAACACAAAATGAGTGAAAAAGAAGCAAAAAAAAGAGCAAAAGAAGCAACTCAAGGAGTTATAGAATCTATAAAATGGTTAGAGAATGTTGATTGTGTTTTAGTAATCTTAGACGCAACTGAAAATCCATATTCCCAAGTTAATATCACAATTATCGGAAACCTAGCAGCTAGAAACATTCCCGTTTTAATAGTCGCAAACAAAATAGATTTAAAAAGAGCAAATATAAAAAGAATAGAATCAGCTTTCCCACAGTATAATGTTGTTGGAGTGTCTGCTTTAAATGGAAAAAATATGGATGAATTTTACCAATCTGTATTTGAACTAGTAAAATAAAAGGAGATGAAAAATGTTAACACTACAATTCATACCGCATTTTGAAATAAGTAACTTAAAATCAGATGCGAAAATAAAAAAATTATTAAAAATCGTAAAAGAGGACAAAATTCTATTAGTAGAAGGAAGATTATCTGCAGAAGAAGAAGCAAAATTAATTCAGAAAACAATGGAGCAAATAACTACCAACTTTAAAGGTATAGAAATTTGTTCTGTAGACCCAAAAAAACAAGATGTAATGTTATTGGAAAAACTAAAAGCAGGTTTGGCTAAAATACTATTGGGTGATAAATCGGGTCTAACTATAATAGGTCCAGCATCCATTGTTAAAGAAATAAAAAAAGATCCTAATAAAATAGAGTTATTAACAAAAGAGTATAGAAAGAAAAGAAAGAAATAACTTTATCTTCTTTTAATCAATAAAATAATCATTAAAACAACAACTATAAATGCAAACACTAACATAAATAATTTCAAATTAGCAGGATTATTAATATCTTCTTCCTCACTTATAATAATAGGAATCGTCTCTTCTGTTACTAAAACATTATCACCACTTACAGTTCTTATTTGAACATTAACTAAATAAGTTTTAACATCAGCATTTTTTTCAACTTCAAATTCAAATAATGCTTCTCCAATAGCTCCGGGTTTTACATTACCAATAAAATTTGTTTTCTCTGTAAATGAAAAAGGATAATCTGTTTTCTCAAAAACTTTAACAGAAGTCTCTTTTGCTTCCTCGCTTCCAATATTTTTTAAATTTAATTTTAACTTAACAGTATCTCCTGAAAAAACATCAGAAGGTTCTGTTATAACATTTAGTATTAAAAATTGTGGGATTCCTTTAACAGGCAAATCAAAATCTAACATATCCACTTTATTATCATTATTTTCATCTTTATATTCTAATTCTATAACAGCACCATAAGAGTTTAAATTTAAATTTTGATTAGTATCAACATAAAATACAGCTTCTATTGTTTCACCCTCGCTTATAGTTCCTAAATTTGAAATATCTGAAAATGAATTGGAATTGCTAAAACCATCAGGTAATATCAAGTTAGCTCTTACAAATTTTGCATCTCCCCCCCCAATATTCTGAATATCTATCATTAATTTTATATCTTCTCTATCAGCAACAATATTACTTGGATCACTTCTTATAGCCCCAATAACTAACTCAGGAATTATTGATTTAACTTCAATTGTAAAAAAATCGTCATAATCATCAGTATCATCATTTAAATTAAATCCAATATCATAATCATCATTTAATGCATTATCACTAACTTCAATTCTGAAATGTTTTGTTTTACTCTCTTCAACACCTAAAACATCCATGCTCCAATCATCATCACCCACATTATCAAAAGGATATTCTAAATTTAAATCAAAATCAATATTTTCTTTTGTATTATCATCATTATTTGTTATAGTAACTGTTAAAGTAAACTTATCTCCTGATTCAGGAATATCATAAGAGTAAAATACATCATAATCATCTAATTCTATAAAATCAGATTCTGCATTTACATTAAAAACTAATAACAATGCTAAAAATATTAATATTAAATTTATTTTCTTCATCTTAAATTTTAAGACAAGCAACCCATTTATAAATTTTTCCTTTGTAACTACTAAAAAAAGATAAATATTTTAAAGAGTTCACTTTCGTTCACAAAAAAAGGAAATTAAACTTTCTTTCTAGTTGTCAAAACCAACAAACTCGGAATTATTGAAAAAGCAGCTAAAAAACAACCCGCAACACCAAAACTCATTATTGTTCCCAATTCTGCCATAATAGTTAATTCACCCAAAGACATTGCTCTAAATCCAACCAAAGCAGCCACAGTTGTAATCGACATTGGAAAGAATATATTAACCAATGTTTCTTCCATAGCCTTTTGTTTATCAAACCTATTTAACTCATACTTAAATCTTGTAATAACTTGTATTCCAAAATCAATACCAATACCCATAATCATGGTAGTTACAGACATTGTAATTGGATTAAGTTTCATACCAATTATACTTGTAAAACCCAACCCCCAAATTATTCCAAACAAAATTGTTCCAACAGTAAGCAAAGTACCTTTAAAAGATCTTAATAAGAAAAATAAAATAACTAATATTCCTATTAAAGAGATTATAGAAGTCTTTTGAGAATCAGGACCAACCAGCCTATCTACTTCTACAGCTTCTACAGCACCCCCGGCTAATTTAGCTGAAACACCAGAAGGTTTTTCTGTTTCATCTATTAAATCTTGCAATTCATTAATTATCGATTCTGCATTTTCATAAGGAATATCATTCATCACTAAACTTACTAAAGTAAAAGAACCATCTTTACTCATCAGATTAATATTCATTATATTACTTAAAACACTCTGAACTTCATTTACAGAATTTGGAATATAACCGCCATTAGCTTCTTTTACAATAACAGATAAACTAACAACCCTATTAACATAATCAAGAGATTCAGCTTTATGAGTTAATACATCTATATATCTTAAAACCCTGGGATCCCTAACATCTTTGGGTTCATCAGAATTTATATATGAATTATCTATTTCAACAAAAAAGAGAACAGTTACTTCAGAAGCAAATTCATCCACAATTAAATCCATTGTTCTAATTTCCTCAGAACCTTTAGGCAAAACATCTTCTAACTCTATTCCTTTCATTCCCAAATTACTGACATTATAAAACATAAAAACAGAAAACAACATAGCTAAAACCAATACTAAAAAAGGTTTTCTAGATAAAAACCTTGCATAGGTTCTAACTATTTTTTGCATTTTTAAACCTCTCAGTTATACGTTCATACAAAATAATTATTGCAGGATTAATCAAAACAGCAATCAATAAAGAATACCCAATCCCAATTGCTAAAGCTAAACCCAAATCAGCTAACATACTACTAATAGACAAAGTTAAAGCCAAAAATCCAACAACAGTAGTTGATCCAGATCCAATAATAGAATATCCAACTTTAGACAAAGCTATCTTTAAAGCATCTAAATCTGAATTTTTTTCTTTCTCTTCAAAATATCTTTCAAAAATAAATATAGAGTATTCAACCCCCAAGCCTAATAAAATTGCCCCTAAACCAACAGTAGCCATAGTGATCTCAATACCTAACCAACCCATAGTTCCCATAGTCCATCCAACCCCTAAAATTAAAGGAAAGAAAACCAAAACCCCCTTAACAAAAGATTTTTTTAAAAAAACCAATAATAAAAAAATAACTCCAGCAGATAAAAGTAAAGTAAAAACACCATCTTTGATGATTAATTTTAAAATCAAACTCATTAAAGGAGGGCCCCCAGTTACAGAAGTTCTTACCCCCAAAGGTTTAGATGATAAATCTATTTTTTCTTTTATAATGTCTGTAAGTTCATCCACATCATCCATTTCAATTTCAGAATATGCAAATAACATAGTTGCAGTATAATCCTTATTAAACAAAGTATTTGCTCCAGGTATTTGGGAAACAATGGCTTTAACCTCATCTGTACTTTCAGGAATCCCTATAACTCTAAAAGGAGAACCAATAGATTGAACACCAGTAATTTTGTCTTCCTCTAATAAATTATCTTCTAATTTAATTAAGAATTCAATAATCTCAGGATCTCTAATATCAATTGGGGCTTGTTTTGAATCTATTTCATCATCTAATTCCACAAAAACCAAAACAGATTCTCTCCCTCCAAATTCATCTTCTATTCTATCCCCTATTTTGTAAACTTCTAAATCCGGAGGGTCTCCATCTAAGTCTGGGGAAGTTTTAATTTGTAAGGCCCCAATAACAAAAAAGACAGATAATAAAATTACAATTAAAAATATTACTAAAGGATACTTAAATTGTATCTCTGCTATGTTTTCTAGTAATCTTTCCAAAAATGTCATGACTTTTCTGTAAGAACATTATTTATAAAGATTGTGCTTGAGTTTAGTAAATCTTTTATATCTGGTTCTATTCCTATAATTAAAATGATTATAAAAGAATGTGAATTCTGTAAAAAAAATATAAAAACTAAATTAATGAAAAAGCGTTTTTGTAACAGAGTTTGTCAAAGAAAACATTATGTTAGAAGGCCTGAAGTAAAAAAGAAGGCTAGGATAATGATGGGAGAATATAGAAGAACTCATCCAGAGTGGAAAGAAAGACATCTATTTTTAGCTTTAACAAGATATAGAAAAAAAAGAGCAGAGTATTGGAAAGAATATGGAAAAAGACCTGAAGTTAGAGCCAAAATAAGAGAAACTGAAAAACTTAGAAGAGAAACAGACCCAGAATTTGCAATTAGGGATAGACTTAGGCGCTCTTTAAGACATGCTTTATCTAAATATTCTAGGATAGGAAAAATAATGGAATCCAAAAAATATGGAATCAATTGGGAAGAAATAATTGATAATTTAAAACCATTTCCAAAAAATTTGAAAAATTTTGAGATAGATCATATAACCCCCCTACATACATTCAATCTTACAAATTCTGAAGAGGTAAAAAAAGCTTTTAATCCTTCAAATTTACAATGGTTAACAAGAGAGGAAAATAGAAAAAAATCAGGAAAGTTAATAACAAAAAATTATAAAAGCGGAGTTAAAAATGCACCAATGCGTTAAATGCAATACCTTTTATAAAGACGGAGCAAAAGAGTTATTAACAGGATGTAAATGTGGCGCTAGATTCTTCTTCTTTATAAAAAATGAAGCCTTAGAAAAAGCAAAACAATTCACAGTAAAATTATCAGAAAAAGAGAAAATACAAATAGAGCATGATGTTTATGATTTAATAGGTGAGAAAGGTCAGGATAAACCAATTGTTTTAGATTTAGAATCTATTCGAATTCTAAAACCAGGCCAATATGAAATTAGTTTAGTTGATTTATTTAGAGGCAAACCTTTAGTCTACAGATTAGAAGAAGGAAAATATATTATTGATCTAGCATCTACTTTTAAAGTTAAATAATATTACGTATGAGAAAAACTAAATTCTAAAAATTTCCCTTTCTTATTCAAACAAGCAAAGAAATTCCTTTCAAACTGAACAACATCATTAATTTTAACATCTTTCAATCCTTTTTCCCCATAACCTTCAATTACTTTACCATCAACCAAAGTAACTTTAACTTTTACAGCGTCTTTAACAGGCACCCAATGGATTAATTTAGCTTCTTTATCATATTCTTCACCAACAAACTCTTTATTCTTAAAATTAAACAAATGTATAAACCTATACAATATGTTTTTCTCTAATTTATCTTGAACATAAAATTCATCAGAAGTATCAAAATTTCTATAACCTCTTTTCTTAAAATCAGGATGTTTCAAAACTTTAGCTTTCATTTTAGGAGCATTTTTAATCTTAATTTTACCACCAAAAACAACAAAAGATCTATCTGATCTCTTATCAATTATTTTTTTATTTTCTTCATATAAAACATCAATAGGAACAGTTATTTCATTTTGATTTAAACCAAAACCTAAAATAAATTCTCTAATAGCTTCTTTTTGAATACCTCTTTTTTCAAGAGACTGTAAACTAAATGTCCTCGGATCATCCCAACCAGTATATTTTTTAGATTCAACTTCTTGTTTAGACTTACTCTTACTTAATTTAACACCTTTAATCTGTAACAATCCAGTATGAATTAATACAGGATGTTTCCAACCAAAAATATCCCAGATATATTTCTCCATCTCACTCTCAATCATTAGTTCCTTACCTCTAATAATATGTGTAATATTCAATAAATGATCATCAATAGCCCACGAAAATTCCAATAAAGGCCACACCCTATATTTATTCCCAACCCGAGGATGTTTTCTCTCAGAAATCCTAAATAAAACCCTATCCCTAAAAGCAGGATCTTTGTATTTCATATCGGTTTTTATCCTTAAAACATAGCTTCCTTCTTTAGACTTAAACATATCTTTCCATAATTTTAAATTATCTTTATTATCCCTACAACTACATTCTACTCCATTATACCTATTCTCTTTTATTTTTTCAGAAGAACAACTACAAACATATGCTTTATCTTTTTTTATCAAATCTTCTGCATATTTATAATAAATTTCTAATCTATCAGATTTATAGTAAACTTTACTATATTTAATATCTAACCATTTCAAACCTTCTGGAATTAATTTGTAAGCATCTTTACTAATATTCTTTTCTTTACTTCCAATAGTATCATCAATAACTAATAATAATTTACCTTTGTATTTTTTAACATATTCATCATTAATAATATATGGCTTAGCATTACCTAAATGTAAAGGCCCAGAAGGATAAGGAGCTAACCTCATAATTACATTTTTAGCATTTGGTAACTCTCTTAATTTCCTTTCTTCTACTTTTTTCTCTTTAAAATGAAAGTTCTTTAATTCTTCCTCTTTTTGCTCTTTACTTAACTTATTAACTTCATTAACTACCTTTTCAACTTTCTTTAGTAAATTTTGGATATCTTTCTTTAATTTGGGGTTTTCACTTAAAATCTTACCCATGACAAATTTAGGATTGGCTTTCCCATAATCAACAGAATTCTTTAAAGCATACTTTTTTATCACATCTTCCATAAATATTTTTTATTTTCTTGTTTTATATACTTTTTTATCAAAACCGAAACCTTTATAAATTAAATATTTACTAATTAGTAACAACAAGGAGGCTTAAAATGTCAAATGATGAACAAATTGGATTTCATAAAGGTTCTATTGCTACATTAGCAAAAGAAAGACAAGAACTTTTAAAAGTTGTTCAAATAACAGAACAATTAATGCAAGCTCATATAAAAGCTTTAAAAGAGCTAGGTGTTGACCTAGAAAAAGAAGCTAAAAAATTAAAAAAACAAGGTCTTGATTCAAAGGTGTAAAAATGAAAAGAAAAAATCTTAAATATCTTATAATCCCTGCATCTATAATCTTAATAAGCAGTTATGTTTTAAAAGATCAGATTGTTGATAATGCAAAAAAAACAGGTGCAAGATTAATTCAAAAGTTAAATACAATAAATAAAGAAGAACAAAAAAAAACTCTAGATTATTTAACAGAACAAACAGACACTTTATCTTTATTCATAGAACCAGGCAACCCAATGGGTGTTGATGAAGTTTTTCATAATCAATACATAGATAGGAATAAATTTTATCCAGAAAATCTAAGAAATGCTTATAGAACTTTATTCCTTGAAGACAACGGTAAATCAACATTAACACTTGAAGCAGGCGTTCCTATAAAAAATTATCCTACTATTCAGGATTCCATAGATAGTGCTGTAGCTAATTATTTAAACAGACTTGGAACTAAGACAGCTATTTTTAGGGTTTATGGTAAAGAAGGCAGCGAACAATTTAGACAAAATCATCAAAAACTGTTAGAAAAAGGATTCAAGCCAATTAGAAGTCCCAGATAATCTTAAATAAACCTTTTTATTCTCATTCTCATGCAAAATCTAAAAATTTTAAATTCAAAAGAGAAAAAACTAATTTTAAATAAAATCCAAGAGCAATTTAAAACATCTAATTTAGATCTAGATTACGTTTTCCTACAAAACAATCAAGGAAGGATTTTCTTATTATCAAACTCATTCAAAAAATTAGATACAAAAAATCTAAGAATAAATGCTTTAGGATTATACTTTGCAAATATTTCAAAAGATATAAGATTAACAATAGAAGGTTCACAATTAATAGGAAATAAATCAAAAAATATCCTAGAAATAAACAATGATCAACTAAAAGACTGGTTAAGGGGTTTTGATATTGAAACAGATAAAGAATTAAATAGGTTTGTTATAATAAAAAATAATAATGATTTCTACGGTTCTGGATTATACAACAAAAATAAAATTTTAAATTATATCCCCAAAGAAAGAAGAATCAAAAATCTCTAACAATTCTCACTTAAGAGATAAGTTTATAAATTCTTACAGATTATTAATAATATGCCAGCAACTTATGGGACATATAGGGTTGATGAATTACATTTAAATGATAGGAAAGTTTTATTTTCACAAGTAATGGAAAGAGTAAATGGAGATACTCTTGTTAAATTAGTACAAATGTGTGGGGGCACTAGGCTTCCAAAAAGTTTAATTTCGGGTGAATTTTTAATTTCAGTACCTCCTGACATTATTGAAGATGAAGTAGATTTTCTTTATATACCTAATCAAAACAAAATTAGAAAATATATAAGCTCGTTATAACATTATGAAATTCATAAAAAATCTTTAATCAAATTTCCTATGCACTGTAGTAACTATGAAACCACCTATTTCTTCTGAAACATAACCACCAACAAATATACCCTTATGTACTAAACCATTTCTATAAGGCTTACCTTCTCTTAAAACACGAGTAGCTTCTTCTAAATAACCTTGGTGTGTTGATGCAATATCTGGATGCTTAATCATATGAGATACTAAAGATTCTATAGGCATGCCTATTTTAAGTCCATCTTGTTCATTAATTACAATTTCTACTCCACCCGAATTAATTGTTTGTATCATAATAGTAGTAACAAATACCCTTATATAAACCTTTCTATAAGTAACTACTTATAAGTAATTATTAATAAAAAGAACTTTTAGAATCAAAAATCTTTAGAAAGTCTTTTATATTAAAGAGTTTAAACAATCTTGTGGGTTAAAATGGTAGAAGAAATATTAAAACAAGTTTTAAAACAGGAATTTGAAGCAGAGAAAAGATATACTCAACAAATTAATAGAATAAATAACCCTACAATAAGAAAAATACTTCTAGAATTAAGAGGAGAAGAGATAGAACATAAAGATGAATGTATTGAAAGATTAAAAGAACTGGGCAATAATTTTGATGCATCTGAATTTAAAGATGATTTAGAAATTAAAACACCTTTAGAAGAAGATGATATTGATGAAATTGTTAAAATGTTAGAATTAGATACAGAAAAAGAAAGAGAAGCAGCAAGACTTTATACTGGCTATTCAAATGAAGTTAACAATTTAGAGATAAGTACTTTATTAGTAAAATTTAAAGAAGACGAAATTCATCATGCAGAGAAAATTCAGAATTTAATAGAACAATTAAAAGCTTAATAAAAACATTTAAAAGTTCATGATTTCTATGGGAGATGATAAGAACCTAGATTCTTATTGCCGTGGTCGCATAACCTGGTATTGCGCCAGATTACTTTAAAAAGTAAGGCGAGCCTGGAAAGCTGGTGTCTTCGGACGTGTAGGTTCAAATCCTGCCCACGGCGTTTTTAAAATAACAAAATTTATATAATCAAAAATTGAATATTACAACATGAAAAAAGAGGATAATAAAAAAAATAAACATCCAGTTCTAAAAGCAGAACTAACTTCGGGTCAAAAAGCAGCAGATAAACTAACTCATGTTGCTGGAAGTTGGGCATTTATCATTGGTTTTTTGGTATTCTTAGCCATATGGATGGCCATAAATACTTATTGGATAATATTCAGAAAATCATGGGATCCATATCCATTTATATTACTAAACTTAGTTTTATCTTGTTTAGCAGCACTACAAGCACCAGTAATACTTATGAGTCAAAACAGGCAAACAGAAAGAGACAGAATCAATGCAAGATATGACTACCAAATTAACAGGAAATCAGAAAGAGAAATTGAAGAGATTAAAAAAATCCTAAAAAGGATTCAATCAAAATTATAATCAAACATCTTTAAACTTTACTAATTGTTTCATTATTGCTTGTTGTATAAAATCTTCTTCATCAACAAATATCTTGGTTTTTTTAACTATTTCCTTAATACTGTTTACTAAACTATCATTAAGTTTTATTGTTGCCATTCTACCTCCCTTTAAAACCATAATCATTATGTCCAAATTGTATTAACAAATCAACTACCTTATCTACTTTAGGTATATCACATGCCCCAAAACAACTACCAAACCATATGAAAACTTTAACTTTACTTTTATCTTCAATCTCTTTTTGTATTTCTAAAGCTTTACTTTTCAAACCATCAGGTAATTGAATGCAAACAGTTTTTGCTTTATTCTTTTTAATTTCTTTTACAATTCTATCAATCTCAAAATCATATTCCATATTTTATTTACAAAAACAGTAATATTTAAATATTCTTATTACTTACAAAATAAAATGAAATTAGGAAAAGTACTATTATCTGGATTTTTAATCTGGGTTATCCTATTCTTTGTTGGTTGGTTATTCTTAACAATCTTACCAGAACTTCTTACCTATATAATGTTAATCTTAGGAATAATTTTAATTTACTTATTTTCAAAACAATTCTTAAAAGAAAAACAAATAATTTTAGTAGGCACAGCATGGTTTTTAATAAATTTTGTATTAGATTTAATATTCTTAGTACTTTTATTAGGCAATTCCACTTATTATGCAATGTGGAGTATTTGGGTATTCTATGTATTATTAATATTTGGACCTTTATTAACCAAATCACTTAAATGAAATTCTCAGATAAAGTATATAAAGTATGTAAGAACATACCAAAAGGAAAAATAACAACTTACAAAATAGTAGCTTCAAGATTAAACTCTAAAGCTTACAGAGCAGTTGGGAATGCTTTAAATAAAAATCCTTACAAAACAGTCCCTTGCCATAGAGTCATAAATTCTCAAGGCCATTTACATGGTTTTGCAACAGGCTTAAAAAACAAAGAAAAATTACTAAAAAAAGAAGGAATTAAAATAAAAAATAATAAAGTTTTAAATTTTAAAAAACATTTATATAAATTCTAATCCCCCGCAAACTCAACTAAAGAAAATACATCATAACCCTTTATCTTTTCTCTTCCTTTAAGATCCGGTAGTTCTATAACACAAGCACATTCACAGATATTTCCTTTTAATTTTTCAACAATTTGAATAACAGCATTTAAGGTACCCGCAGTAGCCAATAAATCATCCACAATCAAAACACTATCATTTTCATCAATACCATCATTATGAATTGCTAAAGCATCTTTCCCATATTCTAATTCATATTCAACAACAGTATGCTCTGCAGGTAATTTCTTAGGTTTTCTAGCTAAAATAAATGGTTTATTCAATCTCTCAGCTAACAAAGAACCAAAAATAAAACCCCTACTTTCAACACCAACAACTTTATCAATTTCTACATCCTTATATTTCTCATAGAATTTATCCATAACGTATTTCACAGCTTCAGGATTCTTCAACAAAGTCGTAATGTCTCTAAACATTACGCCTTCTTTAGGCCAGTTAGGAACAGTTCTAATAAATTTTTTAATATCCATAAAAAACAAATAGAAAAAATCTATAAAAACCTTACTATTTCCGTATCTTAAAACCACCATAAAGAGCCAAAGCAGAAATAACAAATTCTCCCAAAAAAACAACATTAAACTGTTTCTCAAAAAAATACTTAATAACATTATAAATAATAATTGTTAATCCAAATAATAAGAAAGTAGCACTACTCTTAACACTCCCTTTTTTGTGCATACTAAACATACCAACCATCAACAATACAAAACAAAGTATAGCCACAACCAATATCCAGCTTAAATCAACATTTCTAAGAATTTCAATAAAAAGAAATAATAAAACAACCAAAAACAAGAAAATAATATTTAAGCTATCTTTGACTATATCAACCTTTTTAGATTCACTCTTTTTTTTAACAAGTTCTATATCGATTTTTAATTAATTATATAGAATTTAGATTATATAAATTTTTTCAAACCCTTGCACTCACAAACCAATCCCACATTTCAGGCCTTCCAGGAAAATCCTCATAATCACTTATATTTACTCCCCAAGGATATAATACCTTAGACAACACCAAATTTCTAAACCCACTATCTTTCAGCCTTAATTTTATCTCAAAATCATAATAAAACTTTTGAACCTCTTCGTTATCATTATAAGTTCCATTAACAAAATTATATTTACTCCTTTCCAAAATCTTTTTTGTATTTTTCAAAGCAATTTCTTCATCATTATCTTTAATTTGATCTTCCAAAATCAAAAAACCCTGATACAAAATAGCATTCATAGAAGGAAAAACACCATAAAATTTTCCTTTATCTTTCAAGGAAGAATACATAGAATTTAATGCCTTTTTCACATCCACAATCTTAGGCATCAAAAGGGAATTAATACTTAAAATAACATCAAATTTATTTTTAAAATCTAAATTCTTCATATCCATAATAAAAAAATTAACATTTTTTTTAGAACAATTTTCCTTAGCTATTTTTATCATCTCAGGAGAAAAATCAATAGCATATACTTCTTTAAATTTTGAAGCAAGCTGATTTAATATTTCTCCCCTACCACATCCAACATCTGCAATTATTTTATTATTACAATTTTTTATTTTATTTAATTCATTAAATAAAGGATTTTTAACCCCTTCTTGAAAAGGACTAATAACTTCTTCATGATAATTTTTAGCAATTTTGTCCCATTCTTTAGATTTCATTAAATAAACTTTTGTTTTTATACTATAAATAATTATTCATATAACTGCAGTCTTAATAAATTCTTTACATTCACAATCTTCATAGTTTATTTTTGGGATTGTATTTAAGAATAATTTTATAACATTTTCAGCATTTTGTTTAAATGTCTTAAAAACCATTTGAATATCTACAGATTCTCCACCCTTCCAACAATCATAATCAGTACTCATACAAACAACAGCATAACATATCCCAGCTTCCCTAGCTAAAACAGCTTCAGGAACAGTTGACATATTAATAACATCACAATTCCAACTTCTAAATAAATTACTTTCAGCTCTTGTAGAAAACCGTGGACCTTCTATTGTAACTACCGTTCCTTTTTCATGATGATTTAAATTCATCTCCTTTACAGTCTCAATGAATAAATTTCTTAATTTCTCACAAAAAGGATCAGCCATAGGAATATGACAAACCTTATCTTCATAAAATGTTGATTTTCTTTTTGTTGTTCTATCAATAAATTGATCAATAATCACAAAATCACCAGGTTTTATCTCCTCTCTTAAAGAACCACAAGCAGAGGAAGCAATTATGTGTGTAACTCCCTGCTGTTTTAAAGCATCAATATTTGCTCTAGAGTTAACATTGGTAGGCATAATATCATGTTTTTTACCATGCCTAGCCAAAATAACAACCTCTTTATCTCCAATTTTCCCAAGCGTTAATTTAGAACTAGGATCTCCATAAGGAGTTTTAACTTCAATTTCTCTAAAATCTTCAAGAAACTTTGGATCATCTAATCCAGATCCTCCTATAATTCCAATCTTCATATAAGTGAAATAATTTATTTATTTTTATAGTTTTGTGTTTTAGAATGTTTATATTAAGAACATTTTAAATAATAAAAATAAAAAAAATTAAATGAATTTTATAGAATGTTTATTTTAGAATCTTTTCTTACTTCTATAACAGTCTCTACAATAAACAGGCTTACCTTCAGTTGGTTTGAACGGAACTTCACATTCTTGACCACATTCAGCACAAGTTGCTTTATGCATATCTCTTGGTCCTGAACTAAAACCACCTTCTCTTGGTCCGTCTCGTCTTGGTCCGTCTCGTCTTGGTCCGTCTCGTCTTGGACCACC
>Ga0180009_10003589_pt1 | contig 17595 bp, 24 predicted proteins | sample OS_PC_MetaG_FD_123537 | JGI IMG/M metagenome (GOLD analysis project Ga0180009, IMG submission 123537) | Groundwater microbial communities from the Aspo Hard Rock Laboratory (HRL) deep subsurface site, Sweden - OS_PC_MetaG | ecosystem: Environmental > Aquatic > Deep subsurface > Groundwater... | reverse complement strand
CTAACACAAGTTCCTACGACATTTTTAACTGCTGATTTTAAATCACGGCTTAGCATATCAGGCATTTTTGTTTTTGCAACAGAAATTATTTGTTCTATTGATGCACTTGCTATTTTATTTTTTAACTGCTCTCCAGAACCTTTTTCTACTCCAAGTTCTTTTTTTAATAATTCTGAAACAGGAGGAGAAAATACTTTTATATCAAATGTTTTTTTAATAAGATTAACATCTAGTTCAATAGGAACTTTTAATCCTTTGAAATTTTTTGTAGCATCATTTACTGCTGAAATAACCTGCCCAATGTTTATTCCTGCTGGGCCAAGTTTCTGGCTTAAAGCAGGACCAGGTGCCATGCTTCCTCCGTCGGCGAGAAGTTTAATTTTCATTTTAAATTGTTTCACTAAGAATCAAAGAGTTTAATTTATATTTTAGATATATTTTTTTATTTTCCAAACTAAGAATTTTGTCCAAGTTGGATATATGTCTACGCCCGCAAAATGCTAGATTACAATAAGAATCTGTATTTTTATCTCTCTCTATTTTATTTCTTTCTACTGAAATTTTTACATTTGACAGTTTAATATCTCTTATAGAATTTTCAATATTATTAATCCTCCAATTAAGATATTTTTCATATAATTTATCTAACATTTTCTTCCTCCATATCTTCTCTTCTTATAACTTTTATATTATCCATTTTAATTGTAACAGGCAATGGAACAGCTGCTCCGAGTAAACTTACTACAACTTCTTCTTTCTGCTTGTCTATTCTTAAAACTTTTGCTTTTTCTTTTTTAAATGGCTCTGCAATAATTTCCACAATATCTCCTTCATTAATATTTATTGATTCAACAGAAGGTTCAATCATATTTTTTATTTCTTCATATTCAATTGTTTTTCCAATTATTCCCTTGACATAAGGTAAATCATAAGCAGCTTCTTCTGCTGATTCTCGGTCTTCTGCTTCCAAGAGAACATAACCTCTTAGCCCATGAGGACGTGAAACAGAATATACATTAAGATTTTTTTTCTGAGCTTTTTCTGCTATCATCTCAACAGCTCTTTCTTCTTTGTTTGTTGTTACTTTTATTATAAATATCATTTTTATTCTTAACTCTCTACCTCGCTCGTGCTCCAGTCTAAGACATAGCATCTTAGAAAGATATAATTACTTAAAAAAGATAGTTTATAAAATTATTGATTTAAAATTAAACAAAAAGTTTCATTATCATTGCTATAAGAAATCCTATTACACCAATTATTCCAATTCCAATAGCAGAAACTTTTGCAATTGTTTCAAATTCTTTTCTTGACGGCTTTTTCAAAATATGCCAAACTCTTATACTTTTATGATAAAAAGATGTTATTGAAGTTTTAATGTTCATAAATTACTTAGAAAGAGATAGTTTTTAAAATTATTCAAATGGGATAATTTCTTTAATTAATCTATTAACAATATTTTCACTATTACCCCAATTCGCATAAGCATTCCAACCCTGAAATATCTCAAATAACTTTTCATAAGAAATTTCTCTTTTATTGAAAAGATTAATTTTCCTTTCTATATTCCTGATATTCCTTTTTCTTAATAATTTAAAATAATAAAAATTTCTAAAACCAACAAAATCTATTCCTTTTGAAAGGTTAATTATTTTGGATTTGTCTTTGTGTAATTCTAATTTCAATTTTTCTTTTAAAAATTTGTTAATCTCACATTTCCATTTCTCAAGCTGTTCTTTAAAATTATGAAGAATAATAAAATCATCAACATATCTTATGTAATATTTTACTCTTAGTTTATGTTTAACAAAATAATCTAATTCATTCAGATAAATATTAGCAAAAAACTGCGAAGTCAAATTGCCTAACGGCATTCCTTTAATTAATGACAAATCCTCGCGTCTCTCTCTCTCTCTCTCAATTACTCGTTTGAGCAACCAAAGAGTTTCTTCACATTTTATTTTCTTTTTAATTATCTCTAATAAAATTTCATGATTAATTTCTTCAAAATAATGCTTAATATCAGCTTTTAGGCAATAACATTCAGATGTGAAATTAAAAGTTAATTTCCTTCTAAATTTTTCAAATCTTTTTAAAGCAAATAAAGTTCCTTTATATTTTCTGCTCGCACAATTATCATAAATAAAAGTTTTGTCAAATATTGGTTCTAATATATTGCATAAAGCATGATGGACTATTCTGTCTCTAAAATCTGATTTTGATATTTTCCTTATTTTTGGGTCTCTAAGAATAAATGTCTGTAATGGTTTTGGTTCATAAATCTGATATTTTAATTCATAATGCAAAGCAATTAAATTGTATGCCAAATCTTTTTCAAATTCTATGACATAATCTTTTTTTGTTTTTCCTTTTCTTGCTTTTTTCCAAGCAAAAATTAAATTATTTATAGAATAAATTTTTTGATAAAGATTTTTGGAGGTTTTCATTTTAAAAATCTTAGCTATCTGAGTCATTCTGCCATTGTCATTAGAGTTAGCCAAGTTGTCATTCCTAGAGTTCAGGTTGTCGTTCCTGTTCAAGTAAACTCTGGACAATGAAAATAGCTCTTTTACCAATTACCACCACAACTTCAATTTTCACAAAGTTACTAATTGTCATTGTTGAATTTTACTGGCTCTGTTGAGCACTAATAAAAGAGCGTGTGGCCCAGCCACTCTTTAAGAGTTTAGCTAGGAATCTTAGAAATAATCTTTTATTTTTATAATTTTTGAATTTCAGAAATTAAATTTTTCTTTTTCTCTTCAATTTCATTTCTTAGAGATTTATATTTATCATTTAATTTATTTAGCAAATTTTCAGGCGCGACGCCTTCGGCGTCTTTTACAACCACCCTGCCAAAGTCACCAGAGCCAGCCAAGTCGCCACCCCAGGAGTCCAGGTTGTCGCCCCTAGACAAGAAAACTCTGGACAAATCATTTTCTTTTGTATAAATTGTTTTTGTTTTTTCTCCAAATGGAATTTGTTTTCCATGATTTGAATAAGCAAATCGTGAATCATTTGTTACTTTTGTATTATCTCCAATTTTCAAAAGCAATCCATATTTATTTCTTGAATTTCTATCTTTTATTAATTCTAATCCAGAAATTCTTAAAGGATTTTCTGAAGAAAACTCATATTTTGCACCTTTGTTTGTCTCTGAGTTAATTTGTTTTATTAAATCTTTTAAGATATATTTGTTGTTTTCCCATGAAAGTGTTGCTGTTCTTAAGATTATTTCAGGGGTATCTGTATAAAATCCTTTGAAAAATGATTCATCTTGGTTATTTATTGTTTCCATATCTTCTAATGAAATAACATTTTGCCCTTTTGGAAGATATTGATTTAAGTTAGTATTCCAAAAGAATTGAGAACCTGTTACATTTTCTGTATGTATTCCATTCAGGATTGTTTTATAAGCTTGGCTGTTTCCAAATTTTTCTTTTGTTTTTCTTTCTACTTCCTGATAAAGCTCTCTATCTTCTTTATCCAATATTCTTGCTACTGGAAAAACAATGTTCTTTGGAATTAATTGTATTTGTTTTGCCATAACCCTTTCAGAAATTCTGAATTTATAAACTTTTCTATTATGTTACTTCTTTGAAAAAGTAACATTTTATTCAAAGAACTCAATCCCCAATTCTTCTTCAATTTCTTTTCTCTTTTTTTCTTCAATTGTATCATCATTTCCCATAATCTGTGAACTCTTTACTCCTGTTACTATTAATAACACTCTTATTGATTTATCCATATCAGGAGAAATCTGCGCCCCCCAAATTAATTTTGCATCTGGACTTAATTTATCTCCTACTGTCTGAATTATTGATTTACATTCATCAAGAGACATGTCTGGGCCTCCGATAATATTTACCAATGCTCCTGTTGCATCAGAAATATCCACATCTAATAAAGGATTTTGTATTGCTTTTTCAACAGATTCTATTGCACGATTTTGTGAGTCTGCTTCTCCCATACCTATAAGAGAAACCCCTCCTCCAACCATTATTGCTTTTATGTCTGCGAAATCAAGATTTACAAGTCCTGATTTTGTAACTAGTTCTGTTGTTCCTTTTACTGCATTTGTTAAAATTTCGTCAGCAATTTTAAATGCTGTCTGCAGAGGAAGTTCTGGAGCAAGTTCTAATAATTTATCATTTGGTATTACAATAAGAGTGTCTACATTTGCTTCTAATTTTTCTAATCCAATCATTGCATTTTCCAGTCTTTTTCTTCCCTCTATTGTAAATGGCATAGTAACAACACCTATTGTCAAAGCACCTTGTTTTTTTGCCAGTGATGCAATCACAGGAGCAGCACCTGTTCCTGTTCCACCACCCATGCCGCATGTAATAAAAACCATATCACTTCCAGAAATCTTCTTTTTTATTTCTGATTCTGATTCACGGGCTGCTTCTTCTCCTATTTTTGGATTGCTTCCTGCACCCATACCATGAGTTAACTCTCTTCCTATCAAAATTTTCTGGTCTGCATTAGCATACAATAAATCCTGAGCATCTGTATTTACAGCAATCAATTCTCCTCCTTTAATTCCTATTTCTCTCATTCTTGAAAGAGAATTATTTCCTCCACCACCAATACCAATTACTTTTATTTTAGCAGATTGTTTTTTTAGAAGTTCTTCAAGTTCCCTATCTATGCTTGCTATATCAGAAGACACAGAACTTTCAGTGAAATCATATTCTCTGTTTCCAAACACCTCAGCCATGTTAAAAAAAGCTTTTGTTGATTTATAAGAATTATTGTGGTAATTTAGGGGTTTTGAATAGTTACAATAATTCTTCTAAGTTAATTACATAAGATAAAGGATAGTTTAATTCCCCTTCTCCTCTTTTTATAACCACATAGCATCCAAGAATATTTCCTTTTGTTGTTTCTAAAATCTCTATTGCTTCTCTAAGATTTTTTCCTGTTGTAAAAACATCATCAACAATAGCAATTTTATCATCTTTTGTTGGGATATATGCTTCAATAAATTTTTTTGTTCTATAATCTTTTGGCTTGTCTCTCATTAAAGTTAAGTTTAAACAATGCCTTAAACTTATTGCTGTAGCAAGAGGAATTCCTCCAAAACCTTTAGCTGCAACACAAGTGGCTTTCTTGTCAATTATTTCATAAACAGAGTCAGCTAGAGAATTTAAGATTTCTGGTTTTCCATAAGCTTCTTTTAAATCAAAATAAACATCTGTTTGCATTAAACTAGATAAAGTAAAGTTTCCCTTTTTAACAAATGGTTTAAGAATTTGTATCAGATTTGTTTTATCCATTATAATCATTGGTTAAAAATTTTAAAGATTTATAATAATTTATATAAAATTTAGTATGCTTTTTAGCATTTATTTAACAAAATCCACATTTTTCATGTCTTTGAATTTTGAATCTCCTGTTAAAAATTTCATATTATTTTTAAGTGCTAAGATATATCCAATACAATCAGCCAAAGATAAATCTTCTTTTCTATGAATAAATCTAAATTCCACAGCCTTGATGATAGAATCTTTATCCATATCTATAAAATTAAAATTTAATTTTTTTGCCCAATAATCAGCTGTCTGTTTTCCGTGACTTCTCAAAAAAATATTATATATTTCTGCAAGATTAAGGACGCTTGTAATTATCAAATTATCCTTATATTTAGCATAATTTTCATTTCCTTCTATCAGGGATATGATTGCATAAGTATCATAGAAAAAATCCATTTTACTTCTCTAATTCAAAATCTTTATCTGTTTCATCAAGTAAAACTTGAATTGGTTTTTTAAATTTCAATGCTCCGAATATGTCTGCACCTGTTGTTTTTTTCCTGGTTAAAATATTTATTCTGATTTCCTGCCCCTCCTGTATCCTCTCCTGCCTGACAATCTCTTTTGGTATAATTATGCCTAAAGAACTTCCCCATTTTTTGGTTTTTATTTCTACTTCCATGATTAGTTATATAAATATAACTATTTAAATTTTTCTATTTTTGGTGTGTTTAGATGAATAGATTAATCAGTTATAGGGACAGGTGTATATCTCTCTATAAATTTTTTTAGTTTATCCGCCCCTTCATTTACACAAATGTGGTAAGCCCCTCTATTAATATATATTCCACTACATCCCTGGATGTTATTACGATCTTCTTTTAAAGAAATATTCATAGTTGATATATCCCCACCAATAATAAAACCACCATTCAATACAAACCCTGCTTTTTTTAATTTTTTCTCGAAATGATTTTCATCTGCTTCAACTTCTTGTCCTTTTTTTTCTGCAACAAGAATATATTCTCCATCAATGTTTTTCATTTTCTTTGTTAGTTTTATTGTCTTTTAAAGATTTTGCTTCTGATTTATCATTTTCCTTTTCCTCTTTCTTTTTAACTTCCTCTTTTTCTTTAACCTCTAATTCCAATCCCAAAACATCCTTGAATTTATCCTTGAAAAGTTCTATGAATTTTACAAATGGTTTTTCTGCTTCAATTACCAGTTTCTTCTCGCTAATTTTATAGTCAAATTCTTTTCTAAAGAAAAAATTCATCAGGGATTTTATTTTTTCATTAATGTCTGTTACTTTTCTCTTAACATTTAAGTTATAGATAACTATTTTTCCTGCCAGAGGATTGTTAAAATCAGTGATTACTCTTCCTCCAGAAACAGAAATTACTTTTCCTATTTGATTGTCAAAATTAAACATCATTCCTGGCTGTGGAGGAGTTTGCTGCTGCTTGAATAATCTCATTGGAATTATTTTTATTAAAGAAGGATTTCTCTTTCCAAATGCTTTTTCAGGATTTAACTCAATTTCATATTTTTTTCCGATTTCTTTTCCTATTAGAAAATCATCAATTGCTTTCAAAAACATGTCTTCTCCAATGCAAAATACAAATGACTTTGATTTTACTTCAGAATTATGATTAGAATAAAGTTTTTCTAAATCTTCCTGAATGTTGGAATCAAAAATTTCTCCATCTTTTATTCTTCCTGTAAACTCAATTTCTATAAAATCTTTATTCAAGATTTTTTTATTATCCTGTATTTTTTCTGATTGATTATTTTTTTCCATTATTTATTTGGATTAAAAATATTTATAAATGTATTTCTTTTGTTTAATTTATGGTTTTTAAGTTAATTAATGCAACTGAAGCAAAAGTAGGAACAAATATAATCATCGAAGTTATTGTCTGCACTGTCAAAAAAATGGATGTAAGCAAAACAGGCAAGCATGGACATGCAAAAGTAAGAATGGAAGCTGTTGGAATAATAGACGGACAGAAAAGAGTTTTTGTTGTTCCTGGACATGAAAGAATGGAAGTTCCTCTTGTGGAAAAAAGAAAAGCACAGGTTCTCTCAATAGAAGAAAATAAAGCAAGTATAATGGATTTGGAAAATTTTGAAACAATTGAGATTGATATTCCAGAAGATATTAAAGGTGAAATAAAAGAAGGAGCAAATGTGGAATATTGGGATGTTGAAGGGCAAAAAATAATTAGGAGAAACATATAATGGGTGAAGAAGACGAAGCAATTTATTTGGGAAAAAACAAGGAAGGAAAGGATATGTATAAGATTAGAGATGGAAAATATGCAGGAGATATTGTGATTACCAATACTATTTCAGAATTATTAGAGGAAATTGTAATTAAATAAAGAACATATAAAAATGGGAAAAATAAAAGAAGCAACAGAAAGATTATACAAAAATGTTTTTGTATGCAAGAGCTGCAGCAGCAAGATAAGAGCAGAACCAAAAAAAATAATAGAGGGAAAAGTTAAATGCAGAAAATGCAAGAAAAAAGATTTTAGACCTCTAAGAAAAAAATAGGTATAAAATGAATCTTCTTACAATATTTGATTTAGGTTTTTTAGTTGTGTTTAGCTTGTTTCTTATCATTTTTTTATATTCCAGAAGAAAAAATTTAGACAGAGAAGGAATTATGTATTTATACAGAACAAAATGGGGGATAAAACTTATAAATTATGTAGGAGGAAAATACAAAAAAACATTAAAAGTTTTAAGTTATTTTTCTGTAACACTCGGATATATTTTAATGGGAACTATGCTTTATCTTTTTGGAAAAATAGTTTATATTTATATTGCATATCCTCAAATTGTAAGAGAAATAAAAATTCCTCCTATAATGCCTTTAGTTCCTTATCTTCCACAAATATTTAAATTGGATTTTCTTCCTCCTTTTTATTTTACATACTGGATAATTATAATAGCAATAATAGCAGTCACACATGAATTCAGCCACGGAATTTTCGCAAAATATAACAAGATTAAAGTAAAATCAACAGGCTTTGGATTTTTGGGGCCTTTTTTGGCTGCATTTGTAGAGCCAGATGAAAAACAGATGAAAAAGAAAAGCATATTTGCGCAATTATCTATTTTATCTGCAGGAACTTTTGCAAATGTTCTGACAGCAATTTTCTTTTTGGCAATTTTAATTTTAGTTTTTTTTACTGGATTTGTAGCATCAGGCGTTGTTTTTGATTCTTACTCTTATTCAATTGTCCCTATTTCTGCAATAACAGCAATAAACGGAATTTCTGTTGGAAACCAAGATTATAATTCATTTTTAAAAGAAATTGAAAATAAGACAATCTACAATTTAACAACAGACAATAAAAGCTATCTTGGAATAGAAGGTTTTTTCTCAAATAGCAAAGATTATGTAAAATTATATGACAATGCTCCTGCTATAAATGCAAAATTAGTTGGTGCTATTACAAAAATTAATAGTGTGAAAATAAAAAATATAGATGAATTAAAAATAGAACTGGATAAATATGAGGTTGGGGGTAGTATAAGCATTGAAACAGAGATAAGTGATGAGGTTAAAGAATATCAAATTACCCTCGAGAAACATCCAAATGGAGATAGTGTATGGCTTGGAATTGGATTTGTAAAAAAAGAAGGCAGCGGAATAATAAGCAATGCATACAATAAATTATCTTCATTTAGAGAAGATTATGTTTATTACAAAGCCAAAAATAGTTTTGTAATATTTATTTATAATCTATTGTGGTGGATTATTTTGATAAGCATAAGTGTTGCTCTTGTAAATATGCTTCCTCTCGGAATCTTTGACGGAGGAAGAGTGTTTTATCTGACATTTTTTGCTATTTTGAAGGATGAAAACAAAGCCAAAAAAGTTTTTTCATGGATGACTGGTTTTCTTTTATTACTTTTGCTTGTTTTAATGTTCTTTTGGATATTTTCTTTCTAAATTGTTCACCGACGGGAAAAATAGTTTTTTGATGAAGATGGGGAAAAGTATTTAAACAATATTTTCGTTGTATTAACAATTAAAAAGAGGTAATAAAAATGGCTAAGAAAAAGAAAGCTAAGAAGAAAAGAATGTAAAACTTATTTTTTATTTTTTTATATTTTTTAAATTATTAAAAGTTCACTAAGTGAATTTTGGAGCCACGAACATGGATTTCGATGGTTTTAAAATCTTATTTTTATTTTAACATTTATGATTCCAAAAAGTGTCAAAAAGATTCTTGAGAGACAGCATTATATTACTGTCGGTAATCATTCTGGTGTGCAGATATGCAGATGGACCAAGAAATCATTAAGAGGTGATGGGGGGTGCTGGAAAGAGAAGTTTTACGGGATAAAAAGTCATCAATGCTGTCAGTTTTCTCCTGCTATAATGTGGTGTGAAAATCAGTGCCTTCATTGCTGGCGTCCTATTGAAATGAATCTTGGAACAAAGATTGAAAAGATTGATGAACCTAAAAAAATAATTGAAGAAATAATTAAAGCAAGAAAAAAATTATTAATTGGATTCAAAAGCAACAAAAAAACATCCATGAAAAAGTTTGAAGAAGCATTAGAACCAACATTATTCACTCTTTCTCTTTCAGGAGAGCCTACAATATACCCAAAACTTCCTGAATTAATAAGAGAAATAAGAAAAAGAAACGCTATATCTTTTTTGGTTACCAACGGGCAAAACCCTGAAATGATAAAAAAATTGGAAAAAGAAAAATCCCTGCCTACACAATTAACACTTTCAACAAATGCCCCAAATGAAAAATTATTCAAAATATGGCATCGTTCAACAAAAAAAGATTGCTGGAAAAAGTTCAATGAAACTATTTTATTTATGAAAAAATTAAATAAGAAAACAAGAAGAGTAATAAGATTAACACTTGTAAAAAAAGGAAAAGATAAATGCGCATTTAAAGATTTGTCAAATATGGAACAAGAACATGTTAAGCAATATGTTAGGTTAATAAAAAAAGCAGAACCTGATTTTGTTCATGTCAAGGGATTTAAATCATTGGGTTATTCTCGTGAAAGAATGGGGTATGACAAGCAACCTTATTATGAGGAAGTTTTGGATTTTGCGAAAAAGCTCGTGAAAGAATTAAAAAATAAAAGTTCTAATAAAAACTATAAAATTCTCGCGAAGGATGAAATATCATGTGTTGTTTTGTTGGGGAAAAGTAAGAAGTGGATGAGAATTAAGAAGGCTTAATTACAAATAAACAATCCCATCTTTAGTTAATGCAACAAACCGAACTCCTGCTGGAACAGACAGCAGAGCAGAAATCAATGCCATATGCTCTTTTCCATCGCCAGATGCAATGCTTAAAGCAACTTCTGTACCCCTAATTTTTCCTTTTAACTTTTGCAAAAATTCATCTTTCAAATCTTTTAATTTTTTATCTGTATCTACTTTAATAAATTCAAATTTTTTTGAAGATGTAAATTGCTTTGCAAAATTACTTCCTAAAATAATAACATTATCCCATTCACCCTGATTCAATAAACCAGCAACCTGGGCCCATGTTCCTTTTCCTGTTGATAATAAGGCAATAAGTTCCATTTTATTTAAAAACACCCATTCCACTAACAGAAGTTGGAGAAATTGTGTCTGTAGAAACATAAGATTGTAACATTATCCAAGATTCATAATTTTTCACATTATCATCAGCTTCTTTTTCTGTTATTTCAAAAACCAAACAATTTTGAGAAGCAAAAATACCCGTATCACCAATATTAAAATCAAATTTTTTTAATTTATTATTATCTCCTGTTAAATTTTCTATATTTCTTCCTTTGACTCTTACTGTTAAACCCATACCTTCTGGATGTTTTTTATCTTTAATTAAATAATATTGATCAGACATAAGAAAACACATAAATTATTGTTTATAAGAATTTGGATAGTAAAACTTATAAATGCCTTTTTTCTGTGTTTAATATCATTGACTACATCGTCGAAGTCCATTTTTCTGGATTCAGACGCATTATGTAGTAGATAATTAAAATGGAACTGAAAGAAGAATTAAAGAAAGCTTTAGAAGAATTAAGAAAAACAGAAAAACGTAAGTTTGTTCAAACTGTTGACTTAATCATAAATCTACAAAAATTTGATGTGAAGAAAAATTCAATAAATATCTTTGCATCTGTTCCTTATAAAGTAAAAGATAATAAAATATGTGCTTTTTTAGAAGTTGAAAATAAAAACATAAAAACAATCACAAAAAACGATTTTAAAAAATATTCTGACAAAAAAGAATTTAAAAAATTAATAAAAAATTATGATTTTTTTATAGCAGAATCCAGTTTAATGCCTGTAGTTGCTACAACTTTTGGTAGACTTTTGGGGCCTGCTGGAAAAATGCCTTCTCCTCAGCTTGGAATTTTGGTAAACACTGATGAAAAAGCAATAAACGAAGTTGTGCAAAGAGTAAATAGCGCTATAAAATTAAGAACAAAAGAGCCGAGCATAAAAGTTGCTATTGGAAATGAAAACATGAAAGATGAGGAGATAATAGAAAATATTCTTGCTATTTATAGCATTTTATTGAAAAATCTTCCAAGAGAAAAAGAAAACCTAAAAAACATTGAAATAAAATTCACAATGACTAAACCTCAAAGAATAAAAATAAGATAAAATGGTTGGAGAAGAAATAAAACAAGTTGAAAAAGAAATTGCTGAAGCTGGCGCTCCAGATAATAAGGTAGTTAATAATAAATCTGCTAAAAAAGCTAATAAAGAGTATGATAAGTTAATTACCAAAAAAATATCTGGGCCAAAGGCGAAGCAATTGCGAGCTGGTAAAGCGAATAACAAAGACAAAAAAGTATCTCAAAAAAAGCTGAAAAGCGTTGAAGAATTAAAAGAATTAGCAGGAACTAAAAAAACAATTATGATAGCATCAATAAAAAATCTTCCTGCGTCGCAATTTCAGGAAATATCAAAAAAATTGAGAGGAAAAGCAGTTATCAAGGTTCCGAAAAAAAGCATCAGCATAAGGGTAATTGAAAGCTTGGAAGGCGAGGAAATTAAAAAAATAAAAGAAAAAATTGACAGTGATATTGCTATTATATTTTCAGATTTGGATAGTTTTGAACTTGCTGCTGAATTAATTAACAGCAAAAGCTCTGCAAAAGCAAAAGCAGGACAAGAAGCACCTGATGATATTGTTGTTGAAGAAGGACCTACAGATTTAATTCCTGGTCCTGCAGTCAGTGAATTAGGAAATTTAGGAATACAAATCTCAATTGAAAATGGAAAAATAAATATCAGAAAATCAAAAACAATTGTAAAAAAAGGTGTTAAAATTTCAGAAGGTGCAGCAGATGTAATGAACAAATTAGGAATCAAGCCTTTTTTGGTTGGTTTTGAACCAATAGCCTCATTTGATGTTAAAGAAAAGAAATTATATGTTGGAATAAAAATAGATACAAAAGGAACAATAGATGAATTGAAAAATGCTTTTGGAAAAGCATTGCCATTTGCTGTTGAAATTGAATATCCTTGTGATGAAACAATAAGATTCATAATCAACAAGGCAGGAATGCATGAAAAAGCTTTGGATAAAATAATTGGTGGAGAAAAAGCTGAAGCTGGTGTTTCAGTTAATAATGAAGTAATTAACACTGAAACAACAAATAATGCCGAACCTATCATTAAAGAAAAGGAATTAATAGAAAAAGAAAATTCTGAACCGACAGGTGAAGCAAATGCTCAACCAGAAAATAAAGTTGAGGAGGAAAAATAAAATGCAATACATATATGCCGCACTTTTATTGCACAAATCAGGCAAAGAAGTTAGCGAAGACAATTTGAAAAAAGTTGTTGCAGCTGCTGGTGTAGAAGTTGATGAAAGCAAAATCAAATCTTTGATTGCCAGTTTGAAAGGTGTTAATATAGACGAAGAACTTGCAAATGCAAGTTTGATTAGTGCAGCACCCAAGGGTGTATCTTCTGACGAAGGCAAAGAAGACAAAGAAGAACACAAGAAAGAAGAAAAGAAAGAAGCTGCAGCAGAAGGTTTGAGTGCGCTCTTTGGGTAAAAGTTATTTTTATTTTAAAAACCGAAGAGCCCTTTACCTTTTAATCTACTTGTAGCCGTGTGCTTCTAGATTATTAATGAACAAAATTAATTTCTCATGATTGGGGTTGTTATTAAATGCTCCAATAGATAATAATTTTTTTGCTGATTGATAGTTTAGATAACTTCTTACACATTTTTGTTTTTTGTTTATATGAGGCTTTAGGCCATATTTTTCTAAAATCTTTTTATAATCTTCAAGATAATTATAGTTTCCATCTGCAATAGAAAGTCTAGCTTGCAAAATGCGATGATTTCCTCTATTAATAATATAAATAGTCCCATCTCCGTTTAAAACCTTAGCTATAAATCCATCAGCAAAGGGAACCATATTATCCTCAATGATATCTTGCTTTATTTTATCTCTTAAAGAATCCATAAAAAATAAGATTAATTCTGCAAAGATGGTGCTCCTTACAAAACTTTTGAACCCAAAACCATTTCTACTTATAGAAGATTTACCAATATATTTAACATTAAGACCAACTTTATTCTGAAATTTAAAAATCTCTTCTTCAATATTCTTCATATCTTTATCACAATCCAGTTTTGCCAATATTTTTTGTTTTGGGGTTCCTAGATAAATAAGAGATTCAACAAAATCTAAATGTTCTTGCAAAGATTTATTACAAAATTCTAATTTTTCATTAAACGATTTTGTTCCTTCTGATTGTAACTGCCCTAAAAAACAGCCAAGTATATAAGGGTCAACAAATCTTTTTAGTTTAATTAGTTTAGAAGACCCACGATTATGAAAAGATTTTATTTTTAACCATCTATCTGAATTTTCTTCTAACTCATCAATTACTATTTCGTTTTCTTTAGACGTTTTATTTGGAATTAAAAATAACAAATCTATTTTTCCTTTATTAAACAAAGAATTGCTATTTGGATTTTTTTGAAGTTTTTCAAAATAAATGTTTACTTCCTCTCCTTTTTTTAGGTTTAAGTTTAATATTGAATCTCTTGTTAAAGATATTAGATAATTAAATTTAGAGAATAATTCATATGAATTTTTTCCTTTTTTTATAATAATTTTTATATTATCTCCTTTCTTCAAATTTAGAGATAAAAGAATTTTCCTAGGAATGTATAAAGCTAATCTATCTCCAATCTGTTTTATTTCAAGAATAACTGGATTCATTAATGGTATAATATAACATAATTTATAACTATATGCCTTATTTGGTTAAATTATTATTTGATGTGCTAAGTCTTAACTTTTTCTAGTTTGAACTTGATGACAATAATGATTATAAATGATTAGAGTTAAAATAAAATATGATTTTAACAGATAAAATTGGAAAAAGAGTTTTTGAAAGGAGTAAAGGTTCAAAAGAAGTTACTATTATTGTAATTCCATTAACAAAAGAGGAAGCTAGAGAGATGTATTCTTATAGACCTAATAGCCCATATTCAGAATCACGCTTTGGAGGAAATAATATGACAGATGATCCTGCTTTATTGTTAGGGGGAGATGCTAAAGGATGTAAAATGTGTTTAGCACCAACACGCGTTAAATATTTAACAGAAGATATTTGTCCTGATTGTGATGGTCGTTCTGAATATAATGGAAATGATCCAAGGGCATCTATTAATTGAGAATAATGATTTTCTAGTTTTGTACTGAAAGACAATAATTTTTATAAGGGAGATAGTTAATATAATCCTATGCCTATAAAAACAAAGATAATTGAAAGAACATATAAAATAGATGAAAAAGATGGAAGTGGTTTAATCCTACAAGAAGCTTTTTCTGCAAGGATAAGGTATGATGAAAATGGACCAAAATCAGTTTATTTTGCATTTGTAGACTGTTCTGATGAACCAAAAAGAATGAAAAATGAATCATTTACAAATTATGAGACAAGAAGAGGAAAGTGGGTAGAAGAAAAAAGCGATAGAATAAATCCCACTAGAACAAGAGAAGAAGTTTTGAAAATAGTTAATGCTTTGGAAAAAGCATTGGAAAAATAATTCTAAGTTAATTATTATTTTTTTAACCAAATCTTTATAACACTTCTTAACTATAATTTAATTTATGGTATGGAATTTATATTCTGAAAGCAAATTTCTAAAACCACTGTGTTTTTCCAACGGAAAAACACAGAAAGAAATAGTTGAAGAGGTTTTGGATTCTATTAAAAAAGGGAAAAAAATAATATTTATCAGAGGAGTGTGTGGGACAGGAAAAAGTGCAATTGCCCTGAATATTGCCAGAAATATTGGAAAAGCTTCAATAGTGGTTCCTGGAAAAACATTGCAAAATCAATACAAAAAAGATTATGAGAATGATAAATATCTCCTGAAAAATAATGGAGAGAAATTAAAAATTAGTGTTATTATGGGCAGAAATAATTTCAAATGCAAATTTTTAGAGCAAAATAAAATTATTCCCTTAAGCCAAAGAAAAGAAATTAATTCCAGTTTAAAGGATATTTTTGAATTTAGTAAAGAAGAAAGAGCAGCAAAGAAAAAAGAGGATTTGTCTGCAGATAATTGGAATATTCCGTGCAAGATTGAGATAAAGGAAAAGAATTCAAGAAAAATAAGAGAATATCTTAGACAAAACACAAAATTAAATCCCAGAAATTTTCAGGAAATAAAAGATGTGAAAAGGATATCTGTTGCAAGTGTTTGTCCTTATTGGTGTCCTGTGCTTCCTGAAGAATATGATTTAAAAATTTTTGAAAATGCAGAAAAAAGAAAATATCTTGGGCTAGATAATACCAAATTTATTTTTTATAAAAGAAAAGAAGGTTGTGGTTTTTATGACCAATTTGATTCTTTTATTGATTCAGATGTAATTATTTTTAATTCTTTTAAATATCAAATGGAATCTGCGTTAAAAAGAAAGCCTGCTACAGAAATTGAAATAATTGATGAATGTGATGAATTCTTAGACAATTTTTCTAATCAAAGGACAATTAATTTGAACAGGCTTCAGTATGCTCTAAACTATTTTTTCCCTGAAAATGAATCTGAAGAAGCAATGCTAGCTGATTTGAATATTTGGATAAGGAATATCAAAAAAGACAAAAAAATAGAGTCTGCTGTTTACAGCAAAGCTATCTTGAGGCTAAAAGAAACTCAAATTTATGATTTGCTTAAAATATTTATGAACAATCCTGATTCTCTTTACAAAACAGATGAGGAAAATTATTTATTGGATGTTATAGAAACTACAAAAATGTTTGAGGAATTTTTGGATGATACTTATGTAATATTTCATAAACAGGACAATGGACTAATTATAGATCTTGTTACAACAGATCTTGCCAAGAAATTTAAAAATCTCGTTGATAAAAATAAGATAATTGTCCTTATGTCAGGAACAATTCATTCTGACAAGGTTTTAAAGAATATTTTTGGGCTTGAAAAATATTCTGTAATTGATGCAGAAATTCAGCAGCAGGGAAAAATTGAAATTATAAAAACAGGTTTGGAAATGGATTGCAAATATGAAAATTTCTCAAAAGGAATTAATACAAGAGAAAAATATCTTGAATCTCTGAGCAAATGCATTGAGCTTGCCAAAAAGCCTGCATTGGTTCATATAAACAGCTTTTATGACTTGCCTTCTGAAGATGAAATTAAAAAATTTAAAATTGATAACTTAATTGGAAGAGAGAAATTAAAAGAAATGCAAAGAGAAGATAAACAGGGAGAAATAGTCAATGATTTTAAATCAGGAAAAATAGATGTTCTGTTTTCCACAAGAGTTTCAAGAGGAATGGATTTTCCAGGAGAAAAATGCAACAGCATAATATTCACAAAATATCCTAATCCAGATGTAAAGTCTGCATTCTGGAAAATCCTAAAACAAACCAAGCCCAATTATTACTGGGATTTTTACAAAGATAAAGCAAGCAGAGAGCTATGGCAAAGAATTTACAGAGGTTTAAGGTCAAAAGATGACCATGTTTATCTGTTAAGTCCTGACAGCAGAGTGCTGGAGAGCTTTGAGAAAAATTAGATAGACTTTTTAATAGAAACCTTTTTAATTTAACAGAATTAACTATTATAATCAATTATTTAATCAACCTTGAGCAGAAATGTAAAGGGAAGATTAAGCCGAGCAATTTCACGAGATAGCCTCAAAAGCTAAACGAGTGAGATTGCGAGCAGAGGAAACCGATAAGGTGTCCTCGCAGTGCCTCCGTCGCATAATGGTAGTGCACCAGCCTTGAGAGCTGGGCCCTTACGGGCCTCCAGGTTCGATTCCTGGCGGGGGCGTT
>Ga0180009_10003588_pt1 | contig 17596 bp, 17 predicted proteins | sample OS_PC_MetaG_FD_123537 | JGI IMG/M metagenome (GOLD analysis project Ga0180009, IMG submission 123537) | Groundwater microbial communities from the Aspo Hard Rock Laboratory (HRL) deep subsurface site, Sweden - OS_PC_MetaG | ecosystem: Environmental > Aquatic > Deep subsurface > Groundwater... | reverse complement strand
GACCGCGGATAGTACATTCATACGTGTAGCGAAACCATAAACCCGAGGAACCGTATGCGTTAATCGCGCTCGTACGGGTCTGTGGGGGCTCTGGGAGGGAGACTTCCCAGTTCTACCCGGAAATCACGCCTTGGCGTGGTTGAATGTTCGGTATTGGATGTTTGTTTTTTTCACGCCTTGGCGTGATTGGACGTTCGATGTTCGATGTTCGACGTTCATCTTTCAACAACCGTTGACGGGACCATGCCCCGAAGGCATACTGCCCACCTGCATTTCCAGTGGGTCTGGTTGCCAATGCCATGTCCCATCACTTCGAGAGTATCTGTAACCACAACAAACGCATCGGGATCAACACGGCGTATCACTTGCTTGAGCCGGGAAAGCTCCCTGAAGTTAACGACCGCGTACAAGATCTGCACCTCCCTGCCCGTGTATCCTCCACGACCTCTGGTGATTGTCACCCCCCGTCGGATTTTCTCTATAATCTCATGGGAAATTTCCTCCCATTCAGGAATCACGGAAAACCCGCTGGGTCGGGAGTCAGATTTTCGGCGAACCTTGAACCCCTGGCCCAGACCGATCATCGGCACTATAAATGCGAAAAGTACAGTCTAAGCCTACTCAAGCGCAGGTTTGGAATCATGCCACGAGTCGCACCAGGGCGGGCTTTGAACCCATGAACGGTTACACAATATTTAAGGAGGAGGCATATGGCAGATCTCGGATTTATTGGACTGGGGATTATGGGGAAACCCATGGCAGGTCATTTAGTGAAGGCAGGACACAAGGTTCACGTCTTTAGCCGCAGTCCGGGGCCTGTGGAGGAACTGGCTGATAGTGGGGCGGTTGCATGCAATAGCGCCAGGGAGGTTGCAGAAAAATCGGATATGGTCTTCATTATGGTTCCGGATACGCGGGATGTGGATATGGTCCAGTTTAGCTCAAAATAGAAATCCACGTCATATGGGCCTGGATTCTTTATTGGGGTGAGGAGAAAGATCGATGAGCAAATTTTTAATGCTGGATATTGGTGCTGGAACCATGGATGTCCTCTATTATGATATTGATTCAGGACTGCACTATAAGGCTGTAGTTAAATCTCCTGTTATGTACATGGCAGAAAAGGTGGCAGGCCTTGAAGGGGATCTCTTGATCACCGGATGTGAGATGGGCGGAGGCCCCATATCAGCAGTATTAAAGCAGCGGGCGCAGGAGGCAGAAGTCATAATGTCTGTTTCTTCGGCTGCTACGATTCATCACAATTTAGACAAAGTGCGGTCCTGGGGCATAAAAATTATTGAAGATTTGGAAGCAGATGATTTGCGCAAGAATACAAAGTATAGCCATTTGGCCATTGGCGACCTGGACGTGGAACGGTTAAAACACATTATTAAAGGATTTGGTGTCCCCTTTGAATTTGATGTAATGGGAATTTGTGCCCAGGATCATGGCGTGGCACCTGCTTGTGTCTCCCACTTAGATTATCGTCACAATATTTTTCAGACCAGTCTGGATGAGAACCCTTTTCCCCATACCTTGCTCTACAAAAATGGTGAAATCCCAAGCACTTTCAATCGCCTCACTTCCATAGCAGATAGTGCCAGGGTATTCCCAGCTAATGAAGCCTATGTTATGGACAGTGGAATGGCTGCTATATTAGGATCGTCCATGGATTTGCAGGCAAGATCAAAAGAAAGGGTGCTTATTCTCGACGTGGCGACCTCCCATACCCTGGGTGCCGCCATTGAGGGAGGTGAAATTGGAGGCTTTTTTGAATACCATACGCATGATATTACCCTTGAACGGTTGGAGTCTCTATTGGTAGAACTGGCTGATGGAAAATTGGAACATAAACAGATATTGGAAGAAGGAGGACATGGCGTTTATATGCGCCAGGCCTTTGGGTTTCAAAATGTAGATGTAATTGTGGCCACCGGTCCGAAGCGCAGCCTGGTAAAGAATTCCCGGTTGACAATCGTAATGGGAGCACCTCTTGGGGATAATATGATGACAGGAGCGGTAGGCCTTCTGGAAGCCATTCGGAGACGAAAAGGTCTCAAGCCTATTCTTTACATGTGATTTTTAAAACTAATTTTGATCTTAAAAAGAGTCAAGCCAATAGTAAGCGTAGATAAGGTTACTTGGGTGGGGATTCTTTTTCAATATAGTGGTAGAAGATTACACTATTAGTTGGCAACAAATTACTGACCCTTCTTATACCCTTTGACAGAACGGTTTATTACTAACAAAGTCAAGGGCTCATCAACGATATAACTATTTGATAATTCAGCATAAATAAAATTCCCCTCATTTTTGTTCAATTCCTTTCCGTCTGGCACATCACTTGCTCATGACAATAATCAAGTTTTAACTTCAAACTTGAAAAGTAGATCATAAACAGAGTCAAGCAGTTCAGTCCAGTAAGGAAAGGAAACGATAAGGATGAAAAAAATTGGTGTAATACTTTTTTTATTGATTTGCGGATTGGTGCTCATAGCAGGAAATGCACTTGCCAGTTTTATAGACATAGAAGGGGTTATGATGGGGGTCCCTGGACCAGCCGCCATGCTTTTACTTGGCTCCGGTCTGGTAGGTCTTTCTGCTATCGGAAGAAAGAAGCTTATTAGAAAATAAATGTCTATTCGGCATTTTGCCCTTTCGATAGCATCAGCGCAGAATTAGGAGTAGATTATGGCATCAGCTTTTCAACACTATATGAATCCAATTCACATTTACTGTCGTATGAGGGATCTCGGGGTGTCAAAAGAGTTGGCTATTTCCCTGTGCCGCATATATGAATTTTTAATTTTCAAGCGCTTGTTGGTGAAGGGGTGAACAGGGAAAACGGAATTGAGTAAGGTCAGCAGTTCTGTTCCATTGCTAACAGTGAAAGACAATGAAGGTAACGATATTTAATGCCGCCCAACTTCAACACCTAAATAATAACCAGGTGATGGTCAAAGCCGTCCAAAGGTTAACACTTAAAAAAAGGGGGTCTGAGGTGGCATTGTAAATAGCTTCTCGGGTGTGCGTGCATCTTTTCCCGGGTGGATCTGATCTCCTCATGGGAATGGGACCGGAAAAGAATTGCATCGGGAAAAAAACGGCATCATGGGAAGCTATTCTTTAAATTGCCCCGTTGGATAGTTAACAAACTGCCTAACTCTAACTTTTTCCTCCTAAACTTTTTTCTAAGGCAGAGTCCTCCCCGGCTCTGCCTTTTTCTGTGTAATTACCGTTTTAGATAACTTAGTCGTAACATCTCAATAAGTTCGGGTGTAATCTCATTTCCTGGGGGGCCATGCGGGTCTCTTTTTTAAAGGTCGCAAATCCTTGCCTCATTTCATTGAACGGCGGGTTAGCCTTAAAATTCATCTGAGGACAGCCCCATAAGAGATCAGTTCCATAAACGGCCATCTTTTCCGCCTGTGCTGAGGTAGTATTTTAGAGTCACGGGGGCGTTGGGCGAGAGGTGAAATAATTTATGTTGCGGCCTTTAAAAAAGAGACCCGCATGGCCCCAACATCTATAACTTGGCAATGTACCAGTTACACTTAGTCCTTGTCTGGTACTTAAAACACTTGACAAAGAAGGAGCAAACAATTAAGGATCCATATAGAAAAGGCATGAAGCCTGCTGGAATGTAGCGCAACCATCTCCGCATTTACCTAACCTGAAGCCACGAAGGCTCTTCCAGGCCAGAAGACCGAACAATAACCTTCCAATAAATCATTTCAAAAAGCCACGAAGGCTCTCCCTGGTTTGAAAAGCCAGAGATACGGTGTTTTTTATCTTAAAGGAGGAGAGCATGAAAAAACGAATGACACTATTTGTATGCAGGTTGATCTTATTCCTTGTGTTTGGCCTTGTGGCTTCTGTTGGCCAGTTGGTTCAGGCCGGGGTTAAGGAGGTGCGCATCGCAGACAGTAAGGGTGACTGGGGATATCCAAATCCCTATCGCCATTATCCCCGGGGCCCTGGCTATGTCCGCATGAGCTGGGTCTTTGACACCCTTGTCTGGAAAGATGACAAAGGCTATATCCCGGCTTTGGCCAAGAAATGGACCTACGATCCCAAGTCCCTGGCCTTTACCTTCGAACTTCAGGAAGGGGTCAAATGGCACGACGGGCAACCTTTCAGTGCCGAAGATGTGGTGTTCACTGTGAACTACTATAAGAAGCATCCCTACCAATGGGTACCCTTGGGGGACGTAGCTGGGGCTGAGGCTCAGGGTCCTAACAGGGTGGTAATCAAGCTGGCTAAGCCCTACTCCCCCTTTATGGCCTATGTGGGCGGCGTCATGCCCATTCTCCCCAGGCACATCTGGGAGAATGTTACTGATCCGAAAAAATATAGCGATCCCAGGGCATTTATTGGTTGCGGCCCTTATAAATTCAAAGATTTCAACAAGGCCAAGGGAAACTACCTCTACGAAGCATTTGATGACTATTACCAGGGCCGGCCAAAGGCGGATCGCCTTATCTACGTCAAGGCAGGAAAACCCCTCATTACCCTGTCTACCGGCAAGGCGGACCTGGCAAACATCGAGCCTGACATGGCCGAACCCTTGGAGAAAAAGGGAATGGTCATCCTAACAAATGCCCGAGGCTGGAACAAGAAGCTTATGATCAACCACAAGAAAAATCCCTTTAATGACAAGCGCTTCCGCCAGGCTTTGGCCCACGCGATCAACCAGCAGGAGATTATTGAAAAGGCTCACCGGGGATTTGGCTCTCCAGCATCTTTCGGTCTGCTCTCCCCGGATCACGAGTTCTACAACCCCAGCACCCCCACCTATGCCCCTGATCCCGCCAAGGCGAGGCAGATATTGGAATCCCTGGGGTATGCAAAGGGTTCGGGCGGATTTTACGCCAAGGACGGCAGGCCATTGAAAGTCGAGATTCTATCCTCAAACATTACCGTGGCCGGTGAATCCGTTACGGACCGTGACGGCGAGGTGATCAAGCGGCAATTAGGGGCGGTAGGTATCAATGTTGATCTGGTTAACATGGAGCAGGCCACTACGGATGCACGGGTCAAGAAGTGGGATTTTGATCTGGCTATCTCCGGCCATGGAGGGCTGCTGGGCGATGCGAGGATCCTTAACAGGATGATTAACCCCAAGGTCACGGGTTCGGTCAATTCGGCCCGTTTTGGTGCCAATAAGGATCTGCTCAAGCTGCTCAAGGCTCAGGTAGCCGAGATGGACACTGAAAAGCGCAAGGCTCTGGTCTATAAGATTCAGGAGATCTACGCCGACGAAGTACCGGCCATTTCTCTCTATTATCCGGCCTCAATGGCCGCCTATAATCCCGAGAAGGGGATCAAGTGGTATTATACCCAGGGTGGTATTGGCTTGGGCATCCCAATTGCCCAGAACAAGATGTCGCTGGTAAAGTGAGGTCGGCCGGAGCATGATTGACCATGCAACTCATTCCGTACCAAGACGGCTGGGCCTTATCATTACCTTTGGCCTGGCCGCCCTGGCCATGATCTACCTGAGCTATTCGCTTCCGCGTCTCCTGCCGGGCGATTTTGTAACGGCAATGTACTCAAGCTCTCACGTAACGCTCACGGCCGAACAGGAGGCAGAGCTTCGGGCCTACTACACCGAAGAACCGGGCTTCGGACGTTACCTGTTAAAGCTGGCCAGCCTGGACTGGGGATATTCCTATGCCTTTTTGACCCCTGTCTCAGCTCTTTTTTTCGGGGCATTACCCTGGACCCTGCTGTTACTGGGCACGGCTCATGTCATCTCCATGTTAGTCGGGTTCGTTACTGGAGTGGAGGCGGCCTGGCGGAGGGATAGTCATCTGGAAAAAAGCATGGTTGGGGGTATGACAGTCCTGGAGGGGGTGCCCGAGATCAGCACCGGGGTTATCCTCCTGGTGGTCTTTGCCCTTCATTTAGGATGGTTCCCGGCGGCCGGGGCCGAGACCGCTTATGCTGAAGTATCATTATTGGCCCGGTTGGCCGATGTAGGGCACCACCTGGCACTGCCCCTGGCCACGCTGGTTCTTGCCTACTTCCCGGGTAATTTCTTGTTGACCCGTAACAGTATGGTCATGGTCATAAAACAGTCCTACATTACCACAGCCCGGGCCAAAGGCCTGCCCGCCCGGAGGATCCGTTATGCCCATGCGGCCCGGAATGCATTGTTGCCTCTGGTGACCCGATTCGGCCTGCGCCTGGCTTTTATGATCACCGGTGCACTGGTGGTGGAGAGAATCCATTCCTATCCGGGTCTGGGCACGCTCCTTTATAACGCTATTCAGGCCCGTGACCTGCCTGTCATCCAGGCCGTGGTCCTGGCATCATCCCTCATGGTTCTAACTATCATTTTGGGCCTGGAGATGATCTACCGTATCATCGATCCGAGAATTGAACATGCACGTTAACCTGAAAAATGAGCTCCTTCAAGACCACTGGTTTGTGGTTGGGTTCGGCCTGGCCGTTCTTTTTGCTACAGTAACGCTGTTAGGCCCTCCACTGGCTCCCTTTGACCCGTGGGATATGTCCTTTGCCCCCATATCACCGCCTACGGCCCAACACCTCCTGGGGGTAAACGACGGCGGACAGGACATTTTTTCCGAGCTTCTATATGCTGTCCGCAACACTGTTGCGTTCGGCCTGGTGAGCGGTTTGGTCGCGCTAACACTCGGGGTCATTATCGGCCTTATTTCAGGGTGGTTCGGAGGTTATATTGACACGGTCCTCATGCGTCTGGCAGATGTCTTGCTCGCCATTCCGGCCATCATGATTCTTATCCTGACAGCCGCCCTTTTGCGCCCTTCGCCGGTCGTTCTGGCCCTGATTCTGGCTGGCCTGATGTGGCCCACCATCAGCAAGGCCATCCGGGCTCAGACTCTCAGCCTGAGGGAGGGCCTTCACATCAGGGCTGCCGAGCAGATCGGGGGCGGGAACTGGTACATCATCCGCCGCCATCTGATGCCTGAGATGTTTCCTCTCTACTTAATCGGATTCGCAGCCAAGGCCAGGATGGCCATGTTTATGGAAGCGTCCCTGGCTTTCCTGGGCCTTTTCGATCCCAGTCGCAAATCACTGGGTATGATGATTAGTTACGCGCTCAAATATTACTACATGGATATCTGGTGGAACTGGCTTCTGCCGCCGATCGGCTGTCTGTCTTTGTTGATCATGACTGTCACATTTTTGGCCATAAGCCTTGAGAAAGTGCTGGATCCCAGACTCAAAGAAACCCTGGGGGAAAGGACCGCATGAGCCTTAGTATCGACAGGTTGAGTGTCCTCTACCAGGATGGCCTTCACTCCATTCAGGCCCTGGATGAGGTCAGTCTTGAATTGAAACCGGGCGTGTGCCTGGCCCTGATCGGTGAATCCGGTTCGGGCAAGACGACGTTAGGCCATGCATGCCTGGGACTCCTGCCTCAGAACGCCTCAGTTGAAGGTAAGATAAGTCTTAACGGCCAGCAAATCGATTACAATGACGAGACGTCCCTCAACCAGTTTCGCTGGAACAGGCTGGCCATGGTCTTTCAAAACGGGGCCGCCAGCCTTAACCCTGTATACCGAATAATTAACCAGGTTGCTGAACCTCTCATTCAGCGGGCAGATATAGGACGGGCAGAGGCAATGCTTGCCGCGGCCCAGGCCCTGAGTGAGCTTGGACTCAACCATGATGAATGCAATCGCTTTTCCCATCAACTGAGCGGAGGCCAGATCCAGCGGGCCCTGCTGGCCATGGCCCTTATCCTGGACCCTGAGGTGCTGATTCTCGATGAGCCCACCTCCGGCCTGGATGCCGTGACCAAGACGATTGTTGCAGATGTAATTCAGAAGGCCAGATCAGGAAACAAAACCGTTCTCCTGATCACCCACGACCTGGAATTCGCAGTGCATAATTCCGACACCATTACCATGCTCTACCTGGGTCAGATCATGGAAACACTCCCTGCAGAAGACCTTCTGACTTCGCCATTGCATCCTTTCACCCTGGCGCTGTCCCGGTCTTACCCTGCAATGAGCACTGCCAGGGATCTGGGCGGCATCCGTGGAGATGCCTTCTACCGAACGGTGCATCAGCACGGCCGGCAGGAAGGTGAAATATACAAGCATTCACACATTCAATCGCCCGGTTCCGGGCATGAAAGCAGCCACGCGCCGCCCACGGGTTGTCTCTTTCAGAACCGGTGCACTCAGGCGTTGGATCGTTGTCGAACAGAGCCAGTGGCCCTGGAGGTGATTGGGGACCACCAGGTTCGCTGCCTTCGCCACGGCATAGTCAGCATACTTGATCTCAAGCAGGTAGAAAAGTCATACGGCGACGTTGTGGCCCTCAGACCGACTGATCTGACCATTAAGGCCGGGGAGGTTTTTTCAATAGTGGGGGAGACCGGCTCTGGCAAGACAACCCTGGCAATGACCGCTGCCGGTGCGCTCAAACCGGATAATGGCACAAGGGTCTTTGACGGGCATGATATGGATGAATGGATAAGGCGCGATTATAAGTCGCTCGCCAGGCAAATAGGTGTCATCTACCAGAGCCCGGCCGAATCCATAAGCCACCGCTTTACCGTGCTTGAGGCCGTGGCCGAGCCCCTCAAGATCCACGGCCTCTGCCGCAACAGTGCAGAACGTCTTGAACGAGTCATAAAGGTTCTGGCCCACGTCCATCTCTCAACCGACAAGGCCTTCCTGGGTCGGTATCCCCACGAGCTGAACATGGGCGCACTTCAGCGGGTCAGCATGGCTCGAGCGCTTGTCTTAAACCCCTCCCTGCTGATAGCAGACGAACCGACCAGCTCCCTTGATCCAAGTGTCCAGGCCAAGGTTCTCAAGTTGCTTCTGGACCTCCAGATCGAATTGGGCCTGTCCATGCTTTTCGTTACCCACGACATCGGTCTGGCCCGCAAGATCAGCGACCGGCTCGGGGTCATGTTACAAGGTCGACTAATCGAGTTCGGCCCGGCTTCCCTGGTTATTGACAAGCCCGCTCATCCCTACACCCGGCTCTTGATTGACAGCGTCAGCGGCTTGTCGCAGAAGTCTTTCAATTCAAGATCGGGTAGAGTGGAGCCCGGTGGCTGTCCGTTTGAACCCCGGTGTCCCCGGGCCAAAGACGTATGTAAAAACAAGAACCCTCAAATACTGGAAAGAGGTCACCGATCAGTGGCCTGTCATTTTCCCTTAGAATGAAAAAAATATCATGTAATCTTGTTTATCCTGTCTAAAAAAAATAGAGAAAAGGAGGATATCACATGACTCAAACTGACATAAGCCCGGAGGTAGTTCAACAGACAATTGAATTCCACGGTCATTCCTGTCCCGGTTTGGCCTTCGGCATCCGGGCGGCCGAATTGGTAATGGCCCGGTTTGACCGCGCATCAGATGAAGAGATCGTAGCTGTAGTTGAGACCGATATGTGCGCAGTTGATGCAATTCAATTCCTGACCGGGTGCACATTTGGCAAAGGAAATCTGATACATCTGGACTATGGGAAAAACGCGTTCACATTCTATCGCCGCTCGGACGAAAAAGGTATCCGGATCATAGCGAGACCCAATATCTTTCCCAGGCAAGATGATGAATTGGTCGCACTCCAAAAGAAGAAGGTCAAAGAGGGGCTTGTTCCTGAAGAGCAGAAAAAGCTGAAAGAAGTAATGGCAGTCCGGACGAAACGGATAATGGGGGCCAGACTGGACGAGCTATTTGAGGTCAAACCGGCCTCAGGCCCTGTACCCCGCAAAGCAAGGATATTGGAGAGTGTGATCTGCCAGGTCTGCGGGGAAGTAACCATGGAGTCCCGTACACGCAGGCTCCTTGGCCAAACACTTTGCATACCCTGCTTTGAGGCTGTGGAAAAGCGGCATTAGTGCCTTAAAAATAAGATTCGTGCTTTTTCTGGCAGAAAATATTTTCGTATCACGGATACCCTATAGGAATCGGAATGTTAAATTCGAAATCCGAATATCGAAATCCAAAACAAATTTTCAATTTTTAAAATTCAAATGACCAAAACCGAATGCACAACCAGGATGATCCCAAGTGAGGTGAATTAAGTGTTTTGAACATTACGAGCATTAGTATTTAGGATTTGTCTCGTATTTCGAATTTCGTGCTTCGGAATTCCGGTTTATCCGTGTTAGGAAAGCCTGGGGAAAATTATCTCTTTCGTGTTAGAATCGTGCGGTTAGATGTCTTAATGGCAAAATCTGTTCTCCTTAAATTTTGCCTTTAAGGTAACCCTGCCGTTTCGTTTCCGGAAATTTTTCAATAGCGTATCGTAACATTGTGCGGGGCATTCCCTTATAGTGCTCTTTCAAAAATTCCTCTTCTAAGGGTAGATCTCGTTTGCCAACTTCACGTAACATCCATCCAACTGCTTTGTGAATCAGGTCTTCCTTATCATTCAATAGTGTTTTTGCGACTTTCAGTGTTTCAGAGTATTGCCGGTGCTTAATGAAGCAAAAGGTTGACATTATTGAAATCCGTCGTTCCCAAAGATTCTTTGACCTGGCTAATTGAAAAAGCGGGTTTTTCCCTTTGTCCAGCAAGAAATCACCGACAATATATTCTGCAGATGCATCAACAAGATCCCAGTTATTGATGAACTTGGTATTTTTTAAGTAGAGCTCATAAATAGCTTTCTTTATAATTTCTTCGGCTTTGGAATAAATACGGATGAGGATGAAAAGTGCAAGAAGCCGTTCTTCATGAATCGGGGATTTGAGTAAGTGTTCAGCCTCTTTAACTGTAATGGTTTGATATTCCTTGGCGAGTTCCCTTAGCACAGGCACCCGAATACCAAGGAATATATCCCCCTCTCCATATTCTCCTGGCCCGGTCTTAAAGAACCTTTGGGCGACTTCTGAATTTTTCTTATTCGCAAGTCCCTTTAGTTTAGATTGAATTGTGCGGGCGTCCATGATGCTCTCTCCTCATTTTACTGGGTGGATTACCAGATTCTTACCGATACTACTTTTATAGCCTTTATTCTGTAAAATCCCCCCAATCCCTCTTTAGTTCGGATTGACGATTCTTCCAACAAAGAGAATGCTTCCTGAATGGTTGTCATGGATCAGGAATACAAATGGATGATCGGCACGGAATGTTGGAGGTGGTGTGGAGGGCGCAGATGTAAGCGAAATGACTGCTGCTGTCGCTGCTGCTGCCTCGGTCCCTTCCTCGTCAACATCCACAAACGCTTTGTGGATTACGGCGGAAATAAAAAGATCTTTTGTGCCGTCAATTCCAGAAAAATCAGCATTCCCCCCAAAGGCATCAGGCATACCCATCGAGGCAAGTGTTTCACTAAGTCTGAACTGGGAGGTCATCTTGAATTTTGGCAAAAACACTGAGACTTCTCTCTTCCTGAGATGACCTGTCCACATATTAAGGTTTTCCACGCTCAGATCGGCTTCAAGTTGAGCCAGGCCGTCGACCTTCCTGGGGAGCAGCACAATCATTGCGAGATCGTCTCCAACGTAAGGCAGTTCAAGAATCTGCAAGCTGTCACTTTCCATATATCTGAACTGCCTTTTCTGAGTCATCATGGGAACCTCGACTGACTTATCTATAGATAGCCAGAACGGACTTTCCTTCGTACGACTTTTTTTAAACTGAGATTCCCACCTGCCTTTGAAATAAATGGCATTTGTCAAAACAAGACGTGTCAGAGCATTGAGCACACCTGGTTTTATCAAATCCTTGATCTTGTCTTTCGTTTTCTGTTCTACCCATGCGTTGATATTTTTGCGCGCCGCTTCACAAGCCCTTTTAAAATCAACATGGTTAAGCACTGTTCCGTAGTTACTCTGTATCAAATCGAGAAACTCTCTGAGGAAAACATAGTCTTCCTGGGCCCATAGGGCATTTGCGATATTGAGCTCAATGTCGCCCTTTTCTTGGACGGCCTTTAGTTGTGCTTCAAGACAGGCAAATGCAGGATGAAACCGGTTTTGATCTAATGTGAAGTGAAGTGCTGTACCCATCTGCTTCTCAGTATTACCGCGGGCGCCGGCATAGGTCATGGCAAGCGCTGTTGATATACTGTAAGGAGAGAAAAATAAATTACCCTCAACTTCTTTTAGTTTCTCATAAAGACCAAATGCAAATGCCTTATTTCCTTCCACAACAATTTTTGTGTCTTGACAATTCTTAGCTTCAGCAGGCATGCTGTACGTCAAGCCAATAAATGTTATAACTGACAATAGACCTGTTGAGAACAATCGTATCATAGTCATTAGTCCCTCCTCTTTGCCACATAACACTGCTCATAACCAGGGGCCGGTTTTTGGGCCTATCTGTTTCATGAGTTTGTTCGATGCTTGTCAAGTGGTTATGGTGCTATTAATTTTACAGTTGGAAAGTATGTAATGATTCGTGATAACTGTATTCCTCCAATTTGGATTAAGACCAATCTGCCCATTTAGAGTCATTGAGAAAACCCCCCGGCTACCCGATTAGGCAAACTAGTGCTTTTTAACAAGTTGCTTTCAGGATGTCCCTCTTTAACTAAACCATCGTTGCAATCGGCTGCCACTGCCATGCCTCCCCCTTCTGGACGATATGTCCCAAGCCTGGGAAGGGGAAATGAAAGGCAAGCACTAAGGCCTTTTCGGCCGCGGCCCGTTTGAGAATGCGGCGCCTGGTGGCCACGACTTGATCAGGAGCAAAATCGACCGCCGCACACCATTCTGGCTGCTCTAAATGGATGGGATGGAGCGCCGTATCGGAGATGCATAACAGTTGCTCACCTTCCGACGAAATGACAAGCGCCATATGTCCTGGTGTGTGTCCGGGTGCCGCGATAGCGTGGATGCCGGGCAGGATTTCCCTTTCACGCTCAATGAGGTCCAGCCGTTCTTGAATCGGTGGAAGGTTCTTGCGTGCAACGCTCAGGAGGACTTCTCTGACGTGTTCATCAAGTTTCTCTTCCGCCTGCTTAGAGGTCCAGAAATCCCACTCGTCTTTCCACATGGCAAAGCGGGCGTTGGGGAAAGCTGGCTTACCGTTGTCAAGGGTATTTCCACCGATGTGGTCAGGGTGACAATGCGTGAGGATGACCATGTCAATGTCCTCAGGCGCAATCCCCTCGGCCTGCAGGTTCTGAAGGAGTTTTCCCGTATTTGGGTCAAGACCATCCGCACCCGTATCCACCAGCACCCGATGCTCACCCGTATTGACCAGCAGACAGATATACTGACTTATCCACTCTGCCCAGTGTTCTGGCTGTATGTTATGTTGACGAAGGGTGTGCTCAAGGTCGCCTCTTGGCGCGTTGCAAAAAAGCAAGGTGGCGGGTGGTGGGAAGGTCGGCGGTGTATATGTGAGAGTGCCGTCGCTAACAGCCATGCATTCGAAAGCCCCTACCTTAAAATGATAGACTTCAGTGCTCATAATTGTCCCCCTCTTTATGTGTATCATGTATTGGGAATACTATTTTGCCTAACAGTTTTCAGGTGCGCCGAACGGCTTAATCAGAACGTAATAGAAATTACCAAACTATCAGCTACCACCAAACACTGAGATCGCGCCCAAGCTAGGCGTCACCTGCAAAACCATGTTAGGTGATTCTAATATCCCGTACATTCTGTTTATTAAAATTCTCTAAGAGATTCCTGAATCCCTTTGTGCATTTCATACCAGAAACTCAGGGCAGCTTCATGTTTATTTTTTTCAAAATAATTCATCCATTTAATAAGTTCGGTATCATTGTTATTTTCAAGAATGTGTTTTCTTTTCAAAAAAGTATAAACAATATCGATGTTTCTGTCAGGTTCCCAATACACGGATGAGTTACGGCTGTTTATCCGGCTGGCTGTGACATGATTATTTTCTATAAATTGCTGTTTCAATCCATACAGCGAATCAATTATTTCGGGCATCATTTCTTCTGCCCAGTTCCGATGGAAGCGGCACATTCCGAGATTATCCATTATTAATTCACCTCTTAGTCTTGCTGCACCTCTCTTACCCAATTCCCGAGGAGTAATAAAATCCTGCCCGTAATACATATAATATTTCCCCATAATAGCCATAGGGGAAAGCACCCCCAGCGTCCAATATTGATTAGGTACCATCCATCCTTTACGACCAAAGGCAGTATAAACAAAAGAATCCAAAACTTTCTTTCCTTTTTGCCTCGATAATCGACGGGCAAATTTACGTGCGCCTTCGCTAAGATCGAGAATACCCCGCTTTTCAATAATCGAATCGAGTAGTGCCACACCTATATCCGCATTATGCATGGAGGAGGAAACCACATCGAAATTTTTTACTGAAAATACCGGAATATTTTTTATGCCTAATTCCCGGGGTGTTAAGTTTTTTTCAGACAAGCACTCCATTAGCCATGAAAGTACACCTCCGGCTGAGATGGCATCAAAACCATACATGTCAGCATGATGATTTAGTCTTTCGGCAGCGCGTTGGTCAAAAATCCCTGATAGCGGACCCATTGTCTGGTAGGGTTCATAATCCTTTTTAAATTTACCGTGCATTTTTTTGCAGACCGCAACACAGGGTTCGCCACAATTTTTCTGCTTTTTCGGTTTAATGGTTTCTTGGTTGAATTGTTTAAGATAGTGATTAATGATAAACTTATCATGAATTTCCAATCGTTCACTTTCGTCCATATAAATGCTTTTATAATTGAAAGAGAACATGCTGCCGCCTAAACTTGCATAATTTACCCCAAACGTTCCTCCGGTTTCAAATTCAGGGTCAAAACGATATTTGGTAGTAACCTCCATGTCTTTAGCCGATAATCTCATTTGATATTTGTCAACGAACCATTGGTCTGCAACATTGCGGTCGCGAAAGTCTTCATCAATAAATGTTCCGCCGTAAATTATAGCCGCAACACCGTGCTCTCTGAAAAGTTTAGTTCCAAACCCACCTCTGCCAGCCCAGGTATCAACATAAGTTAATTTTTCTTTCAAGATGGGAGCAGAGCATATTGCTCCAAAATCAGTAGCCTGAGATGCCGGACCTGTTGCCAATATCCTGGGATCGTTACTATAGCTATCTCCAAAAAGGTTTAAAGTATGATCCATTAAAGAATATACCCCTCTTCGCCCTTCATTCCATACTTTTTGGATTTCTACCGGATGAACTTCGATTTGAATTTCTTCGCCATGTTTTCGGTTGAGGTATAAAACAGAGGGGGTGGCAGCCTTACACACAATGGAAAGCATATTAATACCCAGGTTATCGAAAACCAATCCTGCGCCACCCATCGAAGATATGAAAAATCCGCCCCAGCAGGGAGAATAGCCGGTGAAGATTAATCGGTTTGACCCTGGAAAAATGGAGCCTGCAAAAAGCCCTGTGCTGATATTTAAACTGTTGTTTTTGCCAGATAAATGCAGCCCTAAATCAACCGGTCCGAAAAAATTACCCAGTTTGTAATGATTAATGCGATAAAACGATGTTCCGGCATCAACAAAAAGCACTTTTAAATTAGTTTCCATAATACTTTCCTTGTAACTGGTCATTTGACCCTGTTTTAATTCAGCATATTTTATTATAAATAGTAGAAGATTATCTCAAATCAACAGGAAATCGCAGAGTATGAATAATTGGAGAAAACGAATGGTTATTATTCACGTGCCTTGTAACAACCACGAGGAAAGTTTTTGCCTGATGTTAATAAGACGCTGCCGATCGATCACCCCCAATCTGCCCAGAAGGATATCATTCTCAACCACAGAGCGCCTGCCGATTCTTATCACGCTTGCCAGTTTGAGACCGGACTTTTCAAAATCAAAATCTCTTGGGGTGATTACATCGTCAAAATCAGGAATCTGATGGTGCATTTGTGAAGATATCATACAAATCAGCCAATCATCAAATTGGCCGGGCAATTGACGCAGCACCAAAGCGGGGCGGAGCGTCCCTTCTGTTTGGTCCGTCTGGGGGAACCGGAACAAGACAACTTGACCTTCAGCAACCATCAGAATGATTCCTTTAGATCATCTAAAGAATAAGGTGTTTCTTCATCTTCCATTCATGTAATAACATGAGATTTAAAGAATTTCCAGAACATAACTATTTAATTAGGCTACGTAAATGCAGTGTTGTAACACTGCGATTCCAGCATATAACACCCCCATTTCAAGGTGTTATACGGCAAATCTGCAATATTTTTTTTACATTATCGTTTTTTGCCTTAAGTATTAGTGTAAGTTTATGTTAATCCTAATTGTGTCATCCGAACAGAGGAGGATCAAAGCTTCAGGCGCTTTTTTACGAAATCTTCCAGGCTGGCGGCATCTCCTTTAACCCCTTTTTCTCTGAGTATCTCTAAAGGGATTTTCGCCCTGGCCGCTCCTCGATGCCCGCCGGCAGACCCAAGATCACCAAAGGCGCTGTTTGCTAATTTTCCGGCATCTTTTCGATACCCGTCATTTCTAATAACGACGTTTAACTCGCCCTCTGACACGCATGATACGAAACTCCAGCCTATCCCATGGACCCTCGTGAAGAAATCGGCAACTTGCACGCAAATGTCAGAGTTCGGCACTTTTCCAAGATGGGTAAAGAGCCCTTTTTTCGTGAGCGACCGATTTGCCAGGGCGGTCTCAAAATATCCAAGATCAGAGGGGGTTAATTCTGCCTTCTCGATCTTTCGCAAGAGGTTCATGTTTGCATATTGGAAAACATATCGAAATTCCCTGACATCTTCCTGGATTCCACCTCGCTCGAAGTTGGCGGTGTCTGTTTTAATAGCGTAAAGGAGAGCTGTCCCCAGATTCATGGAGGGCTTGATTCCGGCCTTTCGCAGATATTCGATAAGGATTGTGGCAGTGGCTCCGTATTCAGGGCGAATATCCACGTAAGGCGCATCCCAATTTTTTGTCTTTGGATGATGATCGATAATTGCATCGTACTCAAAGTCCTTTAAAATTTCTGAATGATCGGGTTGTGAATCGACTAAAACCCGATGTGTAAAGCTCTCGGGATCCAATTTGCTTATCTCCACCATGGGAATCTTCAGCAGATCTATCATCGCCTGATTTTCCAAGCGCTGGATTTTGCCGGTGTAAGCAATCGATGTCTTGCGTACACGGTTCCATAGCAAGCGTTTGACAGCCAATGCACTGGCCATAGAGTCAGGGTCCGGGCAAATTAGTATCAGTACATTATCGTCGTGTCCGAAGAGCTTTAGAAATGTCTGCACCCGTTTTTGTGTGACTTTAGCTTGGCCCCTCGCCTTCTTAAGGTTGCTTCCTGCTTTTCTGATGTTCATGGTTTCTCTTTTAGCGTGAATTCCAACTTGGGTGGATCTATCTTCACAACCTGAATTCGGTCGTTGGGCAAAAGTATCTGGTCCCGTGTAATGGGAAAGGTTCTTCTGCCAAAGCGGGCCATGGAAAGATCGATCTTCGCCAGTACATTTTTCCCGTTAAAGCACCTAACGGTTATTGGCCTCGCTCTTTTTCTTATTCCAGCGTAATGTTATTCTTTGGTTTCTTGTTGTTCCCCCTCTTTTTTCATGCTTTTTCCAATTTTTTCAAGTGTTCCGGCGGTCTCATTGCGCAACTTGTCTATTTTTTTAGAGGTCTCCTGCTTCATGTTCTCAATTTTGGCCTGGAGATCTTTGATTCGTTCAT
>Ga0180009_10003587_pt1 | contig 17599 bp, 15 predicted proteins | sample OS_PC_MetaG_FD_123537 | JGI IMG/M metagenome (GOLD analysis project Ga0180009, IMG submission 123537) | Groundwater microbial communities from the Aspo Hard Rock Laboratory (HRL) deep subsurface site, Sweden - OS_PC_MetaG | ecosystem: Environmental > Aquatic > Deep subsurface > Groundwater... | reverse complement strand
CGCTCCAGCGGTACGAGACGCTAGAGCGTCTCGGGCGGCATTCCCACGCTGGAGCGTTGGAACGATAGGGGGTGTGAATAATTACTTCGAGATTGGTGTAGTATTCACTTCAACTATTAACGCGAACATAGCTTTATTTAACCCGTCCCCAACGTTTCGGTTTGCCCTAAACATTTCGGCTGACTTCGGTCAAAGTCAAAACGTTTAGGACGGGGTTGCAAATCCCGTCCTGCTAGGGATATGCTGGTTTTTGGGCTTTAGCTGAAGAAACTTGCTAATCAGGCTAAGTTTTTACCCCAGCTTTATTTTGTAAAAGCTGGATAAGGGCATAAGTTGAATCTTGCGTAAATATTCTTAATGCTTTAGATTGCCGTCTTTCTGGACTTCCTTTGTTTTGTATTCAGAGAAAAGCTGTTTTCGTAATTGGACGGAATTAGTATTTCCAGACCTCTACTTCATTACCCAGGCGGAGCCCGTGCATTCTTTATATATCGTAGTCGATCGCCTGGAAGACTGGGCGCCTTATTATCCGAGTAGCGACCTTCTTACCGTCGAGGCTTATCTGACATTGCCGGAAAGTAAAAAAGCCGGTAAGACACAGGTAATCAATCTATGCCGAGATTATGATTACCTCGGCACCGGTTATTATTGTTCGCTGTTGGCCGAAGCACGGGGCCAACGGGTAATTCCGTCGATTCGCAGCATCAACGATTTGGCCAATCATCATTATTACCGTCTTTACGATAACAATCTCGATAAATACTTGAGTAAACATCCGGCAGGTTACGGGCAACCCAATACGGAATATTTCGGGATAAAAATTTTCTTCGGTAGGGTGTCTTATCCGCCGCTTGAAAAATTGGCTAGGCGTTTGTTTGAGCTCTATCCCAGCCCGATTCTGAATGTCGAATTCAAGCGGGGCGAACGTTGGGAAATCGTTGGGATTACGCCGGGCAATCTATCCGAATTGAATGAAAACGAACAAAATCAATTTGCGGAAGCGATTGATGCTTACAGTCGTAAGATTTGGCGCAAACCTCGTTCGCGTAAACGGTTTCGCTTCGAAATGGCGATTCTCTACAATCCGCAAGAGGAGTTTCCGCCGAGCGATACGAAAGCCCTGAAATACTTCATCAAAGCCGGAAATGAGTTGGGTTTGGATGTCGATCTGATCGATAAAAACGATTTCGCGCGGCTTTTGGAGTACGATGCCTTGTTTATCCGCGAAACTACAGCGATCGATCATCATACCTACCGTTTTGCCAAACGGGCGGAGAGTGAAGGTTTGGTGGTGTTGGACGATCCCGATTCGATTCTGAAATGTGCGAATAAGGTATTTTTGGCTGACTTATTGAGTGCGCATGGTGTTCCGACGCCGAAAACGCAGTTGATCATACGCGACAAGCCGTTGGATTTCGACGAATTGGAACAGAGCTTCGGTTATCCGCTTGTACTCAAGATTCCTCACGGTTCGTTTTCGCGCGGCGTGGTCAAGGCGCATGGCCGCGACGAGTTGGAAAACCAATGCCGCGAATTATTCAAAGAATCCGCCATATTGTTGGTGCAGGAATATGTGTTGACCGACTACGACTGGCGAATCGGTTTTTTGAACAACCGACCGATTTATGCCTGTAAATATTTTATGGCGCGCGGGCATTGGCAGATCTACAACCATAGCAGCGATAAAGCCAAAGGTAAAAGCGGCGGCTTTGAAGCGCTCGCTGTCCACGATGTGCCGAAGGATGTCGTCAAAACCGCATCGAAAGCGGTTAAGCTGATCGGTGACGGGTTTTACGGTGTCGATATGAAACAAATAGAAGGTCGTAACGTGATTATCGAGATCAACGATAATCCGAGTATCGATAGCGGTGTCGAGGACGATTATTTGGGCGAGGATTTGTATCGAATCATCATGGAGGAGTTTGTACGCCGATTGGAGCGTAAACATAGTGCTTATGCTTGAGACAGGAAATTTCAAGGCGGTTTAGGAAAAAGCATAAAATAACTTCCCTAATGATTCCTTCGTTCCGACTGGGAGCCCATCTACCTTAACCGCAGCGTACCTTCGAGTTCCCTATTATTTTCAGCAAACCGGATGAATACATTATGCCGAGCCATTACGACCTAGAAAGCTTTTCCACAGACTATTTCGACGCACGCGATAAGTTTTTGTCCGCCTGTTCCAGTCAGCCAGGTCATCTGAGGCGTTTTCAGCATTCATTGTTAGCCGGTGACAATCAACCGTTGTCGACCGAGGTGTTTTGGCTCGGTGAAAAACAGGTTAGTAAGGTGTTGGTCATTATCAGCGCGACCCATGGCGTCGAAGGTTTTTGCGGTTCCGCAGCGCAAATCAATTGGCTCAGACACGCACCGATGCCCACTGGCGATACCGCAGTGTTGTTCGTTCATGCCTTGAATCCATTCGGCTTTGCTCATTTGCGCCGCGTCAACGAAGATAATGTCGATTTGAATCGGAACTTCATCGATTTTTCCGATAGCCCTGTCAATCTGGGTTATCGAGAATTGGCCGATGTATTGCTGCCGGAGCATTGGTCCGACGCGAACGAAAAAAGCGCAATGCAAACAATCAACGATTACCGGAAACTTTACGGTCAACGCAAGACCGAGGAAGCGGTCAGCAGCGGTCAATACGAGTATCCGCAAGGCTTGTTTTATGGCGGCGCTACTTCCACTTGGTCGAGACAAGTGGTTGAAACCGTGATGCGCGAATTCGATTTGGTGAATCGGCAACGAGTCGCGGTGGTCGATATCCATTCCGGGCTCGGACCCTATGGTTATGGTGAAGTTATTTCGGATCATCCGCCTGGCTCCAAAGCTGCGACATTGGCGAAACGTTGGTTCGGCGACAGCGTCACCGAGCCGGCGCTAGGGACATCGACTTCGGTACCAAAGCTGGGCTTGCTCGATTATGCCTGGCATAAGGCTCTGGGCGATCGCGGCTGTTATATCACGTTGGAATTCGGCACCTATTCGCTCGATACGCTGTTTCAGGTGTTGCGTAAAGAAAATTATTTTTGGCACAGAGATCCGGAAACAAGGCAGCTCAGTCATCCGATACGGCAACAAATTCGGGATTATTTTTATCCGGATAAGAAAGATTGGCAGGAAATGGTACTGTTTCGTAGTGAGCAAGTGTTAACGCAGGCGCTTGATGGATTGGCGGGTAATGACTGATTCTGCAAGCGCCGAAGAAACACCGAAAATCGTGTTTCGTAGTGCAGTCAAAAATGACGTTCGGCAATTGTTAGCGATCGAAAATGCTTGTTTTACGCAGGATAAATTAACCTCGCGCAATTTTCACTGGATGCTGGAAAGAGCCAATGCCGATATCATCCTGGCCGAAATCGAAGATAAAGCGGCAGGATATGCGCTGTTGCTGTACCGCAGAGGCGCATCGTTGGCGCGGCTCTATTCGTTCGCGGTGTTACCCGAATACCGCGGACTCGGTATTGGTGTGGGCCTGCTCAATCACTCGGAAGCACGCGCCCGAGAGCGCGACTGCGTGTATTTGAGGCTTGAAGTTCGTCCCGATAATCAACAAGCGATCACGCTGTACCGAAAACAAGGTTATCGGCAATTCGATACCAAAGAAGATTATTATGAAGATCACAGCGAGGCGCTGTGCTTCGAGAAACGAATCATCTATCCGCATCCGGAAACCCGCCTGACCGTGCCGTTTTATCGGCAAACGACCGATTTCAGCTGCGGCCCTTCGGGGCTTTTGATGGCGATGGCCGGACTCAAGCCAGACATCGAATTGTCGCAGGCGCATGAACTGCAAATTTGGCGCGAATCGACGACGATTTTTATGACCTCCGGGCATGGCGGATGCGGACCTCACGGTTTGGCGCTGGCGGCTTGGCGGCGAGGTTTTGCGGTCGATGTATATTTGAGTCAACAAGACGTGTTGTTTATCGACAGCGTGCGCAGTCCCGAAAAACGCGAAGTTATCAGTCTAGTGCAGGAGGATTTTCTGCGCCAGCTCAAGCAAACCGACGTGCGGATGCATTTCGATAAAATCACGCTCGAAGCATTGACCGGGCATCTGGATGCGGGTCATATTCCATTGATTTTGATCAGCACTTACCGGATCAATCGCAACAAAGCGCCGCATTGGGTAGTCGTGACCGCGCATGATCCGCACTTTATTTATTTGCATGATCCCGATGTCGATACCGAGCAGCATGCCAGCGAAGCGGATAACTTTTATGTGCCGGTGCCGAAAGCCGAATTTTTGGCGATGTCCCGCTTCGGGCGCAGCCAGCTCAGAGCCGTTGTGATCATCGCGCGGCGCGAATGACTAGAGGACTAGAGGAAAGTTATGACCAGCGATCGCCCTATCAGGCACTGTTTAACCGTTTGCCTTGCGCAATCCTTCGATTTTCCGGCATTGCGCGAGAAAATGTTGATGTCGGGGCGCGTCAAGGCGTTTAGAAATGCCTTGGTTGTCGACTATAAAAGCGGCTGCTCGATTGTATTCGCTTACGGCGTTGCCGTGCATTGGAACGTGAGTTTGGACGAACGGCGTAATCTTCATGATTTGTTACTAGACTTCGCGATCAAGCCCGATGCCGAGCCGCAGGAAGACAATTTAAGCTACGAAACGAACTCCGAAAAATACCGGATACAAAGCGATCATATCGAACTGATCGACGCCGATCAGATGGTGCTCCTGGCAGTGTCTCATGCAATGGCTCAGTCGATCAAACTGGCCGCATTCGAAAGCCATGCGATCAATACGATCCGCGAAACCAGTCATTTGCCCGAATCCTTGGCCAGGGAAGGGAAGATACAACTCGGCAGAAAAGCCACCGCGATGATCCGGGGGCAATTATTTCTGACCAAGAGCGATATTATTTTGAATTACGATCTGCTCGATACGCCCGAGTTTTTCTGGGAGCATCCGGAGTACCAGAGCATTTATTCGATGGCGGCCAATTATCTGGAAATTCAGCCGCGCACCGAAGTATTGTCGAAAAAACTCGAGACGATACACGAATTGTTGGAAATGCTGGCCGATGAGCAAAAACATCAGCATTCGTCGTTTCTCGAGTGGATCATTATTTATTTGATCGCGGTCGAGATCGTGATGTCTTTAGTCGACAGAGTTTTTTGATGCGTTGGCAAAAGACTCTAAACGACTGTCTGAATAACATATTTGAAATAGGGGTAGATGGTTCGCGAGTCGACTTCATAGGCGGCGCTCTTCGCTATCCTAGAAAAAGCATTTCACCATTCATCGTTCCCACGTTTTGCGCTCAGCGTTATACATAAATTGTAGGGTACGCTGCGCGTACCAAAGCCGTGCCCTGGCGGTTCGGTTGGCACATGAAATGAACATCGCGGGGTTACCATGGTACGCACAGCGTACCCTACGCTGATCACCAAGCGTTAGGTGAGGGAGGTCCGCGAGTGTTAAGTGACAATAAATGGTATCGAGGTCTCATTGGTTAAGATTGCAAAAGGGTAATTTTGAACTTATGTATAACGGTGAGCGTTTTGCGTGGGAATGCCGCTTTAGACGCTCCGCGTCGACTGCGGCTTGTAGTTGGATTGAGAAACGGTAGAGAGCGTATTCGTTGCTATTGCTTGTATTATCGACCTATGGGGACGCAGAGCGTCCCGGGATGCATTCCCACGCAAAGCGGAGGAACGATGACTATTCTATTGTGGGAGCGATCCCCTGATCCCGATTTCCAGGCCGAAAAAGGGCTAGCAAAGGGTGTAGAGTCAAGCCCCTTTATGATCTTCACTGAAAATCGGCAAGGATTTCAGCAATGCAACTACGCCGAAAATCGCGGTCGCATAGATCAAGGTCGATTTGATATAGGCCGGGTAGAAATTCGCCATTTTGCTCAGTTTTTCAGACCAGTCCAATGCATCGTGACGGCCGGACAACAAATAGAAGCTGAATTCGGAAATCAGAAACGCAAGCGTCGTTGCCGCGAGCAGAATTGCGAATTGTTTCAATAGCACCGAAGAGTTCAGCTCTTTGAGTTGAGCGCACATTTTGCCGCCAAACCAGACTGCGGCATAGGTCGGAATCAAAAAGGCATAGGCCGGCGAAACGCAAAAACTGCTGACGCCGAAGAATTGAATCACGACAAAATCGATCAATGCCGCTTCGGCCAATAAAACGGCAAAAAAACGGTTGCCGCCGAACCAAAGCCCGGCCAGAAAAAATACCGCTAAAGAGGCGTCGGGGAGTTGAAATGGCGTGCCGATATGGCTAGAGCGCGTGGCCGCCATCAACAACATCAAAGCAATCGCGCCGGGTTGAATCGGTAAGTTTTGGACAGGTAAACGTTGTGCGATATTCATCGTTATTTCTCCAGAAAAATTAAGTTTTAGATATTATAGCGAATCGAAACGAAAAAGTTGCGATCGGCCGTGTTGTAGGTATCGACCAATTGGTATTGTTTATCCAGCAAATTATTTAATTGAGCGCTGACGGTCCAGTTTTTATTGATGTGATAGGCCGAGCGTAAATCGATGGTCGCGTAACCGTTGACTTTAGTCGTATTATCGGCATCGTCGTAGCGATAGCCCTCGGCTAATAGGAAAGCACCGACGTCGACGGGCCCGAACGATCTGGATAGATCGAATGATAACATTCTATCGGTGCGGCGTGGCAGACGATTATTCGTTTCGCGGTCGACCGGACGGAGCAAATTCATGCCCAATTTGGCGTTCCAACCGAAAATTTGCATGCCGATTTCGGCTTCGAGACCGTCGATTTGGGCCTTGCCGATATTTTCGGCGGATAAGTTAAACGTTACCGGATCAAAGACGTTGACGATCAAGTTATCCAGGTCGGTATGATAAGCGCGAATCTCCCACTGTAACCAGTCGTGATTACCCGCGAGTCCGACCTCGACCGATTTCGACTCCTCGGCCATTAAGTTGGGGTTGCCGAAACCGGGCCAATAGAGTTGGTTGAAGGATGGGGCCTTGAAGCCGTTGCCGAAATTCGCGAATGTACTAATACCGTAATCCCAATTGGAACGCCAGCCGATGCTGCCGGTGACGAAATCGCCGAAGGCTTCGTTTTCATCCCAACGAATCGAACCGTTGAGATGATGGTTATCGAAGAATCGTCCGTGCCATTCGCCGAACACGCCGACATCGTAACGCGATAGCTCGGTATAGTCGGTGGTGCTATCGGCTTCATCCAAACGGTAGTCGGTCCCGAGCGTTAGTTGATGATCGTCCGATAATTGAATCGCGTTAACCCAACTCGCATTCCAGCGCAAGCTGTCGAAGCGAGAGGAAAATGCGCCGTCCGGGGCAAAATTGTCGCTATCGTCTCGGCTTTGCCCTAACCGTAAGGTCGAACGCCAATTGTCGAGGACATTGATGGCGCCACTCAGACCGATGACCTGATTAACGAATTCCGTTTTGTTTTGAAGCGTGCCGTCAAAGTCGTTTCTTCCTTCCGATCGCATGTAGGTGGCTTCCACCTCGGCATTGTTATCGAAGCGGTGGCCCAAGCGTGCGTTGAGTCCGGTGTTATAGAAACCGTCTTTATCGGGCTCATCTACCCCGAAAAAACCGGGAGTCGGTTGTCGCGCATCGAAGCCTTGCGAATTGAAATGCGACGCACCGAGGGTATACCAACTATTTTGATAACGCCCGCTGATCGTGCCCGAAGCCTTCGCGGTATTGAACGAACCGCCGCCGGCATCGATCGTGATCGTCGGTTGTTCTTTTTGTGCGCCCTTGCGGGTAAAAATTTGAATGACGCCGCCCAAGGCTTCGGCGCCCCAAAGACTGGATTGCGGACCGCGAATGATCTCGACGCGTTCGATTTGATCGATCGGCAACAGTTCGAACGGCGAGGTACCGGAGGTGACCGAACCGAAGCGGATGCCGTCGACCAAGACCAAGACATGGCCGGAACCTGTGCCGCGTATGAAGACGCTGGAGTTTTTACCGTATCCGCCTTGTTGCGTGATATCGAGGCCGGTTGAGCCTCTTAGCAATTCCGGTAAGGTGTTGACCTGAAGGCGTTCGATGTCTTTTCGCGTATAGACGGTGCTGGCGGTTGCCAGATGTTCTTTGGGACTGTCCGACCGAGTTGCCGTGATCAGCATTTCAGGTAAATGTAACGGTGTCTCGCCCGCGGTCGAGTCGGCCAAAGCCGGAATATGGAAGCCGATGAATAGCAATGGGCTTAGAAAGCATGTTCGCATGATGTCCTCTGCGCCGCCCGCGCATGAAAGGTTGTAGAATTACAACGCAAGGGCGTGCGGCGAAAAGGCGGAGCATGGCTCGACCGTTTCGTTAACAGCCCTCCGCTGTATCGAATCGCTATCGGGCCGGTCTCCGGGCTCATAAGTGACCATTGGCCTGAATCATCGCCTTCCCATGTCATTGCACACAGTGGCAAATTGATGATTCTTTACTTATCTACCGTTGCGGGGGCAGCGCCGGCTTTGGCTTGATGACCTGACCGGCTTCCCGTTTAACCCCGCCCTAGAATCGACAGGTCGATTCTAGGGCGGGGCACCTGAAAGCAAGGAGGGCATTATAGGGATTTACCGGCTGAATGCAAGTGCAAGAAAAATAGAGAGGATTAAATCTATTTATTAGGCAGGACGGAGTTTGCAACTCCGTCCCTAACCGTTTCGACCTTGGCCGAAGCAAATCAAAACGTTTGGGCCGGGTTACATAACCCGCCCCGCGCGAGGCATGCGGAATAAGTTATCCGCGGCCAGACCCTTATTTCATCTGTAATTTCAACCCGGCGCTGCAAAAAAAGACTCGATCGCAATGCCGGCCCATTAATTGCGCGGCTTTGCCCGATAAATCGATGAATTGCCGGGCCAATCGGTTGTCGGGGATAACGCCGAGGCCCACCTCGTTATGAATCAAGACCAATTCGACGGGAAGCTGCAACACGGCGTCCAATTCCTGCAGAATGTCGGATTCGGGAATTTGATGATACAAGGCGTTGTTCAGCCACATCGACACGCACTCGACCAATACCGGACGGTCTAAGCCTTGTAGTGCGGCGAGCAGCTTAACCGGTTCTTCGACCGTAATGAACGAATCCTGCCGGCGCTGTTGGTGAACGGCCACTCGGGCCTTCATTTCATAGTCGAAAAATTCGGTCGTCGCCAGATAATAGGGTTTTTCATTCCCGCATCGCTGTAAAACATAGTCTTCCGCCAAGCGCGATTTACCGCTCTTGACGCCCCCGATGAATAAGGTCTTCATGATGGCTCCTGTAAGGCTTCTAGGATTAACGATAAATCCAAATTGGCCTCGACTCGGTCTGCAAAGCCCTGAATTTGAGCATCTCGGTAGCCGGCGTAGGCATAACCCCGATAATCGGGAGTCAGGGCTTTGAAATAAGCGTTTCGAAATAAGTCGTTGTCGAAAATGCCGTGTACATGCGTGCCGGCGACCGCGTCTTGCCGATAAAAAAGCGGGTATTGAGCCATGCGGCCGCAATGAATTTCATAGCCATTCAACGCCGGATAGTCGAACAGGTCATAGCTTCCTCGCCGAACGATCTTGGGGAGTCGGTAAAACACCTCGTCATCGATATAACCGAATCCGGATTCGCTGCCGGGTCGGTCATGCTCGATACCCTCCGGGTCATGCAACATTCGGCACAGCATCTGGTAACCGCCGCAAATACCGAACACCGTTTTATCGAAACGCTCGATTTCGGCGAACAAGCCTTGCTCTTTCAGCCATCTCAAATCGCGCAGTACGGTTTTGCTGCCCGGCAATAGCACCATATCGAAGCCGCTCAAGGGGCGGTAGGCTTGAATCAATTCGACATGCAGTTCTTCGTCGGCCATCAAAACATCCAGGTCGTTATAATTGCTCAAACCCGGATAGGCGATCGCGGCAATGCGAATCTTGACGCCGTTCAAGCGTTGCCGGTAATTATTGAGCGATTGCGAATCTTCCATGTCGATATTGAGCGGCTCGAACGGCAATACGCCGAGCACCGGTACGCCGAAACGTTCTTTGATGATGGTTTCGCCTTCATCGAAAAAACGCCGATCGCCCCGGAATTTATTGATCACGACGCCGATCAAATTTTTGCGCATGACAGGATGCATCAATTCCAGCGTGCCGTAAATCGACGCGAAGACGCCGCCCCGTTCGATGTCGGCGACCAGAATGTTTTGGGTGCCGAAGGTATTGGCGACAAAACTGTTCGATAGGTCTTTATGCAATAGATTAAGTTCGACCGGGGAACCCGCGCCTTCGGCGATGACTAAGTCATGAGTCTGCCGGAGCGTTGTAAAGGCTTTTTCGACCAGCAATTTAAGTCCGCCTATCGAATCGTAATAATCCGCGATAGTTTGATTTTGATGGACCAAGCCGTTGACGATCACTTGCACCGAACCGTTGCCGTGCGATTTCAGCAGCACGGGATTGAACAAATGATTCGGTTCGACCCGCGCGGCCTCGGCTTGCAGGCATTGCGCGCGGGAGATTTCGCGGCCGTCCGGGGTCACCGCCGAATTATTCGAGACGTTTTGCGCCTTGAACGGCGCGACGCTTATTCCCCGGTCCGCAAAAATTCGGCACAAGGCCATGGCTATCGTGGTTTTGCCGGCGTCCGAGCTGGTGCCGAAGATCGCTAAAGGTTTCATAGGTTGAGATAGTGAATATAGGTGTATTGATGGCTATATTGAAATTTATGCAAAGAGCCATGATCGACGCGGAATTGAAAGGCGGCGGCGGGCGACAGCTTCAAGATATGGGTCAGTAGGGCGCGAATGACGCCGGCATGGGTCACGACGACGGCTTGCGAAAGCTCGGTCTCGATGAGCTCTTGCCAAAAACTGCCGGCACGGCGGCATAAATCGGTAAAATTTTCGCCGTTCGGCGGCGGGACGTCGACGAAATTTTGCGTCCAGTGGTTTAGGGCTTTTGCGTCGATGTCGTTGAAAAACACGCCTTCCCAGTCGCCGAAATCAAGCTCCAAGAGCCGTTCGTCGGTGACGACCTCATCGGACAGGGAGTCGGCCAAGCGTTTGCAGCGGCTGAGCGCGCTGCTATAAAACCGACAGTCTTCGGACAGTTCAGGCAATTTTTGCCGAAGCGCTTCGGCCTCCTGGGCAAAGCTGTCCGCCAAGGCAATGTCGGATCGCCCGTAACACAAGCCTTTTTCGGCAGCGGTTTGGGTGTGGCGAATCAAATAAATGTCCATAGGATTTCGTGATAAATAATGTCCAGGAACTATGGGCGTTGTTGAGGGTTCGGTAACTCGCTTGTCAGGACGCCGTAAATACGTCCGTGTAGGCTTGACGGCGGTGACTGATTGCCATGGATGGCATGAATGCAGATTTTGCAGGAGCAAAAATCTGCCCTGCCGCCAACACCTGCCAATCGAGCAACCGAACCCTCCGTAAAATAGGGAAGTTATTTACGACCAAGTCCATATCGCGCTTAGGAAAAGATAAAAAACGACTTCGGCGACTTGCTGCCCGGCTCCCAAACAGTCGCCGGTATAGCCGCCGATATGACGATGGAAATAGCGGCCGAGCCCCAGCGTGATCAGCATCATCGGTATCAGCGAAATCAAGGCCTGTGGCGGCAGCAAGGCAAAGGGCAACAACGCCGGAATGCCTACTAAGGCTAAGGTTTTCGCATCGGGCTTGAATACCGCGCCGGACGACTTGCTAGGCTGCGTGCGGGCGTAGTCGTAGCGGAACATCAAATACAACGGAAACCAGCGGCTGACACTGTGCCCTGCCAGCAAAGCCGACGCCGGCACCTGCGCCGGTAAACCGGCCAAAAGCTTGAATTTCAACAGCAGCAGCAACAACAAACCGAGCGCGCCATAGACACCGATATGCGAGTCTTTCATGATGTCCAAAATGCGCTGTTTGTCGTAGCCGCCGCAGAAACCGTCGCAGACATCGGCAAAACCGTCTTCGTGAAAAGCCCCGGTAAGCAAGATGCCGGCGATTAAGGCGATAACGATCGCGATGTCTTGCGGCCAGATTTGCAAAGCGACCCAAAAAACCGATGCCGAAAACCCGCCGACCAGCCAACCGATCAACGGTAGGTAAGCACAAGCAAAGGGCAAGCGTTGATAATCGAGCGTGGCCGGGCAGGGCAGTCGGGTATAAAAGCCGACGGCCAGTAGGAAATCGTGTAATGAAGGCATGGAAAGTTTTGCTTGAATTAGGCGGGATATGTCCTTGGCATGTCTAATTCTACTTTGTCTTGCGACAATTTATAAAATCGATTGCTTGAGAATATGACAAACCGGGCGGCTGATTATGAACACGAGCAACACGATGTAAGCCTTGTTGCGTATGGCAAATGCCGGAAAAAGGAAGGTGGTTGAATTATAGAATATACCTTTCGTGCCTCCTTAGGCAAGGCCGAAATTTCAAGTGCGAAAGGTATAAAAACGGGTGCGGGGTATGCTTGGCGAGGATGTCGGCGGATGGGTAGATTTTTGCTCCTCGGCAATTGCTCCTGCATTGCCCTAATACACGCCATCCTTGGCGCTTAGTTGCCGCCAAGCCCCCATGGATGGGTTTACGGCGTTCCTCGACAGGCATACCCCACACCCTAAAATCGGCGAAACTGCTCAAACTGGGAATTGCTGCAATTTCAACCCGCATCCACACCGGCTTCGGCAAAGCTGGCCATTTCGTTCAGCATCGCAACCCCCGAGACTATTAAGGGATAGGCTAGCGCTGCGCCCGAGCCTTCGCCGAGGCGCAGTTCAAGATCGAGCAAGGCTTTTGCGCCGAAGTGATCGAGCAGTGCGCGATGGCCTTGTTCGTCCGAGACATGGCTGAATACGCAATAATCCAAAACTTCGGGATGGCACTTCGCCGCAACCAACAATGCGCTGCCGGCGATAAAGCCGTCGACGACGATCAACTTGCCCAATTCGGCGGCTTTCAAATAGGCCCCTGCCATCATCGCGATTTCAAAGCCGCCGAAGACGCTTAATACCGCCAATGGATCGCGTTGGCCGGAGTGCCGTGCCAAGGCTTGATTCAATATCGACAATTTATGGCTAAGTTGCGCATCGCTCAGCCCGGTGCCGCGTCCGACGCATTGCGCCAGCGGCAAGGAGGTCAAACAATGCATCAACAACGAGGCGGACGAGGTGTTGCCGATACCCATTTCGCCGAAGCCGATACAATTGCATCCAGCATGGTGGCGTTCCTGCACGATATCGGCGCCGGCCTGGATGGCTTGGGCGCATTCGCTCTCAGTCATTGCCGGCTCATCTAAAAAATTACGCGTGCCTTTGCCGATTTTGGCATCGATTAATTTAGGGTGCGGGCTGAGTTCGGCATTGACGCCGGCATCGACGATCCACAGGTCGAGGCCGTTGTGCTTGGCGAAAACGCTGATGGCGGCCCCGCCCGCCAAAAAATTGGCGACCATTTGTGCGGTGACGCTTTGCGGATAGGCGCTGACGCCGTTTGCTGCGATGCCGTGGTCGCCGGCAAAAATCACGATAGCCGGGTTTGTCAGCGTCGGCGATAACGTGTTTTGGATAGTACCCACGCGCAACGCCAGTGCTTCCAATTGGCCCAGCGAGCCCAAGGGTTTGGTCTTTTGGTCGATTTTGTCTTGCAGCGCGGCGGTGAGGACGTGCCCTACCGGCTTGATCAAAAAGTGAGTTTGCATGGTCTATTCCAGGCGTTTTCAAATAAACAATCGTTTAGGTCCAAGCGCGATGCCCACTGCTCTTGTTCCAATAGCGGTTCGTTATAAAAGCGCTCGACATGGCCCAGACATAAAATCGCGAACGGTTGGCTGTCGTCGGGCATCGCCAATAATCGTTTCAGCGCTTCCGGCTCGAACATCGATACCCAGCCCAAACCCAGCCCTTCGGCTCGGGCGGCCAGCCACATATTCTGTATCGCGCACGATAACGAGGCCAGATCCATTTCCGGCAGAGTGCGCCGGCCGAAGATATGCTTTTCCCGTCGATCGCTCAACGAGGCGATGAGGATTTCGGCGCATTCCATGATGCCTTCGACCTTGATGCGCATGAATTCGTCTTCGCGCTCCTGCAAGGCGCGGGCGGTTTGCAGGCGTTCCTGCTCGACCAGGTCGTGTATGGCTTCGCGTAAATCCGGACGGGTGATGCGGATGAAACGCCACGGCTGCATGAAGCCGACGCTTGGGGCATGATGCGCCGCCGCGATGATGCGCGCTAATCTATCGGGTTCGACCGGGTCGGGCAAAAAATGTCGCATATCGCGGCGCTCGTAGATAGCGCGGTAAATGGCGGCGCGTTCGGCATCGGAATAGCGATGATCAGGCATGGGCGGCGTTTCGATGTTGTACGAGCAGGTCTTTAAAAACGAACGGGTCTTTGGGTTGGCTCAGGGCGGCCGGGCGATTGCTGTAGCGGTGTACGAGGCGCGACAGCCAAAAACGCAACGCGGCGGCTCTGAGCATGCGGTTGCAATGCTGATGTTCGATTGCCGATAACGGCCTTAGGGTTTCATAGCCCGAAAGCAGCGCGGTTAATTTTTGCGTATTGAAAATACCGTCGTCTCGGCACCAGTCGTTCGCGCAGACCGCGATATCCCGTAGCCAGTGGTCGCTACAGGCACTGTAGAAATCGAGTATGCCGCTGATTTGTCCGTCGGCGAATAAGACATTATCCCGGAATAAGTCGCCGTGAATCACGCCGCCGGGCAGCGTTTGTTGTTCGTGTTCGGACTGAAATTGCAGTTCGTCGAGAATCAATTCGAGATCCACGTCGGACAGTTGACTCTCGACTTGCTCGAACAAGGCTTTGATCGACAAAACATCATGATGGCTTGCGATCGGAAAGGTGCAATCCCGCGTGTCGAGATGCAGCCTGGCCAGTTGCGCGCCGATTTGCCGGCATTGATCTAGCGTGGGCGAAACGATGGATCGGCCGGCCAAGCGTTTACAGACCAGTGCCGGCTTGCCGTTGAGGTTGCGCAATAGCCGGTTTTGTCGGTCGGCCTGCGGATTCGGATACAGCGGGTTGTGTGCCCCTAAGCGTTGCAGCAGTTCGATCACCGGGGTTAGTTCCTCGTCATTCTGTGCTTCGAACAAGGTCAGGACATAGTCGCCATGCGTGGTCGCGACCGCATAATGACTGTTCGCGATGCCATCGGGAATGCCGGCAGAATCGACTACCTGGCCGAGATCGTAAGCGCCGAAAAAGGCGTCCAGTTGTGCGGCTGTGACTGAGGTATAAACGGACATTGCTTGATCAAGACAGCAAGAAACCAACGGCCAATAGGCCGAGGATCGTGAAATCAATGGGTGTTTTCATGGACAATGCTTTCGATAGAGTGGTTTTAGTGACCGGCATGATGGCATCGCCGAGAGCCGGTTTGGTTTTTAGCCGGCCATGGTACATCGCATCGCCGCCCAATGCCACGCCCAAGGCACCCGCCATCGCGGCAATCGGCCGGCCGGCATTGGGGCTTTCCAGTTTATCGGCGTCCCGCCATAAGCATTGCCAGGCCCGTTTTTTATCGGCCGACACTAAAATGATCAACAAGGCCGTCAAACGGGCCGGGATGAAGTTGGCGAGATCGTCAAGTTTGGCGGCGACTCGGCCGAAATGAAGATAGCGGTCGGTTTTATAGGCGATCATCGAATCCAAAGTATTGACGGCTTTGTAAACGGCCAAGCCCGGTAGGCCGAATAAGACCAAATAAAACAGCGGTGCGATGACGCCGTCGCTGAGGTTTTCGGCCCAGGTTTCAATCGCCGCCTTATAGACCTCGCTATCGCTCATTGCTTCGGTATCGCGACTCACCAGGTAACGCAAGGCTAGCCGAGGCTGTTTTGCGGTTAATAGTTCCGATACGCTGACATGGAGCATGTGCATCGCAAGGCCCATCGATGCGATGATGGCCAAAACGGGTAGGGCGAGCCAATACGGTAACGCTTGGCAGGCGTAAACGATCGAGAGGCTTACGATCAGGGTCAAGGTCAATAGACTGGTGACCAATATCGCGCCCGATAGAATATTGTCGCGGTAATAACGCCGTTCATACCCTTCGATAAACCGGCCCATCAGCACGACCGGATGGGTCGTGCGGAATTCGCCGAAACGCAGGTCGATCAAATAGGCCAGCGCCGCCAATTCAAACATGTTGCAAACACTCGGCAAGCCGGGCGATCGATTCGGCATCCTTAACCGCGAAGCGCACATGGCGCTTATCCAGGCCTTCGAAATTGTCGCACACGCGAATCAAGATTCGCGCTTTTTCCAGATGACGCTGCAAAGCTTGGCCGTCGATTTTCGCCAAACGGGCGAGGATAAAATTGGCTTGGCTCGGATATACCCGGTCGAACAGGTTGGAATCCTCCAGTACTTGCCTCAATGATTCGCGAAGCTGTGTCGTTTGCTTGCGTGTGTTGTCGGCGAAGGCATCGTTATAAAGGGCTTGCTGCATGTAGGCGATATCGAAACTCGACAGTTTCCATGCCGGTTCGAGTTGTTTCAAATTTGTGATTGCCGTTCTCTCGGCGGCGACGAAACCGATACGGACGCCGGCGCTGCCGTAAAACTTGCTCAAGGACTTGATTAGGTAAAGGTTCGGGATTTGGTCTATCCTATAGGCGATACTGGCCGTAGCGGCGGCAGGGCAGAAGTCCAAAAAAGACTCGTCGATCAGGATCGTGCATCGAGCGGCCCGCCATTGGGCCAGTAGCTCTTGCAGGTCGTAAAGCGCGCCGTCGGGCGTGGCCGGATTGACGAAAATGACGGTGCTGTACGGCGGAATTTCCGTTTGTTTAAAATGCTCGAAACGGTCGATGCAACGGATGCGGCAATCTAATTGCCGCGCGATGCGCGCATATTCGACATACATCGGCGTATAAAGAACGATCTCTTCGGGATGGAGCTTGCGCAATAACGCAAAAATCGCAGCGCTCGCGCCGTTGAAGGGATCTAAGTCGGCAGAGGCGGGCAACGGGTAGCGATGGCGAAGCGCCTGCTTCAAGGTGCTGTAATCGGGATCGGCATAAGGCGACGGGTCGAATTGCAAGGCGCGCCATTCGATGGCCTGGACGGGATTGATGTTGGCTGAAAAGTCCAAGACCTGATCCGGTCGACAGCCGATGCGTTCGGCAAAATTGTAAATATTACCGCCGTGTTTCATTCAGAAATGCGTATCGTGCGAAGTCAAAAGCCGGCTATTTTAAACCAAACGGGGCGCCGGGGGGAGAATATCGGCGCCGAGGAGTCAAGCCGGAACGGACTCGCAATAGACTCAAGCGGGCGTTCGTAATCCCTTGAGTTTATTGATACAGCATGAGAGCAATGCCTTTGTCGCACACTCCGGCACAGGGCAAACGCATTAAAATAATTAATATATTAATATGTTATCCTGTCGCTTAGAACGCTTAGTCAATTCGGCTTAACTTATGGTACCCCTCCCTTGGCCCCGTTAGGCCGCGCCGAGCACTGGCAATTTTGCCGAGAATAGCCCGTTAGGGGAGTGGCAGGGATGCCGCTCGTTTTCGGAGGGCTAGGGATAGCCCTTCCGAAAACCCTCGGCAAAATCGTCAGCGCGCAGGATGCAGCGGCCTCCGGGTGTCTTTTCTTTTGGATACTTTTCTTTGG
>Ga0180009_10003586_pt1 | contig 17602 bp, 14 predicted proteins | sample OS_PC_MetaG_FD_123537 | JGI IMG/M metagenome (GOLD analysis project Ga0180009, IMG submission 123537) | Groundwater microbial communities from the Aspo Hard Rock Laboratory (HRL) deep subsurface site, Sweden - OS_PC_MetaG | ecosystem: Environmental > Aquatic > Deep subsurface > Groundwater... | reverse complement strand
GCCCATGCACCTGAGAAAGTCCTGGACTGGATGCAGCGGTATCACGCCTGGATGCGCGGCTGACCCTGAGTCAAATACGTTAACCCGGATTTTTCACGAGCTTGAGACGTTCATTTGCCCCGGTAACGGGATTTCCGCTTCGCTCCAACAAGCATCAAAGGCGCAGCCGTAGTCATCTACTGCTAGCCTTTGATAACACAGCAAATGGGCGCCTCAAGCTCGCCCGACTTGTTGGGTCGTCTTGTCCGGCGTAGCTCGAAGAGCGAAGCCTGAAGCTGAAAGCGAAGCCCAAAGGGTGAAAATTTTTGAGAAATAATCAACAAATCTCGCGGGACAAAGTGTAACCTCATCGTTTTAGATAAAATTATAGATAATACACTGTTTATTTTATAAATAGAGTCTTCTCAAAAATTTTCATGAATGTCCGGGTTAATAATAGTACCAGATGGTTTTGTAGTCGGCTGGATTTTCGCCGGCGGCTTTGAGTCGTTTCAAGTAGTTGTAAATGGAAACGTCGGTGTAGACATAGGTGTCCGCCAGGGATAGTTTTTTCTCCCAGGGGTGAAATTCATAGACCCTGCGGCCGTCCGGCAGAATCGAAATAATGTCGTGGTGCTGCGATGCGCGCAGGTAGTTTTTCCCCAGCTTCGGGACATTAAAAACAATCTCGTCGGTTCTCACGGTTCCCGGCATCAAGCGGGCTTCTTCTTTTTGCTCCTGAAGGAGTCTGGCGATCGGCACGCGAAAATCGTCGGTTTCTTCCTTGCCTTTGGTGTTGAAAGTATAATAGGGGGTAACCCCGATCAATCGCAGCTTGTGGCGCAGGGCGGCGGCTTCGAATTTTCGGGAGTTAAAGAAGGTATACACGAGCTGGTTGTAAACTTCCATGCCGTAGCGCCGGAATTTCTGTACCGCTTCCATGGACTGGGGTGTAATTTCGTAAGGGTGCTCGAAATGAGTGACGATGATAATTTCCCGCTTTCCGGGGTTATGGAAGCTATTGATATTTCTTACCAGAACATCCGTAATGCGCTGGGGCAATGTGACCGGCATGCGGGTTCCGATGCGGATTCTTTCCACATGCTTAATGGTTGAGAGTCTATAAATCAAATTTTCGAGTTTTTTGTTGGACAGAAGCAGGGGGTCTCCGCCGGTAATGAGCACCTCCTTGATTTCCGGAGTTTCCAAGATCCATTGAATCGCCTTTTCAAGTTTTTCTTTGGTTAACACCGCGGTGGGTGAACAGACATCTTCGATTTCCCAGTTTCGCTGGCAATAGACGCAAATCTGGGGGCAGGTCAGCACCGGCTTGAGGATAACGATCATGGGATAGCGGCGGGTAATCCCTTCAACAGGAGACGTATCGCTTTCCAGCATGAAGTCCATGGAACATTCTGCGTTATCTTTGTGTTTTTTCAATGTTTCGATGTAATGAATCGAGGGGATCACCTGGGCCCGCACCGCCCGGTCTTCGTCACTGCCCGGGGTAGCATTTAACAGCGACAGATAATAAGGGGTGATACCGAAGGGAATTTTCAGTTCCCGGGCCAGCTTTACGGCCTGATATTCTTCTTTGGTGAGCTTGACAAGGGCCTGAAGCACGTCCGCATTCCGGATAATATTGTGGGTGTGCCAGGTCCACTTTTCCCATTCAAGATCGGTAGCGTTGAAATATTTTAAAATTCTATATTTGTTGCGGCTGTGTTTGCGAATCACGTCAGGATCCAGCCCGCAGGCATAACGCTCCAGAAACCTGTTGGCGGTTCGCGCCATCCGCGACAGGTCCGCAGACCTGAGACGGGCGGCCTTGCGGCCCTCGTGTTTTGCAAAAGCCGGGGATTTTTCATCGTAAATACCGGTTTTTCCCATCACGCCTTTTAACAGATGCTCCAGTTCCGCAAAAAAACCCGGGTCCGGCTCCGGACGGCCGGCAAGTTGTGGTTTGTTCAGCAGGTCGTCGATATAGGCAAGCAGGCTGTATCCGGCCAGCATTTCGCTGCGGGGAGAGATAATCGCTCGAAAGATCGTGATGGCATCCCGTGTCAGCACCCATTCCAGGGGCGGGATGGTCTGGCCGTCGCTGAAGATGGCAATGATCGTATCGGAAAAAAGCTTTTTGATTTTATCTCTTTTGATTTCAACGGAGTCTGTTGTGAGCAAGATTGCTTTCAGGTCCGGCGAGATGTTCAGGACGTTCAGGAGTCTGTTGCGGGCTCTTTTTCTTTCCATTGGTTTTTTCCTTTTTATCAACGGCTTTCATCCGCCGCAATTTTTCTGACCGCCGTATATCGCGCCTCAATGCATAAAGTTTCAACTCTTGCCCGGATTGCCTTTTCCTCAAATTAAGCATTGTCGTGATTCTAAGTCAACCTCATGATATTGCCTTTTTTGCTGTCTCAAAATTAAGTTGACAGGTGACTAAGAAGACCATAATATGACCCATTAGTCAAAATTATGACTTGCTGGTCATCAAGAAAAGGAAACACAGCATGCCGGGGCGCAAAGCAGAGCGGAAACGCCTGTTCAATCAGATGACGCGGACGGCCATCCAGGAGGCTGTCGAGAACCTTGTGACGCGCACGGGGATCCGCAGAGTCACCATGGATCAAGTCGCCGCCGAAGCCGGGGTGTCCAAAGGATGTCTTTACTTGCACTTTCGCAGCAAAAAGGAACTGCTGGAATCCGTGAAAGAGGCGAATTTTAAGCTGCTGGCAGATCAACTCCAGGGCATCCTGAACGGGCCGCTGGCGCCGGGCCGCAAAATCGAGAGTTTCGTGCACCGGATGTTCGGCTATTTTGATGAGCATCGAGGTCTTTTCCGGTTTCTGCTGGAGGAGCGTGAGATCGCGCAGTCCCAAGTCACTCGCCACAAAGACAGCCGTTACCGCAGTTTTGTGGAAAGGATTGCGGGCGTGCTGGACGACGGGGTTGCCGCCGGCTTCTTCCGCAACTTCAAATCAAAAAAAGTGGCGTCAATGTTTATCGAAGCGATGATCGCCATGTCCGCCAGGCGCCTGCTGGATGAAGACCCCGGCCCGGTGGAGGAGGATACCCGGCTTCTGATCGAAGTATTCTTGCGGGGCATTGCGCTGAGACCTGAGCCGCACTGAGAGGATTGATGGGCGATCAAGAGAAAAACCGGCCCAAAAATGAGATGGGCGTTTGCGCCGCCATGCTGCTCACCGCAGTTTTGGTGATGTCCGGGTGCGCTTCAGACCTGCCCAGAATCTGGAAAACGCCGGGGACGTCTGTATCGGCGGCAGTGCCGTGGGTACCGCCACCGGAAGCAGTGCCGGAGTCCACTCATAAAACGGCACCGATGACACTGCCCGAGGACATCCTCAAATCCGGAAGGTCCTTAAGTCTTCTGGATATCGTGGATATCGCCCTGCGCAACAACCCCGAAACGGCTGCCGCCTGGGCTCAATCCCGGTCCGCCGCGGCCGCCTATGGCAGTCAGAAAGGCGAGTATTATCCGCAGGTCGGAGCAACCGCCGGTACCGGTTACCTCCACGGCTATACGGATAATGGTAAGACCGCTTACAACCAGCGGAACTCTTTGGCGGCATTAGAACTCAACTGGCTCCTTTTCGATTTCGGGGGGCGTGAGGCGTCCTTGGACGAAGTCCGGGAAGCCCTTATCGCGGCCGACTGGTCTCATAATGCGGTAATCCAGAAGGTCATTCTTGAAGTGGAAAAGGCCTACTATGGGTACGTTACCGCCAAAGTTCTGATCGACGCCCAACAAGCCACCTACAAGGAGGCCGAAACGAATCTGGCGGCCGCCAGGGACCGTCACCATGCGGGCGTAGCCACCATCGCCGATGTGCTGCAGGCAAAGACCGCTCTGGCCCAGGCCAAACTGACCCTTGACAGATTGCAGGGTCAAATGCACACCACCAGAGGCGCTCTGGCAACGGCCATGGGTCTTGCGGCCAATACGCCTTACGATATCGGTATCCCGGCAGGAGAGATTCCCCTCAAGGAAACTTTGGAGAAAGTGGACGCATATCTTGCGCAGGCTGAGAAACAGAGACCGGATCTTGCTGCTGCGCGTGCCCAGGCCAGAAAAGCCGGCGCCCATGTTCGCAAAGTGGAAGCCGGGGCCTACCCTTCCATCAACGGAACGGCCAGTTGGGGGAACACTTACTACGGAACGACTGCATTGTACAAGGACAACTACAGCGGCGCCTTGCAGCTCAGCGTCCCGATTTTTACGGGCTTTTCGCAACGCCATAATCTGGCACGGGCACGGGCTGACGAGGAGGCCACCCGGGCTCGCTTGAGCAGTCTTGCACAGCAGGTGGTACTGGAGGTGTGGACAAGCTATTACAATCTGAAAACCGCCGAACAGTGCGTTCGAACCAGCGAGGACCTGATTCAGAGTGCCACCGAGTCCTATCAGGTGGCCCTGGGACGTTACAAGGCCGGTGTCGGCAGCATCCTTGATCTTTTGTCGGCCCAGAGCGCCCTAGAAAGTGCCAGGGCCCAGCGGGCTCAAGCCAATGCCGACTGGTTTGTGTCGCTGGCTCAGTTGGCGCATGACACGGGAACGCTAAATATATCAAGCAGCGGTACCCTTGAGATGGTTCCCATTACGATGGAAAAGGTAAAAAAACCATGATATCCCTTTGCCGTTTGCTATGTTACGGCCCGAAATCTTCCGGGTCGCTCCATAGCCTTTCTAATTTGATGACGGTTGCGATCGGAATTCTCATGCTAATATCCTGTTCCGGGAATGCCGAAGGTGAACGCGTCGCCGCGGCCGCGCCCGTGACGGTCAGCCCCGCCGTTATGAAAGACATGCCGGTAGTTCTTAGGGCGATCGGGACCGTGGAACCGTACAACACGGTGGACGTACGCGCGCGGGTTGCCGGTGAAATTACCCGCATTGCTTTCAAAGAAGGACAGGACGTTTCCCAGCAAGGCCTGCTCTTTACGATTGATCCCCGTTCCTACCAGGCGGCGCTGGAAGGGGCTCTGGCCGACCTTGCGCGGGACAAAGCCAGGCTGAAGAGTGCCCAGGAAGACGTGCGGCGCTACGCCGAACTTGTTACCAAAGACTATGTGACCTTACAGGCGTACGATCAGATGGTGGCGAACGCGGATGCGCTCAGTGCGACCGTTGCTGCCGACGAGGCAGCCGTAAAAAGCGCCCGGGTCAATCTTGACTACTGTACCGTGCGGGCTCCCATTGCCGGTCGCACGGGAAACCTCCTGGTGAAGCTTGGAAACGTGATCAAGGCCAACGAGCAACCTGTCGTCACCATCAACCAGATCATGCCCATCTATGTGAGTTTTGCGGTCCCCGAGGAATACCTGGCCGATATCCGGCGCTACGCCGCAGAGGGAACCCTCGGCGTAGAGGCTGCCTTCCGCAATCAGCAGGAGCATCACTTTAAGGGAGAGCTTGCGTTTATTAACAATATGGTCGACGGATCTACCGGCACGATTCTCTTGAAAGCCACGTTCCCCAATCCTGACAAGGCCCTTTGGCCGGGACAGTTCGTGAACGTCAGCCTCAGGCTCACCACCAGTCTGAGTGCCGTGGTTGTGCCTTCCCAGGCCGTGCAGCGCGGCCAGCAGGGGGAATACGTGTTCGTGGTCAAACCGGACATGACCGTGGCATCGCGCCCGGTTCAACCGGGGCAGGAGCTTAACGGGGAAACGGTCATCCGCAAAGGGCTGGAGACCGGCGAGCAGGTGGTGACGGACGGCCATTTGCGCCTGTTCCCCGGCGCCAGGGTGGCCGTAGTAAGCCAGCCGGCGGCATCAGGGACCGGCAAGCCATGAAAGGACTCTCCGACATATTCATTCAGCGGCCGGTGATGACAACCCTTGTCATGCTGGGCGGCCTTCTTTTTGGGATCATGGGCTACCGTTTGCTTCCGGTGAGTGACCTGCCCAACGTCGATTTTCCCACGATTCAGGTGACGGCCTCTTTGCCCGGGGCCAGCCCGGAAACCATGGCATCGGCCGTGGCAACGCCGTTGGAGAAGCAATTCTCCACTATCGCCGGTCTGGATTCCATGACTTCTTCGAGCCGGCTGGGCAGCACCCAGATCGTTCTCCAGTTTAATCTGAGCCGCAACATTGACGCGGCGGCCCAGGACGTCCAGGCGGCAATCTCGGTTGCTCAGGGCAATCTTCCGAATGACATGACGGATCCGCCCTCCTTTCAGAAGGTCAACCCGGCAGATAAACCCATCATCTATTTTGCGCTCACGTCGCCGACGCTGCCGCTTTCCGACCTCGATGAGTACGGACAGACCCTCCTGGCGCAACGCATTTCCATGGTGAGCGGGGTGGCGCAGGTGCTGGTCTATGGTTCCCAGAAGTTCGCGGTCCGCGTCCGGCTGGATCCCAACAGCCTGGCAAACAAGGGCATCGGGCTGGACGAAGTGGCCCGGGCGGTGCAGCAGGCCAACGTGAACCTGCCCACGGGAATGCTTGACGGGCCGCACATGGGCTACACCGTAAAGGCCACGGGGCAGCTTCAGAACGCCGCCGCTTACAAGCCCCTGATCGTTGCTTATCGAAACGGGCGCCCCGTCCGCCTCCAGGACCTGGGAGTTGTGATAGACAGCGTGGAAAACAACAAAACCGCGGCCTGGTACGTGGACGCCACCCACAACGACCGTTCCGTGATACTGGCGATCCAGAGACAGCCCGGCACCAACACGGTCAAAGTGGCCGGCGAAGTGCGCAAGCTTGTCACCACGCTTAAAAAGTACATTCCGGCATCGGTATCGCTGCATGTGCTTTACGACCGTTCCGTGCCCATCAAGGATTCGGTCAATGACGTCAAGCTGACCCTGCTGCTGGCCTTGGTTCTGGTGGTTCTGGTTATCTTTCTCTTTTTGAGAAACCTGTCGGCCACCGTCATTCCCAGCCTGGCGCTGCCCATGTCCATCATCGGCACCTTTGCCGTCATGTACTACCTGGGTTACAGCCTCGACAACCTGTCCCTCATGGCGCTGACGCTATCGGTGGGGTTTGTGGTGGATGACGCCATTGTCATGCTGGAAAACATCGTGAGGCACATGGAAATGGGGGAAGGGACGTTTAACGCCGCGCTCAAAGGATCCCGCGAGATCGGCTTCACCATCCTTTCCATGACCCTCTCGCTGGCCGCTGTTTTTATTCCGGTCCTGTTCATGGGTGGTATCATCGGCCGGCTCTTCCACGAGTTTGCCGTAACCATCGCGGTCGCCATCCTGATCTCGGGCTTTGTGTCCCTGACGCTGACTCCCATGCTTTGCAGCCGATTTTTGAAGTCTCATGCCGGAGCGCGTCACAGTGCGATTTACGACGCTTCTGAACGGGCTTTTAAGAAAATGCTCGACATTTATGAAGTGGGGCTGAAGTGGAGCCTTCATCATCGCCGCCTAGTCATGATTTTTTCAGGGATCATCCTGCTGGCAACGGTTTACCTTTTCGTGGCGATCCCCAAAGGCTTCATTCCCAGCGAGGACAGGTCGGCCATCTTCGCCTTTACCCAGGCCGCCGAAGGCATTTCCATCGATGCCATGCTGGAGCACCAGCAGGCCGTGGCCGCGGTGATCCGGCAAGACCCGAATGTGGAAAGTTTCTTCTCAACCGCGGGGGCCAGAGGCTCCACGAGCAGCAACACCGGTATTGCCTTCATGCATCTTAAACCCCGCTCCCAGCGGAAGTATTCGGCCGACCAGGTCATCGAGCAGCTACGCCCCAAACTGGCCAGGATTCCAGGGATCAAGTCTTTTTTACAGAACCCTCCGCCCATCCAAATCGGAGGGCGCCTGACCAAGGCCCAGTACCAGGTCACCCTGCAAAGCTCGGATACGGCCGAACTTTATAAATACGCCCAGATCATGGAAGAAAAAATGCATGGTCTGGAGGGCTTTCAGGACATCACCAGCGATCTGGAGATCAAGAACCCCCAGGTGACCGTCGAGATCGATCGGAACAAGGCCGCGGCCCTGGGCGTGACGGCGGAGGCGATCGAGAACACGCTTTACTACGCCTACGGTTCCCGTGAGATTTCGACCATTTACACCCCGAGCAACACCTATCAGGTTATCATGGAAGTTGAACCGCGCTTTCAGCGCGATCCTGCGGCCCTGTCTCTGCTTTACGTGCGTTCCCGGGACGGGCAGCTTGTGCCGCTGACAACCGTGGCGACCATCACTCGGGGTCTGGGACCCCTTTCCATCAACCACACGGGCCAGGCGCTTTCGGTGACGCTGTCCTTTAACCTCGGACCCGACTATCCCCTGAGCAAGGCGGTCAGCCAGGTGGAAAATCTGGCCCGTAAGACGCTGCCGGCCAGCATCAGTACGAGTTTCCAGGGAACGGCCGAAGCCTTCCGCTCTTCCGTGAGCGGCCTCGGTCTGCTGCTGCTGATGGCCATACTGGTGATTTACATGGTGCTCGGGATCCTCTACGAGAGTTTCATCCATCCGATCACCATTCTTTCGGCCTTGCCCTTTGCGGGCTTCGGCGCTCTGGTCACGCTGCTGATCTTCCGTATCGATCTCAGTATCTATGCCTTCGTGGGCATTATCATGCTGGTAGGGCTCGTCAAGAAAAACGGCATCATCATGATCGACTTTGCCCTGGAGGCTGAGCGCACCCTGGGTAAAGGACCGGTGGAGGCCATCCACGAGGCCTGCATCGTCCGGTTCCGGCCCATCATGATGACCACCATGGCGGCCCTCGTGGGAACGCTGCCCATCGCGCTGGGATTTGGTGCCGGCGCCGAATCCCGTCAACCTCTGGGTCTGGCGGTGGTCGGCGGATTGCTCTTTTCCCAGTTCCTGACCCTTGTCGTCACCCCTGTTTTTTATGTTTACATGGATGACTTCCAGTCCTTTTTGGGCCGGCGGTTCAAAAAACACCCTAAAGCAAGCGCTTAGCCTGCAGCGGGTGAAAGATCTTTTAAAATGCCTGTTTCAAAAAAAATCATCCGGACATTGATCCGGTTTTATGCGGTTATCGCGGTCGCTGCTTTCATGGGGTGTGTGTTGGTGGGACCGGATTATGCCCCGCCTGGCACCACGGTTTCCGGCTCCTGGCATGCGCAGCTCGGGAGCGGCCTAAGGCACGGGGAAACAGACCCTGTGAAACTTGCGCAATGGTGGACCGCCCTTAATGACCCGGAACTGACAGTCCTGATCAATCGTGCTGCCGCAGGAAATCTCGACCTGAAACAGGCCAAGGCACGCCTGCGCGAAGCGCGGGCCCGGCGCTTTATCGCCGGGGCCGATCAATTCCCTACGCTTGATGCAACCGGCACGGCAACCCGTTCCCGAAGCAGCGAAAATGCCGGTTCGGGTACAACCCACACGCTCTATTCCGCAGGTTTTGATGCCGGCTGGGAGATCGATGTGTTCGGCGGGGTACGCCGGTCCGTGGAAGCGGCCGAAGCAGATCTTGCGGCAAGCCAGGAAGATCTGCACGGTGTGATGGTATCGCTGATGGCCGAGGTGGCGCTGAACTACATTGAGGTGCGCACCTACCAGGGGAGGCTGGCCACGGCCCAGGCGAACTTGAGAAACCAGGAGGAAACCTATCAGCTGACCCAATGGCGCTTTAAGGCCGGTCTCAGCGACGAACTGGACGTTCACCAGGCCCGCTCCGCACTGGAAAGCACCCGCGCACGAATCCCGACCCTTCGTACCTCTCTGGAAGAGGCAAAAAACCGGCTTACGGTGCTCATGGGCGTTCAGCCGGGTGAACTGCACGGGGAGTTGGAAGCGATCAGGCCCGTGCCGGTCGTACCTTTGGAAGTTGCTGTAAGGGTACCGGCAGACGTCCTGAGACAACGCCCGGATGTGCGCAAAGCCGAGCGGGAGCTGGCGGCCCAGACCGCCCGTGTCGGGGTGGCTACGGCTGATCTGTATCCCAAGCTTACCCTGAACGGATCGATCGGCTTCGATGCACTGTCAACCGGGGACCTGTTGACGGCCGACAGCCGTTCCTACAGTTACGGCCCCCGCATCAGTTGGCGGATCTTTGATGCCGGCGCCGTCCGCCGGAATATCGAGGTACAGTCAGCAAAGCAGGAGCAGGCGCTTGTCACCTATGAGTCAACGGTTTTAAGCGCGCTGGAAGAGACGGAGAATGCCCTGGTTGCCTATGCTGAGGAACAGCACCGGCGGGATTCGCTGCTCGAGGCGGTCCGGGCCGCGCAACAGGTACTCGATCTGGCGCAGTCCAAATACCAGGCAGGGCTCATTGATTTTATTGCACTGCTCGATGCCCAGCGTTCGCTGCTGTCTTACCAGGATGAGCTGGGCATAAGCGATGGTGCCGTCACCTCGAACCTGGTGCGCCTGTATAAGGCCCTTGGGGGCGGTTGGGATATCCAAATGCGCGCAAAAGAGACGAATTGAGGATAACAGATGGAAGCAAAACCAAAATCTGAAACAGATATCTCCCGGGCCCTCGGCATCGACGAATCTTCCGATTCAGGCAGAAGAATTAAGCGCAGGGCCGCCTGGACAGCGACTCTTGTTCTTGCAGTGCTTGCCGGCATCATCTGGTTCTCAAAGAACGGTAAAGAGACGACCGAATATAAAACCCAAAGCGCTCAACGGGGAGATCTCGTTGTTAAGGTAAGTGCAACCGGCAACCTGCAGCCGACCAACCAGGTTGATGTGAGCAGCGAGCTTTCCGGGATCATCAGGAGCGTTGAGGTAGACTATAACGATCATGTGAAGATGGGCCAGGTGCTGGCAAAGCTGGATACCGCCAAGCTCAATGCCAAGGTCTCGCAGTCGAGGGCGATCCTGGAATCGTCGCGGTCAAAAGTCCTTCAGGCCGGCGCCACGGTCGGCGAAAAAAAGAGCGATCTTGGCCGGTTGAAAAAGGTGCAGGAACTGAGCAACGGCAAAGTGCCTTCGCAGAGCGACCTGGACGCTGCCGAGGCGGCGCTTGCGCGCGCATATGCCGATGAGGCCAGCACCAGGGCCCTTGTATCAGAGGCCCAAGCCACCTTGGAAGAAAACGAAACAGATCTGAAAAAAGCCCTGATTCGCTCCCCCATCAACGGGATCGTGCTTTCACGAAACGTTGAGCCGGGCCAGACAGTTGCGGCTTCCCTGCAGGCGCCGGTATTGTTCACCCTGGCAGAAGACCTGACCCGGATGGAACTTCACGTGGATGTGGATGAGGCCGATGTGGGACTGGTAAAAGACGGGCAGGAGGCCACTTTTACGGTGGATGCCTATCCGAACCGGACGTTTCCCGCCCGTATCACTCAGGTTCGCTTTGGCGTTAAAACCTCCGGCGGTGTAGTCACTTACGAGACCGTTCTGCGCGTGGACAACTCGGACATGTTGCTGCGACCCGGCATGACAGCCACCGCCGATATCGTTGTTCGGAAGGTGGAAAACGCCCTGCTGGTGCCGAATGCGGCTTTGCGCTTCACACCGCCGCAGAAGGAAGGGGTGGAAAAGCAAAAACAGACCAATACAAGCTTCATCAGAAAAATGTTCCCACGCCCGCCCAGTAGCCCTGAAAAACGCATTCAGAAAAAATCTGAACCGCACCAGCAGCGTGTATGGACGCTTCAGGATAAACGTCCCGTCGCGGTCCCCGTTACGACAGGCTCGAGCGACGGCAGCATGACCGAGATAATAAACGGCGAAATCGTGCCGGGAACAGAGCTTATTGTCGATGCAATCAGCAAAAAGCCATGAATATGACAGTTTCTGCACAGCTTAAGGATAACCCTATCATCGAGTTAAAAGGCATTAACAAGGTATACGGGATCGGCAGTGCGGCCATGCATGCACTGAAGGGCATTGACATGCGCATTGACGAGGGGGAATTCGTGGCTGTGATGGGGCCGAGCGGGTCGGGCAAGTCGACATGTATGAATATTCTGGGCTGCCTGGATACGGCATCCTCCGGCACATTCTTGTTTAAGGGCCTCGATGTGGGCAGACTTAGCCGTAACCAGCGGGCCTTACTGCGGCGCAATTATTTAGGATTCGTTTTCCAGGGGTATAACCTTTTGAACCGCACATCGGCCCTGGAGAACATTGAGCTGCCGCTGATCTATCGCGGCGAGAACGTGCGCGATCGCCGCCGCCGCTCCCTGGCGGCCCTGGAGTGGGTCGGCCTCAAGGGCTGGGAAACGCATACACCCTCTTGAGCTTTCCGGCGGGCAGCAGCAGCGGGTGGCAATTGCACGCGCCATGGTGGTCGAGCCCGCCTTGCTGCTGGCGGACGAGCCGACGGGCAACCTTGATTCTGCAACGAGTCGCGAGATCATGGAATTGCTCGGCGAATTCAATCGCGAGCGCGGTCTCACGATTGTCATGGTCACCCATGATGCAGACATAGCCCTCTATACCCAAAGGACTATCCGCTTCCTCGACGGCCTTATCGCCGCCGAGGAACATAACGGGAGTAAATCCTAATGCTCTGGGAAACCATCCTGCTGGCACTGCTGGCAATCCGGCGCAACATCCTTCGATCAACCTTGACCATCCTGGGCATCGTCATCGGGGTTGCCGCCGTCATTACCATGGTAACCCTGGGTAAAGGCGCGACCGCGCAAGTAGCTGCCGAGATCGGAAGCCTCGGCAGCAACATGCTCCAGGTACGGCCCGGTCAGCACTTTCATGGACCGGGCGGCACGCGTATGGAAGCGGCCATGTTCAAAATTGAAGATGCCGAGGGCATCGCCGGGGAGGCTTCCGGGCTTGCAGCCGTAGCACCGGCTTCGTCCAAGGGCACGCAGGCCATTTACGGCAACGAGAACCGCTCCACTACGGTTGTGGGCAGCACGAATGCCTATCTGCAGGTTCGGAACTGGCGGCTCGAAAGCGGCCGTGTTTTCACCGACAGCGAGCTTCGGTCCGGCAAGAACGCCTGCATCATCGGCAGCACCGTGCGGCAAATGCTGTTCGGCGGCCAGAACCCCCTGGGCGCTGCCATCCGCCTGGGAAAGCTGTCCTGCCAGGTAATCGGAGTGCTCGAATCCAAAGGACAGTCCGGTTTCGGCAGCGACCAGGACGACTTCGTACTGATCCCGCTCCGTACCCTCCAGCGGCGCATCATCGGCAGCACCGATGTCAATATTATCTATGTCTCGGCCCAGGACGGCGTCTCGACCGAGAAAGTCAAGAAGGACATCGAGCAGCTCATGAGAGAACGTCGTCGCATCTCAGCGGGCAAGGATGACGATTTCAACGTGAGAGACATGAAGGAAATTGTGAGCACCCTGACCGGAACTACGCGCATACTCACCGCCCTGCTTGGGGCCGTGGCTGCCGTGAGCCTGCTGGTCGGGGGCATCGGTATTATGAACATCATGCTCGTATCGGTCACTGAGCGCACCCGAGAGATCGGAACCCGTTTGGCCATCGGCGCCCTGGAGCGGGAGGTACTGTTGCAGTTTCTCGTTGAAGCCGTAGTGCTGTCTTTATTCGGAGGGTTATTCGGCATTCTCCTGGGGCTCTTGGCTGCGGCCTTTGGCGCCCGCCTGCTGAACATTCCCTTTATCTTCAATCCGGGCATCGTTGTGATTGCCTTTGTATTTTCCGGAGCAGTGGGGATCATCTTCGGTTTCTTCCCTGCCCGGCAGGCGGCGCGCCTGGATCCGATTGAGGCCCTGCGGCATGAGTGATTGTGCCCTGCCTTGGGATCTCAAATGAGGTTTGGGTTATCCCCTTTAGACCCATAAAATCGCTGTTGACAATCAATTCCACCTCCGATAATTCAAAGCGCATCGTTAGCGTTTGTTTAACTTTTTTCTATACTACGTGAGAGTAAAATTGTTGTAACCAAGGAGGGCATCATGAGCAGCGTCCTTATTATCGGAGCAGGGGGAGTCGGCGGCGTGGTGACCCATAAGTGCACACAGGTTCCTGAAGTTTTCAGTGAAATCGTCTTGGCCAGCCGTACCCTGGAGAAATGTGAAAGGATCAAAGGCCAGTTATCCAAACCCATCCGGACAGCACAGGTTGATGCCGACCGTACCGAAGAAGTGATCGCCCTGATTCGTAAATTTTCCCCCAACCTGGTCATCAATGTGGCCCTGCCGTATCAGGATTTGACCATCATGGAAGCGTGTCTGGCAACCGGCGTGCATTACCTGGATACCGCCAATTATGAACCTCCGGAAATGGCCACATTCAGTTATAAATGGCAATGGGATTTCCATGATCGCTTCCAAAAAAGAGGCATTATGGCACTGTTAGGTTGCGGATTTGACCCCGGGGTCGTCAATGTGTATTGCGCCTATGCCTGGCATCATTTTGATGAAATCCACACCATCGACATCATGGACTGCAATGCCGGCAGTCACGGTCATCCCTTCGCCACCAACTTCAACCCGGAAATCAACATCCGCGAAGTCACCCAGCGCGGCAAGTATTATGAAGAAGGGCAGTGGATTGAGACCGACCCCCTTGCGGTGCACAAGACCTTCGACTTTCCGCAAATCGGCCCCAGGGAAATGTATCTCATGTACCACGAAGAATTGGAATCGCTGGTCAAATTCATTCCCGGGATCAAGCGGATGCGTTTCTGGATGACCTTCAGCGAAGCCTACCTGACCCACCTGCGCGTATTGGAGAATGTGGGAATGACCCGCATCGATCCGGTGCGTTACCAGGGCATGGACATCGTCCCTTTGCAGTTTCTTAAGGCGCTGCTGCCGGATCCCGGATCTTTGGGTGTCAACTACACCGGGAAGACCAACATCGGTTGCCTGATTGAAGGGATCAAGGACGGCAAGCCGCGCAAATATTACGTGTACAACGTGTGTGATCATGCCGAATGTTACCGGGAAGTCAAAGCCCAGGCCATCTCCTACACCACCGGTGTCCCGGCCATGCTCGGCGCCAAGCTGATGCTTACCGGTGTATGGAAAGGCGAGGGGGTCTTCAATATTGAGCAGCTTGATCCCGACCCGTTTATGGCGCAAATCGGGCAATATGGACTCCCCTGGACGGAAGTATTTTATTGATTGGTTTTCCCGTTATCCCGATCGCCGGTTAGCCGGTTAATTCGGTGAAATCATCGTTTATGGGTATCTTGATTTGCAGGTGTTGATGAACACGCCGCCAGGCTGCCCTAACTAAACGGGCCAACGGGCAAACTGGCCAACGGGCAAACCGGCCAACGGGCCTACAGGTTTATTTACACTCAAAAAGTTTAAAGTAATCTAAAGTGTATAAGGTTATGGACATCGATCTGAACAACATCCAGACGCCCTGTTATCTTGTCGATGAAGCGGCACTGGAGCGCAATCTGCGGGTGATGGACGGCATTCAGCGGCGCTCCGGATGCAAGATCATCATGGCGCTGAAGGCTTTCGCCATGTTCAGCCTGTTTCCCCTGATCCGGCAATTTCTTTGCGGGGTGGCCGCCAGTTCCCTGAACGAAGCCCGCTTGGGTTATGAAGAATTCGGCAAGGAGGTGCACGTATACACCCCCGCATACCGGGACAGCGAATTTCCCGAACTGCTCCGTTACGCGCAGCATGTGGTTTTCAACTCCTTTTCCCAATGGAATCATTTCAAACCCATGATCGCAGCTCTGGCCTCCGGGGTCCATTGCGGTATTCGGGTCAATCCGCAGCACTCGGAAGTCAGGTACGCCATCTATGATCCCTGCAGCCCTTTTTCCAGGCTGGGCGTTACCCGCGAGCAGTTCCGGCCGGAGTTTCTCGACGGGATCAGCGGACTCCATTTTCACACTCTGTGCGAATTGAATGCCGACTCCCTGGTCCGTACCCTTGGGAAGTTCGAAGACAAATTCGGCGAATTTTTGGAAAAAATGCAGTGGGTGAACTTCGGCGGCGGGCACCACATTACCCGCGAAGGCTACGATGTCGAACTCCTGTGCAGGACCATCGCGGATTTTAAAATGCGTCACCCTTTAGAGGTTTACCTGGAACCGGGTGAAGCCATTGCACTCAACACCGGAGTTCTGGTTGCTTCGGTTCTGGACATCACCCATAACGAGATGGACATCGCCATTTTAGATACGTCGGCTGTCGCGCACATGCCCGATGTGCTGGAAATGCCGTACCGGCCGAGAATCGCAGGCACCGGCAAGCCCGGCGAATATCCCCATCTGTACCGGCTCGGCGGGTTGACCTGCCTGGCCGGAGATGTGATCGGCGATTACTCCTTCCCAGAGCCGCTTACAATCGGGTCGAAACTTGTTTTGATGGACATGGCGCATTACACCATGGTTAAAAACAACAATTTCAATGGCCTACGCCTGCCATCGATTGCCATCCAGGATCGATCCAAGCAAATCCGAGTCATCCGCCAATTCGGCTATGAAGATTTTCGCAGCCGGCTTTCCTGATCGGCACGCTTCCCGCCGCGAAGCACTGACGTACGTCAGAACCCCCGCCCGTAAGGGCGAGGAGCTTCAAACCTTTCACCTTGACAGGGAATAATAGTGATGTATAATATCGATGTATACAGTATTGGAGGTGTGGCATGGTACGAACGCAGATATACCTGACAGAGCGCCAACGTGACGAACTGGCTGCTATCGCCAAGACCGCGGGGAAGAAACAGAGCGAGCTCATTCGAGAGGCCGTTGATCGCTTCATCGATCAAGCGGGCCGCAGTCGGCGGGAGGCGGTATTGGGCGAGGCTGCCGGAATGTGGAAAGACCGTAGTGATCTTCCTGACTTCAAGGCAACGCGGGCCGAATGGGACAGGAATTGATCATGGCTGGGTCAATCCTTCTCGACACAGATGTTCTTGTTGATTTTTTCCGCGGCTACAGCAAAGCAGTGGCCTTCGTCAACGCCCACTCTGATCGGATCATCCTGTCATCCATCGTCGTTGCGGAGTTGTATGCTGGAGTGAAAGGAGATGCAGAACAAGCTGCACTGGAGAACTTTGTCTCCCTCTTCCGTGTTGTCCCTGTAAGTGTCGAGATCGCGAAGGCTGGAGGGCTCTACAAGCGCGATTACGGCAAGTCACACGGTGTCGGACTTGCAGACACCATCTTGGCTGCTACCTCTGAATCCGAGAATGCGGAGCTGAAGACGCTCAACACCAAGCACTACCCTATGTTGAAGGGCCTCAAACCAGCCTACAAGAAGTAGCAGGCCAGCGGGATAGAGAGGGATATGCGGGCAATCAATAAATAACTATCTGTTAAACATGGTTTATTTACTTATTTATGATGTCCCGAACAACACAATTCTTTGAATTTATGCGAATATTTTACATTGATTCTCATTATCGGCCGGGGCCGGGCTCGCCTATTCCGCTGATCTGATCCGGCGTATTATTCACTATTCAGGACACGACACCATTACCCCGAAAATCATCAGCCTTTAAAACGGATTAAACCTTTGGAGTAACAGCTTATGGAACGTGTCATTTCCGCCAAGCCGCTGGATGACTTTAAAATCGAAGTCGAATTTTCCGATGGGACCCATGGAGTTATCTCCATGCAAGACCGTCTATTTGGGCCGGTTTTTGAGCCACTGAAAGATCCAATTTTTTTTGCCCGCCTCACAATTGACGAGTTTGGTGTTATTTGCTGGTCAAACGGTGCAGATATAGCGCCTGACGCTTTATATGAAAAACTAAAGGGTATAAATTATAGGGGAAAGAAAAGCAGTTTC
>Ga0180009_10003585_pt1 | contig 17606 bp, 13 predicted proteins | sample OS_PC_MetaG_FD_123537 | JGI IMG/M metagenome (GOLD analysis project Ga0180009, IMG submission 123537) | Groundwater microbial communities from the Aspo Hard Rock Laboratory (HRL) deep subsurface site, Sweden - OS_PC_MetaG | ecosystem: Environmental > Aquatic > Deep subsurface > Groundwater... | reverse complement strand
GCGTGGTCTCGGCGATCACGGACTAGACGAGACAGCGCGTTGGCCGATTGGCGCGGCGCCGACTTTGGCTTGAAGTGGGGTAAACCCCACTTCAGATGCCGGCGTGGTGTCGGCGATCACGGATTAGTTTTTGCGCTCGCGGCCGTTCCGCCCCAAGTTGGGCGGGCCTCCGCGGGGGCGGCGCTAGCGCCGGGCCGCAGTCGCGGCCTTGACTTCGATGCCGCGTTGGCCGGTTGGCGCGGCGCCGACTTTGGCTTGAAGTGGGGTAAACCCCACTTCAGATGCCGGCGTGGTCTCGGCGATCACGGACTAGTTTTTGCGCTCGCGGCCGTTCCGCCCCAAGTGGGGCGGGCCTCCGCGGGGGCGGCGCTAGGGTTTATTCAACACTCAGCAAGCTGGTGTTGATATTGCCGGACCGCGGTCGCGGCCTTGACTTCGATGCCGCGTTGGCCGGTTGGCGCGGCTGAATCGGTTAGCAAGTCAAGGGCGGCGACTTACCCGCCCTTGTTTCGTGTTCAGGCACTCGACTTCGGCGAGGAGGTGGCCTTGATCGTCGTGACCAGCAACGAAGTCCAGGGTTACCGCGTCGTGCGGACGATCGGTGTCGTGCGCGGGCTGTCGGTCAGGTCGCGCAGTGTCGTCGGCAACATCGGGGCGTCAATCCAGATCCTGTTTGGGGGCAACATCAGCGTCTATACAAAGCTTGCGGAGCAGGCGCGGCAGGAAGCCTTCGATCTTCTCGTGAAGAACGCGCAGGAGAAGGGGGCCAACGCCATCGTTGCGATGCGTTACGACGCAAACGAAATGGCGGCAGCCGTGACCGAGGTTCTGGCCTACGGGACGGCGGTGGTGCTCGAGAAAATCCCCTGATTTGTGACCATTATGTCACGTTCAAGCGAATTTTTTCACTTAGGGCGTGACAAGTCCTGTTGGGTCGGTTAAGGACTGCGTTCCTCCAACCGATCCAGGCATGATGCGCGCTCGCGCGGGCGCGAAATTAGGGGTGTAGCTCAATTGGTAGAGCGTCGGTCTCCAAAACCGAAGGTTGGGGGTTCGAGACCCTCCGCCCCTGCCAGTTGACTGGCCAGTCTGACTGGATTTTTAGGCACGCAACCCCAAGATCCGCTCAAAGAGGGCGGCGGATCGCAGGAGTGCGTGGCGGACGTGCTGGAAAGCCGGGTGTCCGTTAGGTCGTGCGTCGGTCCTCGTCAGAGTAGCCCATTACCCAAGAAGGCAACGCTGCAACCGTGAACCCATTCCAATTTCTCCAGGAGGTCCGCCAGGAGGCGGCGAAAGTCACGTGGCCGACCTGGAAAGAGGTCTGGATCACCACCGTGATGGTACTCATCATGGTGACGATGGCGGCGATTTTCTTCCTGGTCATCGACCAAATACTCGGAGGCCTCGTCAACCTCGTCTTGCGCCTCGGACGCTAGGCACAGAGCCGTTTCATTACCTTGGCCGGCCGTCCCGGCGTGAAGAACCTTGAGTCAGGAACGAACGATGGCGCAGCGCTGGTACATCGTACACGCGTACACCAATTTTGAACGAAAGGTTGCCGAGGCGATCCGAGAGCGTGCGAAAGCAGCCGGCCTCGACGATCTGTTCGAAGAAATCGTCGTTCCGACCGAAGAGGTCGTGGAAATCAAGCGCGGACGCAAAGTGCAGTCGGTGCGCAACTTCCTGCCCGGCTACGTGCTGGTCAAGATGCACATGACCGATCCGGCGTTCCTGCTCATCAAGAACACTCCGAAGGTGACAGGATTCCTCGGGTCCGACAACAAGCCGATGCCGATCTCCGAGGATGAAGCCATGCGCATCCTCAACCAGGTCAAGGATGGCGTCGAACGGCCGAAGGCGACGATCACATTCGAAGTCGGCGAAGCGGTCAAGGTTTCCGACGGGCCGTTCGCTTCATTCGAAGGCCATGTCGAGGAAGTCGACGAGGAGCGCGAGCGCATCAAGGTGGCTGTCTCCATCTTCGGGCGACCCACACCGGTGGAGCTGGAATTCAGCCAGGTGGAGAAGGTGGCGAGCTGAGGCGCGAAGAAGTTTCGAGTTTTGGCATCCGGCACCGTCCGGAGCGCCAGAAGGGGAGCCAGCAGCCGATGTCCGGCGCCGGGTCTCATGTCGTGCGGGAGGGTGAGGGCGAGCTGCCCGGCACCCGCTTAACCGCTAACCCTGGGGCCGCCAGTTAAAAGCGGTTCCGCACACTTCAGGGGAAGAACGTGGCAAAGAAGATCGACGGCTATATCAACCTGCAGGTGCCTGCAGGCAAAGCCAACCCATCACCGCCCATCGGTCCAGCTCTGGGCCAGCGCGGTGTCAATATTATGGAATTCTGCAAGGCGTTCAACGCCAAGTCGAAGGACATCGAGCCGGAAACACCGATTCCGGTGAAAATCACGGTCTATTCGGACCGCTCGTTCACCTTCCAGATGAAAACACCGCCGGCAACCTTCTTCCTGAAGAAAGCGGCGGGATTGAAGGCGACCGGCAAGCCGGGTTCGGGCTCGAAGGAGCCGGGACGTACTGTCGTCGCCACGGTGACGATGGATCAGTGCCGGGAGATCGCGAAGATGAAGCTCGCCGATCTCAACACCGACGATATAGAGCAGGGCGCCCGCACCATCGCGGGATCGGCCAAGGCTATGGGCATCGAGGTCAAGGGGTAAGACATGGCAAACGTATCTCCCGAGACCGCGAGAGCAACTCGTCTCGCCGGCGGCAAGCGGATGGCAACCGTGCGCAAGGACATCGATCCCAACGCCTCCTATTCGCTCGAAGACGCTGTCGAGCTGATCAAGGAACGGGCCAAGGCGAAGTTCGATGAAACGATCGAAATCGCCATGAACCTCGGGGTTGACCCGAAGCATGCCGACCAGCTGGTGCGCGGCGTCTGCGTTCTGCCGAACGGATCGGGCCGCACCGCCCGCGTCGCGGTGTTCGCGCGCGGCGCCAAGGCGGAAGAAGCGCAGGCCGCCGGCGCCGACATCGTCGGTGCCGAAGACCTCGTGCAGGAAGTTCAGAACGGTAACATCAACTTCGACCGCTGCATCGCGACACCGGACATGATGGGCCTCGTCGGCCGCCTCGGTAAGGTTCTTGGCCCCCGCGGCCTGATGCCCAATCCGCGTGTCGGCACGGTGACCATGGATGTCGGCGAAGCGGTGAAAGCCGCAAAGGGCGGAGCCATCGAGTTCCGCGTCGAGAAGGCCGGCATCATCCACGGCGGCATCGGCAAGGCGAGTTTCAGCAAGGAAGCCCTGGTCGAGAACATCCGTGCCTATGTCGACGCGGTGGTCAAAGCCAAGCCCGCCGGCGCCAAGGGCCAGTACGTCAAGCGGGTTTCGATCTCCTCGACGATGGGGCCCGGGATCAAGCTCGACGCCGCCAGCGTCTTGCCGGCAGCGGCGAGCTGATCGCGAACGGGTCGCGGCGGCTGGTTATGCAGCGGTCGACGGCCGGTTTCGCCAACACAGCTTGCTTCATCACCTGGCAGGCCCAATGAGGGGCAAGCCGGTGTTTGGAGGACTTACTTTCCAACACGCTGCAAGCCGGTGTTGGGGCACTTAACTACCAACACTCGGCAAGCCGGTGTTGGGTACAAATTCCGGGCGATGAGCCCGGGAGACCCCGTTGCCAAGTCGCTCCTGTTTTCAGGGCAATGCGGCGACGGACCTGTCCGAGATTGCAGGTGCCGGATGGCGAAAGCCCACCGGCTTAATGGATGGGGACGAGGCGCGGAATAGGTGCGGTTCGGCCCGGCCTGCATGAGATGGGAGACGGCTGGGTTTCTGCCCGGGCACAATGCTCGAAGCGGACATTCGGTTCAAATCTTCTCGGTCAATCCTGAGGCCTGCGGGCCGACGGGGACAGGTGAATGCCGTGTTGCTGGAGTTGAAGGCCATCGTGCAGGCAAGCCAGCAACAAGTAGCAACCCGCGGGGACGCTTTTATGACAGCGCCCCGCAGACCAGGAGAGAGCAGTGGATAGAGCCGCGAAAAGTGAGCTCGTCGCAAGCCTCCACGACGTGTTCGACAACACGGGCGTGGTGGTCGTTGCCCACTACACCGGTTTGACGGTCGCCCAGATGACAGACTACCGCCAGCGCATGAAGCAGGCGGGCGGTCACGTCAAGGTGGCCAAGAACCGGCTGGCCAAGCTCGCACTCCAGGACACCCCATCGGCTGGTATCACCGACCTGTTCAAGGGACCGACCTGCATTGCCTATTCGCAGGATCCGATCACCGCGGCAAAGGTCGCCGTCGCCTACGCCAAGGAGAATGACAAGCTCGTCATTCTCGGCGGCACCATGGGGGAAAGCGTTCTGGATGCAAAGGCCGTCAAGGCCCTTGCTGAGCTGCCGTCGCTCGATGAACTCCGGGCCAAGCTTATCGGTCTCCTCAACGCGCCGGCGACGAAAATCGCCCGCACGATCATGGAGCCCGGCGCCAAGCTTGCCCGCGTCATCCAGGCGAAGGCGTCTCAAGGCGAAGCAGCCTAGGGCGACGTGTCGTTTTGGTTGGCCAACACTCGGTAAACCGGTGTTGGGCGGCTTTGTCCAACAGCGGGGAAACTCGTGTTGGGCGGCATTTGGCCAACACTCGGTAAACCGGTGTTGGGCGGCATTGGCCAACACCTCGGTTGGTGAGAGGCCTGCGAAGAGATCATAGCGGGGTCCGACTCAGACGAGCGGCGCCGCACACTGACAACGATTTGAACCGAAGGAAAAGTACCATGGCTGATCTGTCTAAAATCGTCGACGACCTGTCGTCGCTGACCGTTCTTGAAGCCGCCGAACTGGCGACGATGCTCGAAGAAAAATGGGGCGTCTCGGCGGCTGCCGCAGTCGCCGTTGCCGCCGGTCCGGCCGCCGGTCCGGCTGCCGTCGTCGAGGAGCAGACCGAATTCGACGTCATCCTCGTCGCGGCAGGCGACAAGAAGATCAACGTCATCAAGGAAGTCCGCGCCATCACGGGTCTCGGGCTCAAGGAAGCCAAGGATCTCGTCGAGGCTGGCGGCAAGGCCGTCAAGGAACAGGCTTCGAAGGACGAAGCCGAAGCCATCAAGAAGAAGCTTGAAGAGGCCGGTGCAAAGGTCGAACTCAAGTAGGCAACGACATCCTCTCCCCGGGCAAGCTCGCCCGGGGAGAGTTCGCCGTGACGACGGTTCCTCTGAATTCCCTGGCTGGCGGCGGCAATGCCAGAGGGAGTTCCGGCGAACCGTTTTCGAGTTTCCGGTCCGCCGCGTTGGCTTCTTGCCGCGGCTGCGGGCCGGTCAAGTCCCCGACGGGATGCCGGGGCCAGACGGAAACGGAAATACGCGCGAGGGGCCCTGGCTCACCCTCGCGGGCTCTTGGACCATCAGCGCAGACTGGTCAGCTGCGCGGCGCACTATCTCAAGGAGTGGTCATGGCAGTAACTTTCAATGGTCGTCGGCGTCTGCGGAAACAGTTCGGCGTTCTCCGCGAGGTGGCTGCGATGCCAAACCTCATCGAGGTGCAGAAGAGTTCGTACGAAGACTTCCTGATGCGCAAGGCGCCGGAAGGCGGACGTCCGAACGATCACGGCCTGCAGGGCGTGTTCAAGTCGGTGTTCCCGATCTCGGACTTCGCCGGCAAGTCGACGCTCGAGTTCGTCGGCTATGAATTCGAACCGCCGAAGTATGACGTCGACGAGTGCATCCAGCGCGACATGACCTATTCGGCGCCGCTGAAGGTGAAGCTGCGCCTCATCGTATTCGATATCAACGAAGAGACCGGCTCGAAGTCGATCAAGGACGTCAAGGAGCAGGACGTCTACATGGGCGACATGCCGCTCATGACGCAAAACGGCACGTTCATCATCAACGGCACCGAACGCGTGATCGTCTCGCAGATGCACCGTTCGCCCGGCGTGTTCTTCGATCACGACCGTGGACGTACGCACGTCTCCGGCAAGCTCCTGTTCGCCGCCCGCATCATTCCCTACCGCGGCTCCTGGCTCGACTTCGAGTTCGACGCCAAGGACATCGCATTCGTGCGCATCGACCGCCGCCGCAAGCTGCCGGCGACGACGCTGCTTTATGCGCTGGGCCTCAACGACGAGGAAATCCTCGAGACGTTCTATTCCAAGATCGTCATCAAGGAGTCGAAGCGCGGCTGGAAAATGCCTTTCGAACCGACCAAGTGGCGCGGCTTCGTTCCCCATTCCGACCTGCTCGACGCCAAGACCGGGGAAGTGGTCATCGACGCCGGTGAAAAGATCACGGCGCGGCGCGCGCGAGACCTGGCGCAGGGCGGTCTCAAGGACCTGCTCGTTTCGTCCGAAGAACTCGTCGGCAAGTATCTCGGCGAAGACATCGTCGACATGAAGACCGGGCGGATCTATGCGGAAGCGGGGGCGGAGCTGAACGCCGAGCTGCTGGCCGAACTCAAGGACCAGAAGGTCAAGGAGTTCCCGATCCTCGACATCGACCATGTCAACATCGGGTCGTTCATCCGCAACACGCTTATGCTCGACAAGAACGCCAACAAAGACGAAGCGCTGATGGATATCTACCGGGTCATGCGGCCCGGCGAGCCGCCGACCATCGAAGCGGCGACCAACCTGTTCTACGGCCTGTTCTTCGATCCGGAGCGCTATGACCTCTCGGCCGTCGGCCGGGTGAAGATGAACATGCGGCTGTCGGAACTCGACGGGTTCACGGAGGCCGAAGACACCGTGCGGGTGCTTCGTGCGGAAGACATCATCTCGGTGATGCGCCTGCTCGTCGGCCTCAGGGACGGACGCGGCTCGATCGACGACATCGACCACCTCGGCAACCGCCGCGTGCGTTCGGTCGGCGAACTGATGGAGAACCAGTACCGCCTCGGCCTGCTGCGCATGGAGCGCGCCATCAAGGAGCGCATGAGTTCGGTCGATATCGACACGGTGATGCCGCAGGACCTGATCAACGCCAAGCCGGCGGCTGCCGCGGTGCGCGAGTTCTTCGGATCTTCCCAGCTGTCGCAGTTCATGGACCAAACCAATCCGCTGTCGGAAATCACCCACAAGCGGCGCCTGTCGGCACTCGGTCCAGGCGGCCTGACGCGTGAACGCGCCGGCTTCGAAGTCCGCGACGTGCATCCGACGCACTATGGGCGCATCTGCCCAATCGAGACGCCGGAAGGTCCAAACATCGGCCTCATCAACTCGCTGGCGACGTTCGCAAAGGTGAACAAGTACGGCTTCATCGAGAGCCCCTACCGCCGGGTCATCGACGGCGTCGTGACCGACGACGTCGAGTATCTCTCGGCAACGGCTGAGATGCGCCATTACGTGGCGCAGGCGAACGCCAAAATCGCCGACGACGGCACGCTGACGGGCGATCTCGTCAACTGCCGTTACCAGGGCGACGTTCTATTGGTGCCGCCGAGCCAGGTGAACTACATCGACGTGTCGCCGAAACAGCTCGTTTCGGTCGCCGCGGCGCTGATCCCGTATCTGGAAAACGACGACGCCAACCGGGCGTTGATGGGTTCCAACATGCAGCGCCAGGCGGTGCCGCTGATCCGCGCGGAGGCGCCGCTCGTCGGCACCGGCATGGAAGAAGTGGTGGCGCGAGATTCGGGTGCTGCGATCGCGGCGCGGCGTACCGGCATCATCGACCAGGTGGACGCCACGCGTATCGTGATCCGCGCAACCGAAGAGACCGATCCCTCGAAGCCGGGCGTCGACATCTACCGGCTGCGCAAGTTCCAGCGTTCAAACCAGAACACCTGCATCAACCAGCGGCCGCTGGTCAACGTCGGCGACTTCGTGCGCGAGGGCGAGATCATAGCGGACGGTCCCTCGACCGACCTCGGCGATCTGGCGCTCGGCAAGAACGTGCTCGTCGCGTTCATGCCGTGGATGGGCTACAATTTCGAGGACTCCATTCTGATGTCGGAACGCGTCGTGACCGACGACGTCTTCACCTCGATCCACATCGAGGAATTCGAAGTCATGGCCCGCGACACCAAGCTCGGCCCTGAGGAAATCACGCGCGACATTCCGAACGTCTCGGAAGAAGCGCTGAAGAACCTCGACGAAGCCGGCATCGTCTACATCGGCGCCGAAGTGCATCCTGGCGACATTCTGGTCGGCAAGATCACGCCGAAGGGCGAAAGCCCGATGACGCCGGAAGAAAAGCTGCTTCGCGCCATCTTCGGGGAAAAGGCCTCCGATGTCCGCGACACCTCGCTGCGGCTGCCGCCGGGGGTATCGGGCACGATCGTGGAAGTGCGCGTGTTCAACCGTCACGGTGTCGACAAGGATGAGCGCGCGATGGCGATCGAGCGCGAGGAAATCGAGCGCCTGGCGAAGGACCGCGACGACGAATTGCAGATCCTCGACCGCAACGTCTACGCCCGCCTGCGCGATGCGCTGATGGGCAAGGAAGTCGCCAAGGGGCCGAAGGGCGCGCGCAAGGGCACGAACATCGACGACGCCGTGCTCGACGATATCCCGCGTTCGCAATGGTGGGAGATCGGCCTCGCGGACGAGAAGGCCCAGGGCGAGCTCGAAGCCATCCAGAAGCAATACGAAGACGCCAAGAAGAGCCTCGAGCGCCGCTTCGTCGACAAGGTCGACAAGCTGCAGCGCGGCGACGAAATGCCTCCCGGCGTGATGAAGATGGTCAAGGTATTCGTCGCCGTGAAGCGCAAGATCCAGCCGGGCGACAAGATGGCCGGCCGGCACGGCAACAAGGGTGTCGTGTCGATGATCGTCCCGAAGGAGGACATGCCGTTCCTCGAAGACGGAACGCCGGTCGACATCGTGCTCAATCCGCTGGGCGTGCCGTCGCGCATGAACGTCGGGCAGATCCTCGAAACGCACACCGGGTGGGCGTGCCGCGGCCTTGGCCGCCTGATCGAACAGGCGCTCGAGGAATACCGGGCTTCGGGCGACATGAAGCCGCTGACCAGGCAGCTCGAAATTGTCTACGGCAAGGACGTCATCGACGAAGTCGCTCCCGAAGACGGCGACAAGGAGCGGCTCGGAGACCAGCTCAAGACCGGCGTGCCGATCGCGACGCCGGTGTTCGATGGCGCGCACGAGCCCGACATCGTCGAGATGCTGGAACAGGCGGGCTTCGACCGGTCGGGACAGGTGCAACTCTATGATGGACGCACCGGCGAGCCGTTCGACCGCAAGGTGACGGTCGGCTACAAGTACGTCCTCAAGCTGCACCACCTTGTCGACGACAAGATCCACGCCCGCTCGATTGGACCCTACTCGCTCGTTACCCAGCAGCCGCTCGGCGGCAAGGCGCAGTTCGGCGGCCAGCGATTCGGGGAAATGGAAGTGTGGGCGCTCGAAGCCTACGGGGCCGCCTACACCTTGCAGGAAATGCTCACCGTGAAGTCCGACGATGTCGCCGGACGCACCAAGGTCTATGAAGCGATCGTGCGCGGCGACGATGCGTTCGAAGCCGGCGTGCCGGAAAGCTTCAACGTGCTTGTCAAGGAAATGCGCGCTCTCGGTCTCAACGTCGAGTTGATCAACACCGACAAGCCAGCGGGTGAAGAAGAAAAGACGACGGGCGTTCAGCTGCGTCTCGAATCGAAGCCCGCCGCCGAATAGCGCGCGACAAGATCCAAGCCCGGTTGCGTCTTTTCGCGCAGCCGGGCCTTCGTCCCACTCAACCGTGGGCGTCCCATGAATACCGGTCCCCTATCCCGGGCCTGCCAGGAGACTGCCGATGAACGAGATCACCAACTTCTTCAAAAGCCAGGCGCCGCTGCAGACGTTCGACCAGATCAAGATCTCACTCGCCAGCCCCGACGACATCCTGTCGTGGTCGTTCGGCGAGATCAAGAAGCCCGAAACAATCAACTACCGGACCTTCAAGCCGGAACGCGACGGCCTGTTCTGCGCGCGCATCTTCGGGCCGATCAAGGACTACGAATGCCTGTGCGGCAAGTACAAGCGGATGAAGTACAAGGGCATCATCTGCGAAAAGTGCGGCGTCGAAGTCACGCTGGCGAAGGTGCGCCGCGAGCGCATGGGCCATATCGAGCTGGCAGCGCCCGTCGCGCACATCTGGTTCCTGAAGTCGCTGCCGTCGCGCATCGGGCTGCTGCTCGACATGACGCTCAAGGATCTGGAGCGGGTTCTCTATTTCGAGAACTACGTCGTCATCGATCCGGGCATCTCGCCGTTCAAGGAAAAGCAGCTCCTCAGCGAGGACGAATACAACCAGGCGCTCGATGAGCATGGCACCGACAGCTTCACCGCCGGCATCGGCGCCGAAGCGATCCGCGAAATCCTCATCAACATGGATCTGCACAAGATCCGGGAGGACCTGCGCCAGGAGATCGCCGAAGCGACGACGGAACTGAAGCCGAAGAAGCTCGGCAAGCGGCTCAAGGTGATCGAGGCCTTCATCGAGTCGGGCAACCGTCCCGAATGGATGATCCTGACGGTGGTTCCGGTGATCCCGCCTGAACTGCGCCCGCTGGTGCCGCTCGACGGCGGCCGCTTCGCGACGTCGGACCTCAACGATCTCTACCGGCGCGTCATCAACCGCAACAACCGCCTCAAGCGGCTGATGGAACTGCGCGCACCCGACATCATCATCCGCAACGAGAAGCGGATGCTGCAGGAATCGGTCGATGCGCTGTTCGACAACGGCCGCCGCGGACGGGTCATCACGGGTGCCAACAAGCGGCCGCTGAAGTCGCTCGCCGACATGCTGAAGGGCAAGCAGGGGCGTTTCCGCCAGAACCTGCTCGGCAAGCGCGTCGACTATTCGGGCCGTTCGGTGATCGTGGTCGGTCCCGAACTGAAGCTGCACCAGTGCGGCCTGCCGAAGAAGATGGCGCTCGAGCTGTTCAAGCCGTTCATCTACGCACGCCTGCAGGCGCTGGGCCAGGCTGCGACCGTCAAACAGGCCAAGAAGCTTGTCGAAAAAGAGAAGCCGGAAGTGTGGGACGTCCTCGACGAGGTCATCCGCGAACACCCGGTGATGCTGAACCGCGCGCCGACGCTGCACCGGCTCGGCATCCAGGCGTTCGAGCCGATGCTGATCGAGGGCAAGGCGATCCAGCTGCATCCGCTCGTCTGCGCCGCCTTCAACGCCGACTTCGATGGCGACCAGATGGCCGTTCACGTGCCGCTGTCGCTCGAAGCCCAGCTCGAAGCCCGCGTCCTGATGATGTCGACCAACAACATCCTGCACCCGGCCAACGGTCAGCCGATCATCGTGCCGTCGCAGGATATCGTGCTCGGCCTCTATTACCTGTCGCTGATCGCCGACAACGAGCCGGGCGAAGGGATGCTTTTGGGTTCGGCGAGCGAAGTGCACCATGCCATCGGGGCGGGCGTCGTGACGCTGCACGCCAAGGTCAAGGGACGCTGGGTGTCGAAGGACGAGGACGGCAACGACGTCGTCGAAATCCACGACACGACGCCGGGCCGGATCCTGCTCGGCGATCTCCTGCCGCGGTTGCCGGGCATCAAGTTCGATCTCGTCAACCAGCTGTTGACCAAGAAGGCCATCTCGAAGGTGATCGACGCCGTTTATCGCGGCTGCGGCCAGAAGGAGACGGTGATATTCTGCGACCGGACGATGGCACTCGGCTTCCACCACGCGTTCAAGGCCGGCATCTCGTTCGGCAAGGACGACATGCTGATCCCGGACACCAAGGCCGCGATCATGGCGGAGACCGAGGATCTGGTGCGCGAATTCGAGCAACAGTACAACGACGGCCTCATCACCCAGCTCGAGAAATACAACAAGGTCGTCGACGCCTGGTCGAAATGCACCGACCGCATCGCCAAAGAGATGATGGAGCGCATTTCGGCCGTCGAGTATCTCGACAACGGCCGGCAGAAGCCGATCAACTCGATCTACATGATGAGCCATTCGGGTGCGCGCGGTTCGCCAACCCAGATGCGCCAGCTTGCGGCCATGCGCGGCCTCATGACGAAGCCTTCAGGCGAGATCATCGAGACGCCGATCAAGGCGAACTTCAAGGAAGGCCTGTCGGTTCTCGAGTACTTCAACTCGACGCACGGCGCGCGCAAGGGCCTCGCCGATACCGCGCTCAAGACCGCCAACTCCGGATACCTGACGCGCCGTCTCGTCGACGTTGCACAGGACTCGATCATCTCGGAGCCCGATTGCGGCACCGACGACGGCATCTCGATCCAGGCGGTCGTCGACTCCGGCCAGGTGATCGTGCCGCTGTCGCAGCGCGCGCTCGGACGGACGGCTGCCGAGGACATCATCAGCCCGGAAACCGGCGCGGTGATCATCAAGAAGAACGAACTGATCGAAGAGCCCCAATCCGAGCTCATTGCCGAGTCGGAGATCCAGGAACTCAAGATCCGCTCGGTTCTGACATGCGAAACCGAAACCGGCGTCTGTGCGGCCTGCTATGGCCGCGACCTGGCGCGCGGTACGCCGGTCAACATCGGCGAAGCGGTCGGTGTCATCGCGGCGCAGTCGATCGGGGAACCCGGTACGCAGCTGACCATGCGCACCTTCCACATCGGCGGCACGGCGCAGGTGGTCGACACATCGTTCATCGAGTCGAACTTCAACGGCACGGTGAGCGTACGCAACCGCAACGTCGTCAAGGACAGCCAGGGCAAGGTCGTCGCCATGAGCCGCAACGTGCAGCTCGTCATCGAGGACCAGACCGGCAAGGAGCTGGCGGCCCACAAGATCCCGTACGGCGCGCGGCTGCTCGTCGACGAAGGCGACACGGTCAAGCGCGGTACGCGCATGGCGCAGTGGGACCCCTATACGCGGCCGATCCTGACGGAAGTCGACGGGGTCGTCGCTTTCGAGGATGTTGTCGACGGGGCTTCGGTGCGCGAGCAAACCGACGAAGTGAAGGGCACGACGAACCGCGTCGTCATCGACTGGCGGGCGAGCCCGCGTGGCGCCGAACTGAAGCCGGCGATCGTCGTCAACGACGCCAAGGGCAAACCCATCAAGGTCGATCGCGGCGGCGATGCGCGCTATCTTCTGTCGGTGGACGCGATCCTCTCGGTGGAGCCGGGCGCCAAGGTCAAGGCCGGCGACGTCCTGGCACGCAGCCCGATGGCGTCGGCGAAATCCGGCGACATCACCGGCGGTCTGCCGCGCGTCGCGGAACTCTTCGAAGCCCGCCGTCCAAAGGACCACGCGATTATTTCGGAAGCTTCCGGTACGGTCGAGTTCGGCAAGGACTACAAGAACAAGCAGCGCATCATCGTGCGTCCGGACAACGAGGAAGACGATGCGGTCGAGTACCTCATTCCGCGCGGCAAGACGCTTGCCGTGCAGCATGGCGACCGTATCGAGCGCGGCGATTACGTCTATGACGGCCATCCGGCGCCGCACGACATTCTGGCCATCAAGGGCGTCGAGGAACTCGCCAACTACCTGATCAACGAGATCCAGGACGTCTACCGGCTGCAGGGCGTGACGATCAACGACAAGCATATCGAGGTGATCGTCCGGCAGATGCTGCAGAAGGTGGAAATCACGGATGCTGGCGAGACGGACATGATCAAGGGCGAGCAACTCGACCGGAGCGAATACGAAGAGCGCAACCTGATTGCCGAGAAAGAGGGTCTGCGACCGGCGGGTTCCATCCCGGTGCTGCTCGGGATCACGAAAGCGTCGCTGCAGACGCGATCGTTCATCTCGGCGGCCTCGTTCCAGGAAACGACGCGCGTTCTGACCGAAGCCTCCGTCAACGGCAAGGTCGATACGCTCGACGGCCTCAAGGAAAACGTCATCGTCGGCAGGCTCATCCCGGCCGGAACCGGCGGCATGTTGCGCCGCCTGCGCCGGATCGCCAACAAGCGCGATGTCCTGATCGCCAAGGAGCAGGCCAAGTCGGACGCCGGCGGAGTGATCCAGCCGCCGGGCGAAGAAGCCGCCGAGTAGCCTTCGGCGCGTCATGATTCGAGGACCGGAACGGCTGCCGCGTTGGCGGCCGTTTCTCTTTTCCTCGCGGGGATGTGCGGCGGTTTGTCCGTCGTCGCCGAAAAAACGTCTCTACGGCGCCATTGCGACGAAATTATTTCGGGTTTTTGGTGTGAGCGCTGTTGACCACGTAATCCCCAGCGATTATACGAACGACACTCTCACGTCAGGCCATAGCTGGCGCCGTTCTCGTTGGCGCAACCAGGGCTTCATTGAAAGCCCGGCTAAACGCTGGCGTTAAGTAAGCAGAGGACAATTCGCATGCCATGATCCTCGGTTCAAACGAACCGGTGATCCTATGGCGTTTCACGCTGGATCCGTTTTTGTAGCGGGTTCGGTGCTTGGGTTATGGCGTTTCTCGTGACGGGCGCCACAGGATGAGGCCGAATGCCTACGATTCAACAGCTGATACGCAATCCGCGGACGCGGAAGACGGTTCGCGGCAAGTCGCGGCACATGGAGTCGTGCCCGCAGAAACGCGGCGTTTGCACGCGAGTCTACACAACAACGCCAAAGAAGCCGAACTCGGCGCTTCGCAAGGTCGCCAAGATCAGGCTGACCAACGGCTATGAGGTTATCGGCTATATCCCCGGCGAGGGCCACAACCTGCAGGAGCACTCGGTGGTGCTGATCCGCGGCGGCCGCGTCAAGGACCTTCCCGGCGTGCGCTACCACATCATCCGCGGCGTGCTCGATACGCAGGGTGTCGCCGATCGCAAGCAGCGCCGTTCGAAGTACGGCGCGAAGCGGCCGAAGTAAGCAAATCAGGCAAGAGTTGGCCCCGGCCTACGTGCGGCGGGCTTTCGCAACAAAGAATACAGGTTCGATAATGTCCCGACGTCACCGCGCTCAAAAGCGTGAAATCATTCCGGATCCGAAGTTCACCGATCTCATCGTGACCAAGTTCATGAATGCGGTCATGAGGGACGGCAAGAAGTCGACTGCCGAAGGCATCGTCTACGGCGCGTTCGACCGCATGGAAGAGAAGGCAAAGTCGGATCCGCTGGCGATGTTCCACGACGCGCTGAAGAACGTCATGCCTTCCGTCGAAGTGCGCTCGCGGCGTGTTGGCGGAGCCACCTACCAGGTGCCCGTCGAGGTGCGTCCGGAACGCCGGCAGGCGCTGGCGATCCGCTGGATCATCGCGGCAGCGCGCAAACGCAACGAGAATACCATGGTGGAGCGACTGTCGGGCGAACTGCTCGATGCGGCGAACAACCGGGGCACATCCGTCAAGAAGCGTGAAGACACGCACAAGATGGCGGAGGCCAACCGCGCCTTCTCGCACTACCGCTGGTAAGGGTGAAACCCGTCTTTAGGAAATCGGGGACTATCCCCAGAGGCTGATCATGGCACGCGAATACCCAATCGAGGACTACCGAAACTTCGGCATCATGGCGCACATCGACGCCGGCAAGACCACGGTTACGGAACGGATCCTCTTCTATACCGGCATTTCGCACAAAATCGGCGAAGTGCACGACGGCGCCGCGACCATGGACTTCATGGATCAGGAAGCCGAGCGCGGAATCACGATCACTTCGGCGGCCACGACCTGCATGTGGCCGGGCCGCGACGGGCGCATGCGCCGTCTCAACATCATCGACACACCTGGCCACGTGGACTTCACCATCGAAGTCGAGCGGTCGCTGCGCGTGCTCGACGGCGCCGTGTGCGTGCTCGATTCCAACGCCGGAGTCGAGCCGCAGACAGAAACCGTCTGGCGGCAGGGGGACAAGTACAAGGTTCCGCGCATCATCTTCGCCAACAAGATGGACAAGACCGGCGCCGACTTCTTCATGTGCATCTCGGACATCAAGGAAAAGCTCGGCGCGCGTCCGGTTCCGATTCAGATTCCGATCGGTGCGGAGAGCGAATTCGAAGGCGTGGTCGATCTCATCAAGATGAAGGCCTACGTGTGGGATGGCGACGACAAGGGCGCCACCTACACCGAGAAGGAGATCCCGGCGGACCTCATCGATAAAGCGAACGAGATGCGCGCCGAGATGATCGAAGTGGCCGTCGAGATGGACGACGACGCGATGGGCGCCTACCTCGACGGCGTGGAGCCGGATGCGGACACGCTGCGCCGTCTGCTGCGCGAAGGCACGTGCAAGAATATTTTCTATCCGATGCTGTGTGGTTCGGCCTTCAAGAACAAAGGTGTCCAGACACTGCTCGATGCGGTCGTCGACCTGCTGCCGAGCCCGGTCGAAGTTCCCGACATCAAGGGTATCAATCCGAAGGACGAGTCGCCGATGGTGCGCAAGTCGTCGGACGACGAGCCGCTGGCCATGCTGGCGTTCAAGATCATGAACTTCGAGCACGTCGGCTCGCTGACGTTCTGCCGGATCTATTCGGGCAAGCTCGAACAGGGCATGCCGCTGCTACAATCGACGCGCGACAAGAAGGAACGCGTCGGGCGCGCCTACATGATGCACGCCGACGAGCGCAAGGAAATCAAGCGGGCCTATGCCGGCGATATCATCGCGTTGCAGGGTCTCAAGGATACGCGGACCGGGGAAACGCTTTGCGATCCCAACAAGCCCGTCATCCTGGAGAAGATGGATTTCCCCGATCCCGTCATCGAGATGAAGATCGAGCCGAAGACGAAGGCCGACCAGGAGAAGATGGCGCTGGCGCTGAACGAAATGGCGCTTGAAGATCCTTCGTTCCGCGTTTCGGTCGACCAGGAGTCGGGTGAAACCATCCTCAAGGGCATGGGCGAACTTCACCTCGACATCAAGGTCGACATCCTGAAGCGGACCCACAAGGTCGAGGCCGATGTCGGAGCGCCGCAGGTTGCCTATCGCGAAAGCCTGGCGCGGATGGCCGAAGTCGATTACACGCACAAGAAGCAGACCGGCGGTACCGGGCAGTTCGCCCGCGTGAAGATGCGTCTTGAGCCGAACGAAATCGGCAAAGGCAACGAGTTCAAGTCCGAGATCGTCGGCGGTTCGGTGCCCAAGGAATACATCCCGGGTGTCGAAAAGGGCGTCAAGTCCATCTGGGAAACCGGCATGCTGATCGGCTTCCCGATGGTCGACATGAAGGTGACGCTGACGGACGGCGCCTTCCACGAAGTCGACTCGTCGGCAATCGCGTTCGAAATCGCTTCGCGATCGGCGATGCGCGAAGGCTGCGAGAAGGGCGGCATCAAGCTGCTCGAGCCGATCATGGACGTCGAAATCACGTCGCCGCAGGACTTCGTCGGCGGCATCATCGGCGACGTCAACTCGCGGCGCGGTCAGGTGCGCAGCCAGGATCTCCGCGGCAATGCGGTGGTGATCCGGGCCTTCGTGCCGCTCGCCAACATGTTCGGCTACATCAATACACTGCGTTCGATGTCGACGGGCCGCGCCCAGTACTCGATGCAGTTTGCACATTATGCGGAAGTTCCGCGAAACGTGGCCGATGAAGTGAAGGCCAAGTACGCCTGAGGCGGAGCCTGAATCCACCAGCGGCCGGCCCGGTATCCGGGATGGCCGTCCTGTAGAGAAGAGACAGTCGGATCATGTCCCCTGGGGACGACGACTAACGAGACGGAGAGCCGGAATGGCCAAGGCAAAATTCGAGCGGACGAAGCCGCACGTCAACATCGGAACGATCGGTCACGTCGACCACGGCAAGACGTCTTTGACGGCAGCGATCACGAAGGTGCTGGCTTTGTCGGGGGG
>Ga0180009_10003584_pt1 | contig 17608 bp, 12 predicted proteins | sample OS_PC_MetaG_FD_123537 | JGI IMG/M metagenome (GOLD analysis project Ga0180009, IMG submission 123537) | Groundwater microbial communities from the Aspo Hard Rock Laboratory (HRL) deep subsurface site, Sweden - OS_PC_MetaG | ecosystem: Environmental > Aquatic > Deep subsurface > Groundwater... | reverse complement strand
GGACCGTCACGGACAGGGCCGCCTCGGAGGAACCGACGGTCCCCCCCGCGTTCTGGCAGACCCCGACCCGCGCGCCTTCGACCTGACGTTTGCCGGCCCGGCCGCCGCCGGCCAGGTGCCAGTAGACTTCCACGACCTGGCGAACGCCGGTCGCGCCGATGGGATGGCCCTGGGACTCCAGACCTCCGGACACATTGACCGGAATCCTGCCGCCCAGGGTGGTATGGCCGGCTTCGGCAAAGGGGCCGCCCTGGCCCAGGGGACAAAAACCCAGTTCTTCCGTGACGTAAAGCTCACCAATGGCGGTGGCGTCGTGGACCTCGGCCAAGTCCACGTCCTCCGGACCGATGCCGGCCCGCTCGTACGCCCGCCTGGCCAGGCGGGCCAGAGTGCTTTCCTCCCTTTCCGCCCCGGGGTCCTCACCGCTGGCCAGCATGCAGGCCGCCACTTCGACGGCATGGTCGGCCCCGATCCGGCGGGCGAACTCTTCCGAGCAGACGACCACCGCGGCCGCGCCGTCGCCGATGGGTGAGCACATGGGCCGCGTCAGGGGAAAGGCCACTTCGGGCGCGGCCAGCACTTCTTCGACCGTCATGGTGTTCTGGTACTGGGCCAGGGGATTGAAGGAGGAATGGTAATGGTTCTTGGACGAAATCACGGCCAAGTGCCGTTGGGTCGTGCCGTATTTCTCCATGTGATGCCGGGCCATCATGGCGTAAACATCCATGAACACGGTTCGCTGCCCGGACTTCTGCTTGTCCTCGTCGCCTCGGGCCTCCCGTTCTTTTTTGATCCGCTCCTCCTGCTCGGCAAAGGCCTGCAGGAGCTGGGGCAGAATCTCCATGTCCATGCACCCGGTGAAGGCGGGCAGGACCCGGCCGCGATCCTCGAAGTACATCTTCTCCATGCCCACGGCCAGGGCCATGTCCATTTCGCCCAGGGCCACCATGGCCCGGGCGCCGTGCAGGGCCGTGGCCGAAGAGGCGCAGGCGTTTTCCACGTTGATCACCGGGATGCCACCGATGCCCATGGCCCGCATGACCACCTGGCCGCGGATGGACTCCTGCCCCTGGAGCACGCCCTGGGAGGCGTTGCCGACCCAGACGCCTTCCAGTTTCTCCTTGGAGATGCCGGCGTCCTTCAGGGCGCCTCCGACCGCCTCGGCGACCAGGGATTTCAGATTCCGGTCCAACTGGCGGCCGAACTTGGTCATGGAACCGCCGATTATCATAACTTTCCGCATCATCCTTCTCCTTGTGGTTAATTACGCGTAGTTTTCGTATTTGTACACGTCCCTCCCCTCCGGGTCAAACTCTTCCCGAAGCAGGCGGTCCAGGTTTTTTTCCGAAGCGGTTTTGGGTATCTCCGGAACGACCTGGATGTAGGACGGAACGCTGTTGCGTTCCAGTTTGGTCAGGCACAGTTCAAACAGGCCCCCGGCGTCAGGCTTCCGGCCTTCAAAGGGCACGACCGCCGCCACGATGTCGCTTTCGCCCGGAGCCCCCGAGGCGGCCGGGATGCCATAGACGCAGACGTCACTGACGTCGGGATGTTCGGCCAAAATCCCCTCGACGTATTCGGGCATGATGAAGTCGCCCTGCCTTCTCAGGCCGCCGCCTTTCCGGAAGTCAAAGAAAAACCAGCCCTGCTCGTCGCGATGGCACATGTCGCCCGAACGCAGCCAGCCGCCTCGGGTCTTGGCCTCCGAGGCCTCCTTGTTGCCGTGGTACTCCACCTCGGTTTCGCCCATGGACAATCGGGAAACCAGTTCCCCGATTTCGCCGGCCTCGCATTCGGAATCGTCCTCTCGCACGACCTTCATTTCGAGCAGGCCTTCGAGGGGTTTGCCAAAGGAACCGATGGGCCCCACTCCGGGGGGGTTGTGGGCGAAACCGCCCTCGACCGCGCCGTACCATTCATGAATTTTGACCTGGAAGCGGTTTTCGAAGGCCTCCCATATCCCCCGGGGAGTCCCGGCGCTGATGACCACCCGAACCGGGTTGTCAGCGTCGTCGGGCTTTTCCGGTTCCGAGTAGATGCCCATCATCATGCCGCCGAGCAGGGAATAGGTGGTGCAGCCGTATTTCCGGCAGATATCCCAGATACGGCTTTTGGTGAACCGGCGTGAAATGACGGCCGGGATGGCGTGCCAGAGGGCCGGGCACAGCGTGACGGCCTGGGCGTTGCCGTGGGTCAGGGACAGCCCGGTGTAGAGCCGGTCTTCCGGCCGGTACTGCCAGACCAGCGCGGCCAGAAGCACGTATGCCTGAAGGCGGTCGGCCCTGAGGCGGACGCCCTTGGGGTTGCCGGTGGTCCCCGAGGTGTAGATGATCATGAAATGGTCGTTGGCCGCATGGGCGCCCGGCTCCGGAGCCGGCGCCTCGGGTCCGTCCAGAACCGCCTTCAGGTCGGGATACCCGGGCTGGGGGTCGATCCCGAACTCGGGGTTGTACAGACAGCCGATGGTCCGGACCTCGGGCAGACCGGCCAGGGCCTCGTCCATGGCCTCGATGAACTCGGCGGCGAAAATGACGCCTTTCGAGCCCGAGTCCGCAATCTGGTAGCGGAGTTTTTCCCCTTTGGACCGGGGATCGATGGGCACGACCATGGCCCCGAGGGCGGAAGCGGCGTACATGGCCACCACAATTTCCGGATGATTGCGCATGACCAGGGCAAAGGTATCCCCCCGTCCGAGACCCTGTTCGGCCATGGCCCGGGCCAGCCTGTTTCCCTTGAGAGCCAGGTCGGCGTAGGTCAGGACCTCATGCGGATAAGGCTGGTTCTCGAAGGTAACCGCGGGGAAATCCGGCAGGTCCTCGGCCTTGGCCAGCATGTCGAAAGCCATGACTCCCGGAAGCTTGCTTTCGGTCATTTCGTCCTCCTTGAAATCATCGGTTGCGGCGGTTCAGGTCCGGTCAGCCTTCGACTTCAGGCCCCTCGACGCCTTCCCGGAACCAGGTCACCGGCCGGCGTTCGCGAGGCACGATCCCTTCCTGCTTGAACTTGGGAAAACCGATCGACATGGCCGTGTTGATCTTCCAGGGCTCTTTCAGGCCGAGTTTCTCTTTCATGCTCGGGTCCATCTCGATGACCTGACTGAACCCGTTCCAGCAGAAGCCCAGGCCCAAGGATTTGGCGACCAGATTCATGTTCTGGCCGCAGATGCCGGCCGAGATCTGGGGTCCGCCGATGGCCCGATCGTCGCAGGCCACGAGAATGACACAGGGGGCGTTGAGAAAAGGCGGAGCGTACTGCTTGGCGATCGAGCCCATGCCGCCCAGGATGATGCGCGGGTCGAACAGGCCCACACTCTGGGTTTCCATGAAAACCGGGATGAGGGCCCGCGCCATGGCATCGTTTTTGTACGTGTTGTGCATCATGGTCAGGATATTGAAAACAGACTGGTCCATCTGCGTAATCAGGTCCTTGCTGGTGACCACGATGAACTTCCAGGGCTGGCAGTTCCCGCCGCTGGGGGCGAAGCGCCCGGCTTCGACAATCCGCCGGATATAGGATTCCGGCACGGGATCGGGCTTGAAGTTGCGCACGCTGCGCCGTTCGAAAATCATCCGTTCCTGAGCGTTCCATTCGGTCGGGGCGCCGTCCGCGTCCATGGCCTGTAAAGGCGGTGCAAGGGGCAGGGGCAGCGGATCGGTTCGATACACGCCTTCATCCACGTGATAGCCGTCTACGATGGAAATGGCGTCCACCGGGCAGACCACCATGCAGTTGAAGCAGGAAAAACACTCGTATTCGGCCTTCATTTTGGGGTAGCCCCGGTCATCCGTCTCCCAGGCGCGGAAGGGGCAGTTCTGGAGACAGAGGCCGCACTGGGTGCATTTGTCCGGGTCGGCCGTCATGATCCCCATATGCACGCCGGTCGGTCTGAACATGGGCTTGAGTTCCTCATAGCTCGGCGGCTCGGCCCCGGCCGCCGCCCCGGGCTGGACCAGTCCCTCCACGGCCACCCAGGTCGTTTTGCCCTCCATGAGCCGCTTGGCCCCGTCGAGGGCCAGGACGTCGTTCGCGCCGTCCTCGATCAGGGAGGCCCGGGCGTCACGGAATATCTTTTCGATGACATATTCCTTGCTCAGCCCGTATCCGCCGTGGAGCTGAATGGCCTGACTGGCCACGCGAAAGGCGGTTTCCGTGGCCATGATTTTCGAGGCCATGGAGTAATGCACCGCCGGTATCTGCATGTTGTTGGCCAGGGCCGTGTTGTACACGGCCACGCGGCGGGCCAGGGAACGCGCCGCCTCGACCGAAACGAACATGTCGAACAGTCTGAGTTTGACCGCCTGGTGGCTGATGATGGGCCTGCCGCCCTGGATGCGGGTCTGGGTGTAACTCAGGGCCTCCTCCAGCGCGGCCAGGGCGCAGCCGGTGAAGCAGAGGCCCATCCAGCCGTTGGCCAGACCGAGCTGGCCGTTGGAAACCAGACTGAACGTAGCCGGGTCCGAGGCCACGACCATGGACTGGGGAATGCGCACGTTGTCGAAAAATATCTCGCCCTGGTTCAGGGCCCGTTGCCCCATTTTATTCAGAGGCTTGCCCCGGTTGATGCCGGGCAGGTCCAGCGGAATGCAGGCCACCGCGCCGGCGGCCATGCCCTGGGAGGGATCGGTCGTCATCCAGACCGCGGCGTGGTTGGCGAAGGAGCCGTTGCTGACCCAGGCCGACTTCTGACCGTTGATCACGTACGAATCGCCGTCCTTGACCGCCCGGACCTGGGGAGCCACTTTGGGATTCATCCGGTCCTCCCCATCGAATTGTATCCAGTCCGACCCGTGGTCCGGCTCGGTGATGGCCCAACACCCGGTCAGCTTGGCCTCGGTATCGGCCGTAAACCGTTTCGTCCACTCATGCATCTCCGGATCGGGAGACAGGACGGCCCAGTAGAACGGCGTGGTGCACACCCCCATGCTGACGGCCAGGTCCGGCGCGGCCCAGCCCATCAGTTCGGTGACCAGGGCCACGCTCAGAGGGTCGAGTTCCTGCCCGCCGAAGTCCTTGGGGAAAAACATGCTGTGGTAGCCCAACTCGTATGACTTGCGAAGCACGTCCCAAAGGACCGAACCTTCGGCGATGACGTCCGACGGATCGGCCAGCTTGTCCAGTTCCAGCGCCGCGGGCCGCCAGACTTCGGACATGAACCGCTTGGTCACATCCCACAAGGCCACATGCTCTTTGGTCAGGTCGACGTTGATCTCTCTGAGGCCCATATCCCCTCTCCTTTCGTCTCGGTTCCGCCCTGCCGGCGGCCGGTCTTAGGATCGCGATTTGAGGAAGTCCCGAAACGCCTGATCAGTGGAAAAACGCGGCTGCCAGCCCGTCGCCTTTTTGAACTTCTCGCTGCTGACCACGATCGGCCACTCCATCAGGCTGACCCAGCCCTGGGAGGCTTTTTCCAGCCCCAGGGCAAAAAACAGGTTGGCCAGCATCTTGATCAGGCCCACCGACACATTGATCAGCTTGACTCCGGCCATGGCGTTTATTCGTCTCACGGTCGAATAATCGTCGGCGGCGATGTTGTATATTCCCGGAACCCGTCGGGTGATGGCCAGATACAAAGCCGTGGACAGGTCCTTTTCGTGAAGGAACTGAATCTCGGTATCTCGACCCTTGATGGCCAGACTTCTCTTTTTTGTAAAAGCGTCCGCCCCGAAATTCTGGAGCCGGGGCCCGACAATGACCGGCGGCCTCAAAATGGTCAGCATGATTTCGGGGTGTTCCTTGGCGAATCCGGCCAGAAAGTTTTCGATCGTCGCCTTGTCCGACGAGTAATAGCTGTCCGGGTTGGGTCGGAGGGGGTGGTCCTCGGCCATACCGATGGGATTGTCCGGATGGGCGCCGTACGAGGCGATGCTGCTGGTATAAACGATCTTGCCGACCCGATTGGCAACGCAGGCGTTGAAGACGTTGATCGACCCGTTGAGGTTGATGTCGTGCGTCCTCTGCTTGTCTCGTATTTCCTGGACGATGAAGGCCAGGTGGACGACCGTGTCCACCCCTTCAAGCAGTTTGAACACGGCCTCGCTCCGCACGTCTTCCTGGTGAAACTCGATCTTCGGGGAAGTGAACTGTCCGGGCACTACGTCGATACCGACAATGCTCGTCACGTCGGGATCGGTCTCCAGCTTGCCCAGAACCGTCTTGGCAAAATAGCTGTTTATGCCCGTAATGGCGATACGCGTCATGGCGACCTCCCTCAGGGCCGAGGCAGGACGCCCTGAGAAAAACAACGTTACCGACCGTTGGATTGGAACAGACCGGCCGGGTCTTCTTCGTTTTTTTGTAAACTTAATCCGGGAAATTACTAGGCCTGTAACGGGTTGTCAAGTGGCATTCATGGGGAGCGGCAACTCCTTAGTGATCGGGGGCGGTCCCGAACCGCCCTGTCGCGGCTTCAGGCCCCGGGACGCCGGCGGCCCCCCGGGCTATCATAAATACGGGAACTCGGCCCCCGGTATCAGTCGTCCAGCCGACTGACGATCTGTTCGGCGAATGCATCCAGTCGGGTCCTGACCTGCCCTTCGGAATAGGTCCGCTCGTCCACCAGATCGCATTCGATGAGCACTGAAGGGACGCCAAGTTCCTCGAACAGCCTTCGCCTGATCTCGAGTCCGGGCAGATACAGGGGCCGGCAGGTCAGCAGGTAGGCGATGACCGCCCCGACGCACCCGTACTCCCGGGCCAGTTCCACCTGCAGTTTGATCAGAGAATGCGGCGAGAGTCCCTGGGACAGGGTTCGCACGGCGATCTCGTTCAGGGGGTCTCCATGGCCGCGATGGGGCCAGGGGTACGGATTGTACAACGGCTCATAGGCGAAGACCCCGCCCACCGATTCGAAATAGTTGAAAATACCCATGTTGAACCACAAGGGGATGCCCCACCACAGCAGACGGAAGCGTTCGTTCTGAATCTGGCCCCGTCCGGCCTCGACCTTGGCCCGGACCTCGTCCCGCAAGGCCTGGTAGAAGCGATAGGCCCGCTCCGTACCCGAGGCATACATCCCCGGATACATGGTCGCGAACCCGTCGGCGCTGCCCATGGGGGATGGCGTGGATTTGCGGAGTTCGAGTATTTCGAGCCGCAGTTCGTTGGTCCGGTAACTCCAGTCCAGGCATTCGTCCAGGCGCTCCTCCTCGTAGGGCCGGCCCGTCACCTCGGTGATGAAAGCGATCAGGTCATCGAGTTGGGACCGGTAGTACCTCAACTCATGAGGCTCGGGATATTCCAGGAGGCCGTCGATGATCCGCTCCGGCCGGTCCAGGGTGAAAAGCGGGACATCGAGCCGCTGGGCCATGTCTTCGAACCACTTGAGCCGGACGTCGCAGACGGTCGAAGTGGTCACCAGCAGATCGGGCCGGGGCATGCCTCCCAGAGGGGCGTCATCCGGCCGGCCGTCGAGAACGTAGCCCATGCCCACTCGCTGGTAGCCGCACAGGTCCGCTGAATAGCCCTCCTGCTCGGCCAGGCTGGCAAAACGAACCGCCTCCTTCTCCCCGCCCCGGGTTCGGCGCCGAACCGCGCACAGGGCGGCGAACTGCTCGGGGAAAAAGGGGATAAGGCCCATGGCGTGAAAGACTTCCTTTTCCGCCAGAGCACAGGACCAGACCACCGGCCGGCCTTGTCGCTTTTTTTCGTGGCCGCCCCGGTAGTCCTCGACGATGAACTTCCAGGCGTTGTCGGCGACTTCCAAAGACTTGCGAGAACCGCTTGTTTCCACTCTTGCTTCACGTTCGGTCATCCGCCACCTCATTGTATTCATTCGGGGCCGATCGGCTCCGGGTTCGCTTCCGCCTCGACTCCGTCTCCTGAGACATTACGGCGAGTTCCCAAGTCCGCGGGAAATCCCCGCGCCTTACCCCTCGGCAAAATCACAAAGCCAAGTCGTTATTATTGAGCTCCACCTGAGAAACAATCACCCGTCGTCTGGAGTATAACTCCCTTGGAAAGCCAAAAGATGTGGGGTTTAAGAAAGAGAGTCCGTCGACAATAGGGACGATCCTGGATGCAGCAGATTGCTACGTCGCCCGCGGCTCCTCGCAAAGACGGGGATGCTACGGTGTAAGTGATGCGAGGCTGGAAGCTCATAAAGGGTATCCTTGCCCTGGCCGCGTGCCGGTCTTGCCTGAAGAAACCTCGGGCCCGGCGAATCGCTTCCTCTTCTCACAGATTCCAACAAACTCCGTCTTTGCGATGAGCCGCGGGCGACGCAGCAATCTGGTGCATCCAAGCCCTTAGTATTAGCAGAACCCGTTTTTAAACCCAACGTCCTTTTGGCTTCCAGAAGGACGGTTACCCGCAACGACAGTGCTGCTAGGCGCCTTCTTTATAAGGCGCTGGCGGCGAACCAATTCCGTACGTCGAAAGACGTAACGAATAATCGGCTTCAAAAGGAACTTGGCCTATTATAACACTAAACGTAAGGCAGAGGCCAGATTCTCAAATAGTCCCGAATCCGCCGCCAAACGCCGGCCAGGCCGGTCGGTTCGACGTGGATGAACAGGATGATCAGACCGCCCAGGGCCATGAGTTTGAGCGGAGAAACCAGAATCTTGATGTCCGCCGGCTGGCTGGACATGCTGGCCGCGATGTCCACTACCCAGTTGAGAAACTCAGGGATGAAGACCAGGAAGATGGGTCCCAGGACCGATCCGATGATCGACCCGAGACCGCCGATGATGCCCATGGCCAGGTAGGAAACCGAAACGTCCAGCCCGTAAAAAAGCGGCGTCGACGACCGCATCAGGATTCCCCACAGGGCTCCTGCCACGCCGGCGTAAAAGGAACTGATGACAAAGGCCAGGATTTTGTACTTGAAGACCGGAATGCCGGCGATTTCCGCTGAGATGTCGTTGTCGCGGATGGCCATCAGAGCCCGGCCGTACTTGGACCGGAAAAGGTTCTTGGCGCACCAGAAGCCCAGAACCACCCAGAACAGAACGATGTAATACATCTCCAGGTTGGAGTTCAGCAGCCAGCCCCCGAAGCGCGGCGAGGGGATGTTGATGCCGGCCGATCCGCCGGTCATGGCCTTCCACTTGACAAAGGTGTAGTCGCAGATGAACTGGAAGGCCAGCGTGGCCACGGCCAGGTAGATGCCCTTGACCCGAAGGGCCGGCACGCCGATGATCAGCCCGCAAAACGCGGCCAGCAGACCGGCGCAGATGATGGCCAGCCAGAAGGGGAAGCCCAGGTGGTTGATAAAGTTCCCGCAAGTGTATGCCCCCACGCCCATGAAGGCGGCGTGGCCCAGGGAGATGAGCCCGGTGTATCCGGTCAGGATGTTGATACCCATGGTTGCCAGAATGGCGATGCCGAGCTGACTGAGGAAGTAATGGTGGAAGTTGCCGAGAAAGGGCGGCAGGGCCACGAGCACGATCATGAACAGCGAGAACCAGGTCTTGGTGTAGGTCGTTCGGAATATGGCCTCGTCAGCAAGGTAGGATTCATGGATGAACGGCGAATAGACGTAACTGTATCGATCGACCAGAGTGGCCATGTCAGATGTCCTCCAGTTTCACGGTGGCTTTGAGTCTGGACACGTTGCCGTCCATATAGGTGATCTGAATGTCCAGCTCGTGGGTCTTCCGGCCCGGATCGTAAAGGGCCTCGATGACCTCCTTGTACCGCTCGTTGATTATCCGGCGGCGAACCTTGCGGGTCCGGGTCAGTTCCTCGTCGTCCGGGTGCAGCTCCTTGGGTAGCAGGACCATCCGGTGGATGCGCATTTCCTCCGGCAGGCGATCGTTGATTTTCTGTATCTCCTCCCGGATCAGATCGATGATCCGGTCGTTCTGGGAAAGATCGGTGAAGGTCGTGTAGGTGATATTCCGCTTGTTGGCCCAGTTGCCCACGTTTTCCATGTCGATGCTGATCATGGCCGTGATGAAGTCGCGTTTGTCCCCGAAAGTGACGGCCTCCCGGATGTAGGGGCTGAACTTGAGACGGTTGGCCAGGTCCTGGGGAGCGAACCGGGTGCCGTCGTTCAAAAACATCAGGTCTTTCTGGCGGTCCAATACCACCAGGTGGCCGTATTCGTCGAAGTAGCCCGAATCCCCGGTTTTGAGCCAGCCGTCCTGGAAGGTGTCGGCCGTTTCCTTGGGGTTGTTGTAGTATCCCTTGATGTTGGTCGGGCTCTTGACCCAGATCATGCCCTCTTGATCGACCTTGACCTCGATTCCCGGCATCGGCGGCCCGGTCGTCTCCGGCCGCACGTCGCCCTTGCGGTGGCAGGTCGCGCAAGCGCAGTTCTCGGTCATGCCGTACAACTGCATCAAATCGATTCCCAGGGCGATGTAGAAGGTGAAGACCTCCCGGCCCATTGCCGCCCCGCCGGTGACGGCCATGCGGACCCGCCCCAGCCCGACACGCTGCCTGACCCCCCGCAGCGTGGTGAACATGGCCAACCAGTAGAGAAACCGCTTGATCCCGCGCAGTCCCGGCTTGCCCGCCAGAAACAGGTCGGCCCGCTCCACGCCCAGTTCCAGGGACTTGCTCCAGATCCATTTTTTCAAAAACCCCGCGTCCTCCATCCGCGCCCGGATGTCCGAACAGATGTCTTCGTACATACGGGGCGACAGGGTGGCCAGGGTCGGCTGTATTTCGTGGAAGTCGGTCTTGACCGAGTCCTGGCTTTCGGGGAAGTTGTATCCGTTTCCCGAAAAAACGAAACGGCAGACCGTGAACTGTTCGCCCATCCAGGGCATGGGCAACAGGGAATAGGTCTCGTCCCATTCGTAGACCGGGTGGATCTGCTGCAGCAGGGTCGAAGCCACGTACATATTGTAGTGACTGATCTGGGCCAGCTTGGGCAGCCCGGTCGTGCCCGAGGTGGGCAGCATCATGCAGGTCATGTCCGGCGTTATTTCAATCCGGTCCAGGGCCTCCGCCGCGGTCGGGTCCTCCCGGCCCATGGCGATCACGTCGTCCATATGAATCAGGTAGGGATAGCGCTCGAAGTAATGGCTCATGCCCCGGCTGTCCCAGACCACGATCCGGACCACCCGGTCCTTGAGCTGGTCCCAGACCGAAACCAGCTTGTCCACCTGCTCCTGATCCTCGACCACGATCACCGAAGCGTCCGAGGCCGAAACCAGGTAGGTGATCTCCCGGGACTGCATGTCCTGGTAAACCCCTACAAACACCCCGCCGATACGCATGGCCCCGAACTCGGCAATGAGCCATTCCGGGGAGTTGTCGCCGATGATGCACAGATTGTCGCCCGGCTTGACGCCCAAGGCCAGAAGTCCCCGGGAGAAGTTCAGGACGCGGTCGTGAAGCTCCTTCCAGTTCATCGGCTTCCAGATGCCGAAACGTTTGTAGCGCAAAGCCGTCTTGTTCGGGCTTTGGGCCGCCCGCTCCTCGATCAGTTCCGTCAGGGGTCGCGCCTCGTACATCATGGTTCCTCCACCCCCAGGTAGGCCTCCTTGACCTGAGGATTCTCCCTAATCTCCTTGAAACTCCCTTCGGATATCTTCATGCCGAAGTTGAGGACGCAGACCTTGTTGGAGAGGTCGCGGACGGTCTTCAGATCGTGCTCGATCCAGAGGATGGTCGTGCCCAGATCGCGGTGCACGTCCATCATGAAGCTGGCCATGTCCTCCTTTTCCTCCACGCTCATGCCGGCCATGGGCTCGTCGAGCAGGAGGAGGTCGGGTTCCAGGGCCAGGGCCCGGCCCAGGTCGACCCGCTTCTGCAGCCCCTGCGGCAGCAGGCCCACCGGCTTCCAGCGCACGGCCGACAGGTCCAGAAAGTCCATGACCTTCTCCTCGACCTCCAGCCGGCAGCGCATCTCCGTCCGCAGTCCTTTGCCGAACCGGAACAGGCTTGAAAAAAAGGCCCCCGGTATTCTCTGGTGCCGGCCCAGCTTGATGTTTTCCAGCACGGTCATGCCCCGGAACAGTTCCACGTGCTGAAAGGTCCGGCCCAGGCCCATCTCGGCCCGCTTGTGGGGAATGACGTGGTTGATCCGCCGGCCTTTGTAGATGATGTCTCCCTGCTGGGGATGGTAAACGCCGCTGATACAGTTGAGCAGGCTGGTCTTGCCGGCGCCGTTGGGGCCGATGATGCCGAAAATATCTCCCTTTTCTATGGTCAGGTCGATTTTGTTGAGGGCCTGCACACCGCCAAAGGCCAGGCTGAGCCTCTTGATTTCAAGGACGACGTCTTTGTTTAACCCAGCCATCGTTTTCTCCGTTTGTACCGCTTGGCCTCCGAATAGTCCTTTTCCTTTTCTTCGGTCCCGCCCAGATAGGCCTCCTGGATATCGGCGTTGTTGATGAGCTCCGCGGCCGTATCCTCCATGACCACGCGGCCGTTTTCCATGACGTAGCCGTGCCGGGATATCTTCAGAGCCACCATGGCGTTCTGTTCGGACAGCAGAATGCCGATCTGGCGCTCGCGATTGATCCGTTCGATAATGCCGAATATCTCTTTGACCATCAGCGGGGCCAGGCCCAGGGACGGCTCGTCGAGTAGCATGAACCTGGGATTGGTCATCAGGGCCATGCCCACGCACAACATCTGCTGCTCGCCCCCCGAAAGGTAGCCGGCCAGAGACTTGAGCCGGGTCCGGAGGGGAGGGAAGTATTCGAGCACGCCTTCGATGTCGCGGGGCACCTCGGCGTCCCAGCGGCAACTGGCTGAGGCTTTGAGGTTTTCCATGACGTTGAGGTATTCGAAAATGGGACGGCCCTCCATCAGGTAGGTCAACCGCATCCGCTTGGTGATGTCCACTGAACTCATCTTGTGCAGCTTGACCTCGTCCAAGTAAATCTCACCCTCCTGAATTTCACCCTCGAAAATGGGCAGGATTCCGGATATGGCCCGCATCAGGGTGCTCTTCCCGCTGCCGTTACCCCCCAGCAGCGACGTGATCGTGGACGAGTCCGCGCTCATGGACACGCCATGGAGCACGGAAATGACACCGAAATAGGTCACGGTCAGGTTTTCGATCTTCAGCATCCCATCACACCCTTTCAATTTCTACCTGGCCGAACAGCCCGGTCGGGCGGATCATCAACACCAGCAGCAGGAACAGATAGGGCGTCACGCCCCGGAATCCTTCCAGCCCGATGGCCGGTTCGAGGTAAAAGGTGGTCAGGGACTCGACCACGCCGACCATAAGCCCGCCGAGGATACAACCGCCGATGCTCTCCAGGCCGGCCACCAGGACCACGGGAATGGCCACGAACCCCACGATGCCCATGTTGTAGGTCAGGGTCCCGGTCCAGGCCACCAGCACGCCCCCGATGGCGGCCACGATAGAGGAGATGACCCAGGTCAGGGTCAGGGTGAAACGGGTGTTGATACCGAAGGCCATGGCCTTTACCTGCCCTTCGGCCGTGGCCCGCATAATGATGCCCCACCGGGTGAAGCGATAGAACAACATCAGGGTGGCGATGGAGCCCACGGCCAGGATGCTCGACCAGACCTGTTCCGAAGTGAAAAACAGACTGCCCGCTTCAAAAGTCAGATCAGGCAGGTTGACGACCACGTTGTCGCCGGTGGTGCCCATGGTGACCTGGAACAGGCCGATCAGAAAGATCGACAGGCCGATGGTGACCATGACCGCCGAAAACGGTTCCCGGCCCATAAGCGGTTCGATCAGAATCTTTTCGATCAATCCGCTGCCGATGACGACGAAGAGCAGGAAAACGGGTAGGAGCAGGTAAAAGGGCAGGCCCAGGGAATAGGCCGCGAAATAAAAGGCCGCCCCCATGGTGCAAAACTCCCCGGCCGCGAAGTTGAAGACCTGGCTGGACTTGTAAATAATAATCATGCTCAGGGCGATGATCACGTAGACCGCCCCTTTGACCATGCCGATGATAATGGCTTGCAGGAGAAACAGCACTCGCACCTCCCTCGGGGCACACCGAGCCGCCGTCCACGCCCGTCTCCGGTGCCTGACGCGCATGGCTCCTTACCGGGACTTTGGAGGGCCGTTCACCCCCCGTTGCCCGTGTCGCCCCGAAATCAGGTTGGTTTTTCCGGCCTGTCATGCGGCCCGAGCAGTCGTCGGGCTGTTTCGCGGAGTAGCCCCTCCCTCGAACCCGCATACCCGACACGCCGCTTCAAGGGAAGCCTCGGTGAGGAGCCGGTTCGGGTCCGCCTTGGTTCTTCGACCGCGAAACACGCGCGAAAGGCCCCGCCCACGGGAGACCGGGATGCCTGCGGAAACCCTGACGGGTCCCCACAGGCCGGCCCAGCGCCGTGGTTCTTCTATTTCACGTACTCCGCGATTTCGAACCAGTCCGTAACCGGAATGTTCGTCTTCTTCTCCCAATTGGCCTGAATGATCCGCCCCCGGTTGAGCCGGTGCAGACTATAGTCCACGGTCTTTCCGCCGTACATGCCGTACAGGTCCCAGCCCTTGATCGCTTCCAGGGCGTCCCGGCAGCCTTCCCGGGTCAGGTTGCCGGCCTTTTCAGCCCGTCTGGCGCCCTCGGCGCAGATAAGGGACATGATGAAAGACTGGACGTAAACGTCCCAGTTGACCCACTTGTGATTCTGCTTTGTGGCCGTTTCCAGGCATATCTGGACCAGCTTGTTGTCGGTTTCGTTCGGCCTGGGGTAGGGACCGAAGGCGTACAATCCGTCATGCGCCTCGCCCGCGGTCTTGAAGCCGATCTCACCGGCCGCATAACTCAGCCCCAGGAGCGGGGCCTTGGGGAAAAACTTGCGGTATATTTTTTCGAAGCGGGCGCTTACCGGGATGGCCCAGGACCAGAGGATGGAGTATTCGGCCCCGGCCTGGCGGATTTTCATGATGGTCGGCGTGTAGTCGGTGGTGGTGAAAGTGACCGGCTCTTCGAGGACGATGTCCACGTCCATTTTTTTGGCGTACTCGCGGAGCTTTTCCAGGGGGTCCTTACCGGCTGTAGCCTCGATGTAGATAAAGGCCACTTTGGGTTTGCCCGCCTTGCCCTTGTGCAGCTTGTTCTTGATGAACTGGAGGAGCGCGCCGCACTGGTCGCCGTAAGGCACGCCGCAGGAGAAGTAGTAAGGGTAATCCTGCTTGACCTTTTCGGAGAAAATGTGCGTGGCCATCGAGCCGTCCACGCAAATGACGTGCGACTCGGCGATCTTCTCCCTCAGGGCCATCAGCACGCCGGTCTGGAAGCCGGAGTGGAACATGAGTTCGTCCTGGGGCTCGGCGGCCAGAACCCGGTTGAAAGCGGACACGGAGACGGGCACGTCATACTGCCCGTCCTCCAAAATGACCTTGAACGGCCGGCCGTTGATGCCGCCGTTCTCGTTGATAAAGGCCGCGCCGTCCACGTACCCCCAGCCGGTCTCGGGCACTGCCCCGACCTTGCCGCTCAACACCCCTACGGCGCACAGTGAGACCGGTTTCTTGTCCGCGGCAAAAGCCAGTCCCGCGATCATGACGAGGATACACGTCAACGCCACAAGCCAGACGCTCTTTCTCATCGCACATCCCTCCTGATGTTTGAAGTTCGAACCCCTCCAAGGCGCCGACCGCCTTGGCTCTATTTCAAACTCCGGCCGTCCACCGGCCCGCCTCGGGCGGGGTCTAGGTGGCGGCCACGACCCTCGATTTCGAGCCCGGGACCGATTCCCCCCGGACGTTCAGGGCTTTCAAGGTGATGTGAATCAGTTCCTCGACGATTTCCTCACTGCTGTGATAGGGCAGGATATTCCAACCCCTGAGCGGCATGATCGCGCCGACCAGTATGATGATATTGGATACAAGGCGGGGTTTGGGGCAATCGAAAACGCCTTCATCGACGCCCCGTTGGATCAGCTTTTCGAAACTGTCGGTAAACTCGGCCTCCCTTTTCAGTATTTCGTGCAGGTATTTGGATTCCAGTGACTTGGTTTCGGTGTAGATGAAGAGCATCTCATCCTTCATCTCGCAGGAAAGATTCAACAGTTCCTGAAGGGCATGGGTCAACTGGTCGATGGGACTTTCGTAAGCGTCCATGCACATGTTCAGGCACTCGTATATCCGGTCCAGAATGTCGCTATGGACCAGAAACAGGATGTCCTCCTTTTTTTCGATATAGTCATACAGGCTTCCCAGACTGATGCGGCTGGCCTTGGCGATCTCCCGGATGGACGCGGAGTGGAACCCCTTGTGCCGAAAGACCCTCATGGCGCCGCGGCAGATCTGCTTCTGCCGCTTTTGAATCAGATCCGGGTCCTTTATTTTCGTTTTGACTACCAAAAACCATGCTCCTGATACGGATTCGGATCGAAGCCTAACGATCGTTCGTTACCATAATTGCGAAGCCCCGAGTCTGTCAAGGGAAATAGTTATAAAAAAGCGAACATTTTCGGATAATTATGAGTGAAGAGCCATTCATTTCCATGCCCGGGGTCCAGCGGGATATTCCCTCGGCCCCCAGGCGCGCTTTCATGTCGCCCGGCAGGCCGCCGCCCGCCGGGCATCAGACGGCCTTGAAATGGTCCTTGATCATCTGAATGATCGGTCCGTCCTCGGCCCAGAGCGTGCAACTGTTCATGGTGTAAGCCAGACCCGGGACCTCGTCGAAGGACCTGGGCGGCTCCTGTTTTTCCCGGGCCTTCATGGTCCAGAACCCGTGGAGGGCCGGGGGGCCCATGGACACGATGAGAGCGGTCAGGTGGGTGCAGCCCTCCACGCCGCCCAGCCGCTCGCGGACCCGGTCCGAGAATCCGGAGACCAGGGGCAGGCCGACGATCTTCTGCAGGCTTTCGCTCGTGGTCCGGCATCCTTCAAAAGGCGTGGTCGGCATCTCGGCCTCCGCGTCCAAGACGGTCAGGGGCCACCCTCCGATCAGCAGTCTGACACACATGTGGTGGGGCCGGTGAGGCGGCCGAATTCGTCCGTCCCAGTAGTATCCGGGAATCAGGCGTTCGTCCCGCAGCCAGCCTTCGGCCACCACCCGGTCGCCTTCCACGGGATAGGTGCGAACTTCAATGGTTCTCTGGTGAATGGGGCCGTCCTTGATCAGGCTCTTGATTCGGTCCATGTTCTTCTCCTTGATCGGTTCCGCCATCTATGAAATCGGCGCATATTATCATACCGGGGTTCGAGGTCAACTCATCCGTTCGGGCCATACACTCAACCGGGTACGACCCCCAGAAAGCGCAGCGCGTTGCGCCCCATTACGGCCTCGATCGCATCCGCGTCGAATCCGAAACGCCGCACACTGTCCAGGGCCGTCTGGTAGTCCCAGGACACCAGGGGCCAGTCCGATCCGAAGCAGACCCGGTCGGCGTATTTCGTCAGCCGTTCCGGTTCCACGGGGTAGCCTGTATCCATGTCCGGGCCGGCCTCGACATTGATCACGGCCGTGTCCAGGAACATGTTTGGGTGGTCGTCCATCAGGCGCAGAAACTCGTCGAACTCGGTCCAGCCCATGTGGGGCACGCAGACCCGGAGTTCCGGATGCCGGCGCATCAGCTTGCGAAAGTGGCCGATGCCGACGAACTCGTTGGCGATGGGCCCGCTGCCGATGTGCATGGTAATCGGGGTCCGGCTTTCAATACAGGCGCGATAGAGATAGTCCAGCCTGAAATCGTTGACGTCGAAACGCTGCACCAGGGGCTGGAACTTGAACCCGTACAAATGGGGTGAAGCCAGGGCCTTGTC
>Ga0180009_10003583_pt1 | contig 17608 bp, 19 predicted proteins | sample OS_PC_MetaG_FD_123537 | JGI IMG/M metagenome (GOLD analysis project Ga0180009, IMG submission 123537) | Groundwater microbial communities from the Aspo Hard Rock Laboratory (HRL) deep subsurface site, Sweden - OS_PC_MetaG | ecosystem: Environmental > Aquatic > Deep subsurface > Groundwater... | reverse complement strand
ATAGTTTATTTTGATTTTTCTCATTAATATATATTAAATATATATTAAGTATAAAAAGGTTTCGATATTGCAAAATACCCATTAAATTGAGTCATTTATAAAGAAACAGACTTATTACTTACCTATTACTAGGAAAGTCATGAATTAAAAAAGGAGAGTTTGAATTATTTCTAAAAATTATAAGCTCTTATGACAACCACAAGAAATTTAGTGTAACTTGAAAAAATGGAAACTGAAAAGTAAATTTTAGTTATATAAATTCTCATGTTAACGAGTGTAAAACTTTATAATTACAATTAAAAAATAAAATAAAAAAAATTTATTTTTTAGAAACTATTAATACCTAAACACTTAGAACTTCTTATGTTTTCCATAACAGTCTCTACAATAAACAGGTCTGTCTTTTGATGGTTTAAATGGTACTTCACATTCATTTCCACAATCGGCACAAACTGCTTTATGCATTTCCCTTGGGCCTTGGTCTCCCCTGAAACCGCCTCTCCTATCTCTTGAGCCTTGGTCTCCTCTGGAACCGCTTCGCCTATTATCCATTGTTTTTCACACTCCGTGATTACAACACAGATTTAATATCTATGTTTAAATTTTAATATTAGTGCACTCTTTATAAAGCTTCCCTATTAATTTTTTAGGATCAAAAGAAAGGAAATTATCTTTTTATGTCTTTTTTTCAATTAAAAATAATCTTTTAAGTGATGTAAAAAATTATCTTGTGATAAGTAACTTCTCTAACTCTTCTAACATTTTTTTTACTTTAGGCTGTGCAAAATGTTCTCTTGCAGGAGCTAATAAGTTAACAACACTTTCCGCAACTCCATTTTTTAAATCCATGGGATGCAATTCTTTATTTAAAAACGCTTTTTCAACTTGAACATAAGTCTCAAAGATTATATTACCCCCAAATTTTTCAGATCTTTCAATTTTAAGTTTAGAACCTTCTTCTCTAAAAATAAGATATTTTGCCCAATCCAAAACAGGATTAAATTCAACATCGCCTTCAGGACAGAAAGCTTTTCTAATTTTACGCCTTATTTCATCAGGCTCATCATGAATAAAAATACAAGTATCAGGTTTTGATTTGCTCATCTTCAAGCTAGACCATAACTCTTGAATATCTTCTTTAGGTATCGGCCAAACAGGAGGTTTTCCTAATCCAAGTAATAAATGATGATGTACAGCAATAGGTTTAATTATATTGCCTTTATCATCTTTTAATGGACTTATTTTCATTTTAAGCGCTACATCTCTTGCAATAACTTGAGCTTTTCTTTGATCTAATCCTGCATGTGCCAAATGTATTTGCTGAATAAAAATATCTGCTACTTGCATTGGGGGATAAATCATTTTAGCAAAATCTACACCTTCGCCTTCTTTTCTACCCATAATTGTAATACTTCTTTGCATTCTTCCCATAGTTGTGTTTTTACTAACATCAATCATAGTAGCCCAATAATCATCATTATTATGATATAAATCAGAACCCAAAACAAATTTTAACTTGTCAGGATTCCCACCTAAACATTTTAAACTGGCCTTTAATCCTTCCTTAAAATAACCTCCAGCTACTGACTTAATAGTTTCTCTATCTCCACCTAATTTATCATTAATCCAACTATGCCAATCTGCTAAAAATATAGAACAATTTATTCCAGCATCCATAAAATCTTTTACTTTAGACATACACATTAATCCTGAGCCTAAATGAATTTTTCCAGATATCTCAAAACCAATATAATGGTTAATTTTAGAATTTTTCAATAATTCCTTTAAATCTTCTTCAATTAATAGCTCTTCAGTATTTCTTTTTATTAATTCTATTCTTTTTTGTATGTCCATGAGAAATCCAGATATTAAGATAATTTATATATGTTTTGTTTAAATATACCAAAATATTTAATATAATAAGATACTTCATAAATCTTAATGACTAAAAAACAATTAAAAAAAGCTTATAATGAAGCAGCCAAAGATTTCTTAATCAGCAGAACACAAGCAAATGTAGATACTGGAATTTATAACCGTGAAATTGAACAACCAACTATGTTCAAATTAGTCCAAAAAAATCTGAAAAATAAAAAATTATTAGATGCTGCTTGTGGTCCAGGGATTCATTTGAAAGAATATGTAAAAAGAGGAGCTAAAGGATTTGGCATTGATTTAACTCCTAATATGATTAAATTAGCTAAAGAATATTGTAAAGGAGCAAAATTTGAGGTGGGTACTATAGAAAAATTAAAATTTAAAGATGCAAGTTTTGATATAGTAACATGCTCATTAGCTTTAGACCATATAAAAGATTTAAACAAAGCAATAAAACAAATTAATCGAGTTCTAAAAAAGAACGGATTATTTATCTTTTCAATTCCACATCCAATAACTTATATGTTTAGGGATTCTGAAAAAGGAGAATTTATACCAACTCCTAGTTATTTTGATGATAGCACTAGATATTATAAAATTGTTCAAAAAGGAAAAAAAATTCCAGGATTTCCTAGAATGATTGATACTTATTTTAAAATATTAATTAAAAATAACTTTGAGATTATTGATTTCATTGAAAGTGGACCGAAAGATTCATGGGATGAAAAAAATCCAAAAGTTAAAATATTATTTAAGATACCTTATTTTTGTTTCTTTAAATGCAGGAAAAAATGATTAAGAACATAATCTTTGACTGGGCTGGCTGCCTTATAGATGATTTAACACAAAACTATGAAGCAGCAATGTATATTTTTGAAAAGCTTAACTTAAAAAAATTAAGTTTAGAGGAATTCAAAAAAACATTCAAATTACCTTACATGGAATTTTACAAAGCATATACCGAAGCTTCTAAAAAAGAAATAGATACTTTATTCATTGAAGGACTTAAACAAGCAAGCAACCCAAAATTATTTCCTTCAACAAAAGAAACTTTAGGATTTTTAAAAAAAGAAGAGATAAAAATGACTTTATTAAGTTCTCATCCACAAGAAAAACTTTTAGAAGAATTAAAGAAATTTGATGTAGAAAACTATTTTTTAGATGTAACTGGCAGTGTACATGATAAAACTCAAGTTATAAAAGAACATATGGAAAGAAACGGATTCTCAGTAGAAGAAACAGCTTATGTTGGAGATATGGTGCACGATATATTAGCAGGAAAAGAAGCTAAAGTTACAACAATAGCAATTTCTTGGGGATTCCAATCAAAAGATAAACTAAACGCTGAAAACCCAGATTACTTAATTAATAACATTAAAGAAATTAAAAATTTAATTTAAAAAACTATATAAACCGAAGTCTAAGCTATTTTCTTTATGTATTTAATAAAAGTACCAACTTCACAAGGCGGAATGCACAAGACAGGCAGCGAGAAAGCTCCTGATATGATAGTAGATGCAATCTCTGACTTTTACACTAGTGAAGATTCCCATAAACACAATTTTATTATAGATAAAGTTACAATAATTAACAACAATTTAGAAGATACAAATAATATGATTTTTCAAAAAGCAGAAGAATTGCTAGACAATAAATGTTTATTCATAGGTGGCGACCATTCAATCACTTACCCAATATTCAAAGCATTTGCTAAAAAACATCAAAATCCAGGAATTATAGTATTTGACGCACATCCTGATTGTGTAAATTTATTCCATCCTCCTTCTCATGAAGACTGGTTAAGGACATTAATTGAAGACGGCTATCTACAACCTGAAAACGTAATTTTAGTAGCAACAAGAAACATTGACGAGACTGAAAAAGAATTCTTAGAAAAGAATAACATTAAAGTTTACCACGCTAAAAACATGCGTTATGACATGGACACCATCTGTGACGGCATAATGGAACTTGCACACAATTTTGGCGCTTTATACTTATCAATAGACATTGACGCAATAGATCCAGCTTTTGCACCTGGCACTGGCTATATAGAACCTGCAGGCTTGACAAGCAGAGACATGGTTTACTTTGTTAACAGGATTAAAAAAATGAAAAATTTCAGGGCAGCAGATATCGTTGAAGTTAATCCTGATAAAGATATTAATGAAATGACTATTAAATTAGCTGCAAAATTAGCAGTAGAGCTTTGGTAATCCTTTTAAACTTTAGATAATTTCTAACTCTTATGAGATTATTCGTTGCAATGGACATTTCAGATGAAACAAAAGATTATGTTTATGATTTACAAAAAAAAATTAACAATCCTAAACTAGCCAAAGTAAAATGGATTTTTAAAAAAAGTTTGCATGTAACATTAAAGTTCTTGGGAGAAGTTCCTGAAGAAAAATTAGGGGATATTAAAAAAGCTCTAAAAGATATCAAATTTGAAAAATTCAAACTAAAAACCACTGAACTAGGATTTTTCCCTGACGATAGAAACCCCAAAGTTATCTGGCTAGGTTTAGATCCGGAAATAAAGATTATTGAACTTCAGCAAAAGATAGATGAAGCTTTATTGACAGTCTTTCCTACAAACCAAGAGTTTAAAGCGCACCTAACATTGGGCAGGGTAAAACTAGTAAAAAACAGAGCAGACTTCATAGCAAGATTAAAAGACATTAAAACAGAAAAAATTTCTTTTGAAGTTACTGGCTTTAGATTAATGCAAAGCAAACTAAAAAAAGAAGGCTCTGTTCACTCAACAATAGAAGAATTCTAACCAAAAGTTTTATAAATAAATTTCTACCAAAAAAGGGTAAAATGAAAGTAAATTTAATCACACAAGATAAAGAATTAGAAGATAAAATGTTAGCAGATTATACTGCTGAACGAATATTTGAATTTATTCCAAATCCTGAAAAAGATGGAGAATTTATAAGACAAATAGATAAAGATAGACCTTATCCAACTGATTCAAACCTTTTTATTTTTAGAGAACTAGATTTAGAAAAACTTTTACCTTTCTTAGAAAATTTTAAAGATACCCAATACACTATATCTTGTGGGAGAAAAATGTATTTTAACAAACCTGAAAAATTCAAAATAAACTGGACAAGATATTTAAACGAACAATTTTCAAGAAACTAAAAAATGGAAGAACTAAAAAAAGATAATGATGGAAACTTAACTTTAGAAGGTAAAATTATAGAAGCAGATAAAATTGGAGAAAATGAATTAAAAATTGAAGTGGTTGCATGGCATATAGGCGGGAAGGCATATAGGGAATCCATAATAAAAATTGTTGCGCCTGAAGAAGCCATTTATTATTTTATAAAAGGTACAAAATCAATAAATGATGATGATGAAACAAGGCAGTCGATATTCAGCGATAAAATATATGTCCTAGAATTCTACAAAATTTAAGTTTTTCATAGCAAGTTTTATAAAATAAATGTCATTTGCATGGCATTATGTCAGATTATAAAGAAAAATGGAAAATTTTCAGAGAAAAATTAGATACTAAATCCATCTTATTTGGAGTCGTACTAGGGGTAGTTGCAGGCACTTATGGCTTTATGAGGATTAATCATTTTGGATTTTTTGACAGGAATATTCCAACAAATGAAACAGTTCAACAAGGTTATGTTGCTCCTGAAAATGTTAAAGGTGCCCCTTACAAAGATGTAGATGGCAATGGTGAAAAAGAATTCTACATTAATATTAATGGTACAGATTATCCATTAAAATGGTTTAAAAAAACCAAACCTTACTTAGATCTTGATAATTCAAATGAATTTGAACAATGTTTAGAACAATGTGTTCGAGATTAATTTCTATCTTTTATTAAAAACACTTTATCATTCTCTCTAACTTTTTCTAAAACTTCTATTGTAACATCTTCACCTTTAGTAGCTTTAGCAAGTTCTTTATCATTTTTTAATATCTTTTCAACTTTAGTAAAAACTATTCCAGTTTTCTTACCAGAAATCATTAGTTCATCATTAACATTAATTTCATTTGCTAAAATTTTGACATGTGCAGCTTTAACTTTTTCAAAATAATTCAAGACTTTGCCAACTTCTACTTTTTCTTTAGTAGCTTTTGAACCATAAACATTGGACCATTCTCCTAACTTGTTGCCTAAATAATAACCATCCATCCAAAATCCTCTGTTAAAAACTGATCTTAATTCTTTAATCCAGTTTTCAATTTTATCTTTGGTATAAGTTTTATTTATAGCGACTTCAATAGCTTCTTTGTAAACTTTAGTAACTATGTAAACATATTCTTCGCCCCTTGCTCTGCCTTCTATTTTAAAAACATTTATACCTGCTTCAATCAATTTGTCAATAATTTGAATAGTACACAAATCTTTAGGAGACATTACATACTGATTATCTACAATTAACTCTTTACCAGTTTCATCATCTGTAACTCTGTATTTACGTCTACAGTTTTGTATGCAAGCTCCCCTATTAGCAGATTTACCATAAGTAGCCAAGCTCATATAACATTTTCCTGAAATAGAAACACATAAAGCACCATGCACAAAAACTTCAATTTTAACTAACTCACCTTTAGGACCTTTAATGTTATCTTCTTTAATTTTATCACAAATATTTTTTATCTGTTCTAATGAAAGTTCTCTTGCTAAAACAATAACCTCTGCAAACTTTGAATAAAATTTAACAGCTTCAATATTAGAGATATTAGTTTGTGTAGACATATGCACTTCCAAACCAATAGAATTAGCATATTGTATAACTGCCAAATCGCTTGCTATTATAGCAGTCACTTCATTTTCTTTAGCTAAATCACAAAGCTTTTTCATAGCTCCTAAATCTTCATCATACATTACAGCATTTAGTGTCAAATAACTTTTCACATTAGCTTCATTGCAAATATCAACTATTTCTTTTAAATCATCTACCTTAAACTTCGCTGCAACTGACCGCATGTGCAAATTGCCAACTCCAAAATATACTGAATCTGCTCCTGCTTTTATTGCTGCTCTTAAAGCTTCAAATGATCCAGCTGGACACATTAGTTCTACCATGGAATTTTTTAGAAATTGAGTGTATTTAAGAGTTTTGAATGTTAATTTTGGGTTTAACTGCAATCAAATATGCAGAACCTTTTAATATATTGTTAGATAATGCAAATATTAATTTTTCAGAAGATATTTTTTTCATAGAACTAAGCCAAGGATCATTACAATAAAAATAATCATTAGAATATCCTGTTGCTACAATAGAATGACCTATACCAATATCGGCATCATTTTCAAAAAATATTCTAGAATTTACAGATAAAATTACAGGAACTTGTTGAACAATAAAATCTTTAATATCATTTAAATTAGGCATTCTTAGTTTTAAGTTTACACCTTCTTCAATTGCTAAAAGATATTTTTCTAAAACATTCTTATTTTGAGATTGATTAACTAATTTTTCAATTTCTCTCTTTAATTCTTGTTTACCTAAACCTTCAAATGAAGAGGGTAATAAGTCCATATTATAAGAATAACAATTAACATTAAAACCTGCTCTTCGGGCATACAATGCATTATCAATAGTTAATGTTCCTAAATCATTAATACTATTATATTTTGTTAAACCGCCTATCCCTTTTAATATTTGGCTTTCAGAATGATATTCACCATAATACTGAAAAACCATCTTTAAACATGAAGGTTCACAGGTTCTATCCGTTTCTTGTCCAAAAATTGGTACATCCAATATCATTAAAGCTAGTTTTATAATTAGAATATTTAAAAGTTTTGAATAATATGGGGACATAGGGATTTGAACCCTAATTAGCCGGTATCTTCCATATTTTAATAATACTGTGCTTTTGCTCAGCATTGACTGGAGCCGGCCGTACTGCCAGGTTGTACTATATCCCCTAACTTAAGAAAAGAATTATATCGACATTTAAAAGCTTTTTCTAATCAAAAATTGTTATCTTTAACAAATTTAGCTACAACCTTTTTAGCCTTTTCTCTGTTTTTCTGATGCTCTTTCAAGAATTTACTTACTTTCTCTGACAATAAAACTTTACAATCTCCACACAAGTTTTTACCGGTTTTACAATCTTTTATTCTTTGTTTAATTTCTTCATCATTAGTTTCAAACAAAATATTCAAATAATGTAAGATAATACAAATTTTAGGATTAGCTCCTTCTTTCCTTTGCTCTTCAATTGTAGATTTACCTCCAGAAAAGGCATATTTTTTGATTTTTCTTGTAGCTTCTTCAGGAGTATCTGTTAAAGCAATATAAGACATTGGATCTGATGAACTCATCTTGCCACCTTTCAAACCCGGCAAGAATTTGTGATATGTTGCACTTATTTGCATAAAGTTAAAAGCCTTTATTCTTTGCGACATATCTCTAGCTAACCTTATATGCGGATCTTGATCAGGTCCAACAGGAATAACAACAGGCAAAGGTTTACCTTCAAACTCTTTTAATTGTGGATGTAACATATCTGAAGCTTGTAATAAAGAAGCGGCCATTTTTCCAGGAGAGATTTCACCATAAACAGCTTTAAACTCATTAAAAGTCGCATGCCTTGCCAACATGTTAGCTAAACTGTAATAAGCATTAGATTTTTTTCCATCTAAAGATCTTTTAGATTGAAAATAAAAATCACATTTATTAAGATTTAATCCTAAGGCAACATAATTTGTAAGATACTCTTCAATTGCTACCCGCCTTAATTCTTCCATGTCAGTACTTCTAGAATTATAGGCTTCAATATCAGCAACTGTTACATAAACTTTAGCACCTAACTTTTGATAAAAAATCATTTGATCAGCAACCATCTTATGCCCTAAATGAAATTTACCAGAAGGCATTAAACCAGTCATCATTACAAAAGGTTTTTTCTTTTTTATGGCATCCAAAATTTTATCAAAATCTCTATGCGCAAAAATAATTCCTCTTCTAAATAATAAAACATCATTAAAAGGTTTAGGTAAATCTTTTAATGGTTGTAATCCAAACTCTGTAATTAGTTTATCATAATCTATTTCACCAGAAACTTCCCAAGGTGTTACTTTTGCCATTAACATTAATAAAATTAAGAATCTTTTAAATCTTGCTATTATCTTATTTTTTCAAAATATTTTCTAAGAAGATTCTTATTCAGGCATAGATTTAAGATATTTACTAAAAAATGAACCCATTACATCATGTACAACACCATCTAATTTTTTATCTCCTGAAAAAAACAATTCAACTGTTTGTAATTTCTCGTCATATCTATATCTTTTAGAACTAATTTTCATATCTAAACATTTAAAGTTATAAGTTTTCCAAACTTCAATTGGATTATTAAGTATTCCACTCCAACTTATAGTATCTAAAATGCCACTTTGTTTTTGAGAATATTGCGACCATGCCATATACATTTCTACAACATTTTTAACAGGAATCCTTTCAAAAGTTAATTTTAACGTATTTTCTAGCCTATTCCTTTCAATTTTTGCTTTATATCTTTTCATTTTAATCCTCTAAATGATTTTTAGGTTTCTTTTTTATTTAAAAAACTTCCTAATTTTCTAATATCCAGAAATTATATAAGATATGAGGATATATGATATTTATGAAAAAATTATGTTTAGGGCTTTTAGCATTAGCTTTAAGCACTGTTTCTTGTAAACACTTTTATGATATAGACCAATATCCAGAAAGAAGTTATTGTTTTAATCTATATTTTCAAGCAAAAGAAATTGCCGGACAAAAACAAGATAGTGATATGATAAAGCTATTTTATCAAGAACCCTGGTGTGAAGATTTTAAAAAAAATTTAACAGAAGATATCAAACTCTTAGAAGATTATATTAAAGTTCATAAGTAGGATATTTTTCTTCAACAATTCTTTTTATCTCTTCAGCCTTTTTTGCACCTACTTTATCCACCTGTTTTAAATGCTCTATTTCAGCATTAATTATATCTTTTACAGAACCAAACTTGTTCAATAAAGACTTAGCTAACTGTGGCCCAATATAAGGCAGAGACTCTATAATGAACTCTTGCTGTTCTTTTGTAGTTAGCGGTTTTCTTTCTTGCCTAACTCCAAATTCTTTAGTATTATCTTTCTGCTCTCTTTTAGCAATAGCTAATAACAACTCAGTAGTATCTAAAGCATCTTTAGTATATAAGATAGGAATCTGATAAGATATAGCAATAGTAGCCAACATGCCCCTTATTGCATTAGGATGAACTTTTCTTATAGAATAAATATCATCCATTCCTTCAATTATTAACAAGGGCTTTTTAAAATTATTTTTCAAATCTTTCAGCTGTTGCAACAACCTTTTATCAATCAAAGAAGCAACAAAATCTTGAACTAATTTCCTTTCAACACCAACAGAGTTAGATAAAATAAAATCAGCCATTGGCAATCTTTGCACTTTAACATCTATGCCTCTATCAACCATTTCTTTAACAATTCCCGAATGATACTCTCTAGTATCTGCAAATATTTTAATATTAGACTCTTGATTAAATTTGCTTAAAGTCGGCTGCATTTCATTTTTAAGATGTAATTTATTTTTTAATTCAAATAAAGCACTATACATCTTTTTTTCTTTATGATGTGCACTCCACCTATAAGCTTCATCAATTGTATTTTTTGTAACTAAAATTTTAACCTTACCTTTCTCTAGCCTACCAGTTCTACCAACTCTTTGAATTTTTCTTATAGCGCTAGGCACAGGCTCATAAAAAATGACTAAATCAACAGCAGGGATATCTAAACCTTCTTCTCCAACGCTGCTTGAAACTAAACAATTAAAATTTCCTTGACGAAAATCATTCAGCATGGCAATCTGATCTTTCTGTTTTAATCCAGTATTACCTTTTTTCATCTGGCCAACAAATAGCTTTGCCTTCATATTTTCTAATTGATTTACTTCATCCACTAATTTCGAAGCAGAATCTCTATAATTATTAAAAATAATTAATTTCAATTTTTTATTAATTTTTAATTCATCTTTAATTATTTCTTTTAACTTTTCTATTTTAGGATGTTCAATATCTTCCCGATTCAAATGTTGAGTCTTAATAAAAGCAGATTTAAAATTTAAATCTCTAACTAAATTTTTAGTAGCTTTTGTTTTAGTTTTTTCAGCTTCTTCAAATAATTTATTAAAATATTTATCTAAAGAAGATATTCCTTGCGTTTCTAACAAACCAACTGCATGCTGAACTTTAATTGCTTCAGCTGTAACAGATATAGCTTTCCACATAGAAAAATCTTTTTCACCAGAAGCTATTCTTCTATGTAAATCACCTTGTATTCCTAAAAGGTCAGTTCTAGAGATAGTTCCATTCTTACCAGTTAAATAACCTAAAGTTTGTAAATTTTTAATCTTATCCTTAAAAGAAGCATCCAAAAATCTCTTTATTGACAATAACTCTTCAGGTAACTCAATAGTAACATATTCTAAATCTATTTCTTGAACATATGGTTTAACATCAGGATCATCATGAACTCTAACTTCTATTTCTTCAATCTTAGCATTTTTGCAAACATCTAATATTTGTTGCATATTTGAACCAGGAGAAGCAGTCAATCCTAAAATTCTCGGAAACTTAGACTTTTGATTATATTGTTTACAAATCCAAACATAATCATAATCCTTTACACATCTATGAATTTCATCAAGAATTAAACAGCTTACATCCTCTAACTTAATTCTTGAATTAACAATATCATTGCTTAAACCTTGAGGCGTAGAAAATATTATTGTAGCATCTTTCCATAATTCTTCTCTTTTTTCAGGTTTGATTTCTCCGGTTAAAACAACCATATCTTTTTCATCAATATCTAAGAATTTCTTGAAAGTTTCTATGTGCTGTACAACTAAAGGTTTAGTTGGTGCTAAAAATAAGATTTTAGAAGTAGGATAAGAGTTGAGCCTTTCAATGGTTAAGAGTAAAGAAATAGCAGTTTTACCTAAACCAGTAGGCAATACAACCAAAGTGTTTTTTCTAACACATGTGTGCAAAATGGTTTCTTGGTATAATCTCGGCTTCAACTCTTTTAAACTAAGCATTACTTCAATAAATAAACCTTAATTTATAAACTATGTGCGTAAATGTCAAGTGGCAAGTGGTTATTTCATTACTATCCCAAAACTTATTACTTTTTTCTTCTTACCATCAAATACTAAAAAATCTGTTGGGAATTTTTTCTTCAAGCCAACTTTTTTAGCTAAAAAAGCCATTCTCTTTTCATCTAAGATAGTAGCTGATGGAAATTTATTCATAATAATCTTCTTTCCAATAGCAACAGCTTTTTTCTTAGTTCCTTTAATTTTTACTTTTAAAATGTGACCTTCAAACATTTTCTTTAAACAATTATTTTCAACTTTAATTATATCTTCTCTAGCTCTTGATTTCATTTTCTTTTCTGCTTTAATTTTGCATTGAGCATAGTCTTCAATAACAGCATCAACATTCTTTTTATTTGCAGAAGAAAGTTTCAGATCTTTCAAAAACAAATCTCTTTTAGGAGAATTAAAAACTAAAACTAACATTTCTTGTTCAGCAAGAAATTCTTTTGCTTCGTCTGGATATTGTCTTATTAATTTTTTGAATAGTAATTTTATCATACTATAAATATAAGTATTTTTTGTTTTTAATCCTTTCGTTTGTAGTGCATTGTTGCATCTACGGGACTTATCTATTTTAAGGAAGTCACCTTGAAGAATTTTCCCATCTGGGAAAACAGATATAGCTTCTCTTACAGACTTTTCATCATTATCGATTCCATTTACTTCTACCACGAACCCTTTTTTTTCTAAAATTGTTACTATCTTCTTCAAATAATGTCCATCGCCGATTCCGACATCAAACCATCTTATTCTATTTGTTGATATATTTTTAATAATTCCTTCTATTAAAATATCAAATTCGCTTCCGCCTTCAAGAGATTTTTTGAATTCTTCCAGACATTCTTCATAATTTAGTTTACCATTCATTTTTAATTGGTATAAGTTTTTCAAAATGTTTATCCTTATATCTTTTTCATATATCCTCTTTGGCATAGCACAATCTAAAACTGAAAGGGTAAAGCGAGAATCTTTTTTTAAATTGAGTTTTTTAAGACTCCTTGCCATGACAACACAATCATCTATGATATATCCTTCTTTAAGATCTTCGTTGAAAAACTTAGGATTAATAATTTCTTTTTTTATGCTTGGATAATTAAAAAACTCTGAAAGTAAAAAACCACTACGTAATAAAAAATATAATTTATGGGGTTTACTCTTTTCTACATTTATCTTTATTCTATTTAATTCTCTGGCCATTTTCAATGGAAGGAAAACCTTTAAATATCTATATAATAACTTTTGTCAAATGGTGGATTTTAAAGCCCTACAAGATAAATGGCAAAAAAAGTGGGCAAAAGAAAAGATATTTGAAACAGAAGTAAATAAGAAGAAGAAATTTTTCATTACCATCCCTTATCCCTATATTTCCGGCTCACTACATATAGGGCATGCAAGGGTTGTTACTGAAGCTGATGTCTATTCAAGATACCTTCGGATGAACGGGAAGAATGTCCTTTATCCCATAGCTTTCCATATTTCTGGGACACCTGTATTAGGAATAAGTATGGCCATTAAAAATAAGGACAAAAAGAAGATTGAGCTCTATAAAAGTTATGTTAAACCATACATCAAGGACCGGAAAGAAATTGAAAAGATTGTTAATTCATTCAAGGATCCTAAGAAATTAGTTGAGTTCTTTATTCCAAAGATGATTAATGAATTTTCCACATTGGGACTTGCCGTTGATTGGAGGAGAAGCTTTACTTCTGGAGATTTGATACACCAAAAACTTGTTGAATGGCAGTTTGGCAAATATAAAGAGAAGAATTATCTCATACAAGGCAAGTATCCTGTGCTTTATAGCAAAACCTTAGGCAATGCTGTGGGTGAAGATGACATTATTGATGGTGATATAAATCCTGTCGATAAGTTGGAATTTACTCTTTTGAAATTTAAATATAAAGATGCATTCCTTGTAGCTGCAACATTGAGACCTGAAACAATGTATGGTCAGACAAATATGTGGATTCATCCTGATGTTGAATATGTACAGGCCAAAATTGGCAATGAAAAATGGATAATAAGTAAGGAATGTGCTGAAAAATTGAAATTTCAGGATAAAGACGTCAAAATAATTGGTAAGTTATCAGGCAAATCTTTGCTTGGTAAGTCTTGCATGGCTCCTGTAATAAATAGGAGGGTTATTATACTTCCCTCATTACATTGCAATCCTAATGTAGGTACAGGAATTGTAACGTCAGTACCGAGTGATGCGCCCTTTGACTGGATGGCCCTTAAAGAGCTGCAGGATTCAGATGAACTTTGCAAGAAATATAATCTTGATTGTAATGCAATTAAAAAAATAAAATTGATACCCATAATTAAGTCAAAAGGTTATGGTGATTTTCCTTCTGTTGAGATTATCAAAAAGAGGGAGATAACCTCTTTAGATCAGCATGAAAAATTGCAGAAAGCGACGCAGGAGATTTATAAATTAGGATTCCATACAGGAACCATGATTGAAACCTGTGGAAAATATGCGGGCATGAAAGTCATAGAGGCGAAAGAAGAGATTAAAAATGATTTGTTGAAAACAAAAAAAGCCGATATTATGTATGATACTTCCCGGGATTCAAAATCAAGGGATGGTGGAGAAATAATTGTCGCAATTTTAGATAATCAATGGTTCATTGATTTTAATGCAAAAGGATGGAAAAAAGAGGCCCATGATTGTTTAAACAAGATGGATATTCTGCCAGAAAAGTTCAGGAAACAGTTTGAGGATACATTTTCTTGGTTGGACAAGCGACCATGTGCTAGAAAGAGAGGGTTAGGCACAAAATTTCCTTATGATAAGGATTGGGTGATAGAATCATTATCCGATTCAACACTGTATATGACTCTATACACTTTGGCTGACAAGATAAAAAAGTTTAAGATAGGGGAGAGCCAACTGAAGCCTGAATTTTTTGATTATGTTTATTTAGGTCAAGGGAAATTAAAAAATATTGCAAAAAAGCTTGGCATACCTGAAAAACAACTTGCTGAGATGAAAGAAAGTTTTGACTACTGGTATCCTAATGATCATAGGCATACTTTTATATCTCATCTCTCTAATCATCTTTCATTTATGATATTCGCTCATGCCGCCTGCCTTCAGAAAAAGAACTGGCCCAAAAAGATATCCTTTCATGGGATGGTATTATCGGGCGGTGTTAAAATGTCAAAGTCAAAGGGGAATGTTGTCACATTGTTGGAGGTAAATAATCTTTATGGGGCTGACACGTTTAGAGCTTTTTTATGCAATTCAACAAGTGTTGACAGCATCTTAAATTGGGAAACTTCTGAAGTTGAAAAAATGAAAAATCATCTCTTATCACTATTTGCCCTATGCCATGAGATTATTGGAAATAGGAAATCCGGAAAATTAAATGTAAAATTTGCCGCATTTGCATCTAAGTTTGAAAGTTCTGTGAAACAATCAGGAGAATATCTAGACAAGATGAATCTTAGAGATTATGCAAACATAGTACTTCATGCTATTCCAAGGATATACAGGAAAGCAAAAGCTGTTGCAGATGATGATCTGCCAGTATTAAATGATTATATTGCTGAACGATATATAAAAATGTTAGCTCCTCTGTTACCACATTATGCAGAAGAAATTTGGTCCGTAGCAAATAAGGATTTTGTATCTCTTGCAGCTTGGCCAAAATATAACAAATCAAAGATAGATCCTGTAGCTGAATTTAAAGAAGAGCTCATTGAAAACCTTTCAACAGATATAAAACGCATTCTTAAACTTGTAAAAGTAGAAAAGCCAAAGAAAATAAATTTAATTGTTGCACTAGGCTGGAGATACAATTTCTTTACAATGTTTAAGGAATTGATAGAAAAAACTCATGATATGAAGGCTATATTGAATTCCATGATGAAGACGGACATGAAGAGATATAGCAAAGAGATAGTAAAACTTATCCCTTCTTTGCTTAAAGATGTTTCAAAAATACCACATATGGTCCTGGATCAGGATACTGAGTATGATTTTCTAAGTCAGAATAAGAATCTATTGGAAAAAGAATTCAATACCAAGATAAACATAATGAAAGCAGATGAAAGCAAAGAACCAAAGGCAAGGCAGGCGGCCCCAGGAAAACCTGCAATATTAGTTGAGTAATTCTAAAATGATTTAAAGATTAATAATCAAATTTAGTCTATAAAACCTAATCTTTTGTATATCTCACACCCACCGCAGAGTGGAGAATTATTTTCAGATGATTTTACTAATGTTGAACCGCAATTTTTGCATTTTTTAAATTTAATCTTATCTTCCATATATCCTGTTATTTTTTTATAAGCACTATACAGTTCGTATTCTATTCCTGGCCAAATATCAAATAGATCATCACATAGTTTTATGTGGAATTGGGCAGTTTGCGAACCTAATTCGACATCTTGGGATGCCTCCTGTTTTGTATATTCAGGATGAGCAAGATAGAGGTATATTCCTACTTCTTTTTTTGATAAAAAGGCTAAAGGGTAGCAGTATGTAAAAGGTTCTACTGGTCGGACAGGCAAGGGAAATGCAAGATGTCCAGTTGTATAAGTCAGTATTACTTCTGATAGCAAATCTTCCTTATTTAATGCAAAAAATAAGTCATATATATTATCATTTGCAGCACAAACCTCAACCATCCTACGTTGTGTTTGTGCCAGAACCAGTGTTTTCTCATTAGGTGTCAATTTTTTTGTCTTCTTGATTGTTTCAAAAATATTTTTATAATTGGTATTAAGATTAAATGCCTTTTCTATTTCATTATCTTTTATCATATGGTGCTTGATGCCATACTTTTTGGGTATCTCTTTTGCATAATTATAAGTATTCTCTTGTTCATGCCCCCATCCATGGAGAGTATATGCTATAATATTGGAACTTCCCAATTTTTTTGCCAGTACCAAAAGCATTGCTACGCTATCTTTGCCACCGCTTAGTGCAATTCCCATTTTTGAGCCAGATTTGAGCATATTGTAATCTTTTATTGTATCAATAACTGTATTTTCAAAAAAATCAATAAATTCCTTCTTATTGAGTTCATGATTAACAACCTGAAGAGTATTTGTTTCTAAATTGAATTTTTGGAAGCATTTTTTATATACTGCCTTTTTCTGTTTTTTATGCAATTGGGGAAGTGTTGTTAATTTGGGCAGATCCAAGTGTCTAACAATTTCTAATGTGATTTTAGAACTTAATGAACAGTCTTCTGTCACGATTTTTCCATCTTCTCTAACTATAATTAATTCTATGGGAATTTTATAATGGAACAATAAATCTTTGACTGTTTTAAAACATTCTTTTGACTTCAAATCAATTTCAAAAAGTTGATACAAAGGGTCAGTTATTCCAATCTTCATCTTAAGTTGGATTAAAGACGAGAATTGCCATCAGTTGGGTTACTTCTGAATCCTTCAGCTTCAGATTCAAACCGGCTGTTTGCATGTTGGAGCAATGTTTTAAGAGATATATCCGAATCCTTAACCTCTATATTCTTCTGTTTTGGCCAACCCAGGATATTTTTTTCTGTTTTCATTCTTTGCCTCCGAAATCTTTATTTTATGTGCTTCTTTAAGTAGTATGTATGTTTATAAACTTTTTTATTTCTT